>ERZ809296.3362-NODE-3362-length-13635-cov-4.168999_pt1 | contig 13635 bp, 10 predicted proteins | sample MGYA00520511_ERZ809296 | MGnify/ENA primary metagenome ERZ809296 (study PRJEB31576, sample SAMEA3212662) | Homo sapiens | biome: human-gut; feature: human gut; material: fecal | place: Sweden | collected 2012 ... | reverse complement strand
GTTTATATCAAGTTAAAGACTATATGGACAAATACAGTCTTACCGTTTCCGTCCCCTCTCGAGGTATATAGGTTTATATCTTACAATAGACTTTGGTTTATTGGGAGAGACCAGAGCTACAGTTTCCGTCCCCTCTCGAGGTATATAGGTTTATATCCAATTAATGCACTACGTTTGTTGTTTGTAGCTGTACTGTTTCCGTCCCCTCTCGAGGTATATAGGTTTATATCAGTAAGCCAATTTAACGAAGATAGAAAAGCTAATGTGTTTCCGTCCCCTCTCGAGGTATATAGGTTTATATCCCCATATCTTGTGCCCTAGACAGTTGCTAGAGACACAAGATGTAGGACCTACTGGAAACACTATCTATATTGTACCATATGATTGCAGGCCTATAAAGGCTTAGAAGAAGAGAATGTCATCTAATTTTTCGGCACTATTGTAGGGGCTAAAACTAGTCACCTCTTCTTTGGTTGTCACATATACGATTATGCTGTCTTCTTCATCAGCCTTGTAGAAGCTCTCGATATCCTTAAGGAGAGACTGATAGTCATTTCTTGACAGGTCGACCTCGAAACAGGATTTTTGCACCCTCACGCCATAACCCTCAAGTAATTTGGACAGTTTAAGTCTGCGTTTGTTACTTCGGATATCATAAATGATCAGACAAAACATGGTTTTTTGTTTGGCAAACTCACGTTCTTCTTCGCTGAGATTAAAGTAAAGTCCCATTAATGCCCTCCTGTGTAACTTGTCTCATAAAGACTTGGGTCGAGTTCTCTAAAAGCCCTAATCAAACTCTTGATTTGCCTGTCAGCTGTATAGAGGAAAGAATAGCGTTTTTTGTCTAATTCGATATACTGATGGACTTCTAGGATTCTTGAACGTAGTGCTCTTGCAAAGACTTCTCTGCCTTCATCAGTGAGTATGAAGTCTTGATTCTTATTTTCAAAATGACTTAAAAGAAGTTTACCGTTTCGAATCAACTCCATAAGCGTATTATCGACGATGATAGGTCTCCATTCTTCCATTAAATCACTAGCCAAGGTCGCATGATGCTGATGATGCTTGTGAATTACCCCAAATCCCAAGCTTAGCCCGTTTTTCTTAATCAGCCCCATAAAGCATGAATATAAGATACTATAGCCAAAATTGAGGGCACTGTTAAAACAATCCTCCGCAGGCCGTCTACTCCTACCATTAAAATGAAAATCATCAGGAACCAGTAAATTCAAATAGTAAAAATAGGTTTTCGCAAGGCGACCTTCGTAACCCATAATTTCAGTAATAGAATAAGCTTTCTGAATATCAATGACACTATCTTCAAACCTAGAATAATCTAAGGTATCCAGTAGTCCATCCGTATCAAACTCTCTAAGCAAGGCAATTTGATGCCTTACCTTGGTCCTAGCAATACTCCTTGCAACCTCTAAACGGAAATCCTCTTCAAAATAAGCTTTGGCTTGCAACTCTTGCTTTTGGAATTCGTCCTGCCTGTGGGATTCAATACTAGAAATAAATTGACCGACGTTTGAAAAATAGTAAACATTCACCTTATTCTTTGATAAAGCTTTGATGAGTTGGGTGGTCAGTTGTGCATTGCCAAAAAGTAACACATTGTCAAGGAGTGAGATGGACACTTCTTTGACAATCTCTTTATTATCATTTTTTATGATAATTCTTTGTTCAGATAAGGACAGGTAATAATTGGACCTTTGAATATATAAATCGCTCATAAGCTACCTCTGGGTATTTTATGGCATATATTATATCACCACAATTCTAATCGTCAATATATTCTAATATTTTATGTAAAAAAATGAAGCCCTAATCATAGGACTTCGATTTTTATTTATTGTAAAGAGATAACTTTCCTTATTTCCCCAACAACACTGTTCGAACTTCCTTACGCAAGTCTTCAAGCGTTGTGATACCGTACTTGTCCATGACTTCAGGGAGGCGGTCGATGATTTTAGGGCAGGCATATGGATCTGCGAAGTTGGCTGTTCCGACACCAATGGCTGAGGCACCAGCGATAAACATTTCGATAGCCGCTTCGGCACTGTCAACGCCACCCATACCGATGATTGGAAGGTCTGATGCTAGAGCAACTTGGCGGATAAGTTTAAGGGCTACTGGAAATACGGCTGGTCCCGACATGCCACCTTGACCGTTGGCAATGATAGGTTTGCGAGTCGCCAAGTCATATCGTGTACCAACCAAGGTGTTAATCATGGTAAAACCTGTCGCACCGGCATCTTCGACTGCCTTGGCAACACTTGTGATGTCAGCCACGCTTGGTGTCAGTTTGACATAGACAGGCACATCAGAGTGAGAAACACTGGCTTTTACTGCCGCATAGGCAAGCTCTGGAACTTGTCCGATGAGTAGTCCATTATTACCATGGTCCACATTTGGACACGAGATGTTGAGCTCGATTGCCTTCACATTGCTGGCTTTGGAAATCTTGTGAGAGACTTCTGCATATTCTTCGTTTGAAAATCCAGCTACATTGGCAATGATTGGAAGTTCAGGATAATGCTCCTGCAACCAAGGGAGTTTTTCAGACAAGACAGAATCAACACCTGGATTTTGCAAGCCAATGGCATTAAGCATGCCTGATGGTGTCTCAGCCACGCGGGGTGTTGGATTACCAAAGCGTGGGTTGGCGGTCGTTGCCTTAATCATTATTGACCCTAGTTTGTCCAAATCATAATACTTGGCATACTCTTGACCAAAACCGAAGCAACCTGATGCTGGGATAATAGGATTTTTCAAGTCGAGCCCTGGAAGGCTAATAGCTAAACGATTTTCTGATTTAATCTTTGACATGGTAACCTCCTAGACGATGACTTTTCCAGTAGGGAAAACTGGCCCTTCTTCACAAACACGAAGATTTTTGGCGTCCGACTCTCCTTTAACGTGAACCACACAGGCATAGCAAGCACCCATACCACAAGCCATACGAGCTTCCATAGAAACATAAGCATGGGGATGATTTTCAAACTTGCTGTCGACATATTTAAGCATACCTGGGGCCCCGCAACTGTAAACGGCATCTGGTGTCCAGTCGAAACCATCAATAACTGTCGAAACGTAACCTTTGATACCGTATGAACCGTCATCAGTCGTCACGTAGACTTCACCACAAGCTCTGAGTTTATCCTCCAAAATGACAGCATCCTTATTGGCAAAACCAATGACTGATACAACTTCTACTCCCTTAGCCTTCAACTGTTTAGCTGTCTCAACCAAAGGTGGCACACCGATTCCTCCACCAACTAGGAGGGCTTTCTGCCCAGCCTCAATAACGGAAATATCAAAGCCATTTCCTTGAGGGCCCATGGTATCAATAGTTTGACCAGCTACCATCTTAGACAGAATAGCTGTTCCCTCACGCTCCACACGATAGACAATGGTTGCCTCTTTCTTGTCGTAGTCAATTTCTGAAATGGAAATCGGACGACGAAGGAGCTTGCTTGGATCTGGAACTTTGAGGTGGACGAACTGTCCAACCTGCATATCTGCAACCATCTCTCCTTTAAGCACCATCTCAAAAATACGAGGTGCAATCTCACGCTGATTCACAATGGTTAAATCTTCAACTAATATCATGACAACCCTTTCTAAACTGCAAAATGTCATCAAAAAAACCTCGCCACATGGCAAGGTCGCACAAAAAATCACAGGAGAACCCTGTTTTTTCACCTGTCCGACCTTTCAAGCCTCTCTGGACTCATTTAAAGGTTATTTTGTCATTATTATAACCGTTTTCATAACGGATGTCAAAGGAGAAAAGAAAAAACCAAAGCTTATAAAATTAAGCTAAGGTCTCTCCAGCCTATAACTAGGTCCTCTGTTTGATACGTTTTCAATCATCTCATAGAGTAACATAAATTGTCAACATTCTTAACAATAGGTGTTAGAATTCTTGAACAAGAGTCTTAAATAAGATTATTTAAACAATCTGTCGTAAACCATAGTATGAGCCAACTGTTGACCATCGCCACCCAACAAATCAACCAAGGCGTAGGCAAAAGCTAATGCTGTTCCGGCACCACGGCTAGTGACAATATTGCCGTCAACAACTACCAAGTCAGTTTGATGCTCGCCAGAAGTAATTTGCTCTTCAACACCTGGGAAACATGTGAATTTTCGACCTTCAAGAAGACCGGCACGTTCGAGAACAATTGGTGCCGCACAAATGGCAGCAACATATTTTCCAGCTTTTGCAACCTCTTGAAGAGAGGCAATCAAGGTCTGGTTGTCGCGTAAGTTAGTTGAGCCAGGCATGCCTCCAGGAAGAACAACCAAGTCATAATCCGCAAAATTACCATCAAATACACCATCCATAGCGACTTGAATCCCATGTGAGCCAGTTACTGACGCACTTTCAAGTCCAAGCATGTTACAGTCAAATCCTGCTCGGCGGAAGACATCCACTGGGCTCAAGGCTTCAATTTCTTCAAATCCGTCCGCAAATACTACTGCTACTTTTGTCATGATATACCTCCAATTTGCTTATCACAAGATTCTATTACGACTTAAATTATAGCAGTTTTAGAAGCAGGAAACAAACCATAAAAATGGCCCTTGAGCACGAAAAAAGACAGCACAAGGACTGTCTTTGTCATCTTATCTAAACAAACTTGCAAGGATCCACAAGAGATAAATATGGGCTGGGTAGAAAATATAGAAGAAATTCTTGTTACCACTACCACGCTTACCATTATAAAAATACATAGGAATTGCAGCAAAGACCATCATCCACTGCACGCCCGTCGGATCAAAGAGATGGGCAATCACTGAAATAACAGCTAGGACAATGATTTGAGCCATGCGATTGGTACGGAAAATATAGAATAGCAACCCAAGAATAACCATCACAAAGCCACCCTCAACCATGATAATACTTGGCACAAGTGACAAGATAAAGGCAACAATCTGCACAAAGAGTGGGTTTGCATGTGGCGTTTCAAATATGCCTGAAAGGATTACAACCGGTATGGATGATAGAATCGGCAAGAGAAAGACACCAATCCCTTGAATCAACTCCTTGTTCGATTTATCGCGAAGCCCCTTAGCAAGCAAATCCCAGGAACAAATAAAAATCCCAGTGATAAAGAAGGTTGAAAAGGCATTGTTGGTTAAACCGATACTACCATTATGAAAAATACTACCAATGATGGCGTTGCCAATGATCATAAACCAACTCATGTAAAGCAGACGCCTGAGAAAAGCCATACGATCATGAGTGTAGTGAAAACTATCAGCAGCAAGAAAGAGGAAAATTGGGAAAGACAGACGTCCCAACATCGTCAACCATATAGGTGCCCCCATACTCCCGAACATCTGATAGATTTGGTCCAAAAACATAAGTGCAACAGCCAGGTATTTCAAATTAGTCGCATTGCATATCTTTTTAATATCGTTCATTTAATGCTCCTTTAATTTTCAGCATATTAAATGATACCACAAGTCAGATATAAATTCAAAGGTATTCATGATAATCTAAGACAGAACTTTTTAACTATTTTAGCGGAACAATTTTTGTAATAAAGAATGGTTCATAATAATAACAAACTCAATTCCGACTACCCATCCCAAGCATTTCTAGAGGCTTTATGCTATAATGGATAGGCGTTTTATGCTTTATCACAATTAAAAAAACGATTATTAACAATATAAAGAAAGGGAGTACACCATGTCTTTTGACGGCTTTTTTCTTCATCATATGACGGCTGAATTGCGTGAGCAAGTGCTTTACGGGCGTATCCAGAAGGTTAATCAGCCTTTTGAGCGTGAGTTGGTCTTGACCATTCGTAACAATCGTCAGAATTACAAGCTTCTGCTTTCGGCTCACCCTGTCTTTGGGCGTATTCAGACAACCAAGGCCGAGCTACCAAATCCGCAGAATCCAAATACCTATACCATGATTTTGCGGAAATACCTTCAGGGAGCGGTTATCGAGGATATCCAGCAACTGGAAAATGACCGTGTCCTTGAAATTTCGGTCTCTAACAAAAACGAAATCGGTGATAGTGTTAAGGTTACTCTTGTTATGGAAATCATGGGGAAACACTCCAATATTATCCTAATTGACAAGAACGAAAGCAAAATCATTGAGTCTATCAAGCACGTTGGTTTCTCACAAAATAGTTACCGTACTATTCTGCCTGGGTCTACCTATATTGCTCCACCGAAGACCGACGCCAAGAATCCTTTCGACATTCCAGACGAAAAACTCTTTGAAATCCTACAAACTGAGGATTTGTCAGCAAGAAACCTTCAAAAACTTTTCCAAGGTTTGGGGCGTGACACGGCCAATGAATTATCAGCTTTACTTGAGACTGATAAGCTCAAGAATTTCCGGGCCTTCTTCAATCGTGAAGTAAAGCCAAACTTAACGGCTAAGGCATTTTCAGCTGTAAGATTCTCAGATAGTCAGGACCAACCTGAATTTGAAACCTTGTCAGCCCTTTTAGACTACTACTACTTGGACAAGGCGGCGCGTGATCGTGTGGCTCAGCAAGCTAGTGATTTGATCCACCGAGTGCAAAATGAGCTGGAAAAAAACAAAAAGAAACTTGTCAAACAGGAAAAAGAGCTTGCGGCGACTGAAAATGCTGAGGAGTTCCGTCAAAAAGGTGAGCTTTTGATCACCTACCTCAGCATGGTTCCAAATGACAAGGATAGTGTCGAGTTAGACAACTATTACACTGGTGAAAAGATTACCATTCCCCTAAATGTGGCTCTGACTCCTAACCAAAATGCTCAGCGTTACTTCAAGAAATACCAGAAACTCAAGGAAGCTGTTAAGCACTTGACTGGTTTGATTGAGGAAACCAAGCAGACTATTGATTATCTGGAGAGTGTAGAGTTCAGTCTATCTCAAGCCAACATGGATGAAATCGAGGATATTCGTGAGGAGCTTGTTCAGGCTGGCTTTATGAAGCGTCGTTCAACTGACAAACGTCACAAACGCAAGAAACCTGAACAGTATCTGGCTTCTGATGGTAAGACCATTATCATGGTTGGTCGTAACAACCTGCAAAATGAGGAGTTGACCTTCAAGATGGCTAAAAAGGGTGAGCTCTGGTTCCACGCAAAGGATATCCCAGGGAGTCACGTGGTCATCAAGGACAATCTTAACCCAACTGACGAGGTCAAGACAGATGCGGCTGAATTGGCAGCCTACTACTCTAAGGCACGTCTATCAAACTTGGTTCAAGTCGATATGATTGATGTTAAGAAACTCAACAAACCAACAGCCGGTAAACCTGGATTTGTAACTTATACGGGACAAAAGACCTTACGTGTCACACCGACTGAAGAAAAAATTGATAGTATGCGGATTAAATAGTCTGCTTTACAAAATCAAACTCTCTTGTTTTAGAAACGAGAGAGTTTTTCTATGTCTTCATAAGAGCAATTTCTTTCGTTGATGAATGAGATTTTTTCTTGTTTTCATTACATTTTTCCGGCGGCTGTGCTAAACTATAAGGGTAATTACCTATAATAAAGGAGACTTTCAGCATGAAGGCTCTTATGTCATATACGAGTTCTGTTTTAGAATGGTTAGGGCGCTATGTGGGGCTCTTAGTCTTTGGGTTATTATTTGTGACTGCTTTGTTCATTCGCACGACCATGATGACGGGATACTTTGAGTGGGCAGAGATTAGTAGCGTTCCTTGGTATGTTTATGTTTCAGGTGGGGCCATTCTGCTTTTGACCCTTCTCTGGCCTAAAATCTTAAAGGAACTGACAACAAAGCAGATTTTCATCTTTTTTTCCATTTGCTTTGTGAGTTTTGGCCTACTGTTGATTTTTCTGACCAGTTTTGCTGGTCGAGACGATGCAGGTACTGTCTTTAAAGGGGCGGTCCAGTTTAATGCTGGTGACTTTTCGCTAATTAAACCAGGAGCCTACTTCTTCCGCTATCCTCATCAGTTGGGTTTGCTTAGTTTTGAACGCTTGGTTCTCTATCTGATTCCTTTACCAGTTATCTCTGTTTTCTATGTATTGAATCTTGGCATGGTCATTGGTATGAACTATGCTACATGGAAAATCACGGATGAACTGTTTACGAGGCCTTTAGTTAGTCGTTTGGCTGTCATCATGAGCTTTGGTTTCTTGCCTCTAGTCTTTAACATTATGTTTGCCTATGGACTTATGTATGGGTTGTTCTTTTCTAGTTTTGCTATTCTCTTCTTTCTACGTTACTTAAGACGCGGTAAGGCTAGGAATGCGATTCTTTCGGTGGTCATGCTATCTTTGGCCTACTGGGTAAGGAGTAATAACATCATTCTCATTATTGCCCTATCTGGTATTCTAATACTCATGACTCTTAGAGAGAAACGTTACCGCTATTTGCTTTTGGTTTTGGCTTTCTTTGCCTTTCCTATGAGCTTGCATAAGGCGACGACCAGTTACTATGAGATTACCACCCATCAAAAAATTCCTGGAACACCTCAGATTGCTTGGCTAGCCATGGGCTTACAGGACAAGCCTGATTCTAAACGCATGCCAGGATGGTATACCGGCTATGTCCGTGACATTTACGCCAAGAAAAAGGGCAATATCGAAAAGATTGAAAAAAGTGCCAATCACCTTTTTGATAAGCGTGTTCAATATCTCCTAGCACATCCAGATGAGGCCAGTTGGTTCTTCAGTACCAAGTTTATCAGTTCTTGGACAGAGGGAAGCTTCCAGTCCATCTGGAATGGCCCAAGTAAAGACAAGTTTCAGCCTTTGTGGAATAGGTTTGCGACCTCTATCTATCACGACGGGACCTTGCATCTCTTTTTCGTAACCTATATGCAAGGCTATCTCCTAGTCCTAAATCTTGGTGGTGTGTTCTACTACGCTTTCACTTATAAACGAATGGGGGACGGAGCAACGTTGGGACTTTATGCCTTTCTCTATCTCTTTGGGGGTATCCTCTTCCACCTCATATCTGAGACTAAAAGTCAGTACACTTTACCTTATATTTACTTACAAATTCCAATGATTGCGGCGGGCTACAACCATATGACACAAATACTTAGCCGCTATCTAAAAAATAGTCGAAAGTCATCCTAGGATGGCTTTTTGTCATTGTTTCACAATTACAATCTTGTTATAATAGTTCTATGAAAAATTCGTCGGTTGATCTTTTACGAGGCCCTATTTTGCGGTCTCTTTTAATCTTTGCCCTACCAATTTTGATATCCAATATTTTCCAGCAACTCTACAATACTGCGGATGTCATGATTGTGGGACGCTTTCTAGGTCCAGATGCTTTGGCTGCTGTAGGAGCTTCTTCTGCTATTTTTGACTTGGTTATCGGCTTTGCCTTAGGTGTTGGAAATGGTATGGGAGTTGTTATCGCACGTTACTACGGTGCTCAAGACTTTAGGAAACTTCGTCAGTCTGTGGCGGCCACAGTTGTCATCGGTCTTGGCTTAAGCGCCTTGGTTATGATTCTAGGACATTTTGGGCTCTATCCTTTGCTAAGATTTTTAGGAACACCTGCTTCTATCATCGGGCAGTCCTACCAGTATATTTCTATGATTGTCTCCTGTGTTGGGGTTACTTTGGGTTATAATCTTTGTGCAGGTCTCCTCAGAGCGGTTGGTGATAGTCTGACAGCCCTCTATTTTCTGATTTTTTCAGCTCTAGTCAATATCGTTTTAGACCTTTTCTTTATTACTCAACTCCATCTTGGGGTTCAATCAGCAGGCTTAGCAACTATTATTTCTCAAGGACTTTCGGCAATTCTCTGTCTTTACTATATTAAGAAAAAAGCGACCTTTCTTCTACCAAGTAAGTCAGATTTTGTTCTTGATTCAAGTCTCTATTTGGACCTTTTTGGACAAGGAATGGCCATGGGACTCATGAATTCCATTGTTTCTATTGGGACTGTGACCTTACAGTATGCCATTAACGGCTTTGGCCCTCTCATCATTAGCGCTCAAGTGGCGGCAAGACGGATTATGTCCTTTGCTGTTCTCCCTTTGACTTCACTTGCTGCTGGGGTGACCACTTTCACCTCACAGAACTTCGGTGCCAAACAGTTTAAACGCATAGTAGCTGGGTTAAAGCAATCTTGTCTTGTTTCTATAACTTGGTCTGTTATTGCTTGTGCCCTCCTCTATGTAGCAAGCTCCTTCTTAGCTAGTCTTATCTCTGGTTCAGATAATACTGTGATTATTGACAATGCCAGTCGCTACCTCCGTATCAGTTCTCTCTTTTATCCTATTTTAGGAATGCTCTTCATCTTTAGAAATAGCCTGCAAGGTCTAGGTAAGAAACTGACACCTTTAACCTCTAGTTTCATTGAGCTTTTTGGAAAAATTCTTTTTGTTCTTTTGGTCATTCCTTCTATGGGCTATCTTGGCGTTATTCTATGCGAGCCCTTGATTTGGATTCCCATGACCATTCAGCTCTATTTTGCCTTGAGAAAACATATTAAACGTTTATTTGTCAGTTAAATTTCTTTTGAACATAGAAAAAACGGCCGTCATAGCCGTTTTTAGTTTGGTTTAATTTAATCCCCATTCATCAGAGATCTGTTTCATAATGGCCTCCTGCGAGACAATCCCAAAGCCTAGCATATAGGTTGAGTAATCGGCATAGATGACCTTGTTATTTTGAACAGCCTTAAGGCTAGTCCAGACAGGGCTATTTTTAAGTTTGTTATCTAGGAGTTCTTGAGAATCCGCTTGAACAATCAGGAGGTCCGGATTAATGTCTTTTAGTTTATCTGGATCGATAACTTGGAACATATCATCTGGATTGAAAGTTTCCGCTCGATTGAAATGATAAGTATCATAGAGATAACCAAAATGCCCGTAAGCATAATAACGGATGTCATTGTCAGTCACGCGAAGATACATCAGTTTCTGGTCGCCAAACTTGGCTTTAACATTCTCCGCGAAAACGGCCTCCCTAGCATCCAATCTATCGAGGTCCTTCTTCATCTCATCACGTTTATCAAAGATTTCTGCCACCTTAAGAGAGGTTTCATGATAGTCCCAATTTTCATCGGTATTGATTTGGTAGCCAACAGTCGGTGCAATTTCAGACAGCTTATCATAGAGGTCTTCCTGCTCTCCTGTCATAAGGATTAAATCAGGTTTTAACTCAGCAATCTTATCCAAATCTGGATTGCCCTGCCAACCAACTGAAACCACCTTGGCATCCTTGTATTGTTTCTTAAAGAGGGTTGAAAATTCTTGACTATCAGCTTGACCAGTTGTCGCTCCTACTGGAGTAATATCCAGAGGATCTAAGATTTCGCCATAGAGGTTGTCAAGGATAACGATACGTTTTGGAGCTTTTTTCAACTCTGTCGTACCAAAATCATGGACAATCGTCTTCTCCTTAAAAGTCTGACTTGTTTTATTTGACTCTGCATTATGTCCAGACGTCATGTCTGGCAAGTAATACAGTAAAAGACCAGAAATGATGGCCAGAATAGCTAATAAATAAAGAAGATTTATTTTTTTCATGGCAACTCCTCGATAAGATCGGATTAAATCGTTACTTTAAAGTTATCTTAAAACTTCTTTAATGTCAATCTATGACTAAGAATTTTTGGAAGGAATTGAGTGTTTTTGATTCCTAAAATGTATTAACGGAAAATAACTATAACCTTTGAGCAAAAAAACATCTATTATTTTTTAAGAAGACATCTTGTAGGCTCTTGAAAAGTCAGATTATATCATACTCTTTGAATTTTAAATATTTAAGTAAGAGATCTCTTTTTTGAAGCCTTCTTCTTTGTAGGTTACGCCTTATTTTATCAATTGTTTTCGGGGTTCTGTGAATGACAAATGATGCTCTGCAGACTGAAATGGATTTTACTAGATTAGCGATACGAATTTAAACGTCCCTAACTAGTACTTTTTCGGTGAGATAGGTATTAAAATACACTGAAAACTCATTTAAAAATAACTTAAAAAGCCTTAAATAACCTTGACAACCTTTTCACTCGGCCTAGGCATGGCAGTCAAACCAAAACGTAACTAACTCTTCGTTTACGTTAAAAACTTAATTATTGCACCCCGTGATTTACACCCCAAAAGCTCAATTTTGGGGTGTTTTTGGCTGTATATTTGAGACGTATATTATAAAAATATTACTATTCATGCTTATCCATATGGCCAGTTCTATCTATCGTCACTATGATATAATAGTTAGTAACATTGGAGGGAAATTATGTTAAATCAGCTTTCATTTAAGGGACAATGGCGACAGTACCAACAGCGTGTTCTCGATAAAGCCGAAAGCTTTATGGATGATGGAAAGATTCACTTGGTGGCTGCTCCTGGTTCTGGTAAAACAACCTTAGGAATTGAATTTATACAGCGTTTTGGTAATCCAACTTTAATTTTAGTTCCGACAGTTACCATCCGTCAACAATGGATAGATCGGATTAAACAAGCTTTTTTAAGTGATGACAATCTAGTAGAACAACTCATTTCACAGGATTTAAAAAGGCCTAAAATGATTACGGTTGCGACTTATCAGGCACTGCACAGTGCTATGAACCAAGTCGTGGGCGATAGTCTTATTGAGGACACAGATGATGAGTCACAACAAGAGCATTTCGATTTTCAAGGTTTCGATATTCGAAAAACTTTTGGAGACCAAGATTTAGGGACTCTTTGTCTGGATGAATGCCATCATTTAAGAAATGAATGGTGGAAGAGTTTAGAGATTTTTCGTAAATCCTTTCCTAAAATTAAGATGATTTCCTTGACAGCAACCCCTCCATACGAGGGAGAACCTGCTCTTTGGGAGCGTTACATCAGCATGTGTGGTGAGATTGATGAAGAAATTACAGTGCCTGAACTGGTTAAGGAAGGGACGCTCTGTCCTCACCAGGACTATGTCTACTTCGCCTTTCCAACTAAGGAAGAACGAACACAATTAGATCAGTTTGAAAAGCAGAAACTTAACTTTCTAACTAAACTATCTACAGATATAAACTTCTCAAACACCATTCAGTCTAGTCCGGCACTAAGTGACCAAATTAGCGATGATGACCTATTGGCTAATCCTAAATATCTTTCTGCTATTCTGATTTTTTTACGGTCTAAAAACTTGCCCTTCCCACAACGTTTTCAAGGACTTCTCGCTACAAAAGCCTTGCCAACTTTTACGCTTGAGTGGTTTGAAACCTTGCTTAATGGCGTTATTTTTCAAGTTCCAAATTGGTTTGGATTTACTGAGGAGGCCTTTAACCAACTGAAAAGTGATTTGAAAGCAAACGGCCTTATCGAAAGAAATCAAGTTAAACTTATCCGGAATAAGAAACAAGATGTTCTGCTCAATCAATCATTGGGAAAACTCAATGCTGTTAGAGATATTTTTAAGGCAGAGTACCAGTCTCTAGGAAATAATCTCCGTCAACTTGTTTTGACAGACTTTATACGTAAGGATTTTCAAGTTCATTTAGGTGATAAAAATGCTCAATTTACCCAACTAGGTGTCCTCTCTTACTTTGAATCTATTCGTAGTGAAATGATTGAACAGTCTTGGACAGTACCAATAGCTGTATTGACAGGAAGTTTAGTGATTATTCCAACTTCAGCTAAAGAACATCTGGAGCGACTCATTCCTAATTCTCGTTTATCCTATGATATTATT
>ERZ809296.3330-NODE-3330-length-13749-cov-9.520447_pt1 | contig 13749 bp, 11 predicted proteins | sample MGYA00520511_ERZ809296 | MGnify/ENA primary metagenome ERZ809296 (study PRJEB31576, sample SAMEA3212662) | Homo sapiens | biome: human-gut; feature: human gut; material: fecal | place: Sweden | collected 2012 ... | reverse complement strand
CTCTGTCTCCAGAAAGGGATTTTAAGTCCCTCGTGTCTGCCAATTTCACCACAGCGGCATAAGAAGAGCCACCGTCTTTTCAAACGGCAGCTCTTATAATACAACAGGCTTGCTTTTTTGTCAAGAAAAGCTTTTATACCTTACCGCCATGCAGCTCTGCATACATCTTGGAACGGCACTCGGCCACAGCCGGCGTCATATTCACATAGTGCTTATGCGGGCATTCCAGACGCAGTTCGCTTTCCCAAGTCTCCTCGGTGAGCTGCTTTGCAATGTAGGCCTTCTTTTCTGCAATAGAGGGCAGCTCAATGGCCAGCTGGCCGTTCAGGATGTGGGGCACCAGCAGCTTTTTGACCTTGGTGGGTGTGATGGTCACGGTGCGCTCGATGGCATCCGAGTCCAGATTGACCATGGTGATGGGTTTGCCGGCCTCGATGACCTCATCATCCATAGCAATCAGGTCGCACTGCGCCTGACCGTTCTCATCGTAGAGACGCCAGGGCATCTTCTTGCCCGGGATGATAGCCTTGCTGGCAGAATCCGAGCACTTCATTTTGGGGGTATAGCTGCCATCCGGCTTCTTGACTGCCACCAGCTTGTACACACCACCGAACACGGGGTCGGAAGCGGAAGTGATCAGGTTTTCGCCCACGCCGTAAGAGTCAAAATGAGCGTGTTCGTACAGCTCCATGTTGGCGATCTTCTTCTCATCCAGACCGTTGGACGCCACCAGCTTGATGTAGGGCTTGCCTGCTGCATCCAGCGCCTTGCGCAGGCGCTTGGAGCCGCGGGCAAGATCACCGGAGTCGATGCGGGCGCTCTTGACACGACGGTTCGGGTCGTTGGGATATTTTTCGATGAGGTAATCGTCCAGCTTAATGAGGTTGGGCAGACCACTCTCCATAATATTGTAGGTATCCAGCAGCAGGCTGACCGAATCCGGATAGGTATCTGCAAATGCTTTGAAAGCGTCGAACTCGGTCGGGAAGAACTCAATAAAGCTGTGCGCCACAGTGCCAACGGCCTTGACATCTGCGCCGAACTTCATCTCCGCCAGACAGTTTGCCGTGCCGACACAGCCGCCCAGAACAGCAGCGTATGCGCCATCGTTGCCAGCGCTCTTGCCCTGTGCGCGGCGGGTGCCGAACTCCATGACGCTGCGGGGCGTATGGGTGTTCAGGCCGGTGACACGGGTGGCCTTAGTCGCGATCAGGCTGTGGAAGTTCATGGTCTGCAGCAGGTAGGTCTCGATCAGGATCGCACCCACAAGGTCGCACTCAATGCGTACCATCTGCACATGCGGGTAGGCCACCGTGCCCTCGGGCAGTGCATACATGTCACCCTTCCACTGATAAGTGCGCAGATACTCACAGAATTCCTCGCTCATGCCCTTGGTGCGCAGCCACCAGATATCCTGTGCATTGAAATGATAATTCAGCAGAAAACGGGTCAGCTTACGCTGACCGGCACTGATGGAGTAGCCCTGATTGTCCGGGTTCTTGCGGAAGAACATATCGAACACCAGTGTAGTATCCTTGAATCCGTGCAGGAAAAGGCAGTTGGCCATAGTAAATTCGTAAAAATCCACGACCATTGCGGGGTTGTCGTAGTCCTCATCCGGGATGTAAGGCACAACCTTGATTTCGTCCATGAATAGTATCCTCTCTTCTTTGCACCTGACAAAGGCTTCCTCCGGCCTTTGCCGTTCCTCTTCCTTGTGGGAAGGTTTGCATGCCTGCCTGTCTTGACAGTGCGTTTCTATCATGATATCACCAAATGCGGGCTTGTTCAAGAGTTTTTATGCAAAAAACCGCCCATGCCAGACGGCACAGGCGGCTTTGTGATCAAAAAAACTTAGCCATTGATGATGTTGGGGGTAGCATTCTTGAGCACGACATCGTGGCTGCCGCCCTCCACAATGGAGGTGGAAGAAACAACCGTCAGCTTGGCCTTCTGCTGCAGCTCAGGAATAGACAGGGCACCGCAGTTGCACATGGTGCTCTTGACCTTGTACAGAGTGGTCTGCACGCCATCAGCCAGAGGGCCGGCATAGGGCACGTAGCTGTCCACGCCTTCCTCAAAGCTCAGCTTGGTGGAGCCGCCCAGATCGTAGCGCTGCCAGTTGCGGGCACGGTTGGAACCTTCGCCCCAGTACTCCTTCATATACTGGCCATTGATGCGAACCTTGTTCGTGGGGCTCTCATCAAAGCGGGCGAAGTAACGGCCCAGCATGACGAAGTCGGCACCCATAGCCAGAGCCAGCGTGATGTGATAATCGTGAACGATGCCGCCATCAGAGCAGATCGGCACATAGATACCGGTCTCCTTGAAGTACTCGTCACGAGCCTTTGCCACCTCGATGACAGCGGTAGCCTGACCGCGGCCAATGCCCTTGGTCTCACGGGTGATGCAGATGGAGCCGCCGCCAATGCCGATCTTTACAAAGTCTGCGCCTGCCTCGGCCAGGAAGCGGAAGCCCTCGGCATCCACAACATTGCCTGCGCCCACCTTGACGGTATCGCCGTAATGCTCACGGATCCAGCCAATGGTGCGGCTCTGCCACTCGGAATAGCCCTCAGAAGAGTCGATGCACAGCACATCCACACCGGCTTCCACCAGTGCAGGCACACGCTCGGCATAGTCGCGGGTGTTGATACCAGCACCCACCACATAGCTCTTGTTGGCATCCAGCAGCTCATTGGTGTTCTTCTTGTGAGAATCGTAGTCCTTGCGGAACACCATATATTTCAGGTTGCCCTCAGCATCCACCAGAGGCAGAGTGTTGATCTTGTTGTCCCAGATGATGTTGTTGCAATCGTGCAGAGAGGTATTCTCCGGGGCGGTGACCAGCTTTTCAAGCGGGGTCATGAAGGTGGTGACGGGGGCATCATCCGGGGTGTGGTTGATGCGGTAGTCACGAGATGCCACAATACCCAGCAGCTTGCCGCCCGGGGTGCCGTCGGCGGTAATGGCAATGGTGGAGTGGCCGGTGCGTGCCTTCAGCTCCAGCACATCGTGCAGGGTGGCAGTGGGGGCCAGATTGGAGTCGGACACGACATAACCAGCCTTGAAGCTCTTGACGCGGCGCACCATAGCGGCTTCGTTTTCAATGCTCTGAGAACCGTAGATGAAGGACACACCGCCCTGACGAGCCAGTGCAATGGCCAGCTTATCGCCGGAGACCGACTGCATGATGGCGCTGATCATGGGGATATTCATCTGCAGAGGGCACTCTTCCTGACCCTTGCGGTACTTGACCAGAGGGGTCTTGAGGCTGACAGCAGTGGGAACGTTTTCAGCGGAGGAATAGCCGGGGATCAGCAGGTATTCACCGAAAGTGCGGGAAGGTTCTTCATAGAAATAAGCCATGTTCAAACTCCTTTTCTCTCAACGCATCAAAAACGGAAACAGCAAAAGCATAAAACGAATTTCATGTTTGCGGTGTATAAATTGATTGAATATACTTTACCACAAAGACAGCCAGAATACAAACCCCTGCCGCGCCAAACTTTGTAAATGTCCTTTGCGGAAAAACAGACAAATTGACCACCAAAACGAGGTAAGGTCATACTTTCCCGCGCGGGAAGTCATTTTGAGGGTGCAGAGGATGCAAAAAAGCTCGTCCAGAACGGACGAGCTTTTTTGCACACGAAGCGGGATACCGCCTGTGCGGCACATGGCTCACGAACTGTGAAGGAGAACAGTCGGAGGAGGAGAACCTGTGCCCGATATCCCTAAAACAAGAAGAAAAAGATTTCACACTCAGCTGGGCTTGTGCCCTTGCTGTAACCATATTGTAACTCTTTTGAAACCAATTTGCAATAGCTTTTCTGTAATTTCTTTGTAATAATTTTTGAACTTTTTGTGGACAGAAAAAATCCCCTTCTCAGATCTCCCTTTGGGCGCAGCTGGCGCTGCGCGTTCACCGGCAGTATTTCTTTTTTACTTTCCCAGTTCCAGATAGCATTCAAAGCTGGTCTGGCCGTTGTGCTTTCCGACCACATACCAGCCATCCGCCGAAGGGGCATAAAACACCTCTGCCGTTTCTCCCATCGGGATCTCGCGGTGGTAGTTGATAGAAGCAAAGGTCACGGGGCCTTTGCGCATCACTTCCAGCGGCAGCGCATCGCAGACAAGGTCCAGATAGAATGCGTTGTTCAAATGGCCGTTCAGATCGCACTGGGAATAACGCGCCGTCCACTCCCCTGCGCTGGTCAGACCATCCTTGCACTTGTGCAGCTGCAAAGGCAGCTCGTCCTCCACCGTATCGTTCCAGAAATTCTCCACCGTCCAGCCCGGCTCCCGCAGGATACGGCCCTCGGCGAGGCTTGCCACGATCCAGCGGCAGTCCACCATAGCCACCTCTTTGCCCTCGGCATCGGTCAGGGTGGTGATGCGTTTGACGGAACCGTGTTTGCTGACCTGCGCCCGGGAGGTAAGGGTCAGCGTTTCGGCACGCTGCGGCACGCGGTCAAATTTCAGGGCCTGCTTGCCCACCAGAAAGGTCACGCCGCGTTCTTTGAAGAACTGGTCATCCATACCAAAGGCGCGGGCGTGGTCTGTCGAAATCTGCTCCACATAGCGCAGCAGGGCGCTGGGCTTGAGCAGGCTGCGGAAGTCGGCATCTGCATTCATAACGGTCATCGTTTCCGTGTAAAAATATTGTTCCATGGTTTTCCCTCTTTCTATAAAAAAAGGCTGCCGCACCTTGTTCTGTGCAGCAGCCTCCTATGCGTTCAGAACCTGTTTTCGTAAGCAGTATTGGCTCAAAAAGCCCTTCATGCAGTGGGCAATACTTATGAAAACGATTCCTCAATACTGATTGCGGGAACGCCTGCGCACCTTGCGCCAGATGTTGAAGCAGGCCAGCGCCACCATAGCTGCCAGCAGCGCAAGGAACAGCAGACTGCTGCCGCCCTCGTCGTAGCTCTTCATTTCGCTCCACTTTACATCCAGTTCGCTGTTCACATCGTCGCTCAGAGCGGTGAACACCTTTTCCTTAGCGGCAGCTTCCTCCGGCGGATAAGCGATCTCGCTCTCCTTCAGATCCTCGTCCAGTACCTCCCACACATCATGCATGGGGGTGGTGTAGCCGATGTACTCGGCGTTTGCCTTGCCGATATCCGTCTCGCACATGAAGTTGATGAACATTTCTGCAGCTTCCTGATGCTCACTGGCAGCAGGAATGGCCATGCAGTCCACAGACAGCACGCTGCCCTCCTCCGGGAACACCCATGCAAGGTCGGGGTTGTCATCGATCATGGTGATGGCATCGCCGGAGTAGTACACGCCGATGGCTGCCTCGCCGCCGATCATCTTATCGAAGATCTCGTCCATGACGTATGCCTGCACCAGCGGCTTCTGCGCCTTGAGTTCCTCCACCACCTCGTCCACTTCTTCGGTGGACTGCGGGTTGATGTTGTGGCCGCTCTTAAACGCAGCTATGGCGTATGCATCGCGGCTGTTGTTGAACATCAGGATATTGCCTGCGTACTGCTCGTCCCACAGATCAGCCCAGCTGGTGGGTGCTTCGTCCACCATGGTGGTGTTATAAATGATGCCGGTGGTACAGAGCATATAGGGCACGGTGTAGGCATTCTGCGGATCGTAATCCGGATCCACATATTCCGGATCGATCTTTTTGAAGTTCGGGATATTGTCGTAGTTCAGAGGCTTGAGCATCCCCTCGGAGATCATTTTCGCCACCATGTAATCCGACGGAATGACCACATCGTAGTTGGCCGCGCCGGACTTGAGCTTGGCGTACATGGATTCGTTGGAGTCAAAGGTGGTATAGTTCACCTTGATGCCGGTGAGCTGCTCAAACGCAGACACCACATCCACGCTGTCGTCCGAACCGTTGGAGATATACTCGCCCCAGTTGTAAACGTTGATGGCAACATTCTGGCCCTTGAAGCGGGTCCAATCGTAATCATCCGATACCGAGACGTCCTCGGTAACTTCGATGGTGCCAGCAGCAAAGGCAGGCAGTGCACAGCAGACCGTCATTGCCAGCGCCAGCAGCAAAACAGCAAAACGTTTCATCACACGCCCTCCCCTCTCAGCGCTTTCTGATCGCGGCGGTAATTGCGGCTTTCCATCGCATTGGAGAACAGGATGATGCACAGAATGACCACAAACATAATGGTGGACAGTGCATAGATCTCCGGGCTGACCTTTTTACGGGTCATGGAATAGATGGCGATGGGCAGGGTCTCCACCGTGCCGCAGTTGAAGTAGGAGATCATAAAATCGTCGATGGAGTAGGTCAGGCAGATCAGGAAAGCGGACAGGATGGCCGGGCTGATCTCCGGCAGAATGACCTTGAAGAAGGCCTGTCTGGGGTCGCAGCCAAGATCCAGCGCAGCCTCATACAGCTTGATGTCCAGCTGCTTGAGCTTGGGCGTCACGTTGAAGATAACATATGGCACATTGAACGCGATATGTGCAATGAGCAATGTCGGGAAGCCCATGATGGTATCCGGCAGCCATGAGACGCCGCCGGCGAAGCGCTGGTAGGCCACGAACAGCAGCATGAGCGAAATGCCGGTGATGATCTCTGGGTTGACCACCGGGATATAGGTGATGTTGGTGACGACAAGGCGGCTCTTGCGGCCCATGGACGCAATGCCCAGACTTGCCGCTGTACCCAGCACAGTGGCAATGACCGCGGAGATCAGAGCCACTTCCAGCGAGACCAGCAGCGCATGCAGGATAGCGGAGTTGTGCAGCAGGCTGGAGTACCACTTGAGGGTAAAACCGGTAAAGAGCGAATAGCCCTTGGACTGGTTGAAGCTGAATACGATCATGTATGCGATGGGCAGATACATGAAGCAGAAAAACAGAATGATATAGACACGTTGCATCAGGCGCAGATGTTTCGTTTTCATCAGGACACGCCCTCCATTTCATCTTCATCAAAGCTGGAGGTAAAGCTCATGCACAGCAGCACAATGATCATCAGTACAAGGCTCATGGCAGAGCCTACGTTCAGGTTGTAGCTGTTGCCCAGAAACTGCATTTCGATCAGATCACCAATCAGCAGATTGGAACCGCCGCCCAGCATACGACTGATGACAAAGGTGGACACCGCCGGGACAAACACCATGGTGATGCCGGTGCTGATGCCGGGCACGCTCATGGGGATGAGTACCCGCACAAGGGTCTTGGTGGTAGAAGCGCCCAGATCCTGCGCAGCTTCCACAAGGCTCTGGTCGATCTTGGTCATGCTGGTGTACAGCGGCAGGATCATATAGGGCACATAGTTATACACCATGCCAAGCACCACCGCGCCGGAAGTGTTGAGCATATTGAAGGGGCCAAGGCCGAACACGCCCAGCACAGCATTCACGGGGCCGTTGACACTGAGCAGGCCCATCCATGCATAGGTCCGCAGCAGGAAGTTCATCCACATGGGCAGCATGACCAGCATGAGCATGATGTGCTGTTTGTTCACCCGCAGGCGGGAAAGGAAATAGCCCACCGGGAACGCAATGACCAGACAGATGACCGTGGCAATGAGGGCCAGCAGCAGGCTGCGGGCAAACACCGAGCCGTAGCCGCTGATGGAGGTGAGGTTGTCCAGCGTAAAGGCACCGTTTGCATCGGTGAACGCATAGTACACAACGATAATGAGCGGCACCACCGTGAACAGCACCATCCACACGAAGTAGGGATACGCCAGTTTTTTATCGTAAATCTTCATCATCGCGGCTCACCCCTCCGAACGCGCCATGATATGGATCTCGTTGGGGCCGATGCGCATACCAATGGTCTCACCGGGTGTGCAGGCGCGGGTGGAGTGGATGAGCCATTCACGGCCCTCGCATTCCACATGCATTTCAAAGTGGACACCCTTGAAAATGACGTCGTTCACAACGCCCACCAGCTGGCCTTCCACAGGCGATACCACCTCGATATCCTCGGGGCGCACTACCACCTGCACGCTCTGCTCGCGGGCAAAGCCGCGGTCCACACAGGGGAAGTCCACACCGGAGAAGGACACCAGAAAATCCCGGTGCATCACGCCGTCCACAATGTTGGAATCACCGATAAAGTCTGCCACAAAGGCGTTCTTCGGTTCATTATAAATATCCTCGGGCGTGCCGATCTGCTGCACCTTGCCGCCGTTCATGACCACAACGGTGTCGGACATGGTCAAGGCTTCTTCCTGATCGTGGGTGACATAAACAAAGGTAATGTTCATTTCACGCTGCAGGCGCTTGAGCTCCAGCTGCATTTCCTTGCGCAGCTTGAGATCCAGCGCACCGAGGGGTTCGTCCAGCAGCAGGATCTCCGGCTCGTTCACCAGACTGCGGGCAATGGCAACGCGCTGCTGCTGACCACCGGACATCTGGCTGATGCTGCGGCGCTCGAAGCCTTTCAGGCCCACGACTTCCAGCATATTGCGCACCTTGCGGCGGATGGTCTCTTCGTCCAGCTTTTTCAGACGCAGACCAAAGGCCACGTTCTCGAACACATTCAGGTGCGGGAACAGTGCATACTTCTGGAAAACGGTGTTCACCGGGCGCTTATAGGGCGGCACGCCGGTGATATCCTCGCCTTTCAGCAGTACTTTGCCGGCATTCGGTTCCAGAAAACCCGCGATCAGGCGCAGAGTGGTGGTTTTGCCGCAGCCGGAGGGACCCAGCAGGGTCACGAACTCTTTGTCATGGATGTCCAGATTCAGCCCATCCAGAATGCGCTGACCATCAAATTCCACTACGATATCACGCAGTGAAACGATCACCGAGTTGTCCATATTTTACTACATCCTCCTTGTAACTCAGATACGAAAAAAGACAGGGCTCTGCCCCATCCCTCGTACCAGGGCGACTGGGAGTCTGCTTGCCCAACCATCGCACTTTGGCGGTAAAAGCAGACTCGACCCCGCACAACCTCCATGACGAACCTTAAAAATACAAAAATATTGCGCAGTTATTCTACCCTGTCCCGTCTATCTTAATCAATCTTTGCTGAAAAGTCAATCACTCTGCCGCTGTTTGCCGAAACTTTACACGCTACAACAAAAAAACATACGCCGCAGCGGAGTTTTCGCATACGGCGTACATGGATTTTTCATTCTGTTTTCAGCTCGGCAGCTGTTATCAGAAGGGCCTGCACAGTGTCAAGGTCAACCGCATAGACGGAGCTGTCCCCATCCACCATCATCCAGCAGCCGTCTGCATTTTCGGCGTAGTGGAGGGTCACGCTCCCATCGGCAGAGGCGGCCCGCACCGTTGCAAGGGGTGCATCAAAGCCGTAAGCGGCAGGGTCAGCATTCGTCACCTGCGCCGAGACGTATCCGCCAAGGGCCGACAGGATGCACTGTAGCTTGGCTTCGTCCAATTCAGCCGCCGGGTCATCGGTCAGCCGCCAGACCGTCTGGTAAGTAGTGGAAGCAGCGGCGCTTTCGGAAGAAGCATCTGCTGAATTGCTGTCCGTTTCCGATACGGCTGTCAGAGAGAGTGTTCCTGCATCTGTTGCGATGGAGACGCTCTCCAGCGCAGAAGCTGTGAGTCCTGCCGGGTTGAACGCGCCAAAGAGATCCGCTTTAGTCTGTTCAAAGCAGGCTGCCTTGTTGCCGGAGACGGTGTAAATGGCATCATCTCCGGTTTTTTGCACGTACAGATCCCCTGTGACAGGGTTCTGGCTGCCAAAGGCAAAGGTGTTCGTCTCGCCTGCCGCTGTTACCGTGACCGTAACGGCCGGGTCTGCAAGGCCGTAGTCCTCACCGGGCTGAGCCGTGAGCTGGCGCTTAGCGTTCAGGGATGCCAGCGCTGTGACCATGGTGTTGCAGGCAGATGCATCCAGGTGATAGCCCGGGTCATCCGCCAGCGTCCAGCTTCCGGAATCACAATTCAGGGTAATCGTCTCATTCTGATAAGTGTACCGGATCTTCTCTGCATCACCCGCCGCAAAAGAAGAAAGCACAATGCTGCCTTCTGCGGCAGCGCTGGACGCCGCTTCTTCTGCAGCATTGCTGCGGGTGATGAGCCACAGCAGCCCGCCCAGCACAAGCACCATTGCCAGAAGAACGGCCAAAGAGCGCTGTTTCGTTTTCATGCTGCGGCCCCCTTATCTGCGGCGGCGCAGCAGCACGAACACGGCACCCGCAATGAGCACCGCTGCAGGCAGCACGAACACGAACACCATGGCCAGCGCCATGGAAGTGGAAGCTGCCACTGTGATGGGGGCTGCTTCCAGTGCTTTTGTATCGATGAGCATGCTCTGTCCCACCAGCGCAGCGGCGCAGCTCTGCAGGAAGGTCAGGTTGCCCGGGATGGACTGGTATACCTGCTCACTGTCCACATTGGGGCAGCCCACCCAGATTACCTCCGAACCGGCAGACTCATTGCGTGCCCACGCGGCCAGCGCAAAGGGGCCGTCCGTATCGCCGGATTCCTTGGCAGTGGTGGCTGCCTCATTATAGTTCAGCTTGCTGTAGGCGTCCCCGGTGGTGTTCAGCAGGGGTTCTGCCGTAACGCCGTCCGTTTCGGCAATGGTGATGCCCTGTGCCACCGAAAGCATTACATGGGTATTCTGGCTCACACCGTCCAGAACGGTGCTTTCGTCATCGTCGGAGGCGTGATCCGGAAACAGCGAATACGGGTAGCCGTACAGTGCATGGTCGGCATCGCCCTCCACCACGATGCCCGGCTCACGGGCAAGGCCGAACTGTGTCATTACAGCGTCCAGATTCGGCGTATCGACAAAGGCACTGGTCATCAGCAGCACTTTGCCGCCGTTTTCCAGATAGGCCTGCAGCTGCGCAATCTCGTCCACAAGGCCGTCGGATGCAAAATCCGAAGCGGGCGCATTGATGATCAGCAGCCCGCAGTCCTCCGGGATGGTGCCTGTGAGCAGATCCAGCGGCTGCAGGTCGATATTCTGGGCTTCCAGCGCTTCGGTCAGCGAGGAAGTAGGGGCCTGCTCACCGTGGTTGGTGGTGTAGAAGGCATGGCTTTCTGCCCCGGAGGTCAGCTTGTAGATGGCCGAACTGATCTGCTTTTCGCCTGCAAACGTCACATTTGCAGAGCCGGTGGTGTAGTAATCGGAGTAGTCGTATTCGTAGAGCTCAGCGGCGTCCAGCACCACGCTGTTCTCGCCGCTGACCACGATCAGGCTGCCGGTGGATACATTCTCTGCACCGTACTGGGACGCAAAGGCCGGATAGAGGGTGGGATCTTTCTGTTCCCAGTGGAAACGGCTGCTCTCATCGGCATAATGATCCAGCAGCTTGCTCACAATGGCGTCCTCGCCGCCGGTCTCGCAGAGGTAGTAGACCGTCACATCCTGATCAAGGCTCTGCATCAGCTGTCTGGAGCTGTCGCCCAGAGTGTACATCTTGGCAGCAGAGAGATCGAACTCGGTGTACTTGGACGGGATCGCACCTGCCAGCAGGTTGACCAGTATCGCCAGCACGATCGCTGCCGCCAGAATGGCCGTGGAATACAGCCCGCTGCGGAACACTTTGCCGTTTGCGGAGGAAGTGAGCTTGAATTTTTTCATATCATTGTCCTCCTCTCAGTTCCAGCGGCGTTTTTCCAGTCCCTGCGCCGTAAAAAACAGAAATAGCACGATCACGGTGAGGTAATACACCAGCGTCGGAATGGAAAAGCTGTTGTTGACGAACTCTTCAAAGGGAGTGAACAGACACAGTGCGCTGAGCACTGCGCTGAAAGCTTCAGTCAGCCAGCTGCTTTGCAGCAGGAACAGTGCCGTCAGCACCACACAGCAGCCTGCAAAGGTCAGACAGCCCAGCGTGAAGCTGCGGGTGCGCAGACCAGCCACCACACTGAGCACTGCCGCGATCGCGGTAAACAGGGCCAACGCCACCGCGCTGCCGGCAGTAAACAGGTTGCGCAGGCTGGGCATCATATAGGCCAGCAGCAGCGCAGCCACACCTGCCACGGCGGCAATGATCTGGTTCTCGGTCAGGCTGGAAAGAAATACGCCGATGGCAATGGCCGCACAGCCCATAAGAAAATAACAAAGCAGTGCAGCAAAATTTGCCGCTGTAGCAATGCCGGATGCGCCCAGTGCAGCCAGTACCAGGATCATGACTGCATCCACAAGGCACGGCAGCGCAAAAATGACACACAGTGCCAGAAACTTGCCCAGCACGATGCCCCACACGGATACCGGACTTGTGAGCAGCAATTGGTCGGTGCGGGTGCGGCGTTCCTCCGCAAAGCAGCGCATGGTCAGCACCGGGATATACAAAAGCAGCACAAAAACCGTGCGGTACAGCGTATAGTAGCCAAAATCCGTCAGGCCATAGCCCAGATTCAGGGCTATAAAATAGATGGCCGTTGCCGCCAGCATAAAGGCTGTGAGCACATAGCCGATCATGCCATGAAAGCTGCTGCGGACCTCGCGTTTGAAAATGGCGATCATTCAGCCTTTCCCTCCTCTTCTTCATCGTTTTGATCGGACTCGCCCTTGGTCAGGGCAAGGAAGATCTCTTCCAGCGTCCTGCTCTCGGCGGCAAGGGCCAGCACCGTGCAGCCGGCCCGCGAAAGAGCCCGGGATACCTCAGCACGGCGATCGGCAGCATCCACGCTTTCTGCGGTAAAGGTCACCTGACCGTCAGCTTCACTTTCCAGCGCTACCCTGCGGATGCCCGGAATCTCCCCCACCGCTTTGAGCACGGCCTTGCCTTCGCCCAGCACGGTAGCATGCAGCCGACTGCCGGAATCCAGCATACCGGCCAGCTGTTCCGGTGCGCCCACCGCCACCAGATGCCCCTTGGACAGGATCAGTACCTGACTGCACACCGCCTGCACCTCGCTGAGGATGTGGCTGGACAGAATGACCGTATGGGTCTTGCCCAGTTCCTGAATGAGTCTGCGGATCTCAATGACCTGCGCAGGGTCAAGGCCCACGGTGGGCTCATCCAGAATGATGAGCTGCGGTGCACCCAGCAGTGCCTGCGCAATGCCCACACGCTGGCGGTAGCCCTTGGACAGGCTGCGGATGAGCCGGGGCAGAACATCCTCCAGCCCGGTGCGGCGGGCGGCACGCAGCACCTGTTCTTTGCGCTCTGCTTTCTTTTTGATGCCCTTGAGCTCTGCCGCAAAGTCCAGATACTCCTGCACGGTCATTTCCGGATAGAGCGGCGGCTGCTCGGGCAGGTAGCCCACACAGGCCTTGGCCTGCTGCGTCTGTTCCGGCAGACTAAAGCCCGCCACCTTTACTTCGCCGCTGGTGGGTGCAAGGTAGCCGGTGAGGATATTCATAATCGTAGATTTTCCGGCGCCATTGGGCCCCAGCAAGCCGAAGATCTGACCGTCCCCCACTGTAAAGGACAGATCCTCAATGGCAGGGTGTGTGCCGTATTTTTTGCTCAGATGAGATACTTCGATCACAGCAAACGCTCCTTTATTCGTCTAATTCAGTGCTGGTATATTTTAGACGGAAAATGTGTAAAAATTGAGACAATCCTGTGGTGAGAGGCCAAAAGAATTCTTAAGAATCATTAAATCTGCATTTTTGTATACAAAATAAAACAAAAAAAGCACCGTCTCCCGAAGGAAACGGTGCTCAGAAAACCATAATTACTTACGGCCGAAACGCTTGTTGAAGCGCTCAACACGTCCGCCGGTGTCAACCAGCTTCTGCTTGCCAGTGTAGAAAGGATGGCACTTGGAGCAAACTTCGACGTGGATCTCAGGCTTGGTGGAACGAGTCTTAATGACGTTGCCGCATGCGCAGGTGATGGTGCAGTCAACGTAGTTCGGATGGATA
>ERZ809296.3311-NODE-3311-length-13821-cov-5.358056_pt1 | contig 13821 bp, 10 predicted proteins | sample MGYA00520511_ERZ809296 | MGnify/ENA primary metagenome ERZ809296 (study PRJEB31576, sample SAMEA3212662) | Homo sapiens | biome: human-gut; feature: human gut; material: fecal | place: Sweden | collected 2012 ... | reverse complement strand
TCTGCCGCACCTCGCTCGCCGTATCGGCACTTAGAATTATGCGGTATTGCCTTATATTTTTAACTTTCCTGTTCATCCGCAAACTGTAAACTAAAAGCGCAAAAAATCCCCCGCAAGTCAGCGATTGCTGCACCTGCGGGGGATGTTTCAACTTTATTTTTGCAGAACGTTGAAAGTTCTGCGTTTTTTATTTTTTAGTAGAACCAGCCGTTTTCGGTTTCTTCGGCTCGTTTGCGTTCCTGTTCTGCTTTTTCGGTCAGGCGCTTTTTGCGGTGTTTGTGGCCCAAAATGGACAGGATAACCAGCAGCACCGCTGCCACGGCGCCGCCGATCAGAATCGGCAGCGGAATGCCGGGCTTTTCTACTGCGGCAAGGGTCGTTTCGTCCGTCATGGCGGTAAACACCAGATAGCTGCCGTCCTCGGTGGTATCCACCTTGCGCCAGCTGCCATCAGCATCGCGCAGGTATACCACAGTATTGTCCGAAGGTGCCAGATAATGCAGCACATGGCTGTCGGAGTGGTCCTCCGGCAGGGTGATTTCCCAGCATTCCAGCAGCGTTCCCACCGCGCCGGGGCTTTCGCTGGACGGGGTCAGCGTTACTTCCGCCGTGCCAAAAGCGCCCTCTGCCAACAGGATGGGCAGGCCGTTGCGGGTATCGCCGCTCTGCACCACGGAATCCAGCGGGGTGTATACTGCTTCAATCGTCTGGTCAAACACAACATGGTCATGGTCAAAGTCTGACCATTCTGCCGTATAGCCACCCTTGACAGGCAGCTCCGGCGCATTGGCCATATCAAAGGCCGCACCGTACTCCACCGTAACAGCTTCCACCGTAACCTGGTTGGCGACAAAATTCAGGGTAACATTGCGGAATTCATCCGGCATGCCCTCCTGTGCCGTCATGTCACAGAATTCCTGGAACGAAAGCGGTTCCGCCTGACCTGCATAACTTACGCCGTCAATGCCGCCCAGCGTTTCGCTGACAAAATAGTTGCTGCTCTGCTCGGACTCGGAATCCTGAAGCGCGCTGTTCAGGTTGGTGATGGAATTGCTGCTTTCCAGCCCACCGGCAATTGCGCCGACATACTCATCGCCATCCGCCAGCACAAAGCTGCGGCTGCCGGTAATGGTAAAGCCGCTGCCCGCAATGCCGCCGACATAGTTATCACCGCTCAGGCGGCACTTGGCTGCGCTGCGGCGGATGATGGACTTGCTCTGCCCGGCAATACCTCCAACATAATCCGCATCGTCCGATTCCAGATTGCCAAAGTTATAGCTTTGCAGCACCGAGCCCATATCCATGCTGCCAACGATGCCACCGCCGCCTTTTTTCTTGACATTGACAGTCCCCTTATTGATGCAGTCCCGCACCACGATGCGGGTCTTGTAGGTCACATTCAGTGAGCTGCTGCCGCTGGTTTTGGTATCATCTTCGGGGTCCAGGTCGTTTTCACGGGCCATGGCGCCGGTAATGCCGCCTGCATTGATATCGGCGTTTACCTCGCCAAGGTTCATGCAGTTGAACACTTTACCTTCGGTATCGCCATCGGTATCGCTGTCTGAAACATCTTCAAACAGGTTGTTGTCGTCCTCGCTCTGGTCTGCAGCACCAGCCAGCGTATCGCCAATTTTGTTCAGCTGGCTGCTGATGGCCTGCACATCCTGGATCAAAGCCTGGGTGTGGCTGCCGGTGTTGGTGTTCAGGCTGCTGACACCGTCAATGATGGAAGCCAGGCTGCCGTTCAGGCTGCTGCGGGCTGCGGTGATGGAATCGCGGTCGCTCAGCGTAATACTGGGCACCGTCAGGTCAATGTTGCTGTCGATCTGGCCTTCGCCGCCATGGTCGATGGTCACATCACCGTCAGCGTCACCGCCGCCTTCCCCGCCAAAATCGAGATCCACATCAAAAGTGGGTTCATTGCGGCGGGGGCGGCCATGTGCTTCGCCCTCGCGGTCGTCCTCGCTCTGCTCTGCGGGCTGGTCGTCAGGCTGGTCCGGCTCCGGGGCAGGCGCCGCAGTCGGATTCGGGTCAGGGGCCGCGGTGGGGGCTTCCGTCACGGCCGGCGTTTCGGTGGGTTCCGGGGTTTCCTCCGGTTCTTCGGTCGGCTCCGGGGTGGGCACCAGCTCAATGGTGCCGTTGATGTTGCCATTGCCGGACCCGTTGGCGCTGCCGTTGCCGCTGCCATTGATCGTACCCTGCCCGGTCAGTTTGGTCAGGTTGGTAATGTTGATGGTCTGGGTGCCGATATCAAACCCGTTGACCGTCTTATCGATCAGGGTATCCACGGCTTCGCGCGCGCTGTCCACCCGGCCGGTCAGGTCATTCAGCTGGCTGGTCAGCTCACTGGAAGAAGCCGAGGCATCGTTGGTGGCCTTGTTCATCAGGGCAGAAAGGGTATTCAGTTCGCCCTGCAATTCCTGCAAGGTATCCTGGTTATATTGCAGCACGCTGGAGGGTTCCATCTGGCCCACAATGCCGCCGCCCTCCTTGCGGGCGTTGACGGTGCCATAGTTCACGCAGCCTTCCACATAGCCGGTCTGGCTGCCGGCAATACCGCCGACATTATAGCCAATGTGGCTGTAGCCAATGGTTCCGCGGTTGATGCAGGCGCGCAGCACACCGGCATTGTTGCCCGCAATGCCGCCTGCATCGGTCACATCGTTGGCCTTTTCGGTTTTCAGCACATTGTCCAGGGTCAGGTCATTCAGCTTGACTTCGTTCTGGCTCACGGTGGTATTCACGCTGGCCGCATTGGTGCAGTTGGCAGCCACGCCGTCATTCTGGCCCACAACGCCGCCCACAAAGTGGCTGCCGTACACTGTGCCGCTTACCGCGCAGCCGTTGATGCTGCCCTTGACCGTATTGACACCGGCAATGCCGCCAATCTGGCTGGTGCCGGATACCACGCCGTCAAACGCGCAATTTTCAATCGTACCGGCGTTGCTGCCCGCAATGCCGCCCACGCTGGCGCGGGTGCCGCCCGGCTTGATGCGGCCCTTTACCGTCATATCGCGCACCAGGGCCCCCTGCTGCACATAGCGAAACAGGCCCTGCACGCTGCCGTCCTGGCTGAGGGAAAGGCCGGTAATGGCGTGGTTTTGGCCTTCCCATGTGCCGCCAAAGCTGGGGATACCGTTAAAGTCAACGCTGGAAAGGTTAATATCGGCTTCCAGCACAACGGTGCGGTTCTGGCTCCAACTGTCCAGGCGGCAGTTCTTGGCCAGCTGGATCAGGTCATCCGCACTGGAAAGGTAGACCGTATCTTTTGGGGCCGTATCCTGCACGGTTTCGGTCTGGGCGGTGTCGGCTTCCTCGGCAAACACCTGGGCGGGCAGCATGGCCCCCAGCATACACAGGCAGATACACACAGAGAGGAGTTTTTCCAGCGTGCGTTTTGCTGTATTGCGTTCCATCAGACTTCCTCCCCTTCCGTATAATTTTCTGCCCATTCAGCCGCCGCTTGTTCCTTGCTTTCCGGCAGACAAAAATCAGGCTTTGTTGGTTCTATCGTTGTGCCGCTGGTAACAGAGGCTTTCAACGTACCGTTCAACGTACCCTTGATCTCGGCATCGATCACACCGTTCACATAGCCGCGCACCCGACCGCTGACGCGCATGTTGCCGCTGGCCGTGCGGTTGACGCGGGACAGATCCACAGGAACTTTTACATCAAAGCTGGTGCGCTCCACAATGGTATCGCCGATGAGCAGGATCTGGGGCAGAACCGCCATAACCAGCACAATGGAAATGACCGTGCCGCGGCCCAGGCAGGTGCCGATGGCAGCGATGACCGGATTGGTGGTCATAACGCCGATCAGCGCACCGGCCACCGCCAGAATGGTGCCGGATGTAAAGATGGTAGGGAACGCTTCGTTCAATGCGGCGATCATTGCCTCTTTGGGCCGCATTTCTTTTTTCAGGTCAGTGTAATGGCTGGAAATAACGATAGCATAGTCAATGTTTGCACCCATCTGGATGGAGTTGACAATCAGGTACCCCAGGAAGTACAGTGACTCATGTTGGATGGTCGGCACCGAGAAGTTGATCCAGATACTGCCCTGAATGACAACGATGAGCAGCACCGGCAGACCGGCCGATTTGAAGGTGAACAGCAGGATAATGACAACAAACAAAGCGGACAGCACACTGATCAGCATATTATCCTCGCCAAAGGAGCTGGACAGATCTTTGACGTTGGTGGAGTTGCCGACAATGTAGGTATCGCTGCTGTAATACTTAGCAATCAAGGCGTGCATCGTATCCAGGAAGTCCATGGTCTCGTCACTTTCTTCCGGCAGGTTCAGGTAGACAACCAGGCGGCTGTATTTATCGCTTTGCAGCTGCAGCTGTGCCTTGTTCAGCTGTTCAAACAGGTCATCCAGCGTTTCCTGAATGTCGCCGTCCAGCGTAATGTTGCCGTCTTTCATCTCCCGCTGCAGGAACATGAACATATCAAACAGCGGTACTTTATAATCGCCAAGGCCGCTGATCAACTTGCCGTATTCGTTCTGGTCCACGGCATAGGCGGCGTACAGGGCTTCGGCTACCTCGTAATCCAGCCCGGCCAGTTCCGACATTTGGCGCGGGGTCAGGGCATCGGCCAGTTTGTAGCCATCCATAGCGTCAATGTTGGCCAGGCCCTGGGTGGATTTTACTTCCGCGCAGGAATCCAGATCCTTGAGCAGCTGGCGTTCGGAATCATAATCCCCTGTCGGCACGATCACCGCCACCATGTTGTTGACACCAAAAGTGTTCTTGATTTTCTGGTGGGCAATCTGGCTTTCACTCTGCTTGGCGGTGACTAGGTCTGTATAGCTGTAGCAGTAGGGGCACTTGTTGGCCAGCACTGCGGTGACTACAACCACAACGGCAAAAATCGGCGGGACAATAAACCGGGTGGCGACGTCAAACTTGCCCAGGAAGGTGATCTTGGGGATCAGGTTTTTATGGCGGGTTGCATCGATCTTTTTGCTGAACACCATCAGCAGGCCGGGCATCAAGGTAAACACCGACAGCAAGCTGAACAGAATAGCCTTGATCAGCACGGTTGCCATATCGCGGCCAATGCCAAAGTGCATGAACGCCAAAGCCCCCAAGCCGGAAATGGTGGTCAGAGAGGAAGAGCTGATTTCGGGGATTGCCTTGGACAATGCCGCGATACAGGCCTCCCGCGTATCCTTGGTTTCGTGCTCATCCGAGAAGCGGTGGCACAGGATGATGGCGTAGTCAATGGCCAGTGCCAGCTGCAGAATAACGGTAACGGAGTTGGAGATGAAGGAAATGGTGCCACACAGGAAGTTGGTGCCCATATTCAGCAAAGCCGCCGCGCCAAAGGTCATAATCAGAACCGGAACCTCGGCATAGGAACGGGACGTAAGGGTAAGCACCAGCACAATGACGATGGCCGCCAGTACCAGAATGACGCTCATCTCGCTTTGCAGGTCTGCGGAGGTATCCACGCCGACTTCGGTATCAATATAGGTATCGTACCCGGCCAGCATATCCCGGATGGTATGCAGCGCATGGATGCTGATATCGTCCGTTGTGGTACCGTCAAACGTTACGCTGAACAGCGCCGAAGCGGATTTGTAGTGGTCCGTGGTATCATCAAAATCCACGCTGGTAACGCCATCAATGCTTTCCAGGTCACTGCAGATATTCTCGGCGGTTTCATATGTAACATTGGAAACCATCACGCGGGCTGTGCCGTATGTAACAAAGTTATCATTCATCACGGTCAGGCCCTGGCGGGTTTCGGTATCCTCCGGCAGGTAGGTAGTAATATCATTTTCCACCTTGACCCAGCCGGTTGCTACAATACTGAAAATTAACGCAAATGCATAAAGTAGAAAGAACAGGTTGCGCTTATCCACAATAAAGGTAGCGATTTTTTCCATACCGCTGCCTTTTGGCTTTTGCTCCTCCATATACACACTCCTTACCTGATTAACCACAGTACCAAAAGCACAAAGCCAACAGCACCGTGCATGTTTTGCCGGTGCATGGTGTGTGGCTGTGCCTTTCCCGTACTTAACACCAAATAATTTTATCGGCACTCTCCTGCCCTATTTTTATATGGAACCGGGCGCAGAGAGCACTTTATTTATATCGTTTTTATTATAAGGTTTTTTGTGTCAGAAAGAAATGGATATATCTTGAACATTTGTAAAATCACACTGTCAAATTCTCGTTTTTGTACAAAAATGAAGCCGTGATTTGTGTATTTCGCGCAAAGGGGATCCAGGTGGCTGACATACAAAAACCGCCCCGCGGTTTACACCACAGGGCGGTTTGGAAAAGATTCAAGTAAGAAGAATTACTTCAGCTCAACCTTAGCGCCGACTTCTTCCAGCTTCTTCTTCATTTCCTCAGCGTCAGCCTTGGAAGCCTGCTCCTTCAGCTTAGCGTTGGCAGTCTCAACGAGCTTCTTAGCTTCCATCAGAGAAGCGCCGGTCAGCTCCTTAACAGCCTTGATGACCTGCATCTTGTTAGCGCCGACATCAGCCAGGATGACATCGAACTCGGTCTTCTCTTCCTCAGCAGGAGCAGCAGCGCCAGCAGCAGCCGGAGCGGCAGCAGCAACAGCGGAAACGCCGAACTCTTCGCAAATGGTATCAACGAGCTCTTTCAGCTCGAGAACGGTCATAGTCTTGACAGACTCGACAATGGCAGTGATCTTTTCAGAAGCCATGGTAGTTACCTCCATAATTTTTATAATTGTTTGTGTGCGGCGGTTTTGTTGAGGTTTACGCCGCTTTCCTCATGCTGCAAGATAAATCAGGCAGCGGGGGTTTCTTCCTGCTTGTCGACGATCCCCTGGATCGCAACAGCCAGACCGCCGATGATCCCGTTGAGGGAGCCAGCCAGCATGGAGAGCAGGCCTTCGCGGTTGGGCATGGTGGACAGGCTCTTGACGCCAGCGGCATCCAGCACCTGGCCGTCGCAGAAGCCACCCTTAACAGTGAAGCGCTTGGACTTGTCTGCGTCAGCAACCTTGCACAGGATGCGGGCAGCAGCAGCCGGGTCCTCAGCAGACAGAGCAATTGCGGTATCACCTTTGAAGTACTCAGCAAGAGCTTCGTACTGGGTGCCAGCAACAGCACGGCGCAGCATGGTGTTTTTGACAACCATGTACTCAACGCCAGCTTCACGCAGTTCCTTACGCATCTTGGTATCATCAGCAACGCTGATGCCGTTGTAAGCAACGACAACGCCAGCCAGAGAACCAGCGATCTTGGTGTTCAGTTCTGCAACATAAGCCTTCTTGGCTTCCAGAATCTTTGCACTGGGCATTTGTTTTCACCTCATTCCGCTTGTAAGATATACAGGCAAGCGGCTCTATCAAAAGAAAAAGCCACTTTCCCGTTGCCGGGAAAATGGCTTTGAAGCAAATTCAAAACGCACGTTTCTCGGCAGGCGGGTCAAACCCGTTAGGCCCCAAAGGGCGCCTGCTGTCTTAAAAACAGCTTAATTATAATAGCACGGGAATGTGCGTTTGTCAAGCATTTTTCAAGAGAAAATTCTCTTATACACCATACTTGTTGGTGGCAACGCGAACGCCGGGGCCCATGGTGGTGGCGATGGTTGCGCTCTTGAAGTACTGGCCCTTGGCAGCAGCCGGCTTAGCCTTAGCAATGGCTTCCAGGACGGTGTCCAGGTTGGCCATCAGCTTTTCAGCGCCAAAAGAAGCCTTGCCAACGGGAACATGGATGATGTTCTGTTTGTCCAGGCGGTACTCGATCTTACCGGCTTTGGCATCGGTAACAGCCTTGCCAACGTCGGGGGTAACGGTGCCAGCCTTCGGGTTCGGCATCAGACCACGAGGTCCGAGGATCTTACCCAAGCGGCCAACGCGGCCCATCATATCCGGGGTGGTAACCAGAACGTCGAAGTCCAGGTAGCCGCCCTGGATCTTGGCGATCAGATCATCATCGCCAACTTCCTGAGCACCGGCAGCCTCAGCAGCCTTAGCAGCGTCGCCCTTGCAGATAGCAACAACGCGAACGTTTTTGCCAGTGCCGTTGGGCAGAACAACAGCGCCGCGGACCTGCTGATCAGCATGGCGGCTGTCAACGCCAAGGCGGACATGCAGCTCAACGGTCTCGTCGAACTTGGCCTTAGCGGTCTTGCAGCACAGCTCCAGGGCTTCCTGGGGCTCGTAGGTCTTGGTACGGTCGATCAGCTTAGCGCTGTCGACATAATGTTTACCGTGATTCATTACTTTATTCCTCCATTGTGGTAGTTATCGGATTTATCCTCCCACGCAAAAGAGCTTGATCAGCCCTCGACGGTGACGCCCATGCTGCGGCAGGTGCCCTTGATCATGCTGACGGCAGCTTCCAAAGAAGCAGCGTTCAGGTCAGGCATTTTGGTCTTGGCAATCTCTTCGGCCTGAGCCAGAGTGATGGAGCCAACCTTGTTCTTGTTGGGCACGCCAGAGGCGGTGTCGATGCCAGCGGCCTTCTTGATCAGGACCGGAGCCGGCGGGGTCTTGGTGATGAAGCTGAAGGAACGGTCAGCGTAAACAGTGATGACAACAGGGATGATCATGCCGATCTGGCCCTTGGTACGTTCGTTGAACTCCTTGGTGAACGCCATGATGTTAACGCCCTTCTGGCCCAGAGCAGGACCAACAGGGGGAGCCGGAGTTGCCTTGCCGGCGGGAATTTGCAGCTTAATGTAGCCAGTGATTTTCTGTGCCATGATAAATTGCACCTCCAAAATTTGTGGTGAGTTGCGGCCCGCGGTGCAGGCCTCCCACGAGCATGCGACCCTCGCACGCTCTATAAAAACTGCTCATGCGCAGTTTCTACCGGAATTACTTGCCTGTTGCCAGGCGATTTGCGCTAAGTTCCGCTTACAGAAGTTTGACTTCGTGCAGACCAAGTTCTGCCGGGATTTCGCGGCCAAACATGTTGATCTTGATGCGGACCTTGCGTTCGTCGAGATTGATCTCTTCCACCGTACCGATGGAACCTTCCATTGTGCCGGAAGTGATCTCGACATTGTCGCCCACGGCATAATCGACTTCGGGCGCGGCAACGCCGTTATCAACGCCGAGCTTGGCGACTTCCTCCTCCGAGAGGGGTTCCGGCTTGGAAGCCGGACCGACAAAACCGGTGCAGCCGCGGGTGTTGCGGACAATGTACCAGGTATTATCGTTCATGACCATTTTGACAAAGACATAGCCGGGGTAGATCTTGCGCTGAACTTCTTTTTCGCCGATCTTATTGCCGGTTTTATCAAACTGATCCTCCATCACGGTCTCGGTGGGGACCTTGACATCGCAGATAAGATCCTGAATGCGGCGGTTTTCCACCATGGTCATCAGATCCGTTGCGACTTTGTTTTCATAGCCGGAATAGGTATGCACAACATACCAATATGCTTGTTCAGCCATAGTTGCCTCCGCTCAAAAGCCGGTTCACGCGCCGATCAGCAGGTGAATGATACCGCCAAACGCCATGTCCAGCAGCACCAGCACAACAGCCGCGATTACCACAACCACAATAACGGTAATGGTATTGTTGCGGGTGTCTTCCTTGCTGGGCCACACAACCTTTTTCAGCTCGCTTTTGGTATCACGGAAATACTTGGTGATACGGCCAAAAAAGTTCTTGACCTTGGCAGTGAAGGGAACCTTCTTTTTGCCGTCGTTTGCCTTAGCCTTTTTGTCGGCTTTAGCTTCTTCCGGCTTGGCGGCGGTCTGGTTTACCGCTTTGTTATCAGCCATCTTAAAAGCTCCTTCAAACTTACTTTGTTTCGCGGTGAACAGTATGCTTCTTGCAGAAACGGCAATACTTCTTCATCTCAAGACGATCCGGGTTGTTCTTCTTGTTCTTTTCCTTGTTGTAGTTACGCTGCTTGCACTCGGTGCAGGCCAGGGTGATCTTGACAGTCATTCGTTCGGCACCTCCAATTAACGGTTTATACGGGTGCAGCACCGAAGTTAAAGCTTGATGCTTTGCGCTGCGCCCAAAGGCCTCCCTCGTTGTGCAAAGGGTTGCCGCCCTTTGCGCCCGCGGGCCCTGTGCCTAAAAATGGGCACAAAAAAATAGACCCGCAAAAGAGGTATTACTATAATAGCATACCAACCCCCGTGCGTCAAGGGGGGCAGGCAGAAAAAAATCACGTTATCTGCCCAAAAGTTTATCGCCTATTCCAAAGGCGGCATATTCCAGCGGGATATCGATCTCATCCTGCATGGCGAACGAGTAGACGGTCAGCTTTGTTACCGGCACCGGCAAACGCAGGGCAAACGCACGGCGGTACAGCCGCAGCTGCGCGGCATAGCTCTCAATATAATAGGTGGCATTGCGGCTTTTATCGGTTTTATAGTCCAGAATTTCGGCGTGGTCGTCAAACACCAGCACCACATCGGCAATGCCCTGCACCAGCACCGGGGCCTTGGCCGCTCTCCCCTGCCCCGCCGCTTCGGGGACGACTTCTCCGGCCGGCAGCGCGGTAATGAACGGTTCTTCCCGCAGGACCTGGCGGGCAGCGGCAATGCGCTGCCATACCCCGCTGGCAAAAAACGGGCGTACCTGTTCTAGATCCAGCACTTTGGCCAGCTCCGGGTCCAGCAGGTGCAGGTCCAGCTGGCGCTGCACTTCGGCTTCCAGCGCTGGCGGCTGCGGGCCAAAGGGGACGCTCTGCAAAAACGCATGGATGGCCGTGCCGCGTTCCGCCCCGGTCATGCCGGACTTTTGCAAAAAGGCCGGGCGGCGCAGGGTCAGTTCTTGTTTGGCGTGGGTCACGGCGCTGACACTGACTTTAACCGGGATGGTTTCCAGCGCTTTGTTGGGGCTTTGCCATGTAAACGCTTCCAGCAGACGTTCGGTCAGGGCATCGTCCGGCAGGGCCGGGGCTTCCGGCTCCGCTGCCTGCACCGCGGGGGGCGGGTCCAGCAGGCGGATGTTCAGCGGCGCTTCCGTTGGAATATGATGGGGCAGCAGTTCGCTGTATTTCCACAGTTCCTCGCTGGCCGGGTGCAGCATAGCTGCCGTCAGCAGCCAGAGCGCCCAGTTCTGTGCCCCCAGCATGGCTTCGGCATCCGTTGCCTCGGCGCTGGCAAACATGGCCGGATTTTTCAATTCACTTTCCGGTCTTTTCAGCGGTACCGTAATGATCAGCGCATCCTGCGCACGGGTCAGCGCCACATATAAAATGCGCATTTCCTCGCTGAGTGTTTCACGTTTGATCGTCTGCGCCACGGCGGTATAAGGCAGCGTTTTGTAGCGGCTGGCACTGCTGCCCGCGCGCAGCATCAGGCCAATGCCCAGCTTCTTATGATACAGCACCGGATAGATGGCATCGCTCTGGTTGAACTTGTGGGAGGTGTTGGCCACAAACACCACCGGGAATTCCAGCCCTTTGGAGCGGTGGACCGTCATAATGCTCACGCAGCCGGGGCGGCTTTGGCCGATGGAAGGCGCCTGCACCCCGCTGCCCGCCTTGGCGGCATCCATTGCGCGCACCAGGGCCGAAAGACCTCGCGCCCCGGCGTTCGCTGCCCACGCGGCAAATGCCAGCAGGTCATCCCGGCAGCGGGCACCGTCCGGCATGGCGCCGACCGCCGCCAGGTAACCCGTGCGGGCAAACAGCTCTTCGATCAGCTGCCCCACCGTCAGGGTACGGGCCAGCTCGCGGTAAACCTCCATATCCTGCAAAAACGGTGCAAAACGCGGGTCGCTGCCGTGCAGCACCGCCGCATACAGGCTGCCGCCGCGCACAGCCGCGCGCAGCTGCACCAGATCATCCGGGGTGTAAGGGTACAGCGGGCTGAGCAGCACAGAGGAAAGCTCCACATCCTGTGCCGGGTTATCCAGCACACGCAGCAGTGCGGCAAAGGGGCGCACATGAGGGGCGTCCAGCAGGTCAGCCGCCACATCGGCATAAACCGGGATATCCAGCGCGGTCAGGGCAGCTTCATACAGCGCAAAGTCCGAACGGCCGCGCAGCAGAATACAGAAATCGTCATACTGGCAGGGGCGGGTTTTGCCGGGTTCGGCGTCCCGCACGGGGTAACCATCCGCCATCATCTGGGCAATGCGTGCAGCAATGGTGCGGGCATCTGCCGCGGTATCGGCTTCGCGGATCACATCCAGCTCGCACAGGCCGGGGTAGGTTTCGTCTTTTCTGCCCACCACAAGGCGCTGGCCATCGCCGTAATCAATGCCGCCGAGCCGCCGGGAGAAAAACGTTTCAAAAAAGTAGTTGATCCCCCGGATTACATCCGGCGCACTGCGGAAGTTGGCATCCAGCGCAATGGTGGCCGGTTCCGGGTAAGGTACCGGGGCATCGGCCGGGTAGGGCTGCCACGCCGTCTGCTTGCCCACAAAGACGGAGGGATCCGCCTGGCGGAAACGGTAAATGCTCTGCTTGATATCCCCCACAAAAAACAGGTTAGAAGCATCCGGCGCGGCAAGGGCAAAGTAGATGGCATCCTGCAGCGCGTTGGTATCCTGGTATTCGTCCACCAGCACAGCAGAGTACCGCGCGCTGACGGTGCGGCACAGGCTGGTGCGCTCGTACTCCGGTGTCAGCAGCAGTTCCAGCGTCATGTGCTCCAGGTCTGCATAGTCCAGCACTTTTTCTGCCAGTTTAGCTTCCAGCAGTGTGCGGCGGTACTGCTCCACTGCGCGGACCAGCGCAGCCACAAGCGGGGCGGCGCGGCGGCGGTCTGCCTGATAGTCAGCTGCCGGGCAGAGCAAAAAGTCCGTTTTCAGGGTCGCTATCTGTTTTTTGGCACGGTCCCGCAGCATATTGGCCGACATTGCCGCTATGTTGGATGCGATCCCACCGGGCACCCGTCCGGCTCTGCGCCAGTTATCTGCGTTATCCAGTGCTTCCGGAACGGTGTCCCACGCGCCGTGATCGAGCCGATCCAGCACCAGCAGCATGCGGTCTTCGTCATCCATCAGTACGGCTGTCAGGGCTTTATCCGCCGCCGGGTCCTTCGCTGCAATTTTTTGCGCCGTGCGCAAAAGGCGCAATACGCCCTTGATCCGCGCAGAGGTTTCCCGCAGAACGGCCTGCCCCCACTGGGTCTTTTCCGGTGGGGCATCGCTCTGCCACATTTCAACAAAGCGCTGCAACGCCTGCGCCGGGTGTGGCAGCGCCTGGGTAAAGTGATACAGTTCCTGCACCGCCCGGCCTGTGGTATCATCCGTCCGGCCGCGGTCATACAGGTCCGCAAAGGCACAGAAGTCAGGATCGGTATATGCCTGTTCCAGCACGGTGGAAAGGGTTTCCTGCTGCAGGCGCACCAGGGTAGCGTCATCCGCAATGGTAAAATCCGGCGGAACATCCAGAGCCGAAAAGTTCTGCTGCACAAAATGCAGGCAGAACGCATCCACTGTGCCGATGGATGCCCGCTGCAGCCGCATCTGCTGGCGGCGCAGGCGCACATCCTGTGGATGCTGGCGAATCTCTGCTGCCAGGCGCTTGGTAATATCCGCCCGCAGCTTGGCCGCTGCCGCATTGGTAAATGTCATAATCAACAGAGAATCTGCATCCACCGGGTGGTCCGGGTCGGTGATCAGCCCTGCCACACGTTCCACCAGCACCCGCGTTTTGCCGGAACCGGCCGCAGCCGAAACCAACAGGCTGCCGCCGCGAGCCTGAATGGCCGCGGCCTGCGCCGGGGTAAATTGAATTTTCGCTTCCGCCATTGTTGTCTCCTTATCCGGCGTTTTTGCATTTTAAGGTATATCTGAAAGCAAAGAAAATAACGACAATTTTACAAACACAAGACGAATTCCAATGGCAATACCGCATAATTCTAAGTGCCGATACGGCGAGCGAGGTGCGGCAGATG
>ERZ809296.3300-NODE-3300-length-13861-cov-5.984934_pt1 | contig 13861 bp, 8 predicted proteins | sample MGYA00520511_ERZ809296 | MGnify/ENA primary metagenome ERZ809296 (study PRJEB31576, sample SAMEA3212662) | Homo sapiens | biome: human-gut; feature: human gut; material: fecal | place: Sweden | collected 2012 ... | reverse complement strand
TTTGCGCCGACAATACTTTGCGGGTGACTGCACGGGAAGATAGGTAACGCCAACACTTATATTCCCCCTTAGCTCACTCGGTAGAGCAACGGACTGTTAATCCGTGTGTCGTTGGTTCGAGTCCAACAGGGGGAGCCAATGAAATAGCCGCCACTTGGTGGCGGCTATTTCTTTACTTAAACCTTATGGGCCTTTAGCTCAGTTGGTTAGAGCATCCGGCTCATAACCGGACGGTCCCGGGTTCGAGTCCCCGAAGGCCCACCACCTTTTCTGATAATATCTGATATAGGGGTATAGCTCAATTGGTAGAGCGGCGGTCTCCAAAACCGTAGGCTCTGGGTTCAAGTCCTAGTGCCCCTGCCACGAAAGCACCTTGCATCTTTGCAGGGTGCTTTTTTGCGTTTCTGGCGTAAAAATGCCCGGCAGAGGGCTGCTCTGCCGGGGGAGTAGGGATTCTCATACTAGAATCTGATAAAAAGCTTTAAAAGCTTTTTATAGCGCCGAGAGCGCGTCAGATTCTGCATGAGACGGCGCAGCGTGCGTCAGCACGATGCGAGTGTGCGTAGCACACGGGATTCCTGATTAAATGTTTTAATCAGGAATCAGTATCAGAACGTTTTCTGCAGGAATGCCTTGATCGAGCCGTCATACAGCTCCTGATTGTTGATGCGCAGGTGGGAATGCGAGCCTTCGTCCATCCAAACGAGCTCCTTCGGGGCATTGCAGGCCGCGTACAGCTCTTCTGCGCGCTTCGGCAGCGAGAAGGCGTCCTTGCGGCCGTGGAGGAACAGGATCGGCGTTTTCACCTTGCCGATGACGCGAATGGGCCGCGCTTCGCGGATCTTCATGCCGGATTCCAGCCGGGCGGCCCAGAAAATTTCGTACAGGACGGGGAAGATCGGCCGCTTTTCGGCCTTCATGTGCAGCTTGAAGGATTCCAGAAACGTTGCGAACAGGCCTTCAACCACGAGATGGGAGACATAGGCCGGAAAGTCCGGCTTTGCGGCTGCCAGCACGACGGCGGCGCCGCCGACGCAGATGCCGTGCAGCACCACGTCGCTGCAGCCGAGCTGATCGTGCGCGAAGCGCGACCATGCGATAACGTCCGACCACTCGCGTGTGCTGCAGTAGTTGTATTTGCCTTCGCTCAGGCCGTGGGCACGGCTGTCGACGACGAGGATGTTGCAGCCCGCCTCGGCGTAGGGCTGTGCGAAATAGTAGCTGTAGTACAGCGACTCGGTGCGGCCGGGGAAGATGATGGCGCAGCGCTTGTGGCCGAAGTCGAAATACTCGCCCGCGAGCTTCAGACCCTCGTTTTCGATGGAAACGGGCCGCTTGTGCGCTTCGTTTTCACGCGCCCAGTCCATGCCGAGGTCAAACATCCGCGTGTGCTCCGGATTGGGCGGATAGCTGTTTGCACGGGTCCATTTTTCCGGCCCGGTCCGGACGAGAATGTTGTGATACACCTTTTTGGCGATGGGCCAGGTCGCTGCGAACATTCCCAGGAACGACAGCAGCACGAACCCCAAAATGAGCCATATCCAGAATGGCATGGGAAGATACCTCCGTTTTTTCTTTCATTATATCGAATTTTGTCGTCTTTGTAAACGCAGAATCATAAAAATACATTGTTCCCTCTTGAAAAATGAACGCATCCATACTATAATGAATGCCGGGAAAGGGGAGAACACTTATGACAAATTTTGCGATCCTGACGGATTCCTGTTCCGATCTGACGGCGCCGCTGCGCGAGCGCTTTGGCGTGGACGGCTATGTGCCCGGGGCACTCGTCTACCCGGACGGCAGCAATCATTATGCGGATCTTGACTGGAAGAATATGACACCCGCGCAGTTTTTCGGCACGATGAAGGATAAAAAGGGCGGCTTGTTCACCTCGGCGCAGATCGGCCTGCAGGATGTCGCTGACCGGTTCGAGCCGCTGCTGCAGCAGGGCCGGGATATCCTGTTCGTCGCTGTGTCCTCGGGCCTGAGCGGTACATACAACAGCACCTGCCTTGTGGCGAATGAGCTGATGGAAAAGTACCCCGAGCGGCACATCCGCTGCGTCGACACGCTCCGCTACTGCGGTGCGGAGGGTATGCTCGTCATCGCGGCGACGCGCCTGCGCGCTGCCGGGAAGACGCTGGACGAAACGGCCGACTGGCTGGAGGAGAACCGCCTGCGCGTGCACCAGATGGGCGTGCTGGAGGACTTGTTCTTCTGTAAGCGCATGGGCCGCGTCTCGGGCGCGGCGGCCGTGATGGGCACGCTCGTCGGCATCCGCCCGCTTGCGGATATCAATGAGAAGGGCCTGAGTGACGTCATCGGCAAAACGCGCGGCCTTGCCCCGGCGCTGAAGGCGACCATCGACTATATGGCCCGCACGGTCGAGCGCCCGGAGGAGCAGATCATGCTCCTGTCGCATTCGGACCGTCCGGAGCGCGCGGAGGAGCTGCGCGCCTTGGTCGAGGAGCGCTTCCACCCGAAGGAGCTGCACGTTGTACCGGTCTGCCAGTCCTGCGGCGCGTCGATCGGGCCGGGCCTGTACGCCATCTTCTATTTTGGCCGCCCGATCTCGTCCGGCCTGACGGAGGAGCGCAGCCTGATCGCAGAGCTGACGGGAAAAACAAAATAATCGCGCGGGAGCCAGCGGCAGTCGAGCCGTTGGCTCCCGCTTTTTGCTGCAATTTACAAAATCTGGAAGTTATGTTTCGGAACATGCCAAATTCGGGCGTCTTACAACAGAAAATCTTGGAAAAACCTGTTGATTTTCCAAAAAACGCGTGGTAAAATATTTACAACTATAGGCTCCGGAGTATGCCGGGGCGTCTGGGAGGGAGTGCCCATGAAACACTTGCTGCGCGCAATGGGCGCAGCCATGTTAGCGGCTCTGCTGCTGTCGGCCTGTTCGACGCCGCAGGAGCAGACCGAGCCGTCCGCGCCGCAGACCACGCAGGCCACGCAGGCCGCAACCGGCGCGACGGAGGAGTCCGCAACGGAGGCAGAGGAACTGCTTGCGCTGCCGCGTGACCTTGGCAGCGGCCTGACGCTGCAGGCGGTCCTGCCGTTTTCCGGCCCGAATGTGGATGCAGACGGCGCGGAGAGCGACCAGCTTGCCACCATCATCGTGCAGAATAACGGCGGTATGGCCGTCGGCGCGGCGGATATCACCCTGACGTGTGAGGACGGCGCGGAGCTGCACTTCCGCGTGACGGACCTGCCCGTTGGCGGCTCGTGCTACGCCTTCGAGCTGAATTCCGCGCAGTACACCGGCGAGAACCGCGTCTGTGCGGCCTCGGCGGAGGTCGAGCCGGACGGCTCGCTCTCCGTGGACTACCGCGTCAGCGTGATGGTGCAGGACGGCGGCCTCGTCCTCGTCAACATGACGGAGGACACGCTGCACAACGTCACCGTCCGCTACCGCACGGACACCGGCGGCACCTACTTCGGCGGCCTGAGCTACACGGCCACGGTCGAGGAGCTGGCCCCCGGCGCGTCGCAGACGGTCCTCGCGGCGGAATGCTACATGGGTCTGCCCTCCGTCATCGCGGTTTCGGCAGACGAATCGTAATCACCCTAGAAAAAAGAGGAAATATTGATGAGAAAACTGAGCAAAACGCTCCTCTCGCTGCTGCTGATCGCGGCGATGCTCGCATCGTTCGTCGTTCTCCCGGCGGCGGCTGAGGAACCGGCCGCAGAGCAGCCGACCGAGGCTGTGCAGGCGGCTGAGACGCAGGCGGATGACGCTGAAAAGTCGAATTATGAGCTTTCCATCGTCATGCTCGACTGCGGCAGAAAGTATTTTTCTGTGGACAGCATCAAGCAGATCATTGACAATACCGCTGCGGCTGGCTTCAACAATGTGATGCTTGCGGTCGGCAACGACGGTATGCGCTTCCTGCTGGACGATATGAGCCTGACCGTGAACGGTACGCCCTATTCCAGCGAAAAGGTCGCTGCGGCGATCCATACGGGCAACGAGGCTTATTATAATTTCACGACGGACGAGCTGACGGAGTCCGAAATGGACGAGATCATTGCCTATGCGAAGACCAAGGGCCTCGGTATCATCCCTGTGATCAACACACCGGGCCATATGGATGCGATCCTTGATGCAGCCGAGGCGCTCACGGGTAAGACCTGCTCCTACAATGGTTCCGGGCGCACCATCGATGTCACGAATACGACTGCTGTTGCATTCACGCAGGCGCTCCTGCAGAAGTATATCACTTACTTCGCAGGTAAGGGCTGCAAGTACTTCAACATGGGCGCGGACGAGTATGCAAACGACAAGTTCACGAGCGGCTCTATGGGCTTCGGCAATCTGCAGAGCGCCGGAAAGTACAGCTATTATGTGGAGTATGTCAATGCGGTTGCGGGTCTGATTAAGGCAGCCAAAATGACCCCGATGGCATTCAACGACGGCATCTACTTTAACTATGTTACTTCCAGCGGCACGTTCGATACCGATATCGTGATCTGCTATTGGTCGAATGGCTGGAGCGGCTATACTCCGATGCCTGCATCTGATCTTGCAAGCAAGGGCTTCAAGATGGTCAACACGCACGGCGACTATTACTGGGTGCTCGGCAAGACCGACGCACAGTGCAGCGAATCCAAGGCAGCTGGCTTTAACTATACCTCCTTCCCGGGCGGTACGATCAGCAACCCGAAGGGCGCCATGTTCTGCATCTGGGCCGACTATCCTGGCGCAGAGACGGAAGCTTCCGTGATCAGCAAGACGGCGGATACCATCGCCGCCTTTGGCAAGACTCTGCCGGATACGAAGCAGGGGGAAAAGCCTGAGACAAAGACGGATGAAGCCACAAAGATCAGTGTTACGGCTCCCGGCCTGACGGGCATCACTGTGGCTGCGGTCGATAAGGGCACGGAACTGGATGGCAAGAAGGTCGCCGGTGCTTGGAATATCGAACTGACGACGGCAAACGGCAGCTATACCGATTCGGCCACGGTCTCGATTCCGGTGGGCGAAGAATGGCTCAGCTATAAGCTCACGGGCGGCGTTCTGGAAAGCGATGGCACGACGGGTACGTCCGACCCGAACAGCAAGGTCGAGAATGGTGTCCTGACCTTCACGGCCAAGCATTTCTCCACGGTCGTAGTGCTGGCGGAAGAAAAGCAGCAGGAGATCGCGGTTACGGTTGGTGGGACGAGGACAATTACCGTTGACGGTGAAGTCAGCAGCGCGTATACGGATGATTTCGTAACTGTTAAGACGGAGACGAAGAATAAAGATCAGACCTATATTCCTGCAAAACTTGCGATTGATACGCTGTATGTTTCTACAAAGAAGAATGATACCGCTCCAACGTTGCTCCTGACTTTTGAAGATGCTGGGAACGGACAGTATTATATCAAGAATGGCAATGACCAGTATATTTCGCCGTATGCATCTTATACTTCTTATGGTATCGGTGGCTACTGGAATTATTCCGCTAAAACTGATAGCAAAACTGCGGTGGATATTTCTACTAATTCAGACGGAAGTATTGTTATACAACGAAGCTTTAAATATAGTAGTTATTTTGGGACAAATAAGACTACTGCATATCTTACGATTTCAGGCTCGAGCTTTGCGGGAGACAGCACGGCGACTAATCTGTACCTGTACCGTGTCGAGCCCGTCAAGCAAACCACCATCTCCTTCACCGGTAAGCAGGTTGACACGACGCGGGTTAAGATCGGTGATGTGTTGTACATCATTACGGTTAGCCCGGAAAATCTGGACAATGTGTCTCCGCTGAAGATTGAATACTGGATTACGAACTCCCGCCTGACTGGCACAACAAGCAACAAGAATGAACTTAGTATTGCAGCAACACTGGATGGTGTTGCGAGCGCCGAGGGTGTTGAGATCGCTTCTTTGGTCGATGCGAAGGGTGCAAAGGATGGACGTACACAGGAATACTGGCAGTCCAAAATTCTGGACGTCCAAAAGTCCAACGACAGTACGAGTGGTACAGAGCTCCAGACGACAAAACAGGGCGACGATGAAACACTGAATGGCACTGCTTTCACGAAGGTGCGCTATTGGGATGGCAAATGGCAGGTCTTCACGAACGCATGGGTTGATGTGGATCGTACACAGGTGACCGTTACCTATACTGGCGATAGCGGTTCTGTACGATACAAGGGCGACAGAAATCAGCTTGTTGCCTACTATATGGAAGTCGTTAGCATCAATAATGAGAACGGAGAGAGTGAGCTGCATGTGAATGCTGCTGACTGGGGCACAAAGGGTGATGGCACCGGCTCTTGGGGCTATACGCCGGAAAGTAGTCGTTGCTCGGTCTCCATTCAGCTTGTTTACGAGGATGGTTCCTTTAACCCGACAGATACGACTGCTGCAAAGCTGAAGTCTAAGACGATCCTCTATGGTTACTGGTCTGGTGGCCGTGGCCTTGGTACCATGGTTTTCACGGGTCAGCAGGGTTATGAGATTTATAAGGTGACTGCTGAAACCGGTAATATGAGGAGTACCGCTGCGTCCAACTATACGGTTACTGTTACGAACTTCACTTGGGATGAAAATGAAGAAACGGTTTGGGAAGGCGATCAGACGAAGAGTGTCAGTATCGGCAACCCAGCCAGAAAGCCCAGTTATGAAGCTCCGTATGATAACCTCGCGTGGAACACCGGTGCACACAATAGGAACAATGCCATTCTGATTCGTGTTTACGTTAAGGCAGAGATTAAGGAGGACTCCCTGAAGGTCCACTATGTAAACCTGAAGGGCAATAGCGAGTTCTACACCTATGCAATTAATGTCGCGGAAGGCGTGACGTTTGATTCGCAGCTCGCAATGGACTCGAATTCTGAGACTTATCTTGTTCATAACACTGTGGTGAATATAAATGGCATCACACAGACAGTCAATGGTAACCTGAGTAAGATGGCTGAGATTGGTGCGCAGTACCGTTACGGTGGGTTCACATTGAAGGAAGTCAAGCTGGAAAATGGCAACAAAGAGGTTTGGCTATACTACGATTTCCAGAATGAGCATGTATTTGTTGTGGACTTTGGCGTGCCGGTGCGCATTATGCCGTCTGACATCAATGTTGCACAATCCGGCTGGTCCGGGGCAAAGGTCGACGGAAAGGAAACGAGTGTAGGAAAGTATGGCACGGCGACGGTCGGTGTCGGCAAAGGCCTGACTTACACTGCGACAAAACCGATGCTGGGCGTTGAAACTTTTACAGTCACACTTGAGTTTACCGGCTCGGACAATAAGACCACTGGCTTGACCTATCTAATCTACCTTGTCCCCGCGACCACGGTCTATTACGAGCCGAATGTTGCGACTTACACTGGCACATGGACGTCTGAGGGTACCGTGGCAAGCGATTATCAGGAGACGCAGAAAGCCCGAACGACAGGCTACTTCAACTTCGGTTATGATGACTTCTATGACACTGCGAAGAGCACGGTAAAGGCCACAACCGAGATTGGCGCTTCTGCGCAACTGACCTTCAAGGGCACGGGCATGGAGCTGTATCTCCGCACGCAGAATGCGAAAGAGACCAGCAATCTGAGTGAGACGGATGCCACGAACCATTCCTACATGCTCGTTCAGGTCTATGCCGGTGATACGGCCGACGCAAACAACCTGAAGCGCATGAGCTTCGTCGACGTGAACAACCTGTTTGTGCAGTCTAAGACCGGCTACGGCTACAACACCCCGTGCTGGACGGTCGACGGCATGACCTACGGCACCTACACGGTCGTTGTCCGCTACGTCAAGGGCACGACCTACGGCCTTGCCATCGACGGCTTCCGCGTGACGAACACGCTGAATCCGGATAATGCCAAGACGAAGGACTTCTACGCTGCTGTCCACGAAGACAATATGCAGACTTCCGAAATCCGCAACATGGTGCTGGCACAGGCTAATGTTTATGCGCTGGCGGATAACTGGTACAAGGTTGGCAGCGAAGTTATTGATGCAGTCTTCGACAAGGAGGATGCAGCTAGAATCAGCGGCGCAGTTCTCATCAAGCAGAACTATGACCAAAATGGTGGAACGGACGTTCAGGTTACCAGTGACCTTGTCAACATCGGCCCGAAGAACGAGATTTATCTCAATCAGGGCGAGGCTGTTGTAATGCAGCTCACGGGTTCTTATGCTTCTGTTCAGGTCGGTATGCGCAGCCTGACCGGCGATGCGGTGACGTACAAGATCAACGGGACTCAGGATACAATGAATTCTACCGTTGACATGTATTACAAGGTCGTACCTGTGGAAGGAAAGCTCGTCATTCAGAACGTTTCCGGCGGCATCCTTGCCCTGACCAAGCTGAAGGTTACCGGAGCGGGCACGACGACCAACGACGTCAGCGTCGAGACCACCCCCGAGGCGATCCGCTACGCGATGGCGCTGATGCGCGGCATCGACGTCCCGCAGTTCACGGACGTCGCCGAGGATGCGTGGTATCACGACTACGTCTACGACCTCGTCTACCGCGGTGTCGTCAACGGCATGACCGCCACGACCTACGAGCCGGAGGGCAAGCTCACCCGTGCCCAGTTCGTCAAGCTGCTGGCCTGCTCCCTCGCGGACGCCGAAACGCTCAAGACCTACGAGGGCAAGCATCCGTTTAAGGACAGCGAGGGCCACTGGGCCGAGGCCTACATCGCGTGGGCCAAGGACAAGGGCATCGTCGAGGGCGTCTCCGCCACGGAGTTCGACCCTGAGGCCCCGATTACCCGCGAGCAGATGGCCACGATCTTTGGCCGCTATGCTCTGAAGCAGGGCATCGAGCTGCCGAAGTCCGACAACGCGGCCGGGTCCTTCCCGGACGCCGACAAGATCTCCGAGTATGCCCGTGAGTTCGTCGAGCTCATGCGCATCGCGGGCATCCTGAACGGCTACGAGGACGGCACGTTCCGTCCGCAGGGCAACGCCACCCGCGCGGAGGCAGCCAAGCTGTTCTCCCTGTTCCTGTCCATCACGGACAAGCTCGCAAAATAAACGCAATGCCGCCGCCCTCCCGGGCGGCGGCTTTTTCTATGGGGGGCGAAGCCCCCTCACAATACTGTAGCGGCGCTCAGTGAGCGCCTATGGCAAATGCAAGCTTGGAGGAACTGTCGAAAAACCGGCAGCCCGCTCGTTTCGATTTAAAATAGGGCGTCAGCCCAACCATATTGTAGCGGCGCTCAGTGAGCGCCTATGGCAGCCGCAAGTTTGGGAGAACCATCGAAAAAACGACAGCGGTACTTGGCGCTCGCAATGGCATGCCGCGACAAAGGCGTGTGCGGTCGACGATACTGTCCGGAAATCTGCAAGTGCGCAAGGCGCTCACTGAGCGCCGCTACATTAGTGCGTGCGGCCGAAGAAGTGCACGGAAACCAGCAACTGCCAAAGGCGAAGCCTTGGGAGAGCCATTAAAAAACCGGACGGGCTCATGGCTCGTCCGGTTCATAAAAGCGATCATTCAACCATTTTGCGGGGTTGTCTGCAATATATTGCCAAATCATATCATAATCCTTCTGCCTGCGGATAACGTGGTCATAATAGCTCCGCTGCCATATCGAAAATCCGGCCCGCTTCGACACATGTGCCTTCATCTGGCGGACGATCTGCGGAATTCCCGCCTGTCCCGGCGTTTCGTCAAGCCGCAGCAGCAAATGAATATGATTCGGCATGACGACGGATTGATCAACCGATGCGTGAGAGTAGAATTTCGGGATGTCCCGGATGGCCTCTGCGGCATACCGGCCATAGCGCGTGAGCGGCAGCCTGTGCAGAGGGCGCTCGCAACCCGCAAGGGGCACGCCGCATCCGTAAGGCGGCAAAGCCGCCAACGGCTGCGCAGTGAGCGCCGCTACAGACTCCCAGAAGTAATTGCGTTTTCCATTGGTGCAGACCGTAATGAAGTACGCGCCGGGCGTTCTGTAATCAAATTCCGGCAGGCGATGAAAGCGATATTGCGACTCACTCATACTTTATCACAGCATCGGTCGACCATTTCCTCCATCATGCCCTGCCGCAGGTGGCACAGCAGCCGGAACTGCTCCACGATGTCCGCCTGCATGCCCTGGCTCATCCAAAGTACGATCTGCCCATAGCACTCGCACTGGTAAAACCGCACCAGCACCTCCCGGTCCGCCTCCGGCAGCGCCTTCCCGGCAAACGCCGTGTCAAAATAGCTGTCCACCACGCTGTGGCAGATATCCATCAGGCTGTGCTCATAGGCCTCGTGGCTGGCGGAATTGTAAAGATGCAGCACGGCCGTTCGGTTCTGCAGGGCAAATTCCACGGCGATCTCCAGGCTCTGCTCCAGCGAGTCGACCGTCGGGTACTCCTGCACGATGCGTGCAGCCTCGTCCCGCACGATCTCCTCCGCCAGCGCGGGGATGTCCGGGTAGTGATAGTAAAACGAATTGCGGTTGATGCCGCAGTCCTCCACGATGTCCTTGACTGTGATCTTGTTGAGCGGACGCTCGTTGAGCAGCTTCAGGAACGAAGCGCGGATCGCGCGTTTGGTCAGCGATGTCACGGGCTGCACCTTCCTTTCCTGCCCATTATGCCACAGACCGGGATTTTTTGCAAGGAAAAAAACAGTAAAAGAACGGGGCCATCAGGAGAGGCTTCATAAGGAAGAAGGCGGTGCAAAATTTGCGCTGCCTTCTTTTTGTGCAATCCGAAAACGGATAGATACCGGATTTGGGCTGACAAAACCTGATGCTCGCTGCGCCTATGGACAAAAGTGATATTCCGGGCGTTGCCCGGAGTGATATTTTCCTATTCGGAAAGTGATATAAAAGCCTTGCGGCTTTTGCGATATTATATTCGCCGGTGAAACTGCCGCAGGCAATATCACGATGCGAAGCATCCTATCACTGTCCGCAGGACAATTTCACTCGCCGTCAGGCGAATATAACTGGAGGCGCACCTCCTTATGGAGTGCGCCTCCAGCGGCCCCGTTTGTGGATCATTTTGCTGCGTTGCGCAGGATGCACTTGAGCGTGCGCACGGCGGCCTCCATGTCCTCGACCGGGACGTACTCGAACCGGCCGTGGTAATTCTCGCCGCCCGTGAACAGGTTCGGGCAGGGGAGCCCCTCGTAGGACAGGCGCGCGCCGTCCGTGCCGCCGCGGATGGGCACGACGCGCGGCGTGACGCCCGCATCGCGCATGGCCTGCTGCGCCGCCTCGACGATGGCCATGTGCGGCTCGATCTTCTCGCGCATGTTGTAGTAGCTGTCGCGCAGGGCGACTTCGACCGTTCCCGCGCCGTATTTCGCGTTCAGGAAGGCCGCCGCCGACTCGAACAGCGCCTTGCGCGCCTCGAACGACGCGCGGTCGTGGTCGCGGATGATGTATTCGAGCGTCGCCAGCTCCACCTCGCCCTGCATGGCGCACAGGTGGCTGAAGCCCTCGTAGCCCTCCGTGGCCTCCGGGCGGTCGTGCACCGGCAGCATACCGTGGAACTCCATGGCGATGAGCTGCGCGTTGATCATGCAGCGCTTGGCCGAGCCGGGGTGAACGTTGCGCCCGTGGACGGTCACAACGGCGGAGGCGGCGTTGAAATTCTCATATTCCAGCTCACCGAGCGTGCCGCCGTCGACGGTGTAGGCATAGTCCGCGCCGAAATGCGCCAGATCGAAGCGGTCCGCGCCGCGGCCGATCTCCTCATCCGGCGTGAAGCCGATGCGCAGGGACGCGTGCGCGCCGCCCTCGGCCAGCAGCTCCTCTACGGCGGTGAGAATTTCGGCGATTCCTGCCTTGTCGTCCGCGCCGAGCAGCGTCGTGCCGTCTGTGACGATCAGGTGCTTGCCGATGCTGCGGCTCAGGATCGGAAAATCCTCGGGGCTGAGCGCCGTCGTGTCGTTCAGGGCGATATCGCCGCCGGTGTATTCCACGATGCGCGGCTTGATGTCCCTGCCGGAGCAGTCCGGCGAGGTGTCCATATGGGCAATGAGGCCGATGGCGGGCGCACCGGGCGTGCCGGGCACGGAGCCGTAGACATAGCCGTCCGCGTCGATGCGGGCGTCCGCAATACCGAGCGCGCGCATCTCCTCCACGAGCGCTTCGCCGAGCAGCTTCTGCTTCGCGGTCGAGGGGCAGGTCTCCGAGCTCTCATCCGACTGCGTGTCGAAGGAAACATAGTGCAGAAGGCGTTCCGTTACCGTCATATCCGTTCTCCTTTCCAATTGTCGAAAACTGCCCCGGCGTTTGGCCGGGGCAGAAATTTTTTCTTACTTGCCGCAGAGCGCTGCAGTGTCCTGCGCGATCATGAGCTCTTCGTTCGTGGGGATGACCCAGACCTTCACGCGGGAATCGTCCGCGGAGATGAGGGCTTCCTCGCCGCGCACCTTGTTGCGCTCCGGGTCGAGCTTGACGCCGAGGAATTCCAGACCCTCGCAGATGGCGGCGCGGTTCGTGCAGCCGTTCTCGCCGACGCCGGCCGTGAAGACCAGGCAGTCCAGACCGCCGAGCGCGGCGGCGTAGGCGCCGATATACTTGCGGACCTCGTAGCAGAACTTGTCCAGCGCGAGCTGGCAGGCCTCGTCGCCCTTGTTGGCGCCGGCCTCGAGATCACGGAAGTCGGAGGACACGCCGTTCGACAGAGCCAGCACGCCGGACTTCTTGTTCAGCATTGTCAGGCACTCGTCGGCCGTCATGTTGTACTTGTTCATGATGAACTGCGCAACGCAGGTGTCGATATCGCCTGCGCGGGTGCCCATGGGAACGCCGGCCAGCGGGGACAGGCCCATGGATGTATCCTGGCACTTGCCGTCAGCAACGGCGGAGAGGGAGGAACCGTTGCCGAGGTGGCAGACGACGATCTTCAGCTCGTTTGCGGGCTTGCCCATCAGCTCGATGGCGCGCTTGGAGACATAGCGGTGGGACGTGCCGTGGAAGCCGTAGCGGCGGAGATGATCTTCCTCATAATACTTCGTGGGAATGGCGTAGCGATAGGCCTTCGGGGGCATGGTCATATGGAACGCAGTGTCGAACACGGCGACCTGGGGCTTGCCCGGCATGACCTTCTCGCAGGCCTCGATGCCCATGAGGTTGGCGGGGTTGTGGAGCGGGCCGAGGGGGATGCAGTCGCGGATGGCCTGCTTGCAGGCTTCGTCGATGATGCAGGATTCGACGAACTTGTCGCCGCCGTGCAGCACGCGATGGCCGATGGCATCGATCTCGTCCGTGGACTTCAGAACGCCGTACTCCGGATCGACAAGGATGGACAGGACAGCCTCAATGGCTTCGGAATGCGTGGGCATGGGGATGTCGCGCTCGACCTTCAGACCGGTGGCGGGGACCTTGTGTGTCAGCTTGCCATCGATGTAGATGCGCTCGCACAGGCCCTTGGCGAAGACCTCACCGGAGGTCGGGTCCATCAGCTGGTACTTCAGCGAAGAGCTGCCTGCATTGATCACGAGAATTTTCATGGTTGTGTCAACTCCTGTAAAAACATTGTTTTCTTTTCTTCAATTTCGTGATAGTATTAACACATACAACGTTATTCTATAATAAATTGGCGCATGATACAAGTGCTTTTTTGGGAAATGAGGAATTTTTTGTGAGGATCGCCGGAATCATCTGCGAATACAACCCCTTCCACAACGGCCATGCCCATCAGCTCGACGTGCTGCGGGAGGCGGGCTATGCGCCGGTGTGCGTGATGAGCGGGGACTATGTCCAGCGGGGAGAGCCCGCTGTCATTCCGGCTGCGTCACGGGCCGAGGCCGCCGTTCGCTGTGGGGCGGCGCTGGTGCTCGAGCTGCCGCCGAGCTATGCGCTCCGCTCGGCAGAGGGCTTTGCGGACGGCGGCGTGGAGCTGCTCGACCGCCTCGGCTGCGCGGAGGCGCTGTGCTTCGGCAGCGAGAGCGGC
>ERZ809296.3298-NODE-3298-length-13867-cov-3.447654_pt1 | contig 13867 bp, 9 predicted proteins | sample MGYA00520511_ERZ809296 | MGnify/ENA primary metagenome ERZ809296 (study PRJEB31576, sample SAMEA3212662) | Homo sapiens | biome: human-gut; feature: human gut; material: fecal | place: Sweden | collected 2012 ... | reverse complement strand
GCACCAGCCGCTGCCAGCTGCCCGCCAGCTCGTCCTCCCGGCAGCTGGTGGCAATCTCCACGCCGCTGCCCGGCGCGCCGGGCTCCAGCACCAGGTGGACTTCCGCGTAGTGCCGCAGGGGCTCGTAGTGGCCCACACCCTCCACCCGGGCGTTGATGGTCTCCTTGTACAGGATGCCCCCCTCGTCAAAGGCGGCCTGCCAGCCAAACCGCCGCTCCACCAGGCTTTGAAGCACCTCCAGCTGCACCTCGCCCATCAGCTGCAAGTGCACCTGCCCCAGGCGCTCGTCCCACACCACGTGAAGGAGCGGGTCCTCCTGCTCCAGCTCCCGCAGCTGGCCCAAGGCCTTGTGCACGTCGATGCCCTGGGGCAGCAGCACCCGGTACCGCAGCACCGGCTCCAAAGCGGGCGGGCTGGCGTCCGGTTCGCTGCCCAGCCCCTCTCCGGGGTAGGCGTCGGAGAGCCCAGCCACCGCCACCACGTCCCCGGGCAGGGCTGTGTCCACCAGCTGGAATTTGGCCCCGTTGTACAGCCGCAGCTGGTCGGCCTTGCCGCTCCAGGGGGAGCGTGCGTCCTCCCGGGCGGAGAGCTCCGCCTTCACTTTCAGCTCCCCGCCGGTGACCTTCACCCAGGTCAGCCGCACGTCCTCCTTGGTCACCTTGAATACCCGGGCCCCAAACGCTTCCCGCTGGGGCAGGGGCTGGGTCAGGCGCTCCAAATCCTCCAGCAGCTTGTCCACGCCCTCCAGTTTCAGGGCGGAGCCAAAGTAGCAGGGGAACAGCTCCCGCCGGGCGATGGCCGCCCCCAGCTGCCCCTCTGTGGGGGACTCCCCGGCCATCACCGTCTCCAGCAGTTCCTCATTGCACAGGGCCAGGTCCTCACCGCAGGCGGGGTCGCTCAAATCCAGGCAGCCCGTGCCGAACCGCCGGCGCAGCTCCTCCAGCCGGGCGGCCTTGTCGGCCCCGGCCAAGTCCATCTTGTTGACAAACAGGAACACCGGCACGTGGTAGCGCTCCAGCAGCCGCCACAGGGTTTCCGTGTGGCTCTGCACCCCGTCGGTGCCGCTGACCACCAAAATGGCGTAGTCCATCACCTGCAAAGCCCGCTCCGCCTCGGCGGAGAAGTCCACGTGGCCGGGGGTGTCCAGCAGAGTCAGCTGGGTGTCGGGGAGCTTTAGCACCGCCTGCTTGGAAAAAATGGTGATGCCCCTGGCCCGCTCCAAGGCGTCCGTGTCCAGAAAGGCGTTGCGGTGGTCCACCCGCCCCAGCTTCCGCAGTGCCCCCGCCCGGTAGAGCATGGCCTCGCTCAAGGTGGTCTTGCCCGAGTCCACGTGGGCCAATATGCCGATCACTAACCGTTTCATCCTGTCGTCCCCCTGTGTTCTTTCAGCGCGCGGCCAGGCCGCATACCTTTTTATTATACCGTACCCTGGGGTGCTTGTACAGTGGGAAAGTTCCCCCGCCGCTGCAAACTTTCCTATTGGTAAAATAAAAACTTTCCTAAATGGAAGATTTCTCCCTGTTCAACTGCCCCAAAAGGCGGTATACTGGGGCTGTAACCAGAAAGGAGAGTACGGTATGAAAGTGTTGTTAGCCCAAAAGCTGCGGGAGTTCCGCAAGAAACAGGGCCTCACCCAGGAGCAGCTGGCAGAGGCCATGGGCGTCACCGTGGGCGCGGTGTCCAAGTGGGAGAGCGGCGCCTCCACCCCAGACGTCAGCCTCATTTTAGAGCTGGCGGATTTTTTCGAAACCAGCGTGGATGTGCTCCTGGGCTACACCCAGCAGAGCGCCAGCTTAGAGGGAAGCGTCTGCCGCCTGCGGGATTTGCGCATCCAAAAGGACTACGCCGCCGCTTTCCGGGAGGCGGAAAAGGCCCTGCAGCGCTTCCCCAACAACTTCCAGGTGGTGTACGAGTGCGCCAGAATTTACCAGCTTTCCGGCCTGGAAAACCGCGATACGGCGGCCCTGGCCCGCTGCCAGGAGCTGTACCGCCGCAGCCTGGAGCTCATCTCCCAAAACGAGGACAGGGAAATCAGCCCGGTGTCCATCTACATCGCCATCGCCAACGCCATGCACATCGCGGGGGATAAGGAGGGCGCCCTCAAGCTGCTGAAAGAGTACAACGTGGAGGGCGTCAACAATGTGGAGATTGGCACCATCCTGTCCAAGGAAAAAGAAACCAGCCAGGAGGCCCTCACCTATCTCACCCGGGCCTTGCTGAACGCGGAAACCGCCATGCTTCAGTTCAGCGTGGGCTACGCCAACGCTTGCCTGCACTTGAACCGGCCCGCCCAGTCTCTGGAGTTCAACCAGCTGCTGTACCAGTTCACCCAGGGCCTTAAGGAGCCGGGAAAAATGTCGTACCTGGATAAAGTCCAGGTCATTCTTCTGCTTTTAAACGCCTTTGCCTGCATCCAGCTGGGGGATAGGGAGCGGACGAAAGAGTACCTGCGCCAGGCCCGCCAGCTGGCCCTGCGGTTCGACGCCGCCCCCAGCTACGGCTTAGAGCACCACAAGTTCATCACCCTACAGCGGGACGCCGCCGCCTACGACGATTTCGGCCCCACCGCCATAGAGGGCGTGGAAGCCCAGCTGAAGGATAACGAAAGCGATTACCCCGGCCTGTGGGCCCTGTGGGAGGAGGTTTGTCATGAAGAAGCGTGAAATCCGGCGGTCCTTTGTCCGCCAATTCTACAGAAGGAACAAATTGAATTTTGTCCTGGCCTTTGCCGCCACCGTGGTGATGGCCTTTGCGAACCTGGTCATCTCCTGGCTGCTCCAGCAGATTATGGACTTGATGGCGGGCAGCGGCAACACCCTTTCCCTGGGAGGTATCTGCTGGGTGCTTTTGGGCATTGTGGCCACTATTATTTTGGTGGGCGCCGTCCGGGCCTACGCCTTGCCCCGGTTCTTTACCCGGGCTATGGGCCAGTATAAGGATTACGCCTACAGCCAGCTTTTAAAGAAGAACATCTCCACCTTTTCCCGGGAGAGCACCTCCACCTATTTGTCCGCCCTCTCCAACGACGCCAACAGCATCGAGGTGAACTACCTGGAAAAGCTTTTTGACCTGGTGATGGACGCCATCCTCTGCGTGGGCGCCTTTTTGATGATGCTCTGGTACAGCCCCCTGCTCACCTTGATTGCCCTGGTGCTTTCCCTGCTGCCCCTGGGCGCCTCCCTGGTGGCGGGCAAACGCCTGGCCAGCCGGGAGCAGGAAGTCTCCCGGAAAAACGACAGCTTCCTCTCCATGGTCAAAGACGGCCTCACCGGCTTCTCCGTGGTGAAGAGCTTCAAAGCTGAGAAGGACATCTTGCGGCTGTTCTCCCAAAGCAACGCCCAGGCCCAAGAGGCCAAGCGCCGCCGGATGTGCCTGGCCCAGGTGCTGCGCTCCTTGGGCAGCGTGGCGGGGGTGGCAGCCCAGTTCGGGGTGTTCCTGGTGGCGGCCGCCTTGGCCCTGCAGGGCGATGGCATCACCCCTGGCGTGGCCTCTGTGTTCCTCCAGCTCAGCGGGCTTTCCATCATGTTCCTGCAGGAGGGCCCCGAGATGCTGGCCAACCGCCGGTCGGCTTTGGCCCTTATGGACAAGCTGGCGGACTCCCTCGCCCAAAACGTCCGGGAGGAGGGCGCGCCCATCCCCAAAAAGCTGGAGGAGGGCATCCAGGTGCGGGACCTCTCCTTCTCCTACCAAGAGGGGGAGGAGGTGCTCCACCACGTAAACGCCCAGTTCCAGGCGGGGAAAAGCTACGCCTTGGTGGGCGCTTCCGGCTCGGGGAAGTCCACCTTGCTGAATCTGCTCATGGCGGGCCACAGCGGCTACTCTGGGGAAATCCTCTACGACGGCCGGGAGCTCTCCACCGTCAGCACCCAGTCCCTCTACGAGCTGGTCTCCCTGGTGGAGCAGAACGTGTTCGTGTTCAACAGCACCTTGCGGGAGAACATCACCATGTTCCGGGACTTCCCGCCCCAGCAGGTCCAGCGGGCCGAGGAGCTCTCGGGCCTTGCCCCCATCATCCAGGAGAAGGGCGAGGGCTACCTCTGCGGGGAGAACGGCTCGGGGCTTTCCGGCGGGCAGCGCCAGCGGGTGTCCATCGCCCGGTGTCTGCTGCGGCACACCCCCGTGCTTTTGGTGGACGAGGCCACCGCTTCCCTGGATAAGGAGACAGCCTTCCGCATCTCCAGCTCCATTTTGGATTTGGAGGGCCTCACCCGGGTGGTGGTCACTCACTCCTTGGACGAGGCGCTCCTCCGCCGGTACGACGGCATCCTGGTCCTGCACCACGGCCGCGTGGTGGAGACCGGCCAGTTCCAAGAGCTGATGGACCGCAAGGGACTGTTCTACTCCCTGTATACCGTGGCACAGTAGACAGGCGTGGAGAGCTGCGCCCGGCTTCGTCCATGTAAATAGTCCCCGCTGTATCCCTTTTGTTCCAGCGGCGAAAGGGGATTTACATTTCCCCTTTACTGCGGTATAATGGCGCATAGATAAAGCACGCAAAAGGAGGAACGTCCCATGGATTTGGAAAACATGAAACGCAAATACGCCTACACCCTGGCCCGGGTGGGCCTAAACGTGCAGAAGGGCCAGACCGTTTTGGTGGAGGCCGCCCTGGAAGGCTGGCAGTTTACCAGCATCTTCGCCGAGGAGTGCTATAAACTGGGCGCCGGCAATGTGGTGGTCAACTACCTGGACCAGGCCAACTTAAAGGTGGCCGCCCACTACCGCCCCGACGAGGACGTCCGCCGGGTGGAGGACTGGGAGCGCTCCATGTACCAGAAGTACCTGGACGAAGGCGCCTGCTACGTCCGCCTGGAGGGTGTGAACCCCCAGCTGATGGAGGGCGTCAGCGAGAAGGAGTCCAACGCCATTTTCGCCCATGTGGACGGCGTGCGGAACATCATGCGCAAGGCCAGCCGGGAGAAGCGCTGCCAGTGGCTCATCGCCATGGTGCCCACCGTGGAGTGGGCCGAGTACATCCTGGATAAGAAGGGGGAGGAGGCCCTTCAGGAACTGTGGGAAATCCTCTTAAAGCTGTGCTACATCGACGAGGAGAATGACGTGGTGAAGACCTGGGAGGAGCTCCGCGCCCAAAAGGCAGCCCGCGGTAAGGCCGTGGACGCCCTGAAGCTGACCAAGCTCCACTACACCGCCGGGAACGGCACGGACCTCACCGTGGGCCTGACCCCCTGGTCCAAGTTCGGCCACGAGGGCGCCCCCGCCATCCCCTTCACCCCCAACATCCCCACCGAGGAAATCTGCACCACCCCCGCCAAGTACGAGACAAACGGCGTGGTGTACGCCTCCCGGCCCTTGGTGCTGGGCGGCAAGAAGATTGAGAACTTCGGCTTCCGCTTTGAAAAGGGCAAGGTGGTGGAGGTCCTGGCCGGCGCCGGCAAGGAGATGCTGGAAGCTTTGGTGGCCACCGACGAAAACGCCGGCTACCTGGGCGAGGCCGCCCTGGTGGAGTACCATTCCCCCATCAGCATGAGCGGCCTGGTGTACTACACCACCCTCATCGACGAAAACGCCAGCTGCCACCTGGCGCTGGGCCGTGGGCTCAACTCCTCTCCCGCAGGTAACCCGGACCTGTTCAACGATTCCACCATCCACATCGACTTCATGATTGGCACCCCCGACATGAAGATTGTGGGCACCACAGAGGACGGCCAAGAGGTGGAAATCTTCCGGGACGGCGACTTTGCCCTGTAACCCTTAAACGCGAACGCGAAAAAGCCCCCGCATGCCGGGGGCTTTTCTGCTGCGCAGAAAAAAGCGCCGGGCGGCCCCAGCGCTTTTCCTCTTACTTTTTCAGGGCGATGGCCTCAATCTCGCACAGCACGCCCTTGGGCAGCTCCTTCACGGCCACGCAGCTGCGGGCGGGGTTGGAGGTGAAATACTTGGCGTACACCTCGTTAAAGGCGGCGAAGTCCTTCATGTCCGCCAAGAAGCACAGCGTCTTAAAGACCTGCTCAAACCCAGAGCCGCCGGCCTCCAAAATGGCGCCCACGTTCTTGCAGCTCTGCTCCGCCTGGGCGGTGATGCCTTCCGGCGCCGCGCCGGTCTGGGGGTCCACCGGCAGCTGGCCGGAAGTGTACACCACGCCGTTTACCTCATACCCCTGGGAATAGGGGCCAATGGCGGCGGGGGCGTTCTCGGTATGGATTTTGTTCATAAGTCCTGCTCCTTTCCAAATGGGTTCTCTCCCTTTATTATTGGATAAGAACCGCCATTTGTCAAGAAGTTCCCCTCTTACACCGCCGCCAGGATGGCGTCAATTGTAGCAAGCTCCTCCGGGGAGAGGGCAATCTCCGCGGCCTTGGCGTTTTCCTCCAGCCGCTTTACAGAGCGCATCCCCGGGATGGGCACGATGTAGGGCTTTTGCGCCAGCACCCAGGCAATGGCCAGCTGTCCCGGCGTGGCGGCTTTTTCCTCCCCCAGCTCCGCCAGGTAGCGGAGCAGCGGCTGGTAGCGCTCCAAATTCTCATCGGTGATGGAGTGGCCCCGCCAGTCGTCCCGGGCAAAGTGGGCCCCCTTCTGGAAGGTCCCCGAAAGCAGCCCCTTGAACAGCGGCCCGTGGGCCACGCATTCAAGGCATGGACTTTTCCTGGGCAAACCACGCCCGGGCGTGCTGTATGAACTTCTCCACTGCCGGGGAAAAGGGCTGGCCCCGTTTCCAGGCCAGCATGGTGGAGGTGTCCGGCAAAGCGGGGGACAGGGGCCGGTAGGTCACTTTGCTCTGGTCCCACAGGGCAATAGAGCCCTTGATGTGCAGCGAGTACGCCAGCTTGTGGCGCACCATCACCAAGGTGGTGGAGGGCAGGTTGCTGGTGGCCAGCACTTGCAGCTGGCTGTAAGCCTCCCCAAACCACCGGGCTATGGGGCTTTCCGGCGTTACGCGCTGGGGCAGGATGAGGGGCACGTCCTTCAAATCCGCTGCCGTCACCGCTTCCTTCTGGGCCAGGGGGGAGTCCGGCGCCATGGCCGCCACCCACTCCTCCTGGGGGTTGACCCGGATGCCCTCGTACTTCTCCAAGTTCACCGGCTCCAGCAGCAGCCCCACGTCGGTGACGCCCCGGTCCATGCGCTCCTTCACGTGCTCCGCCGTGGCGGTGTACAGCTCAAAGCGCACCAGGGGATACTCCTCGCGGAAGGAGCGCAGCAGCTCCGGCAGTAGCTCCACGGCGCCCAAGTCCCCGCAGCCCAAGGCCACCGTCCCCTCGATGGAGCCCTTCTGCTCCGCCAGCTCCCGCTCAGTCTTGTCCACCAGCTCCAGGATTTCCTCGGCCCGGCGGCGCAGCAGCAGGCCGTCCGTGGTCAGGGAGAGCCACCGGGTGCCCCGCGCAAAGAGCTTTACCCCCAGCTCCTCCTCTGCCTGGGCAATCTGCCGGCTGAGGGTGGGCTGGGTGATGTGCAGCACCTCCGCCGCCTTTGTGATGCTCTCCTGCTGGGCCACCGCCAAAAAATACCGCAGAAACCGGACGTCCATAGCCATGCCTCCTTTTTCTGTATCATAGCAGATTCCCGCCGGAAAAGCAACGCGCCCCTTGGCGGCCCTTTCAAAAAACGAGCACATTTTTTGTGAAGTTTCCCTGTGATTTTCCCGTTGCCTCCGGGAAGTTTTGTGATACAATAGGCCTAACGGTCCCACAACGAGAAAATGCCGTGAAAAGGGGAGAGAGTCATGCTGCGACCGTTGCACTATACACCCTTTACCGCCCGGGAGCTCAAGCCCGCCGGGTGGCTGAAAAAGCAGCTGGAAATCCAGGCGGCGGGCCTCAGCGGCCACCTGGACCAGGTTTGGCCGGACATCCGGGACAGCCGCTGGATTGGCGGCGATAAGGACGGCTGGGAGCGCGTCCCCTATTGGCTGGATGGGTTCATCCCCCTGGCCTGGCTGCTGGAGGACAAGGACCTGCAAGCCCGGGCCAAGCGCTACATCGACGCCATTTTGGCCCAGCAGCAGAAGGACGGCTGGATTTGCCCCTGCTCCTTGGAGGAGCGCCCCAACTACGACGTGTGGGCGCTGTTCCTCCTGTGCAAGGTGCTGGTGGTCTACGAGGAGTGCTCCCAGGACCCCCGGGTGGAGGAGGCCGTGTACCGGGCCCTGCGCAACCTCCATTCCCACATCGAGGTCCACACCTTGTTTGACTGGGCCGCCGCCCGGTGGTTCGAGTGCCTCATCCCCATCTACTGGCTGTATGAGCGCCGCCCCGAGGATTGGCTGCTGGACTTGGCCCACGCCCTGCGGGTGGAGGGCTTTGACTACGAGGCCCTCTACCGGGAGTGGCGCCTGGAAAAGCCCCAGGCCAAGTGGACCCAGCTGTCCCACGTGGTGAACCTGGCCATGTCCCTTAAGGCCGGGGCGCTGTATTCCCGCCTGTCCGGAGAGGACCCCAGCGCCATGGCCAAGCAGGCCTACACACGGCTCCACCGGGACCACGGCATGGCCTGCGGCCACTTCACCGGGGACGAGTGTCTGGCAGGCACCAGCCCCATCCGGGGCAGCGAGTGCTGCTCGGTGGTGGAGGCCATGTACTCCTACGAGCAGCTGCTCTCCATCACCGGCGAAGCCCAGTGGGGGGATTTGGCGGAGGCCCTGGCCTTCAACGCCCTGCCCGCCACCTTGAGCCCCGATATGTGGAGCCACCAGTACGACCAGCAGACCAACCAAGTGTGCTGCACCCGCCTGCCGGAGGACCACGTGGTGTTCGCCACCAACCCCGGGGATTCCCACCTCTTTGGCCTGGAGCCCAACTTTGGCTGCTGCACGGCCAACTTCAACCAGGGCTGGCCCAAGCTGGCCCTCTCCACCTTTATGCGCTGGAAAGAGGGCCTGGCCTCGGTGATTCTGGCTCCCTCCGTGGTGTCCTGCCAGATAGGGGAGGCCCATGTCACCTGCCGGCTGGAGACGGACTACCCCTTCCGGGACACGCTGACCTACACCGTCACCACGGACAGGCCCGCGCGCTTCCCCTTGGGCATCCGCATCCCCGGCACCGTGACGTCCGCCGTGGTGGATGGAGCACAGGCCCAGCCCGGCGCCTTCTTCACCGTGGAGCGGGACTGGAGCGGCACCCAGCAGGTGCAGGTGTCCTTCACCATGGAGACAAAACTGGAGTGCCGCCCCAACGACCTGTACTGCGTCAAGCGGGGTCCCCTGCTGTATGCCGTGGCCATCCAGGAGGAGTGGACCCGCCTGGAGTACACGCAAAACGGGGTGGAGCGGAAATACCCCTACTGCGACTATGAAATCCGCCCCCTTTCCCCCTGGAACTACGCCTTCGCGGACGACAGCTTCACCGTGGAGGAGCAGGAGGGTTGGGACGCGCCCTTCTCCACAGAGCGCCCGCCCATTTCCCTCACCGGCACCTTCGTGCAGATTGACTGGGGCTTTGACAACGGCCTCTGCCATGAAGTGCCGGACAGCCGCGTCCCCCTGACGCCGCCCCAGCAGGTCCGGCTCATCCCCTATGGCTGCACCAACCTGCGCATGACGGAAATGCCCTGGATACAGGCGGAATCCCCCACATAAAAGCAGCTCCCCGGAAGCTGCGGCACAGCGCCGCCTCCCGGGGCGTTTTTTCCTGCCCCCTCTTGACAGGGGAAGGGGCAGGTGCTATCATTTGATAAACAATTCGGTTAAATGTTAAATGTCTGGGAAAGGAGGCAGCTGTGGCGCTGCAAAACACCTTAAAAGTCTTGGCGGACCCCATCCGCCGGGAGATATTGAACCTGCTGAAACAGGGGAGGCTTTCCGCCGGGGAGATAGGCGAGCACTTCCCTGTCACCGCCGCTTCCATCTCCCGGCACCTGTCCGTACTGAAAGAGGCGGACCTCATCCGCGACCAGCGGGAGGGGAAATTCATCTATTACCAACTGAACACTTCCGTGCTGGAGGAAGTGATGCTGTGGCTTTCACAGCTGAAAGGAGAATGAGTTATGAAAGAGATGCTGGCGCGCCATAAGGGCAAGTTGATTTTGTCCTCTTTGGTCATTTTGCTGCCCATCCTTCCGGCGGCTTTCGCAGGCCAAACGCTGTTTCTCTGGGAGCCGGTGCTGCTGCTTGTCAGCCAGTGGGTGATAATGCTGGTGGTGCTGCACGCCAACCGGAATAAGGAGCAAAGCCCCAAGGTGCTGAACCTGGTGGCCTGGATTCTCCCCGTGCTGTCCTTGCTGCTGGGCGTCGTGGGCCAGCTTGCCCAGGGCGGCGCGGATTCGGCCTACCTTATCACCGCGCTGTTCACCTTCTTCATGGGCCTGCTGTTTTTCCTCATCGGCAACTATATGCCCAAGACAAAGCAGAACGGCGCCGTGGGCATCCGCATCAAGTGGACTTTGGAAAGCGAGGAAAACTGGGACGCCACCCACCGCTACGCCGGGAAGCTCTGGTGCCTGGGCGGCCTGCTGCTGATGGTTTGCGCCCTCATCCCCAGCGTGCTGGCGGTGATTCTTCTTTGGATTGTCATCCTGGCGGCGATGGTGATTTTGCCCACCCGCTACTCCTACCGCTTCTACAAGAGCCAGGTGGCGGAGGGCAAGGTGGAGAAACGCCCCGTCAAGCCCCGGAGTATCGTCCTGATTGCGGTGCTTGTCCTGGCGTTCGGCGCCTTCCTGGCCTGGTCCCTGTTCACCGGGGACATCCAGTATGTTTATGGGACGGATTCCCTCACCGTGGACGCCTCCGGCTGGGGGGACTTGACCATCCCCTACAGCAGCGTCACCTCGTTGGAATACTTTGAGCAGGACCCCTCCCAGGACGCCTCCGGCTTTCGCACCAACGGCCTGGGCAATTTCAAGGTTGCCCTGGGCAGCTTTGAAAACGACCTCTACGGCGATTACACCCGCTATACCTTCGCCTCCTGCGGCGCTTGCGTGGTCCTGGAGTCCGACGGCCGCACCATTGTCCTCAACGCCCCCGACGCCGCCAGCACCCAGGAGCTGTACCAGTCTCTTTTGGAAAAGACAGGCTTGGGATAATCCCAGGGGAACATGGCAAAAACCGGCGGAACCGTTGGGGTCCTGCCGGTTTTTTCTATGGGGGTGTGCTGGCGTTTCTCACTCTACGTCCTGCAAGGCGTCGTAGCCCTCCTCGCCGGTGCGCACCTTCACCACGTTCTCTACGTCGTACACAAAGATTTTGCCGTCCCCAATGTGGCCGGTGTACAGCACTTTCTTGGCGGTTTCAATCACCGTTCGCACGGGAACCTTGCTGACCACAATATCCACCTGTACCTTGGGCAGAAGGGTGGCCTCCACCTGTACGCCCCGGTAATATTCGGGCTTGCCCTTCTGCAAGCCGCAGCCCAGCACGTGGGACATGGTCATGCCTGTGATGCCAATGTCCATCATGGCTGTTTTCAAAGCCTCAAAGCGGGACTCCTTACAGAGAATCTCCACCTTGGTGAACTTGGGGGATTCCTCCGAGAAAACAGGCATCTTCTTCACAGGCACCGCCTCGGCGGGAGGCACGTCACCAGGCACCTGAACAGGAGCGGCAGCGGCGTCCCCGTCCAAGGCTGTGGTGTCGGGGAGCATGGCAAAGCCGCCGTAAGCGGTGAGCAGGCCGTGCTCGGAAACATCCAGGCCCATCAGTTCGTCCTCAGGGTCCGCCCGCAGGCCGATGGTGTGCTTAATCAGCTGGAACACGATGGTGATGACAACAGCCACATACAGCGCCACGGAGAGCACGCCCAAGGCCTGTATACCCAGCAGGCCAAAGCCGCCGCCATAAAATAGGCCGGGAGCGGTGGAACTGCCCGTGGCGAACAGACCCACCAGCAAGGTGCCCAAAGCGCCGCACACACAGTGGACGGAGATAGCCCCCACGGGGTCGTCAATCTTGGCCACTTTATCGAAGAACTCAATGGCCAGTACCATGACAATGCCGCAGACAGCGCCAATGAAGAAGGCGCCCACGGGATTTACCGCGTCGCAGCCGGCGGTAACGCCCACCAGGCCGGCCAGGGCCGCGTTGTAGGTCATGGAGACGTCGGGCTTCTTGTAACGGATCCAGGTGAAAATCAAAGCGGCGCAGCAGGCCACGGCGGCGGACATGTTGGTGTTGAAGAACACCAGGCCGGCCCGCTCCATCAGCTCGTCGGTATCCATGCCCACCGTGGAGGCGCCGTTGAAGCCAAACCAGCAGAACCACAGGATGAATACACCCAAAGCGGCGGAAGTCATATTGTGGCCCAGAATAGCCCGGGGCTTGCCGTCCTTGTCATACTTGCCAATGCGGGGCCCCAGGATTTTGGCGCCGATCAAAGCGCACAGGCCGCCCACCATGTGCACCGCGGTGGAACCGGCGAAATCGTGGAAGCCCAGCTGCGAAAGCCAGCCGCCGCCCCAAATCCAGTGGCCGGAAATGGGGTAGATGATCAGGGAGATGGCCGCCGAGTAGATACAGTAAGCGGAGAACTTGGTGCGCTCCGCCATGGCGCCGGAGACGATGGTGGCCGAGGTGGCGCAGAACACCGTCTGGAAAATGGCATAGGCCCACAGGGGCACCCCCGCCGGGAGAATGTGGCTGTAATCGCCCATAATCAACGGGTCAATGGTGCCAAACAAGGCGGTGCCGCTGCCGAACATAAAGCCGAAGCCCACCAGCCAGAAGCAGGGCGTGCCAATGCAGAAGTCCATCAGGTTCTTCATCAGGATGTTGCCTGTGTTTTTCGCACGGGTAAAGCCCGCCTCACACAGGGAGAAACCCGCCTGCATGAAGAACACCAGGGCAGCGCCCACCAGCACCCAAATTGTGTTGACCGCACTGAATGTCATACTTATCAACTCTTTCCGTAAAATTTGTGTATGCAAAACGGCTGAGCCGCCGGTTGCCCAGGTGGAACAAAAAAGGCGCCCTGGGAAAATCCCAAGGCGCCTTTGCCCTGCTGTATGGAACACAAAAAGCGCTTCGCAAGCCGTGCCTGCGAAGCGCCATTGCTTAATCGATCTGCCGATGGTGTTATTATATGCCTATGGACAGCGGGTGTCAAGCTGTTTTGCATGAATTCATGGATTTTGTTGCACAATGCCTTTGAAATGTCATGAGATATCGGGCGAAATTATGGATATAGCAACAAGGAAGCCGGTTCCATGAATTTTTGATAACCAAATCTTGCAAAGACGAAAAAACCTAGGAGCATAGCGGTTTTTTGCAACCGCGCAAATACTTACTTGCACAGTTGCAAATGCACTAATTATTATAAACAAATTGATTTTTTATTGTCACTATTTTCGTTGACAAACATCGTCAAGTGGTCTATAATGCAAACCATAGAAAGCAAAAATGAAACAACGGTATTTATGCTTAGGGCAAACCTGCCTGGGAAGCTTCGGCAGGAGGGTGCTCTGTAAGCATCGCCTGTAGGAAAGGGGGGGAAGGAGGAGTTCCGTTCCCGGCAAGGGGAATGGGAAAAGCAAACGAGGAGAGCGTATTGAAAGAATGACCAATTTTTGAGGAAACGAGGCGAATTTTGTGAAAAAGAAGGTTCGAAGAACAAGCAAGAAATTTCTATCCATCCTTTTGACACTGCTGTTGACCGTTGCCTTACTCCCGGCGGTTGTGGCCCACGGCGAGACAACGGTCTCCTTTGATGTGCTTCGCACAGCCATTAACCCTGGCTATTACTTCTCCGGCATACTCATTGACATGGGCATCCCCCTCAAAGCCGGGGATGTGGATAAAGACACCTTTGCCGCTGCCGCCAAGGTGACAGAGGCCAACGGGGATGTCCAGGGCTCCTTCGGGAACTTCGCGTGGGACCCTGAAAAAGAGGACTATGCCCTGGAAGATAACTGGGCCAAGTGGAATATCCTGGACGCTTACGTGGCCGATGCCCAGGGCAATAAGGCCGAAGAGGGCAACTAT
>ERZ809296.3283-NODE-3283-length-13903-cov-7.570985_pt1 | contig 13903 bp, 10 predicted proteins | sample MGYA00520511_ERZ809296 | MGnify/ENA primary metagenome ERZ809296 (study PRJEB31576, sample SAMEA3212662) | Homo sapiens | biome: human-gut; feature: human gut; material: fecal | place: Sweden | collected 2012 ... | reverse complement strand
CGGTTGGTCCGAGGCCCAGGCGGCTAAGGCCATCGAGAAGCTTGCGGGCAGCGGACTCGGTGCCTCCGACATGCTGCGTGCCGCCCTCGTAACGCTGGGAGGCGGACGTGGCTGATCAGATGGATTCCGGTTTCGACGTCGACGCGATGCGCATCGTTGCCCCCGACGCCGGCGAACTCGAGCGGGCGGCCGAGGCCGCGCTGCGCCCCAAGAAGCTCTCGGAGTTCGTCGGCCAGCGCGTCGTGCGTGGCCAGCTGCAGCTCGTACTCGACGCCGCGCGCATGCGCTCGGCCAGCCCCGACCACGTCCTGCTTGCGGGCCCTCCGGGACTCGGCAAGACGACGCTGGCAATGATCATCGCGGCCGAGATGGGAACGTCCTTGCGACTGACCTCTGGACCCGCGATCCAGCACGCTGGTGACCTCGCCGCGATTCTCTCCGGCCTCCAAGAGGGCGACATCCTCTTCATCGACGAGATCCACCGCCTCGCGCGAACCGCCGAGGAAATGCTGTACCTCGCCATGGAGGACTTCCGTGTCGACGTCGTCGTGGGCAAGGGCCCGGGCGCGACCTCGATTCCACTGACTCTGCCGCCTTTCACCGTCGTCGGCGCCACGACGCGATCCGGCCTGCTTCCGGCCCCGCTGCGCGACCGCTTCGGCTTCACGGCTCACCTTGAGTTCTACGAAACCGACGAACTCCAGTCGGTGGTCACCCGTTCCGCCTCGCTGCTGGGTTCACCCATCGACGCGCAGGCCGCCCACGAGATCGCCTCGCGTTCGCGCGGCACTCCTCGTATCGGGAACCGCCTCCTGCGTCGCGTTGTTGATTACGCCCAGGTGCATGGCGACGGGCAGCTGACCCTCGAGGCCGCGCGCGGTGCGCTCGAACTTTTCGAAGTTGACCCCTCCGGCCTCGACCGTCTCGACCGCGCGGTCCTCGAGGCCGTCTGCCGTCGTTTTGCCGGTGGCCCCGTCGGTCTCACGACCCTGTCGGTGACGATCGGCGAGGAAGCTGAAACGGTCGAAACGGTCGCGGAACCCTACCTCGTGCGCGAAGGCTTCCTCGTTCGCACCAACCGCGGACGCATGGCAACCCCCAAGGCATGGGCCCACCTCGGCCTCACTCCGCCCGCGCCGGACGGTGCTCTCTTCGACTAAGGGGGAGTGGGCCTCGTTGCCGCCCGTGCAGGCCGTGGGCACGTGCGGAGTGTCAAAATGGCTGAGGATGCGTCTAGCGCCGCGCCACACCTTGATCACTTAGGCTAAAACCTTGCTCGGGCATTAGACTGGCAAAGTGCGCTCGTAGCGCTAGACCGTCATCGAAAGTGAATCAGCCTTTATGAACAACTACTTCCTCCTGATCATGGCAGCTTTCCTCATCGTCTTCATGATGTGGAGCTCGCGCTCCCGCAGGCAGCAGATGCAGAAGCTGGAACAGGAAAAGCGCGATCAGCTCGCAGCTGTCACTCCCGGAGAATGGGTGCGTACCCGCGTGGGCTTCTGGGGTCGTTTTGTTGACCTCGACGGCGACATCGTCGTCCTGGAGACCTCTAACGGACACGAGATGTACTGGGAGCGCGAATTCATCGCCGAGATCGGTGGCCAGCCGCCGCTCGCTGACGCGGAGCAGGCTGAAGCGGACGCCGACGAGGTGGAGACGGTGGAGGAGGACGCATCCGTCCTCGGCCTCGATCAGGAAGACGCCCAGTCTTTTGACGTGCGCGACACCGACGAGCAGCAGAAGTAACTCAAGGCTGAACGGAAAGTAGAACCGTGGCATCACACAAGCGACGCCCCGTGCGCGCGCTCGTGACCCTGACCGTCGCCATCGTGGCGGCGTGCGCGGCACTTGCGATCGGGCACTTCATGAAGGGCGTGTCCCCGTATCCCGACCTGGCCCTTGACCTCAAGGGTGGTACTCAGCTGATCCTGACTCCGACCCCGACGTCGGAGGGACAGCGTGCGATCACCGAGGAGGATATTACGCAGGCGATCGCGATTATTCGTAATCGTATTGACGCTTCCGGCGTGTCCGAGTCTGAGATCTCCTCGATGGGTAGCTCCAACATCATGGTGTCGATTCCCGGCACCCCGTCCCAGGAGCAGCTGGATCTGATCCGTTCGTCCTCGCAGATGAACTTCCGCCCCGTGCTGCGCATTGGGCCCGCGCAGGGCATTCTCCAGAATCAGCAGCAGCCGCAGGCGGATAACCCTCAGTCGGGTGAGCAGTCCGGTGCTCAGTCGGGTGAGCAGCCCGGCGCCCAGTCGGGTGAGCAGAGTGGCGCTGGCGCGGCTGATACGGCTCAGTCCGGCGTTCAGTCCACCGCCCTGGATGAGGCGACCGCTCGTGGCGCTGCAGACGCGGACGGCGACGGCGTCCTGTCCGACACCCCCGCAACGACTCCCGAGAATGCCTCGGATCTCGCCTGGGTGACCGAGCAGGTCATGTACGACTTCCTGACGCTCGATTGCTCGGCATCTGCCGATGTGAAGCGCGTCGAGGGTGCCGCTGACAAGCCCTACGCAGCCTGCGACGAGTCCGGCCAGGTCAAGTACATCCTGGGCCCCGTGGCTGTTCCCGGATCGGATCTGACGACTGCTACTGCGGCCATTGCTCGCAACAATAACGGTCAGTCGACCGGCCAGTGGATCGTGTCTCTGCAGTTCAACCATGACGGCACCGAGAAGTTCAAGGACACCTCTACGATCCTGTACGGCTACCACGATTCGGACCCCCAGGGGTCGTCCTACCGTGGCAGCCCGGACCGTAACTCGTTCGCGGTTGTTCTTGATGGCACCGTCATCACCGCTCCGTCGATGCAGGCCATCATCCCCAACGGTGAGGCACAGATCAGCGGTAACTTCACCGCGCAGTCCGCGACCGCGCTGGCAAACCAGCTGCAGTTCGGCTCGCTGCCCCTGAACTTTGAGGTCGAGTCCGAGCAGCAGATTTCCGCGACGATCGGTACGGATCACCTGACCGTTGGCCTGTGGGCGGCCCTCATTGGCTTCCTGCTCGTGATCGTCTACCTGATCTGGCAGTACCGTGGCCTCGCGATCATTTCCGCCGGTTCGCTGGTTGTTGCCTCGATCATCACCTACCTGGTGATCACGCTGCTGTCGTGGGCGATGGGCTATCGCCTCTCGCTGGCAGGCGTCGCCGGCCTCATTATGGCAATTGGTGTGACCACTGACTCGTTCATCGTCTACTTCGAACGTGTCCGAGATGAGGTCCGAGACGGACGGCCGCTGCGTGCCGCCGTCGAAGAGGGCTGGGATCGCGCCAAGCGCACCATCCTGGTCTCCGACGCCGTCAACCTGGTTGCGGCCGTGGTCCTCTACCTGCTCGCCGTCGGTGGCGTTCAGGGCTTCGCCTTCACCCTCGGTATCACGACAGTTATCGACATCGCGGTGATCTTCCTGTTCACCCACCCGATGATGGAGCTGCTGATCCGGACTCGCTTCTTCGGCGAGGGACACAAGCTGTCGGGTCTGGACCCAGAGCACCTGGGTGCGAAGAATGCTCTCGTGTACGCAGGTCGCGGACGCGTGGTCGTGCGCGGTGAATCCGCGACGACGAAGGACAAGGACGACGAGGCCGGGGACGGTCTGTCGATTGCCGAGCGTCGCCGCGCCGCGCGCCTCGCTGCCGCGAAGGCCGAGGAAGAGACCGTCGACGACGCTTCTGCAGAAACGACGGACGGCGCCGCAGGCGTGACCGAGGAAGAGGAGAACTGACATGATGAGTTTTGCTCAGTGGGGTAACGCCCTGTACTCGGGCGACAAGTCCTATGCTGTCGTTCCTAAGCGCAAGGTCTTCGTCGGCCTCGCCGCCGCGGTGCTCGTCCTCGGTATCGCGCTCGTCGCGATCCTGGGCCTGAACCGCTCGATTGAGTTCACTGGAGGCTCTCAGTTCGATGTCGCTCACGTGAGCGACCAGAGCGAATCCTTCGCCTCGCGCGCAGTGAACGCCACCGGCCTCGTCGAGGGCGCCCCGAAGGTGACCCGCGTGGGCTCGGACTCGGTCCGAATCCAGACGTCGTCACTGGATTCCGCGCAGACCGCTCAGATGCGTGACGCGCTGGCCAGCGCCTACGGTGTGGATGCGACCGAGGTGCAGTCCTCCTCGATCGGCCCCTCCTGGGGTTCCTCAGTCACCACTAAGGCCGCCCAGTCGCTCGTCATCTTCATGGCGCTCGTCGCCCTGCTGATGACGGTGTACTTCCGCTCGTGGCGCATGGCAGCGTCTGCGCTGCTTGCGCTGGTGCACGACATTGCCGTCACCGTCGGTGTGTTTGCGATCCTGCAGGTCGAGGTCTCGCCTGCGACCGTGATCGGCTTCCTGACGATTCTGGGCTACTCGCTCTATGACACTGTCGTCGTCTTCGACAAGGTGCGCGAGCTGACCTCGGACGTCTACGAGCAGAAGCACTACACCTTCGCCGAGTACGTGAACCTCGCGGTCAACCAGACGATGGTTCGTTCGATCAACACCTCGGTTGTGGCGCTTCTCCCTGTCGGCGCGATTCTCATCATCGGTTCCGTGGCCCTTGGCCCGGGTACTCTGGTGGATATCTCGCTGGCCCTGTTCGTCGGTATGATCGCCGGTACCTACTCGTCGATCTTTATCGCGTCGCCGCTTCTGGTGACCTTCCAGGAGCTGTCGGCCAAGACCCGCGAGCACAACGCGGCCGTCGACCGGGCACGTCAGGGCCGCCACGCCACTGACACGCCGGGCGCCTCCGCGTCCGTGAAGGTGGCTCCTATCAAGCCCGGCAAGCGCCTGGGCAACGAGAATCAGCCCCACAGGAAGAAGAATCATCGATGATCGGTGAGCTTGGCGAGCGCATCGCCACTCTGGTGCGAAGCAACATGCTGGAGATCCCGGATTTTCCGGAACCCGGCGTCCTGTTCCGCGATATCACCGAGCTGTTTGCGAACGGCCCGGCATTCAAGGAACTGGTTGAGCTGATCGGCGCTCGCTACGCGGGTCGCATCGACGCAGTCGCGGGTCTTGAGTCGCGTGGCTTCATCCTCGGCGCCCCCGTGGCCGCCGAGCTTGGCCTCGGAATGCTGACGATCCGCAAGGCCGGCAAGCTGCCCGGCCACGTGATCGGCGTCGACTACGAACTCGAGTACGGCACGGCGCGCATGGAAATCCACCCCGAGTCGGTCCACGAGGGCCAGCGCGTCCTCATCATCGACGACGTGCTCGCAACGGGCGGCACCGCGAACGCGGCGGTGAAGCTGCTGCGTCAGTGCGGCGCGTCCGTCGAGGCCGTGGCCGTTCTCCTGGAACTCGATGCGCTGGGCGGTCGCTCGGTGCTGACGGATGTGACGGTGGAGAGCGCGCTGCACCTCTAAGCATCGTTTCTTGACAGCGAGCGGGTCCGGGGATCGCCACGATCCCCGGACCCGCTCGTTCGTCGCTATCATGGGGCCATGAGCAGCGACGACATGACTTCAGGATCCGCACTTCCCGCGGCCGGTTCCCGAGTGCGCTCTGGCCTCGTTTGGTTTGGCTCACGCGGGCGCGCCACAATCCCCGAGATTGAACCGCTCGTGCGCGCCCTGCGGGCAAACCATCCGAAGGCGGATATCAGCGTCGTCGAGCGGGCCTACCGCACTGCCGAGGAACACCACCGTGGGCAAACGCGCAAGTCCGGTGAACCGTATATCACCCATCCGGTTGCGGTTGCGACCATCCTGGCGGAGATGGGCATGACGACCCCGACGCTTGTCGCAGCGTTGCTGCATGACACGGTCGAGGACACGGACTACACGCTCGAGCAGCTCGCTGCCGAGTATGGCGAGGCGATCGCCAATCTCGTTGACGGCGTCACCAAGCTCGATAAGGTGCACTACGGTGCGGCTGCCCAGTCCGAGACGCTGCGCAAGATGCTCGTCGCGATGAGTCGCGATATTCGTGTGCTGCTCATCAAGCTCGGCGACCGCCTGCACAATGCTCGCACGTGGCGTTTCGTGCCCGCCAAGTCGGCGGCAAAGAAGGCGAAGGAGACGCTCGAGATCTACGCGCCCCTCGCCCATCGCCTCGGCATGAACATGGTGAAGTGGGAGCTCGAGGAGCTGTCGTTTAAGACGCTGTACCCGGAGATCTACGAGGAGATCGACCGCCTCGTTACGGAGAGGGCGCCCCAGCGCGAAGAATACCTGCGCGATGTTATCGACCAGATCGAAGAGGATTTGCGTCGCTCGGGCACGAAGGGGACGGTGAGTGGCCGTCCGAAGAGCCACTACTCGATCTATCAGAAGATGATCGTGCGCGGAAAGGCCTTCGATGAGGTCTTCGATCTGGTGGCTGTGCGCGTCCTGGTGGAGTCGATCAAGGATTGCTACGGCGTGCTCGGGGCACTGCATGGGCGCTGGAACCCGATTCCCGGCCGTTTCAAAGACTACATCGCGATGCCGAAGTTTAATCTCTACCAGTCGCTGCATACGACGGTCATCGGACCCGGTGGCAAGCCGGTGGAGATCCAGATCCGTACCTTCGACATGCATGAGCGCGCTGAGCACGGCGTCGCTGCGCACTGGAAGTACAAGCAGAACCCCAACGCTTCGAGTGGCGATGCGGACCGCATGAGCTCTGACGAGCAGGCAAACTGGCTGCGCGCTTTGGTTGAGATGGAGCGCGAGACGGGGGATCCTGAGGAGTTCCTCGATTCGCTGCGCTACGAGATCGCCGGTGACGAGGTCTACGTGTTCACGCCGAAGGGCCAGGTCATCGTGCTGCCGGCGCGTTCGACGCCCGTCGACTTTGCGTATGCGGTGCACACGGAGGTCGGCCACCGCACGGTGGGTGCGAAGGTGAACGGCCGCCTCGTCTCCCTGGATACGCGCCTCGAGTCGGGCGAGACGGTCGAGGTCGTGACCTCCAAGTCGGATAAGTCTGGGCCTTCGCGCGACTGGCTGGCTTTTGTTGCCTCGCCACGTGCGCGTTCCAAGATCAAGGCGTGGTTCTCGAAGGAGCGCCGTGAGGAGGCCGTGGAGGCCGGCAAGGAGGCGCTCGCCCGCGCGATGCGCAAGCAGAACCTGCCGCTCCAGCGCCTTATGAACCACGAGTCGATTCTGTCGGTCGCGACGTCTTTCGGCTATCCGGACGTGTCCGGCCTGTACGCAGCTGTGGGCGAGGGGCATATTTCCGCACAAAACGTCGTCTCCAAGCTGGTCGACAACCTGGGTGGGGGAGATGGCACGGAGGAGACGCTGTCCGAGGCCGTGACTCCGGGTTCTCAGAAGCCGCGCTCCGAAGCCTCGGGCGATGCGGCGATCACCGTCGCCGGTCTGAGTCCGAACGAGATCTGGGTCAAGCTCGCCAAGTGCTGTACGCCGGTGCCCGGAGATGACATCGTCGGCTTCATTACTCGAGGCCAGGGAGTCTCGGTGCATCGCAGTACGTGCGCGAACGCTGTGCGCTTGGGACAGCTGCAGCCCGAGCGCTTCGTCGACGTGTCCTGGAACGAGAAGGGGCTCGGCGCTCCGTTCCGCGTGCAGATTGAGGTGCGCGCCCTTGATCGTGGCGGACTGCTCTCGGATCTGACGCGCGTGCTGTCCGACTATCGCGTCAATATTCTCGCCGCCGCGCTCAAGACCGACGGAGACCAGGTCGCCTCCGGAAACTTCTCATTCGAACTGGCCGACCTCGGGCACCTGAACGCAGTCCTGTCCGCCCTTCGTCGAGTCGACGGAGTCTTTGAGGCGGTGCGCATCGGCGCCGATTCATAGACGAGGCGCGGGTGGCCTGCGTCGATTCGGGCGAAAAGGGTGTTACATCCGTCCCCTTTTGGGGGATGAGCTTTCCCCTGCTCGTTAGATGTGACACACTAGCTGTGTGTGTCACATCGGCACGCACCCGCGCCGGGCGTAAGCCCTCGTCTCAGAAGGAATATCGTGACCACGACGCCGATTCCGAATAACGAAACCGCTCCCGAAGCTGCCCCGTCGACGATTGAGGAGGCCGCGGTCTCGACGACGATCGCTGCTTCTGAGGTGCCCGAGCACCCCTTCGCCCGTATTGGCGAGGACGGCACTGTCTATGTCAAGGATGGAGACGAGGAGCGCGTCATCGGCGGCTTCCCCGAGGGCATTCCTGCTTCTCCCTACGCTCTGTACGAGCGTCGCTACGCAGACCTCGAAGCCACCATCAAGCTTTTTGAGGATCGCCTGGGCACACTGAGCCCGCGCGACATCGACCAGACTCTCGCAACGCTGCGCGAGCAGGTCGCCTCCCCGAACGTCATCGGCGACATCCCGGCGCTGCGTGAGCGCGTTGCGGCGGTCGAGAAGGCCGCCGAGGAACGCAAGGAAATTGCCCGCGAGGAGCGCAAGGCCGCCAAGGCTGCCGCTCTCGCTGAGCGTACCTCCGTCGTTGAGCGCGCAGAGGCTATCGTCGCCCAGGATCCCGCCAAGACCCATTGGAAGCAGTCGGGTCAGACCCTGCGCGACCTTCTCGATGAGTGGAAGAACCTGCAGCGCCGCGGTCCGCGCCTGGAGAAGGCCGTTGAGGACGAGCTGTGGAAGCGTTTCTCCTCCGCTCGCACCCAGTTCGACCGTCACCGTCGCCAGTTCTTTTCGCAGCTCGATCAGGCCCAGTCCGAGGCTAAGCGAGTGAAGGAAGCCCTGATCGCTGAGGCCGAGGCTCTGTCCTCTTCCGTGGACTGGTCGCGTACCTCCGGTGCCTACCGTGAGCTGATGAACCGCTGGAAGGCCGCCCCGCGCGCTTCGCGTAAGGAAGACGACGCGCTGTGGGCTCGCTTCCGCGCCGCCCAGCAGGTGTTCTTCGACGCTCGTCGCGCCAAGGACGAGGCCACAGACGCGGAGTACCGCGACAACCTCGTCGCGAAGGAAGCAATCCTCGTTGACGCTGAGGCAATCCTGCCGGTGACCGACATCGATCGTGCGAAGGCTCAGCTGCGTCAGATCCAGGACCGCTGGGAAGAGGTGGGCCGCGTGCCTTCCGCCGACCTGCACCGCATTGAGGGGCGTCTGCGCGCCGTCGAGGCCGCCGTCCGCGAGGCCGAAGAGAAGGAATGGCGTCGCACCAACCCGGAGACGCGCGCCCGCGCGGCCGGCATGGTCGGTCAGCTTGAGGAGCAGATCGCTCAGCTCGAGCGTTCTCTGTCCGAGGCCGAGGCAAAGGGCGACGACAAGGCCGCCAGGAGCGTGCGCGAGGCTCTTGAGACCAAGCGCGCCTGGCTCGCGCAGATCTCCTCCTCCATTGAGTGACATGCGTCTTCACGTCATTCCGTCGCCTTTCTACGCGGCGAATGGGCTTGTGCTCGTCCCTTCCGGGGCGGGCACTGCCCTTGTCGTCGATCCTTCTGCGGGAATCCAACACCTGATCCGCGAGGTCCTCGAGCTCGAGGGCGTCAGCGTGGGCGCGGTGCTTCTGACGCACGGACACCCCGACCACGTCTGGGACGCGGCCGCGGTATCCACCTGGGGAGCGGACGGGGGCACCGTTCCCGTGTACGTGCCGGGACCCGACATGTACCGCATGGATGACCCGGCCTCGTTCCTGCCGATGCCACTGCCCGACTTCGTGGGGGAGTGGGTCAAGCCCGCCGATCTGCATGAGGTGCCCTCCGATTCGTTCGAGGTGTGCCCCGGCGTGTGGCTGCGCATGGTTCCCGCACCCGGCCATACCGAGGGATCGGCTGTCTTCCTGGGGGAGAGCCCGCTCGACATTCGGGTGAACAACCAGTCCTTCTACTCTTCCGACGAAGCGGTTCCGTGGGCGATGAGCGCAGACGTGCTGTTTAAGGACAGCGTCGGGCGCACCGACCTGCCCGGGGGCGACGAAACTCAAATGCGGCATTCTTTGCGCACGATTTCCAACGCTCTCGATCCTCGCACTGTCCTCGTTCCCGGCCACGGCCCGGCGACGACGCTCGCGGATGAGATACGCTCAAACCAGTATCTGATCCGCGCTCGTCGCATCGGCTAACCACCTTCCTCATAGAAAGAACGCTCAATGGCTCGCACGTCCCTGTCAGGTTTCCCCGAATGGCTCCCGGAGGGCCGCATCATTGAGATGCATGTCCTCGACGAGCTGCGGCGCGTGTTCGAGTTGCACGGCTTCGCGGGCATCGAAACCCGTGCGGTCGAGACCCTCGAGCAGTTGGAAGCAAAGGGCGAGACCTCCAAGGAGATCTACGTGCTCGACCGCCTGCAGGCCCTGAAGGCCGCGGCGGCGGGCGCACGCGCTCCCAAGGACAAGGGCATGGGTCTGCACTTCGACCTGACCGTTCCCTTCGCCCGCTACGTGGTCGAGAACGCGAACGAGCTGGATTTCCCGTTCAAGCGCTACCAGATCCAGAAGGTGTGGCGCGGCGAGCGCCCCCAGGATGGTCGCTTCCGCGAGTTCACGCAGGCGGATATCGATGTCGTGGGTAACGGTGAGCTGCCGTTCCACTTCGAGGTGGACCTGCCCCTCGTCATGGCCGAAGCGCTCAACAACCTGCCGATCCCACGCGTGCGCGTGCTCGTGAACAACCGCAAGGTTGTTCAGGGCGTGTGTGAGTCCCTCGGGGTCACGGATGTTGAGGCTGCCCTGCGCGGCCTCGACAAGATCGACAAGATCGGCCCGGAGGGTGTGGCCGCCGAGCTGGCTCAGTCCGGTATTGATGGCGACCAGGCATCCGTTCTGCTCCAGATGGCGCAGATCCGCACGTCCGACTCTTCCGAGGTGCGCGCGCGTCTGGCCGAGCTCGGTGTGGGCGGCGAACTGCTGGACGAGGGCCTGAAGGAGCTGACCGAGCTCCTCGATACCGCGAACAAGCGGATGCCGGGTGCGGTCGTCGCGGATCTCAAGATCGCCCGCGGCCTCGACTACTACACGGGCAGCGTGTACGAGTCGGAGATCGAGGGTCACGAGGACCTCGGCTCGATCTGCTCGGGTGGACGCTATGACTCCCTGGCGAAGGACGGTAAGCGCACCTACCCGGGCGTCGGCCTGTCGATCGGCGTCTCGCGCCTCGTGTCTCGCATGATTTCCGCGCCGATGGTGAAAGCCACTCGAAAGGTGCCCACGGCTGTCGTTGTCGCGGTCATCGCGGAGGAACAGCGTGAGCGCTCCGAGCAGATCGCGGCGCTCCTGCGTTCGCGCGGCATCTCCACGGACGTCGCTCCCAGCGCCGCGAAGTTTGGCAAGCAGATCAAGTTCGCCGATAAGCGCGGAATCCCCTTCGTCTGGTTCCCGGGCGAGGAGGGCAGCGCTGACACGGTGAAGGACATTCGTAGCGGTGAGCAGGTGGACGCCGACCCGCACACGTGGGTTCTGCCCGAGGCCGACGCGGTGCCCACTATCGAGAAGGTGACGGACTGAGTGTCCCTCACGGCGGTTGAAGCAGCTCGCTCGCTGGCACAAGCCCTCGAGGAAACGCTCCATGCCATTCCGGACGGGAGTCGTGGTGACGCGGAGCGCGCGCTGCGACGCCTGCAGGACGTCGTGTTGCCGCGCCTCGAGGACGCGGATGCACCCGTGCTGGTGGTCGTCGGTGGCTCGACGGGGTCGGGTAAGTCGACGCTCGTCAATTCGCTGCTTGGCCGAAACGTGAGCCGGGCGGGCGCGGTGCGTCCGACGACTCGGCGCCCCGTGTTGGTGTGCTCGCCCAAGGCGCGCGAGTGGTTCATGTCGGACCGCGTGCTGCCGCGCTTGGCGAAGAGCGAGGGTACGGGCGGGGACAGCCTTGATGCGATCACGATCGCGGTCGAGGAGACGCTGTGGCCCGCCGTGGGGATTGTGGACGCCCCGGACATCGATTCCGTCGAGGATGGAAACCGTCGCCTGGCTGCGGAGCTGCTCGACGGTGCAGACCTGTGGGTGTTCGTCACGACTGCGGCCCGCTACGCGGATGCGGTGGCGTGGAAGCACCTGGAGGAAGCCGCGAGCCGCGGATTGCGTGTCGCTATTGTGCTCAACCGTGTCCCCGCTGGGGCGACGCAGGAAATTCGTGAGGATCTGGCCGCGTTGGCTCGTCGGCGAGGCCTGGGTGAGGTCGCGATTCATACGGTCGAGGAGCAGCCGCTCAGCGACGGTCGCCTGCCCACCGAGGCTATCGCGCCGATCGGGTCCTACCTGGAGGAAATCGGACGCGATTCCGAGGAACGCGCCGCTATCGTGCGTCGATCGCTGTCCGGGGCAGTCGCCTCGTCGTTGGAGGAGACGACGCGCGCACTGGAGGCTGCGAGGCAACGCAACCACGAGTTCGAGGCCGCCGCCGGTGATATTGAGCAGCTCGTTGCGTCTTATGCCCGGGAAGTGTCCTCCTCGTCGAGTGATGACGTACTGCGCGGCGAAGTAAGCGCACGCATCGCCGAGGTGCTGGGCTCGTGGGATATGTCCAAGACCGTCTCGCGTATGTTTTCTGGTCTGAGCTCACGCGTCATGGGTGCTCTTCGTGGACAGGCAGCCCCGGACGTTCAGGTACAGCGCGATCTGACCGGAGGCCTTGCGCAGCGCTTGGCGGACCAGTATCACCGGGCGTGGGGTGAATCTCTGCGCAGGGCGCGTATCGTCGTCGATACGTCGTCGTTCGATGAGCTGCTCGACGTCGATGCGGCGGCGCAGCGCGCACGCACAGTCGCGCAGGAGTGGACGCGTGAGGTCACGCAGATTATTCGTGGCCAGGCCGAGTCCTCGCGCGTCAGCGGGCGCATGCTTGCGGGCGGCATCAACGTCGTGACGGTGTCACTCATGGTGACTGCTTTTACGATGACGGGTGGCCTCACGGGCGTTGAAGTTGGGATCGCCGGCGCATCGGCCGCCCTGTCCCAGACAATCCTGGAAGCCTATTTCGGCGAGCGTACGGTTCGTTCGCTGGCCGAGCAGGCCCGTGCGGCGCTCGAACGCCTCGCCGGCGAGTCGCTGTCGGATGTTGTTGCCCCGGTGAGCGCGCGCCTCGACCGCGCTTCCGACAAGGTTCTCATCGATAAGCTGGCGGCGGCCGCGGAGAGCGCCCGGGAGGTCCTGGCATGAGGCGAGCGACGAACCCCGTGGCGTCGGCCGCCCAGCAGCTCGACGAGATGTGCACCCTGGCAGCAAAGGATCTCGATCAGCAGGCTCTGGCGCGCATTCGCGAGCTCATTGACGTCACCTCCGAACGCAGTGAGGTCGACCCGTCCTGGTGCGTCATCGGCATGCTGGGAGGCACGGGCGCTGGTAAGTCTTCCCTCGTGAACGCGCTGAGTGGGGGAGAGGTCGTCACCGCGGGTGTTCGACGTCCCACGACGAACGAAGCATGCGCTGTGCTGCCGCGAGGCCGAGAACCGCAGGATTTGCTGGGATGGCTGGGTATCGGTCGTCGGGTGGAGGCGCCGCAAGCGCTGCCTGGCGACACCGTCGTCGTTGATTTGCCGGATATTGATTCGGTCGAGGCCAGCCACGCGGAGATCACCGATCGCCTAGCATCGCGCGTTGACGCACTCGTCGTTGTCGTCAATCCTCAGAAGTACGCGGATGCACGTCTTCACGACGAGTGGCTGACACGATTGCGCTCGTCCCACGCGTCGGTGACGGTCGTCCTGACGCACATCGATACCATCTCCATGCCTGAGCGTGATGCGATCGAGCAGGACCTGCGTCGTCTGCTGGGTGAGCGCGGAATGGCTGAGGCCGAGGTCTTCGCGGTCTCGTCGACGACGGGTGAAGGCATGCGCACGCTCATCAAGCACTTGACGCGCGAGGCCGAGCGGGTCTCTCAGCAGGCGTCGCGCGCGCGTGCTGCGCTGCGTGAGGCCTCCCGGCTGCTGCGTGAGTCTTTGGAGCTGACCGGCACGGTCCGAGGCCTCGAGACCGATGGTCTGGCCGCCGAATTGGCTGGCACGGCTGCTGACCTTGCGGGTGCCCCCATCATCGCCGAGGCCGTGGCCGACTCGACGCT
>ERZ809296.3273-NODE-3273-length-13954-cov-322.376142_pt1 | contig 13954 bp, 12 predicted proteins | sample MGYA00520511_ERZ809296 | MGnify/ENA primary metagenome ERZ809296 (study PRJEB31576, sample SAMEA3212662) | Homo sapiens | biome: human-gut; feature: human gut; material: fecal | place: Sweden | collected 2012 ... | reverse complement strand
TGATAGTTTCCTGCAGCATGGAGTTCTGCCCGAACAGACGGAGGAACTGTTTCGGGTAAAGCTCGCGAGACATCGGCCAGAGACGACTGCCGGTACCGCCAGCTATTATCACAGGAAGCAACATATTAATATCCTTTAATTAAAACCCTGCTATTAAACACCCAGATATATTCTGAGGCCAGAAGCAGATTATTATAGATATACAGAAGTATAAATATGGCAAATTCTTAAAAGATAAGCACTTGGTTTATTAGAGCTGAAAAAAATGAAGACGTACAAATAAGATGACTTTGATCAGTTTATTGTAGGAAAAAACAATAGATAACAGTCAGGCCAATTGGCCTGACTGTGGTATATAAAGATTATTCCAACCACTCGGTATGGAATACACCTTCTTTATCAGTACGTTTATAGGTGTGCGCACCAAAGTAATCACGCTGAGCCTGGATCAGGTTAGCTGGCAGAACTGCGGAACGGTAGCTGTCGTAGTAAGCAATCGCGGCTGAGAACGTCGGTACCGGAATACCATTCTGCACCGCATACGCCACGACATCACGCAGCGCTTGCTGATAGTCATCAGCGATCTGTTTGAAGTATGGCGCCAGCAGGAGGTTAGCAATACCAGCGTTTTGCGCATAAGCATCGGTGATCTTTTGCAGGAACTGCGCACGAATAATGCAGCCAGCGCGGAAAATCTTAGCGATCTCGCCGTAGTTCAGATCCCAGTTGTATTCATCAGAAGCAGCACGCAGCTGGGAGAAGCCCTGAGCATAGGAAACGATTTTACCGAGGTACAACGCGCGACGCACTTTTTCGATAAATTCAGCTTTATCACCCGCCGGCTGAGCCTGCGGACCACTCAGCACTTTCGAAGCAGCTACACGCTGGTCTTTTAGCGAAGAGATATAACGAGCAAATACGGACTCGGTGATCAGAGACAGAGGTTCGCCGAGATCCAGTGAGCTCTGGCTGGTCCACTTACCGGTACCTTTGTTTGCTGCTTCATCAAGGATGACATCGACGAGGTATTTACCCTCTTCATCCTTTTTAGTGAAGATATCTTTGGTAATATCAATCAGGTAGCTGCTCAGCTCGCCTTCGTTCCATTCAGTGAAGGTTTGTGCCAACTCTTCATTGGAGAGCGCCAGACCGCCTTTCAACAGCGCATAAGCTTCAGCAATCAGTTGCATATCGCCATACTCGATGCCGTTATGAACCATCTTCACATAATGACCAGCGCCATCAGCACCGATATAGGTGACACAAGGCTCTCCGTCTTCAGCAACCGCCGCGATCTGTTTCAGAATCGGAGCAACCAGCTCATAGGCTTCTTTTTGGCCACCTGGCATAATGGAAGGCCCTTTCAGAGCCCCCTCTTCACCACCGGAAACACCGGTACCGATAAAGTTAAAACCTTCGGCAGACAGTTCACGGTTACGACGGATGGTGTCCTGGAAGAAGGTGTTGCCGCCATCAATGATGATGTCGCCTTTATCAAGGTAAGGCTTCAGGGAATCTATGGCGCTATCGGTGCCAGCCCCGGCCTTCACCATCAACAGGATACGACGTGGTGTTTCGAGGGATTCAACAAACTCTTGTACTGTGTAATAAGGAACGAGTTTCTTGCCTGGATTTTCGGCAATCACTTCTTCGGTCTTTTCACGGGAGCGGTTGAATACGGAGACGGTATAACCACGGCTTTCGATGTTCAGCGCAAGGTTACGCCCCATCACAGCCATACCGACAACCCCGATCTGTTGCTTGGACATTACATACTCCTGTCAGGTGTAGTCACTGCGACACATTCACAGCTTAATGAGACATCTATCCTAACGCAAATAAAGTGAGGCGCCTAGTTTGTAAAACCCAAAAAGTTGCGCAAAATCGAATAGTATAAAGAAACATAGGTAACTAGAGGGAAAAGAATGCCAAATAGAATCCTTTAATTTACCTTAGAATATGTAACATTATTTGTAGAAAAATCCTCTGTAGTTGATTCATATGCAACACTAGCTAAGTGAATATAATTTTCTTTAGCATGTGCAATTTTTGCATCACCGCCATATTTGGAGTAAATGATAGCGTCAACTCCTGAGATGGTATTCAAAGGGGTTCCGCGAAGTCGTAATAAAGCGACCTTAGGTTTCATGCCAAAGTATCTAACATTATGGAAAGATACCTTTTCGATAGCAGCAGTGTCATTAGCTTTAAAAACATCACAAAAAACATTAATGCTTTCTTTAGCATAAACATCAATGTTTGAATAAGTAATATTCACACATTCGGGCTGACCATTCCCATAATTTTCAACGCTAAGTATATTATTCGGATTTGAGAAAATAAAAATCTGCCCATTTCTAATGATGGCATTTGAATGCCCGGAAATTCTAATAATCGTACTTGGTGTTTCATTGTTATTAATTCTAAGCAAAAATCTAGAAAGCGTACAATTTCTTCCAGCCTCCGTCCAGCTGATCATTTCTTTTTTAGAAACACCATCATTAGATGAAATCGCATAAATACCTTCAAGAGTTGTAAAGTGCGAGCCAAATGCCAACTCAGAGACCGAGCCTGTAAATTTAATTCTGATATTTTTAAAAGTGGTGTAACAATAGCTGTTGCCATACACAACAGATTTAGCTGAACCATATATGTTTTCAAAAAGCATATTATATGTACAGCTATCTGCAATCCAATAATCCCAAGTATTAACTTCAGTGTTACGGACAATTGTATCTGAGCAACAAAATAATGGACGCCCGAATCTTGCTTTTACCGAGTTCGTAGATGCGAGACATAACTCAAGCTCACCATGAAAAGAAATAGGATGCTCAATTATCAAGGTTTTATTCAAAGAATCAACTTTGATTATTCTTGAAAGCTGAATATAGTTTTCAACCCAAAAGCCGAAACTCAATGTCGACTCATGAGAAGATATTCTTACTATATCACCTTTTCTAAAACCGCTAACATCATCAAGTTTAATTGAATTATCTTTACAATCAAGAATTTGTTTTTTTATGATCTTCTGTAAAAAATCCGGATGGTAGTTCCCTGGCGCAAATATAGAACCTTGCATAAACGCAGAATTTTTAGGTGCTAATGAAGAAAGTGAACCGAAGTCGCCATCAAAAATAATATTTGACCGAAGGTATAGCGGATGTGATATATTGAAATGGCCCCCTCCCAAGCTTATATGATTACAATTATCTATCGCTCCCTGAATAGCATTTGTGCTATCAAAACCATCTATGTCATCTCGTGCACCAAAATCGTAAACCAAACAAAGATCGTTATGTAAACTTCGAAGCCAGTAGCCTCCTCCAACTGCGCTTATAACTGTACCACCATTATCATTACGAACACCTTCGTGGAATGTAAAATAGCCTCCTCCTCTGCCAACTCCAACGTAGTAGGACTCGAGATAAACCTCCTGCCCGATATACTCCGGTTTAAAATTACGTAATTCAGACATAGAGTTTATATGATATAAATCACTTCCCCAACTCAATCGAGAAGAAGAATACAATGCCGAAAAAGACAAAAAAGAAATAAATTTTCTTCGATTCATATGATTCCTCAAAAGATGATTCATATCATAATATAAAATTAGTTAACCTTACTAGATATTACCTCAAGGTATTCATTTAGGATCACTTCTTTATCAAGCATTTTATTAGCATAAGATTCAGCTATACTATTGAATTTAGGAAGTGATAATGCATGAATTAATCCTTCCGTAAGTGAAACATCACTCTCTGGTTCAACTCGTACTGCAATACCAGGATAGTTAGTTGTTAACTGACCTAGTTCTGTATGAATTTCAGCTGTAATAATAGCGTTACCACCAACAGCAAGGATGTTTGTAAGTTTTGAAGGTAACACCGCATCAGCTGCGCCTCTTTTCTGAATAACTAAGTGGCAATCAGCCATACTTAGCAATAGCGGTAATTTATTATAAGGCTGTAAGGGACGAAATAATACATTTGTTAATTGACTGCTGAGTACTTTTTCTTCGAGACGTTTTTTACCAGCACCTTCACCCACGATCAAAAAAACACTATCTGAAAATGCAGGATTTGAAGCAATATCAGGTATTATTTCTAATCCTTGTTTATCACCTACATTTCCCGAGTAAAGAATAATTTTTCGATTTGAAGGCAAGTTCAAATCTTTCCTAAATTCCTCAACATCGTTAACCAAAATATTTTTGAATTTATCTAACTCAGACCAATTAGGAAAAAAAATAGTATTTTCTCGTTTAACACCTTTTGATATAGCCTTGTCAATCATTGTATTAGAAATTGTTGACACAAAATCTGCTTTTGATAAACACCACTTTTCAAATCTACGAGCTAGTTTAGACAGCCCCCCCATATTAGCAAGATTCAAGCCAAACATTGCATCGACTTCATAATCTTGTATATGAATAATTAATTTTGCCTTTGTCACCTTCGAAAATAACTTTGCGAAAGGAACACAAAACAAAGTTGGTGCTACACAAATTACAAGATCTGGTTTCCAAAAAAAGTTTCTAAAAAGTTGAGGGAAAGATGAAAGTGTAAATGATGTTAAATGGATTAATCGCTTTAACGTAGAAACTTGCTTAGGAACATAAAGAGGACAACGAAAGACAGTTACGTTTGATATGACCTCTTTCTTATATTTCCAAGAAGAATAAGGTGACTTCACTTTCCATTCAGGGTAATAAGGCGGTGCAGTAACTGCTCTAACATCTTGTTTTTCTCTAGCCATCCATTCAGCCATTTCGCCTGAATACTTCCCAGTAGCGGTCAACTCTGGACTAAAATTTATCCCATAAATTAAAATTTTCATATAACCTCATGCCGGAAAATAATTTTTTGTGTAATTATGAATTCTTTCGTCTTTACCAACTAATGATTCGAGGACCCATTTATATTCAGAGTGCTGGTTGGTAGGAAAGTTTATTTTGTCTGTTAATTTTGTTTCATACGCAAGTACAATGTAATGGGTGCTAAATAAATTGTTATATTTATTATCTTCATAAAAATGTTCATAAACGCCATGAAAATTCCATAAATCTTTTGGTATGCTTATACCTAACTCCGTTTGACTTAATCGAAGAAATGCATCATCTATAGTTTCATCTTTCAAAATACGTCCTCCGGGCACGAAATAATAGCCCCTTGCGGGGCTATTTACTCGTTTACCTAGAAGAATTTCATTACGCTTGTTCTTTACAATAAAATCTATAGAAATAAGAGGCGTAAGTTTGATGACATTAATAAATTCTTCATCCGTTAACATTTATCACCTTCTAAAGGTATCTTGATTATCTAAATACCATTGATAGGTATCAACCAACCCATCGTGTAAAGATAATTTTGAAGTCCATCCCAGTGCGGCCAAACGGCTCACATCTAGCAATTTCCTAGGTGTGCCATCCGGTTTAGTACTATCGAAAGTAATCTTGCCTTTATAACCGACCACACTAGCAATTGTAGATGCTAATTCTTTTATCGAGCAATCGCGGCCGGTGCCAACATTGATATGAGAGAGCATTGGTTCCGTAAACTGATCGTATACATTTTTATTCAACTCCATGACATATACGCTGGCAGCAGCCATTTCGTCGACATATAAAAATTCACGCTTAGGATTTCCGCTTCCCCAGACTATAACCTCAGCCTGATCATTTTCCTTTGCTTCATGGAAACGTCTGATTAGCGCAGGTACCACATGAGAATTAGTTGGATGGAAGTTATCAAAAGGCCCATATAGATTAGTAGGCATAACTGACCGGTAATCGCGATTATATTGTCTGTTATATGATTCGCATAATTTTATACCTGCAATTTTTGCTATTGCATAAGGTTCATTCGTCGGTTCAAGCGTTCCTTGTAAAAGTTCAGCTTCACTTATCGGCTGATTAGCAAGTTTAGGATATATACAGGAAGAACCTAAAAACAATAGTTTATTAACATCATTGACATGAGCAGCATGAATAATATTAGAAGCTATCATTAAATTTTCATATATAAAATCAGCAGGATAAGTATTATTTGCCATAATACCACCAACTTTAGCAGCAGAGAGATAAACCTCATCGATGTCTTCAGTTTTGAAGAAATTGTTTACTGCTTGCTGATCGAGTAAATTAAGTTCCTGTCTAGTTTTTAAAATAAGTTCAACATCATTTCTCGTTTCAAGATTACGAACAAGAGCCGAACCTACCATGCCATTATGGCCTGCTATATATATACGCTTTCGGGACATAATTTACTCCATTGAGATATTTACATTGAAGCCATGCTTCTTAAGGAGTGAATGTTTTTTGGCTGCCTCAAGGTCAGAAGCAACCATTTCGGTTACCATTTCTTGTAATGTTGTTTCTGGTACCCAACCAAGTTTGTCTTTAGCTTTAGTTGGATCGCCCAGTAATGTTTCGACTTCAGCTGGACGAAAATATCGAGGATCAACAGCAACAATGACATCACCTACATTGACAGCCGGAGAGATTTCATTATTTACAGAAGCAACAATTCCCTTCTCGTCAACACCCTCTCCTTCAAACTTAAGAGTAATACCCAATTCTAGAGCGGCCATTGATATAAAATCGCGAACTGAATACTGGATACCAGTTGCAATGACAAAATCTTCTGCCGTTTCTTGTTGAAGCATAAGCCATTGCATTTTCACGTAATCTTTAGCGTGTCCCCAATCACGTAATGAATCTAAGTTACCCATATATAGGCATTTTTCCAAACCTTGAGAAATATAGGATAAACCACGCGTAATTTTTCTGGTCACAAAAGTTTCACCACGACGTGGTGATTCATGGTTGAATAAAATCCCATTACAAGCATACATGCCATAAGATTCACGGTAATTTACAGTAATCCAATATGCATAGAGTTTTGCCACAGCATATGGAGATCGTGGATAAAATGGTGTTGTTTCTTTCTGAGGTATTTCTTGTACTAACCCATAAAGTTCTGAAGTAGAGGCTTGATAGAATTTAGTTGTCTTTTCTAATCCTAAAAAGCGAATAGCCTCTAAAAGACGAAGAGTTCCTATTGCATCACAATCGGCGGTATATTCAGGTGATTCAAACGAAACAGCCACATGACTCATTGCCCCTAAATTATAAACTTCATCAGGACGTACTTCAGATAAAATACGGGTTAAGTTTGATGTGTCAGTTAAATCACCATAGTGAAGATGGAATTTTGGATTACTTTCATGAGGATCCTGGTAGATATGATCGATACGTTCGGTGTTGAATGAGGACGCCCTGCGTTTGATACCATGAACTTCATACCCTTTACTCAAAAGCAATTCAGCCAAATAAGATCCATCTTGACCAGTTACACCAGTAATTAACGCCTTTTTCATCATCTATTCCAATTATTGGTTAATTTAAAATGTTTTCAAACATTGTGTTTTCTTTTAGTTCTGCATCATTCAATTGATGCCTAACTTTCAAAATTAGTTCTGCCCTATTTTTTTCATAAGAAGAAGGAGTGATATTATCAATAATAGCTTTTGTAGCAAACTCTGGAAAATTTTCCTTTTCCCTCATTACATAAGGATAATCCGGGAAATCACCAATAATGCATCCTCTTTCAATTGTAATAAATGGTACTCCAGCGGCAACTGATTCAAATAAAACATTCGGTTGAGCTTCATTAACATATCTTGTTGGGAATAAAAACCAATCAAGTTCTTTAAAAAAATCGAGTTTACTATTCTTGTCAACAAACCCAACAAATTCAAAATCACTAGGATTTGATTTTATTGTGTCATTCAAATAATTTTCGATTTCAATATTATCACAGACACCACCTATCTTTAACTTTGCATCAATCCCTTTTTCTCTTAGCATTAAGGTAGTATTTACTGCATCTTTTATTCCTTTCTCTATAGAAATATTACTCATGAACCCTAATACTATTTCATCTTGAGTATACTTTTTAGGTTCTAAATTCAATTCAAACCAATTTTTGACGTGTATTAGATTAGAAACAATATAATATTTATCTACTCGATATTTCTTTGAAAAATCATTAGCCATTTTTTCAGACAAGAAGATATGAGTAGCTTTCTTACCAGCAGCAGCATTTAACACAGCCATTAATACTGAATATTTATTAATATATGCATAGCTACGATGATGCAAATAGATCTTATCACATTTAAAACTAGCTATTGTTGTCAACAAAATACTATAAACAAGCCCAAAGCCGCCATCAGGAGGCAGATAAAATTTTATTTTTTCATTTCTATCCGCTTTTTTTATAGAAATTATTTTACTTAAAGCTATTAAAACTTTTTTTATTTTAGTCAGATGATACTTCTTTCCTCTTACTAAAGTACCAGGTGATATATCTATAGGTACAACCTTACCCTCTAAGAATTCAATTTTTTCCTTAAAAAGTAGTAGATTTTTAGACATCCCATGAACTGGTGGAGGAAATGGACCGCAAATAATAATCATGCTAGCTCCTATCGTATTTTTATTTTATTAAGAAAGTAAATTATTAAATTGAAAATTACAAACGCCCATAACCAACGCATCATATTAAAAATATCAGCTCGCAAGAATGTATACATTAACCACATGAGCACTGGTATAATATAGATGTTATTCTGGGCTCCTTTATTTACATTCTTAACAATTAAATAAGTCCAAAAGACACCAACAAAAAAAAGCAGAATACCACTAAAGAGAAAACCAAGATTTAAATATAAATCACCATACCCAGTAACAACTATCTCGCTCTTAGTATAAAACCATTTGTCAGGTGACATAATACTAGTAAAAGCGCTAGAAGCCCCTACTGGTTTAGACTCATATATTGATCTCGGTATGGGAAAAACAACCCCTGCCCAAATACTTTCCAAAGGAAATCTGCTGATATAGGTTGAAAACTTTATTGCTGTAGATATCACTTCTGCCATTGATATCTCTACAGAGTTAAAAAATAGCTGAAAATACCCCCCTTTATCATCGACAAAATCACTCATAGATGAGTATCGCCAAGATTCGCGAAATACATATCGTAAAACTGTCAGTAAATATCCTACAAGCGGTAGTGCAATGAAATATGAAATAAGATTTATTTTTTTGTTTTTTTCATTATAGGCATAGAATAACAATAAAAACATGTATATAACACCGCCCCTAGAATCCGTAAAAATCATAAGTGCGGAACTTACAAGAATTATTAATATTCTATTCCTGAGTTTTTCTGTAGCACTTATCGCAAGCGCTGCTGAATAAGGCAGGAATGTAAATAAAAACAACAGCCCAAGTTCATCTCTGAATAAGTTTTGTTTAGTAATATCTCCGGCTATCATTGAAATTACCGCCCCAAATTTTGAGGCTAAAATGATTAATGAAATTATAGAAATGCCAACGAATTGGTTCCTATACAATCTTTTAGTCGAAGTATTAAATTCATCAACATATATGATCACTTCCTGCCTTTTATTCTTATTCCTACCTAATAGGTAAACAATCATGCCTAAAGTCAACATAACATAACTATAAATAAAAAAATAAAATCCCAAAAAGAAATCATCATCGGAAATGTAAAAACTCTGCTCAAGAAACGATGTATCACGCTGATAATAAAAAAAATAAAAATCAAGGAAGATTATAACATTTAAGAAAATATAAAAATTAAAAGGACTCAAGGCACTCCAACGATGCCTTACATAAACAATATTGCAATTTAATAAAAAAACAAACAATATTGTTAAAGTTATAAACAAGAGTGTCTCAAAGAACATATTTTTTATCTCTACGTTGATAACGTATCTTAAATATAAATATTAAGATTTGAATTATATACATTATCAGTTCTGCGATAATAATGGACCATAAGCCAAATGAAGAAAACAAAAATATATTTATCGCAATATTCACAAGTAAGCTTATAAAAAGTATTAATGCATACTCAGTTGTTTTCCCTGATATAATTAGCGATTGACCTAAAATGCTTGAATAATTCCAAATTACTAACGACGATAGACTTATAGAAATAAACCACCAAATTAAAACTATTTTTTGTGAAACAACAGGCATCAACAATTCAATACAGTACAAAGCGCCGATGCTCACAAACGATGTCGCCAGAATAAACTTCGATGTTCGCCAAGACATTTTAAGTAATAAAAGATCGATATTTTGAGGTTTTATATCCGAACAACTTGAATTACTAGACTCTGTGACTTTGATTATTTTCTCGTTTTCTACGCGCCTTAGAAACATTAATAACTGTGAAAAAATATTTAAAAATGTCTTCGCAATCGCAAATAAACCAGCTGTAGCTTTGCCTAAATACATATCCACAAGAATTGGCAATAGCCTTGCGTATGATTGCGATAAAAAATAAGAGAAAAAAAATCCTCCAACCTCATTGAATATTAGCTTTTTATATGAAAATAACTTTATCTTCGTTTTTTCAAAAAAATGCCAACAAATGCTATATTGAACTAATAATGAGATTACAAAACCCGATGTATAGCTGATTACAATTGAAACTGAAGAATATTGGTTATTAGAAATACTCCCAATATAATATTCCCATATGATATAGATACTTACAAACAACCATGGCAGAGAAGCGAAAGGTCCAATTATCTTGTTTTTACCTAAAAAGTCAGCTAAGCCAGAAATATTCGCAGCTCCAAAAACACACAGAATGAACGAGTATTTAATACATTCGTGTAAAAAATCATTATGATAAAACAACGGAAGAATATAAAACAAAACAACAAAAACAACTAGCGAATAAAATATCCTGACTATATATAGCGTACCAATCACTTCAGACAATATATTTTTAGCACAGTACCGACCTAGTAAAAATACCCCCCCCCCATCCGCACACCACTGAATTAATGACAGCACTCCTATTGCAATGCTAATATTTGCAACTTCCGGCGTTAAGCCTTTAAATGCCAAAAATAGGGTTAATAGAAAAAAAACACCTTGTCCCATAATGGGGCCTGAAGCAATGTGTATAAATTTTTTAAACAAATTTATTCACCTCTAACTTTTATAACACGGCCAGGATTTCCGACTACTACCTCGTATTGGTTTACATTTTTTGTTATAACCGCATTAGCGCCAATGACGGCGCCATCTCCTATTTTAACCCCTTTACTAATCACTACATTTCTTCCAATCCAAACATCACTTCCAATCTCAACAGCATTTGTAATGAATCCTTGCTGTAAAATCGGCGTATTTTTATCTCTCCATTCATGATCATTATCACGGATTGAAACATATTCTCCAACCCGCGTATTATTCCCAATAACTATAGATTCCCTAGATATAATAAAGCTTCCTTGATTAACGCTGACATTATCACCAATAATTATTTTTGCCCCTTCTGTAGCACCAATTCTAACAAACGGACCGAATCTAACATTATCGCCTACTTTTACATTTCCTTTGACTGCTGGTACATATATAGCACCTTCAAAAGCACAAGACTTACCAAGATCCCAGATTAACCCTAAGAAGATTCGATTAATAGTTGTATAATATAATTCTCGAAAAGACATTACTGCCTTAACAAGGGCTTTGCCTATAATCCCTTTAGTCATATTTGATACCGCTCATCAAAAGGTTAATTATTATTAATATGCACCATCTCGTTTTAAGACAACGGTAATCGTTTTAAATAATATCGCTATATCATTCCACATAGACCAGTTCTTAACATACCAAGCATCCAGATATACTCTTGTCTCATAATCAACATCGCTTCGCCCACTAACCTGCCATAAACCTGTCATTCCGGGTTTGCTCAAGAGATAATATTCCACTTCCTCATTATATCTTTCAAGTTCTGCAGTAATTATTGGCCTAGGACCAACTAAACTCATTTCACCCTTTAGAACATTAAACAATTGAGGCAGTTCATCAAGACTGGTTCTTCTCAGAAAATTCCCAATTTTAGTTATACGTGGGTCCTCTTTTAATTTAAATGTGGCATCCCATTCAGCCTTTGCTTCGGGGCTGGAGGCTAATAATTCACTCAATACTTCTTGAGAATTAATAACCATTGAGCGAAATTTCAGGCATTTAAATTTACGACCTCCTTTCCCAATCCTTTCATGCCCATATATTGCTGGCCCACCATCCGCTTTAACTTTCCTACTAATATATATTAGCAATGGGGATATCATTGCTATAATTAGCGTGGATCCAATAATATCAAATGACCGTTTTAAAATACGAGAGGATAATTTGGCAAGATTTTGTTGCACACGGAAAATCATTACCTCATGACTAAAAATAAATGACATATCTGTACTATCTAATGGCATCCCTCTCAGAGTAGGTATAACCGATACATAACGATAGCCTTTAATCATGAAACTTCTCAGCCAACGATTCCGTATTTCACTTTCATGTGCTTCCACAGCAACAATAAATTGTGTTTTGTTATCAATCGTATCAAGCCATGATACATTTTTTTCCAGGACTGGGACATTATTAATATTGTCAATTGCAGGATTCTTATCATTATTGGAGGAAATAAAACCAACAACTACCAACCCTAAATTATTCTCACTACTAATTGCTTTATATGCTTCAATGGCATTAACCCCATTTCCTATAATCCATGTATCTCGTTTCCATAAGTCTAAAGTATCCAATATTTTTTTTGTTAACATGCGCAAAAGAGGCACAAATAATAGAATGCTACTCCATGTTATTATCCACAGAACTCTAGAAAACGACCATGTTGCAAAGGTCATAACAGCTATCTCTATCACAGAAAAGATGACTAAAGTTCTTAAGATTTCTTTGAGTTCAAGCCAAAATGTTTTCCGATAAAAATAATGTCTTAGCCTAATTGAAAACCATGCAATACAAATAACTGATAAGATAGTATGTAATAAAACCCATTCATCTATATTTTGCAATGGAGCCTTATTTGAAGTTACAAATAGTAATAATGCAGAAGCGATATAGATCGAGCAAGAAAGACTTACAAAGTCAGAAATTGCCAGAGATAAACTGACGATAAAATTTCTAGAAAAAAGTGTCATTTTTTCCTCACGTGTTGACGCGATTATTCTTCTCAAAAATAGTATATAACAAGGCAGTCTGTCTGCCTTGTCGTTTTTAAGTCCTATTTATCGTCAGAATATGAATAGCCATAATGTTGATAGCCATAACCGTAATAACTGCTTACTTTTTTTACCACGCCATTTAGGATACAGCCTTTTACAATAACGCCACTTTGTTCAAATCTCTTAATACTCACTTCAATTTCTTTAACAGTATTCTGTTCAAAACGAACTATAAGTAAAGTAGTCCCTACATAATTGCCAATAATCGCTGCATCTGTTACTGCTAAAACTGGCGGGGTGTCCATAATTACGATATCGTAATGCTCATTAGCCCAGTTTGTTAATTCACCAAATCGCCTATGCATTAACAACTCTGCAGGATTAGGTGGAACAATGCCTCTTGGTATGAAATCAAAGTCTCCTACAGGGATTTTCTGAATAATATTTTGCAGTTCGACTTTCCCAGATAAATAATCTGATAATCCATTTTCATTACTCGCTTTAAATAGCTTATGCGTGTATCCCTTTCGCATATCCGCATCAATAAACAGGACTTTTTTGCCAGTCTGAGATATAACTGCTGCTAAATTTGAACTAACAAAAGTTTTACCAGCATTCGGACTAGCACCAGAGATCATTAATATATTATTTCTAGCTTCCATCATTGCAAAATGAAGGCTGGTGCGTAATCCTCTTATTGATTCAATTGCCAAATCTGCAGGATTTTCTACAGCCAGGAAATGAGCATATTCAACATTCTTCTTAGTTCCTGCTTTATTTTTTTTCAGTATATTATGAGCAAATTCCTCGGACACAGGGGTGATGCTGCCAACTTACTGATTTAGTGTATGATGGTGTTTTTGAGGTGCTC
>ERZ809296.3266-NODE-3266-length-13983-cov-5.873708_pt1 | contig 13983 bp, 12 predicted proteins | sample MGYA00520511_ERZ809296 | MGnify/ENA primary metagenome ERZ809296 (study PRJEB31576, sample SAMEA3212662) | Homo sapiens | biome: human-gut; feature: human gut; material: fecal | place: Sweden | collected 2012 ... | reverse complement strand
GTTCTCCTTGCCGCCGTCCTTGTTGGGCTCCCACTCGCCCTGCTTACGGTTGTAATCCAGATACAGCATCGAGGCCACAGCGTCCACCCGCAGGCCGTCGATGTGGTACTGCTCCAGCCAGTACAGGGCGCTGGAGATCAGGAAGCTCTGCACCTCGTTGCGGCCGAAGTCGAATACCATGGTGCCCCACTCTTTGTGCTCACCGCGCTTGGGATTGGGGTCCTCATAACAGGGCTCACCGTCAAAGTTGTACAGGCCGAACTGGTCCTTGGGGAAGTGGGCAGGCACCCAGTCCATGATCACGCCAATGCCGGCTGCGTGCAGCTTATCCACAAAGGACATAAAGTCCTTGGGGGTGCCGTAGCGGCTGGTGGGGGCAAAATAGCCGGTGACCTGATAACCCCAGCTGCCGTCGAATGGATATTCCATCACGGGCAGCAGCTCCACATGGGTATAACCCATCTCGGTGATGTAGGGGATCAGCTGGTCAGCCAGCTCTGCGTAGTTGTAGGGCTTGTTGCCCTCCTTCATCTTCCAGCTGCCGACGTGCATCTCGTAGATGTTCATGGGGCCGTTGATCACATCGGCCTTCTTCTGGGCGGCCTGCCAGGCCTCATCGTGCCAGGCAAAGCCGGAGATATCATAGACCTTGCTGCCGTTGGACGGCCGGGTCTCGGCGTGGAACGCATAGGGGTCGGCCTTGTAGACAAGGTCGCCTGCACGCGTAGTCACGCAGTATTTGTAAACGTCGAATTCCTTCATGCCGGGAATAAACAATTCCCACACAGAATCCCCATCCACCTTGTGCATGGGGTGGCTGCCGGGCTTCCAGCTGTTGAAGTCGCCTACCACGCTGATGGCCACAGCGTGCGGTGCCCATACGCGGAACACGACGCCGGGCTCGCCTGCGCGTGTTTCCAGATGTGCGCCGAAGTAACGATAGGCCTCGCAGTTGTTGCCCTGCTTGAACAGATACACCGGCAGATCCGATGCATTGCCCTGAATCTTTTCTTCGGTCGGTTTCATAGACTGCTCCTCCCCGTACAGATCCGCATACGCGCACCTGTAGCTTTTTACTCTTTTATATTAAAGAATTCCGACCGGTTTTTCAAGGCCTTTTCTGGAAAAATACCCATAATCTTTTCTTCAATATTTCTCCCTTATATACACACCCGCCAATTTTTTGCAAAATTTATCGTGAATCTTACCAATGCAATGAAAAAAGCGGAGCCTCTGCACCTCTCTCTTTTGGGAGAAACGTACAAATGCTCCGCTCTGCGGGGTCCTTTTCTGTTATGGGGTCATGCGGCGGACCGGTCAGCCCACCACATACACATTCACCTGAATGGTACCGTTGATCACGCTCTCGGCGTAGGTCTCATAGAACAGGTCCACCAGGATCTGACCCTTCTGCACCGCGATGCCGGTGTCGGTGGCCACCGCGTAGCCGTACACGAACTTTCCGTCCGTAGAAGTGATGTACAGCTTGGTGCCGTAGGGGATCACATCCGGGTCCACGGCCACGGTGCCGTAGCCAAGGCCAAGGCCGGAAGAGCCCTTGCCGGTTTTAGAATAATAACCGGTGGCTTTGCCGGTGAGCACCTTGCTGTAGGAAGCAGGGGCATTGGTGGTGCCGTCCGGGCCGGTCAGGGGCGAGACGGGTGCGCCCGCGCCGTAAGTCTTGATGACGTGGTTCGTGGGCTGCACGGTGGTGGTGGAATCCACCACGATGCTGTTCTCCAGCTCACCGTCCACATAGCGGTCGCGGGTGGTCACGGTCTGCTGGCCCTCGGCACCGTGCTGCACGGTGGTGGTGCGCCCGGTGTTGCGGAAGTACAGGCTGGTATAGACATACTCGGTATCATAGGGGATGGCCTGCGTTTCCACGCGGTCCTGATAGTCCACGCGGTGCACCACGATCTGGGTGCCTGCGGTCACCCGGCGGTCCAGGGCAGGCTCGGTGTAGTCATCGCCCTCCAGGGTGATGCCGGCGCGCTGCAAGGCATCGGCCACAGTGCCGTACACCATCTTCACCGGGTAGGTCTGGCCGTCGGCCTGGATGTTCACCGAGAATGCGCGCTCAATGTTCAGGGTGGCAAGGTTGCCGCTGAACGCCGTGTAATAGACCTGGTCGCCCTCTTCGGACTGGATGCCGGAGAGGCTCATGACCTTAGCGGGGTCGGTGGCAGAGGTGAGGATCACCTGCTTGGCCCCATTGGAGTCGGTGACGTAGGTCAGCCGCAGATTCGCAGCGGTCACACCAAGGGTAGCCACAAGGCACACGACCATGACACAAAACGCCAGCACGCGGGAAGAGACTGCAGATCTGCAGCCCGAGGATGCTTTTTTCAAGTTTACGGAAGCGATACGAGACAACTCCTCTCTTCTTGTTTTTGGTGCGGCCGCGGATGCTGCATTGCACCCCGGCCGCCGGGACTGCGGAGCACCAGGGGCTCCACAATCAAATACGATGCTTTTCCGGCTGTGGAAGCCAAGCATCGTATTGCGTCGGAATCCGTTCCAACGGGACATTGCTCCGTCCCCCGGCACAGGCCCCCATTGCCTGCACCGTACCGTCCGCTCAGACGGCATTTCACTTCATCCAGATAAAATTTAAACGCTGCAACGTCCGTTGCTCCGTTGCGCGGTATTATCTTACCAGACCGGAGCTGATTTGTCAAATCGGGCGTCTCCGCTTTGTTAGATACTTAACATTCTTTTTTGTGCAATTTTAACAGTGTTTCCTGCAAAATATTGTTTTTTAAGTTATTTCCTCTGGATTTTCCGCTCTTTTTCGTCTACGTTCTGTTCATGAATTTTTAACATTTGCATCCGTCCCGGACGCCCCGGAACGACCCGTTTCTGGCCCTCCCGCACGGAAACAAGCGGCCAAATACCGCAGTTTTCTGCACAAAACCAGGCCCGCCGCCGGGCATTTTCCGCACCCGGAATTGCCCCCGAATTACCCCCAAAAACACCCCTCCGGCAAAATGCCGAAGCCCAGAAATCTGCGGAGAAAAAGAACACACTTCTGCTGCCGCGCGCCCCGGCGTACAATCAAATAAAAAACCGGAAAGGAAGGTCAAAACCATGAAGATCCAGATCATTCATCGAGCCTGCGGCGGCACCGAATTCCTGCCGCAGCCCAGCCGCCTGCACCTGGGCGCACAGAACGCGGAAGGCGTGGACCGGCTGCAGTTCCAGCTGCCCGAAAGCTGGGCCGACTGCGCCATTGCCCTGTACCTGCGCCGCAGCGACGGCACCCAGCTGGCCCCGGTGCCGCTGGACGGCGATGCCTGCGTGACGGTGGACCGCCGTCTCACCGGCTGCACCGGTGGGCAGTGGATGCTGGCCGCCGTGAGCGGCTCCGGCTACACCGCCTACACCCGCCCCGGCCGGTACGACACCTATGCCACCCTGCCCACCGACGGCGGCTCCGAGGACCTGCCGCCCACTCTGTACGAGCAGTTCGTGGCCCGCGTGCTGGAAAGTGCCAGCACAGCCGCCACGGCGGCCCAGAGCGCCTCGGCCAGCGCCGAACACTGCACTTCCAGTGCCGCACAGGCACAGACTGCTGCCCGGCAGGCCAGCACCAGCAGCACCGCGGCGGCCGGGTGTGCATCCCGGGCCGAGGCTGCTGCCGCCCGCGCCGAAGAGCTGGCCCCGGCAGACGGTCAGGTACTGAGCGTGAACGGCAAAAGCGGTGTAGTGGTCCTGCGTGCGCAGGACGTGGGTGCCCTGCCCCGGCCTGCGCAGCCGGCAGCCGGCTCCCTGCTGCGGGTTCTGAGCGTGAACCCCGACACCGGTGCCCTGCTCACCGACACTACACCCCCGCCCGACCTGACGCCCTATGTGCGCAGCAGCACCCTGCCGGACGCAAAGACCCCCGGCCCGGTGCGCATCGACCCGCAATACGGCGTGGCTGTGCGGGAGGACGCCACCCTGACCCTTGTGCCTGCCTCCGCCGAGCAGCTGGACAGCATGACCGACGGCTTTGCGCCGCTCACCCCGGCCCTGCTGCCCTACGGCGTGAAAAAAGCGCTCACCACCGCCAGCACTGCCGCCGGGTGGACCGGTGCGGAAAAGACGGCCGCCCTGCGCACGCTGGGTGCCGACCTGACCGCCTACTATACCCGGCTGGAGGCCGACGCCAAGTTCGGCACGCCTTACAGCCTGCCGCCCGCTACGGCGGACCAGCTGGGCGGCGTGAAAGTGGGCGAAGCGCTGGACATCGCCCCGGACGGCACCCTCAGCGCCAAAACGCTCAATGACAAGATCGCTGCCGCCGTGGCGGTAAAGTCGGAGCCCCGGCTGGTGTGGAACCACTACGAAGAAACCGGAAAAAGGTGGAAGACCTACGATATCAAAATGCCAGACGGCCTGGACTACGTGCACGTCAAGACGAAATATAACAGCAGTACCGGCGGGTACGGCGAGGAAGTAGACATTGCAAAAGGCGGCACCGCCAATCATAACTACGGAAATGGCACTGGAATTTTCGCATCCAACACGACTTTCCAGACAAACGGGACCCTGCACTTTGCAACAGAAACGTCGACCGGCGGCTACACCGTAGAGATCTGGCTCACCGGCTACCACTACCCCACCCTCGCGGACCTGCTGACGCAGGTGACCGCCGTGGAGAGCAGTGTCACCGATCTTCAGGTGGCCCTGTGCGAGCTGTACGAAGAAAAGGAGGAAAATTGATGGCGAAAATTTATGCAGCCCTGATCCGCAAGGGTATCAAGACGCTGGACGAGGTGCCCGCCCGTCTGCGCAGCACCGTGAAAGCCCTGCTGGCGGAGGTGGAAGCCGATGCTTGAAGCCTGGTCCCGCACGCGGGACGGCACCCGGAAGCTGAGCGCAAACTTCACCGTGGCCGAGTTTGCCTGCAAAGATGGCTCGGACCCTGTGTTCGTGGACAGCAGCCTTGCCGCCCTGCTGCAGAAGATCCGCGACCACTTCGGCCGCCCCGTAGTCATCACCAGCGGCTACCGCACCGCCGCTCACAACAAATCCGTGGGCGGGGCCGCCTACAGCCAGCATCTGTATGGGCGCGCTGCCGACATCCGGGTGCAGGGCATCCCGGTGGAGCAGCTGGCCGCCTATGCAGAGACCTGCCTGCCCGGCACCGGCGGCATCGGCCGGTACCCGCCCCGGGCCGGACGGGCTGTGGGCTGGGTCCATGTGGACACCCGCCCCGCCAAAAGCCGCTGGACAGGTTAAGAAGGAGGTGAATCCAATGGAAAGCATCCTGTCCGCCCTGATCGCCGGTGCCGTGACCCTGATCGGGGTGCTGATCGCCAACAGCCGCAGTCAGGCCGTGACCGACACCAAACTGGAAGAACTGACCCGCGAGGTGCGCGAGCACAACAATTTCGCCCGCCGCGTGCCCATTCTGGAAGAGCAGATGAAGGTGGCCAACCACCGCATCGCCGACCTTGAGAACCATGAACGAATGAAAGAGAGGAACTGATTTATGGAACTGAGCAACAAGATCTCCACCGCTACCCTGGCCCGCACCGCTGTGCTCCTGCTGGCCCTGACCAATCAGGTGCTGAGCGCAATGGGCAAGCCCGTGCTGCCCATCGAGAGCACCACCGTGGAGCAGCTGGTCACCGCCGGCATCACCACCGTGGCCGCGCTCATCAGCTGGTGGAAGAACAACAGCTTCACCGCTGCCGCCGTGGCCGCCGACAGCTACATGGCCCGGCTGAAGCAGAAGCAGTGATCGCCGACTGCCCTATATAAGGTAGAGGGCAAGGCCCCCGGAGACGCAGGTTTCCGGGGGCCTTTTTTCGTCTGCAGCAGGGCGGCAGGAGAAATTCCAGCCGGTTCTTTGCCAGAAATTCCGTCCCTCAAAAAGTGGTTTTCCGCAACAATCCGCACACTCTGCACCAGTACCGCAACCGCATCATTTCACGTCCGCAACAGTTTCTCTTTTTTCTGCAACAAATTCTTGTGATTTGTGCAAAATATCCAATTCAGGCTTTGGAACATTTTCACAAATCATGCGTTTCTACACATTTTTTCTTGACAACCCGCACCGGAAAATGGTATAAAGGAAGCAGGATAGTAAGCCTTGAAATATGTCCATTATATGGGACAGTGGTAATGCGTAAAAGACTTGACACCATTTGAAAGGAGCCATCAATCATGACGAACAAAAAGCTGAAACTCGCTGCCATGTCCGTAGCCCTGACCGCCTGTGTCGCTGCACAGCCCATGGCCGCCCATGCTGTGGAAGGCCCCGACTCTGTCGAGGATAACGCTGCCCCGCAGGCCGAGCCTGTAGCCGAGAGCCCCACGCCCGCCCCCGTCGCTGAGGAAGGGGAAAAGCAGGAGGAAGCCGGAGAGCAGGAGGAGTTTGTTCCCCCGGTGAACGATGAGGCCAAGAAAGATGATCAGGCTCCCGCGTTCGGCCCCGGCACCAAAACCGATGACATCACCATCGACTATAAACCTGCTGAGAAGCCGGAAGAGCCCGGCGAGACGGACGAGACTGAGAACCCCGACGGCACCTATGTGAAGGGTGACGTGATCGACAACAGCAAGAAGGACGAAGCCACCGGCAAGGACGGCAAGATCGGCGAGGCCACCAAGGAAGAGACCCCCGACAGCTCTTCCAGCACCACCGTCGTGGACCCCGACGCCGAGGTGAAGAAGGGCGACCCCGTGGTGGGCAAGGACGAGGACGGCAACACCACCATCACCACCCCCACCGAGACCACCGGCACCGAGACTACGACCACCACCGGCACCGGCAAGGCCGATTCCTCCACTACCATCACCGACACCAAGAAGGGCGAAGAGATCAACCTCGACGACGAGCTTGGCAAGGACGTGCGTCCGGACTGGAAAACCGATAAGGATGCCAAGCTGGGCGGTTACACCGTGGACAAGGTCGAGCCCGCCAAGGACGGCAACTCCAAGACCCTGACCCTGAAAAAGACCAGCCCGACCGAAGAAAAGGAGATGGCCGCTGAGGACATCGCCAAGCTGCTGGACGTCCCCGAGGACGGCGTGGAGAAAAAGACCGACGACGAGGGCAACACCACCTATACCCTGAAAAAGGAAGAGACCTCTACCGACGAGAACGGCAACACCGTCACCCGCGTCACCTACTACGAGATCACCGGCAACTCGGTCAAGACCACCACTGAGACCACGCTGGTGCTCAAGGTGGAAAAGGGCACTGTGGATGTTGATGAGAAGGATCTGACCACCGAGATTAAACTGCCAAGCATCACTGCCAAGAACACCGACGAGACCAAGATGGATGTCATCGAGATTTCTTCGGAGAAGCTGGGCGAAATGCTCAAGGACGAGTACTATAACAACGATACCGGCGAGTATGTCTATACGGAAACCGATGCAAACGGCAAGGAATATACCTATAAAGTCAAGAAAACGGAAGACACCAAGCAGCTCACCAACAAGCAGTTGGCCGACCGTCTGGGCGAGGGCTTCACCGGCGATGACAACGGCGTTTACTACAAGGGCGAAAAGCTGACCTTTGATCAGAAGGAAGCCGTGCGCAAGACTTTGAGCTACACCGTGGAGGTCACCGAGGTCACCAAGACCCCCGGCCAGGTCGAAGGCGGTCAGGAAAGCATCAAGAGTGCCGAGGAAACTGCCAAGCTGGAAGCCATCAAGGCCGCTCTGACGGATGCCGCCCGGAACGCCGGCATTAATGTGGAGACCGATGATTTCAAGAACCAGCTGAATACGATCGATCCCACCGGCAAAGGCCAGCTCAATCTCAGTTATACCGATGCAGACGGCAATGTTCATACTGTCACCCTCCGCTATGACGGTGCAACGGTTTCTGCGCCTCAGCCGGGCACTCCCGATTCGAGCAAGGGCACCGAGACCCGCAAGGATGTCACGGACAACGTCATCACCGGCACCGCTTATGTGAACGGCTCGAATACATGGACCGAAAGCGGTTCCCTCAACGGCACCTACGTCAAGCCCGGCAGCGGTGAACTTCCCTCTCTCGATGGTTGGACGATCGCCAGCAAAGACCCGGAGAAGGGCACCACGACCTACAAAAAGGAAGACACCGTGACCTCGCCCGACGGCACCATCACCAAGATCACCCGTACCTGCACGATCACGGAATCGTCCGCTTCCCTCAGCGATACGGAGAAGGAAGAGATCGCCTGGAATGAGCTGCAGAACAAGACCGGCAAGGACAAAGCTACCCTGATTCAGGAAGGTTACAGCATTGATATCGGCAGTATGGACTTCTCCGGCATCAAGCGCGTAGAATGGACGATCGACGAACTTTCTGAATCCACAAAGACGGACGCCAAGGATCTTAACGACAAGCTGGTAATCCCCGGCGGCAAGAACTGGTCGATCGACGAAAAGGCCCGCACCATTACGGTGGACGGAAAGACCTACGACAAGGTGACCAAAACCAATGACGGCTACACCTGCACGGTCGAGGACAAAAACGGCGTAAAGACCACCTACACCTTCACCAAACAGGCCGGTGCTCCGCTGACCCCTGAAGAGATCCAGACCGCGCTGGCAGTCCAATACAGTGTTTCCGCTGACAGCATCCGACTGAACGCCGACGGCAAGACCGCGACCTTCACGAAGGGTAACGAAACCATCACCGTGGATTACAGCACCCTGAGCGAGACCCTCACCGTCCGGAAGGATGTGCACACCTCCTCCAGTGTCACCGACATCATCAAGGACAATAAGGATCTTGAGAAGGCATACGACGAGCTGTGGAAGCAGATTCAGGAGATCCAGAGCAAACTTCTGCCCGGCGAGGAACTCTGGATCGGCAATCTGGAGGTTACGGACAAGACCGAGAAGACGGACATCATCAAGTATTTCACCACGGCCATCTCGCCCGAAAATATGAGCAAGGATGAGCTGATCAAGGCTCTGCAGGAGCAGGAGCGGATCGCCAAGAGCTCCACTTACGTTGCCAACAAGGGTTCTGATTACGAAGAGACCAAGAAGAACTACTACTCCGGTGAAAAGACGGATGAATTCAAATCCTTCAGCAAGGCACCGGATGGTTCCAAAATTGAGGTCTATTGGAAATCGACTTGGTGGGGCGGCTATTATTACTATACAGACGCTAACGGCCAGGAAGTTCGTGTTCATAGTAACACTGTGCACTACGAAGAGCAGCGCGACGACATCGGCCACCTCGATCTTGCTTCCGGCTCCAAGCTGGATCTGCTGCCGGACAAGGACGGTAATGTCGATCAGACCGACTGTGTGCTGGTGAGCAAGAATCTGAAGCTGGAGTGGAACTACGATGCCGGAAACCTGGTCAACGGTAAGGGCAACCAGCCGGTCGGCCTGGACAGCAAGATCAGCTGGGATGACGAGGGCGGCGAGGGCGACGGCCACTACGAGTATGACCGCGGCAACCCCAACAACTGCCCCGACAAGAGCGCCTACTACAAGCTGACCGGCACTGTCGCCTATGATCCCATCAAGGAGAACGGAAACATCAAGCTGTATCAGGGTGGCTTTGACGATTATTGGTACTGGGTCAGTGCGGAAGATCAGGCCATCAATGCCTACCTGAAGGCAACTGGCAGCAACAAGACGGCCGCCAGCCTCACGAAAAAAGAGCGTGATGCCATCGTCGGCACCTACGTTGTGAAGATTGGAACCACCGGCACCAACAGCACCGGTGAGAGCGGCTATCAGGTCTATCTCAAGACCTCTGAGCTGACCGCCTACGGCTATATGACCCGCGATGCCAACACCTGCATCAACAGCACCTACAAGCGCCAGGACGGCACCTGGGGTTACGTCGGCGGCTATGACCTGATGATCTCCAAGCTGACCCAGGTGAGCGAGGGCAAGGTCGTCGGCCAGACGGAATCCACCATCAAGACCATCACCGCCCCGCTGAGCATCCGCAGCTCTCAGGACTTCGCCAACCGCCTTCTGGAGCTGAACCAGCAGACCACCACACATAAAACCAGTGAGCGTGCTACGGCTTACGGCGAAAATACTTCCGGCGGCTTCGACGGTGCTTATACGCAGGATAAGAGCGAAACGGTTACCGGATCCGGTACCGGCAAAGGCCACTACACCACCTTTACCGAGGTGCTGAAGAAGCTGTTCTCCGGCAAGGGCGAGACCAGCTACGACACCGGCAGCGTCAGCTACAGCTACCGCACCACGGACAAGGTGAACACCACGCCAGTGTCCAAGGAGACCGTGACCACCACCGACGCCCATGTGGACTACAACTATACCTCCATTGAGACCCGCACGGTCACCGTGAACGGCGAAGAGACGGTCATCGTCCCGCCCGTCACCCCGCCGGAAACGCCCGTGGAGGACGAGACCCCGGACGAAGTCGTGACCCCGGAGACCCCCGAGCTGCCGCCCGTGCAGGACGCCACCCCGAATGATGCTGCTCCGGAAACTCCGGTCCTGCCGTCTGACGCGGTCCTGCCCGCTGTGCAGGATGCACTGCCGCAGACCGGCGTGAACTGGATGGCCGCTCTGGGCACGGCATTCAGCGGCATGCTGCTGACCATCGCAGGCACATTCGCCAGCCTCAAGTACAAGGAAAAGCACTGATGCTTTCCCCTTCCAACGTGATCCACGTCAAGTCGTAAACGCATAGAAAGGGCCTCCCCATTCCGGGGAGGCCCTTTCGTGTTGTGTTCGGCTTATGCTTCCGCATCCAGGTACGAGTGCTTGTGCACCAGATTCCCCACGCTCATGTACTCCTTGCGGAAGGAGTAATCCTGATAAAACGGCTTGTTGCGGCCATGCTGACCGGCCACATAGGAGCACATGTTGGCACTGCCCGCCGACACGCCGATGCAGCAGTCGAACTGCACGCCCTCTTCCATGCAGCGGTCCTGCACACCGGCCCCGTAAATGCCCCGCAGGCCGGAACTTCCGGTGCCTGCGGGGCGGCTTTTCGCATTTATGAAACGGAGGAAAACGCTCAGAGGTCTGCGCCGTTGGAGCGGATGACCTTCTGATACCAATCGAAAGAATCTTTTTTGCTGCGGGCCAGCGTACCGGTGCCGTCGTCCTGCTTGTCCACATAGACGAAGCCGTACCGCTTGCTCATCTCGCCGGTGGAGGCAGACATATGGGCGGCATCCGCAAACTCCCGGATGCGCATATAGCACACCTTGTCCGCGTTCCGCACAACATACTTATAAACTTCCAGCTCCAGATCATTCAGGCTGCAGATCATCTCTTCGCTGAACATCGGCCGCCCCTCCCTCGTGGTGGTTTTTGTTCCAGTATACTGTATTTTTTGCCGCGTTACAATTCCCCTGCTCAGAAAAAAGCCGCCGCACGGTGGCAGGGCCGTGCGGCGGCAGAAACATGCTTTGGGGAACCGATCAGATCAGGCTCAGGGCCTCTTCGTCGCCCACGAGGGTGAAGTCGGGGTGCATCTGCAGGATGCTGGCGGGCACTTCCGGGGTGACCGGGCCGAAGAAGGCCTTCTTCACGATCTCGGCCTTGCCGGTGCCGTTGACCACCATCAGCACCTTACGGGCCTGCATAATGGTCTTGATGCCCATGGTGTAGGCCTGCTTGGGCACCAGGTCTACGTTGCCGTCAAAGAAGCGCTTGTTGGCCTCGATGGTCTCCTGGGTCAGGTCCACACAGTGGGTCTCCAGCTCAAAGGCCTCGCCCGGCTCGTTGAAGCCGATGTGGCCGTCGTGGCCAATGCCCAGCAGCTGCAGGTCGATGCCGCCCACGCTGTGGATGATCTGGTTGTACTGGGCGCAGGCTGCGTCCGCATCGGGGTTGGTGCCGTCCGGCAGGTTGATGCGGGCGGGGTTGATGTTGACGTGGTCGAACAGGTGGCGGTGCATGAAGCTCCAGTAGCTTTCCGGGTGGTCCTTGGGCAGGCCGCGGTACTCGTCCAGGTTCACGGTGGTGACCTCCGAGAAATCAATGTCGCCCTTGTTGTACCACTCCACCAGCTGCTGGTAGGCCCCCACCGGGGTGCCGCCGGTGGCCAGACCCAGCACGCAATTGGGCTTCATGATGACCTGTGCGGAAATAATGTTTGCCGCCTTGCGGGACATGTCTGCGTAATCCTTTGCACGAATAATCTTCATCACAAACGACCTCTTTCATCTTTCATCTTTGCTGCGTTCACCGCGCAGCATCGGTTTTGCGCTTCCACGCATTCTATTGCAATTCTACCACAATTCACAGGATGCTGTCCAGCATTCTAGCGCATTCTGACCGAATTTTGCTGTTTTTCAGCCGATTCGTCCAAAATCCGCCGGGCAAAACGCAAAGGGCCCCGCCGAAGCGGAGCCTTCACACTGGTTGGCAGCGGTTGCACCGCCCCACAAAAAGCCTTCCTGCATTTTCATACGGACATCCTCACTTTCTTCTTATCATGGGCCGTGCCCATTGGAATTCCTGCGCCTCTAGTATAGCGGAAAAATCACAAAAGAAAAAGAAGATTTTTGGGCTTCTTTGTGCTAAAAAGACAAAGCAGCGCCCCCTGCGCCGTCCGAGACGGTTCAGGGGGCGCTGTCATTGCGGTTCAGGGAATGCTGCGGGGATCAGTCTGCAGACAGATAGTGCATGGCCTTGCGCAGGCGTGCCTCATTTTCTGCGGTGGGCTCCATGAAGGGGCTGTGGAACAGATCCTGGAACAGGTTCTCCATCTTGGGGGAGTTCGGGTCGATGCCGATGTCCTCCAGGGTCAGGGGCATGTTCATGCTGCGCATGAAATCACGGAAGGGTGCCACCTGCTCCGGATGGCCGTTGAAGGCCAGCTGCAGGCAGTCGCCGATGGCCACGATCTCACCGTGCAGGTAGGGCTTTGCCTCCTGGGTGAAGTGGGTGCGCACCAGCTCGTAGGTCTCGTGGCCCAGAGCGGTCTGGCCAAAGCCCTTGCTCACGCCGCTGACGATGCCGGCCACGGCAACGTTCAGGTAGGCGATATCCTCCACGGCCTTGGTCAGCTTGCCCTCGGCAATGTCATGGCAGGCCTGATGGGCCTCCTTCTCGTAAACATGGTAAGCCATCTCTGCGATGGTGTAAGCGGTGAACAGACCGATGCTCACATCGTCCAGCAGGATCTCGCTGCGGCCGTTCTGGATCTCGATCATCTTGGCCATGCCGTCCATGATGCCGCTGGCTGCGTAGCGCGGGGGCTCCTTGCAGATCACGTCCATGTCCATGACGATGGCGTTGACCTCGTGGTCATAGCGCAGGCTGCCCAGGGAGGCACCCTCGGCAGTGTACATGACGCTCAGCGGGGCAAATGCCGCGCAGGTGGCAATGGAGGTAGGCACCTCCACGATGGGCAGGTCGCCTGCAAAGTGTGCTGTAGCCTTGGCCTGATCCATGATGCGGCCGCCGCCGACACCCACGATGACCTGGCAGCCAGTGGTCAGGGCCTGCAGAGCGTGCTCCTTGGCGCGCTCGTAGGTGTTCTGATCCGGGTACAGCGAGAGTTCAAACTCCACACCGGCATCCTTCAGGCTCTTTTCTGCCTTGCCTTCGGTGGCTGCCCAGGCGCGGGGGCCGGCAATGACCAGGGCCTTTTTGCCCAGACGTGCCACCTCGCCGCCCAGCAGGTTCAGGGCCCCTGCTTCCTGCAGGTAACGGCCAGCGCCGAACTTATAGGCGTTATCCAGTTTGATATCGGCCAGACTTCTTGCTTCTGCCATAGTTTTTACACTCCTTACTCCATGTAAGCACCCTTCATGGCACTGACTGCGTGCTGACTATACAGCTTCAGCAGGCCATGGGTGTATTTGCTTGTAAAACCTTTCCAGTTGGCTTTGCGTTCTGCCAGAATGGCGTCCATTTCTTCGGGGGTCTTGTGCTCGCCCTTCACACCGGTGATCTCCAGGCGGCGGGCCTCCACGTCCAGTTCAATGATATCGCCCTCTTCCACCAGTGCGATGGGGCCGCCTGCGGCGGCTTCAGGGCTGACATGGCCGATGACCGGGCCGCGGCTTGCGCCGGAGAAGCGGCCGTCGG
>ERZ809296.3255-NODE-3255-length-14049-cov-8.307846_pt1 | contig 14049 bp, 7 predicted proteins | sample MGYA00520511_ERZ809296 | MGnify/ENA primary metagenome ERZ809296 (study PRJEB31576, sample SAMEA3212662) | Homo sapiens | biome: human-gut; feature: human gut; material: fecal | place: Sweden | collected 2012 ... | reverse complement strand
CTGGGCTGAGGCCCTGTCCGGGGCGCAGGACGAGGAGCGTGGTTGTCACGAGGCGGCCTTCGCGGGCACGGGCGACGATGTCGGCGAGGAGGCGGCGGTCGCCTCGGCGCGTGAGCATGTCGGCGGCGCGCTCGGGCGAGGTCCACGTGGTCTGGTCGATTTCGGTGCGCGGGGCACGCGCGACGGGGGCACGCAGGCGCTCGGAGGCGTGGCCCGCGGGGACGGGGGTGCCCACCCAGTAGTGGACTTCCTTGGTCTGCCCGCCGCCCAGGCGGTAGCGCTGGGTCGTCAGGGGCGCGCCGAGCGTGACGATCTGGCCGGTTTCCTCCTCGACTTCGCGCACGGCAGCTGCGACGAGGGATTCACCGTTTTCAGTCTTGCCCTTGGGCCAGGACCAGTCGTGGTAGCGCGGCCGATGGACCATAAGAACTTCGATGTCCGCGGGGTCGATGGGCTCGCCGGGGACGGCGACGCGCGCGGGGTCAGTGAAGCGCCAGACGAGTGCGCCCGCAGAGCGAACAAGTCGCTGGGGGCGGGGGGCTGGCATCGGACGCATAGGGACAAGGGTAGTCGCCCGCGCGCGCCCGTGCCCTGGTGGGCGCGCCACGTCACCCCTGTTCGGGCCATCCACGAGGCCGTCCAGGGTACGCCGGGATCAGCACCGACGCCGCGAATGAGGGGTCAGTCGAGGGTACCGACGGCAGCCTCGCGCGCGGCGACGTCGAGCTCGTCGGCGGTGACCAGCAGCGCGGAGTGACGCATGGTGACGCGGTGGGCGAGCGGGTCGGCGGGGTCTTCGATCCACAGGGCCCCGGCCTCGCCGGCGGCGAGCACGCGCAGGGCACGCGAGGCCTCGCTGAGCACGTATTCCAGGTCGTCGTCGGTCAGGTCGCCGCGCAGCAGGGAGTCGACCTCCTCCATGATGAGGCTCAGGGAACGCAGCTCAACGGGGGCCTCGAGGCCCTGGATGATGGGCGCGCGCGAGCCCTCGGCGTAGCGCTCGGCCACGAGGAGAGGGTCGCGGTGGTACCACTCGTGCAGCAGGTAGACGCGCCAGAGTGCACCGGGGAGCGTGAACTCGGGGCTGCGCGACCACACGTGCGCGATCGTATCCACCCCGCTGGTGCGCACGGTCTCGCGCAGGCGCGCGACGTCCGCGTCAGTGAAGGTCTCGTCGCCCACGCCCATGAGGGCCCAGGCGGCGGTGTGTGCGACGGCCGCGGTGGCCGCGGGGTCTTCGTCGCCGATGATGGCGTCAGCCCTGGCAGCGTCGAGCATGGCGGGGCGTCGCGGCGTCTTCGATTGGGCCATGGGGACTTCTTCCTCCTACAATGGGGCTGCTGGGCCTATAGCTCAATGGTAGAGCAGCGGACTTTTAATCCGTAGGTTGGGGGTTCGAGTCCCCCTGGGCCTACTGGTCGCCTCGGAACGTTCCGGGGCGTTCACGCTATCTGCGGGCGCGCGCCCGCGTTCGGAGGTGCAGCATGGATCCTCGTCTTTCTCGCGCGCATGGCGCCCTGGCGGGCCTCGCACTCGGCGACGCGCTGGGCATGCCGACGCAGGCGATGTCCCCGGAGCAGATCCGCGCCGTGTACGGGACGATCACCGGCCTCGTGGACGGGGACGCCTCGCAGCCCTACGCGCCGGGGATGCCGGCCGGGTCGACGACAGATGACACGTATCAGGCGCTTGCACTCGCGTCTTTCCTGGGACGAGGCGAAGGATCCTCTGCGGGCGGCGTGACCTTGGAGCTGGGCGGCTTCGCGCGTGAGCTGCTGAACTGGGAGGAATGGATGAAGGCCCAGGGGTCGCTTGACTTGCTGGGCCCGTCATCGAAGGCGGCTCTGGAGCGCGTGCGGCTGGGCGAGGACCCCCTGCGCGTACGAGGCATGGGCACGACGAACGGCGCGGCAATGCGAGTGACGCCGGTGGGCATCGCGGTGTCGACGGACGATCCGGAAGTGTTCGCGGATTCCGTATGGTCTACCTGCCAGCTCACCCACGCGACGCACCAGGGCTTCCAGTCGGCCGCCCTCGTAGCGGCGGCCGTGTCGTTTGGGATCGACTGGGACACTCCATCTCCTTCGGACATGACGGCCCTGCTGTGGAAGGCCGTGACCTACGTCGATTCCCTTCCCGAGCGTGGCGCGTGGACCCCCGACCCGGACGTCGTGGCGGCGACGCGCAGGGCGATGCAGCTGGTCGCCAACCCCGTATCTTCCTCCCTGGAGCACCTGATCGAGCAGGTGGGCACATCCGTCGCCTCGGCGCACGCGATCCCCATGGCTTTTGCCCTGCTCGCGCGCGACCCCTCGCCCCGCGCCCTCCTGGACGCCGCCAACATCGGCGGCGATACGGACACGATCGGCGCGATCGCGGGCGCAATCCTGGGCGGTTTGCTCGGAGTCGAGGCCTTCGACGCCGCCATGCTCGCACAGGTAGAGAGCGTGTCCGGACTTCACTTGACCGAGGCCGCCACAGCTATGCTCTCGCTGCGTGGACCCAGCGCCGCTTCCGAAGACACGCAGGCAGACTCCGAGCCCACGACTTCGACCACCTTGGATGAGCCAACCAACACCCGAGCCACCGAGGAGACCACGGCCTCGCCCCAGCCAACCAACTCCTCAGTCGGCCGAGTCGTCCTCATGGGGCAGATCCTCGTGGACCGCGTACTCACGATGGAGACTGAGTTCTACAGAAACCACACCAAGTGGGTGAACGACAAGGGCCCCCATGTGGGTGGCGGTTTGAACGCGCTCGTGGCGGCACGCCGAATGGGGGCCGAGGCCATCTCCCTCAGCCCGATCGGCACCGGACCCCACGCGTCGCTGATCACGGATGCCCTCGCACACGAGGGAATCATCGACGTTGGCCCCCGGGTGACAGACTGCGACAACGCGTACCGCACCGCGCTCGTCTCGCGCAACGGCAAGTGCACGATCATTGCCACGAAGGGCGCCGAGACGATGGCCCCCGAGAACGCGTGGGCCGACGTCGTACGCACGATGAAGCCGGGCGATGTGCTCTTCATCGACGGATCTCTCATGGAGCATCCGTCCAACAAGGTGGCGGCCGACAACGCGCTGCGTGTCCTCCCCGAGGGAGTGCGCGTGGTCCTGGACGTCTCCCCCGTCGTCGGGATTCCTGATGGTTTGCCTTCGAACACCATCATTTCCATGAATTACGATGAGTCGCAGGACCTGTGGAAGAGGATTCCCGACGAGGAACGAAAGTTCCCCTCCTGGTTACCAGCAGATAAGGCAGCGACAGCCCTGGCCGCCCGGCTCGAGCATCACGTTCTCGTCCGCAAGGATGAGAGTGGCGCGTACTTCGCGCCGAGTAATACCTCAGACAGCCTTTCCACTGTCCATGTCCCAACCCCGAGAATCCGGGCCGTCGATAGCAACGGCGCTGGCGACGCCCACTCCGGCATCCTGGCTGCTTCCCTGGCGCAGGGTATTCCACTCGATCGGGCGCTTGTACTAGCCAACTGCGCGGGCGCGCTAGCGTCGACGGTCATTGGCCCGGCCTCGTGCCCGACGCGCGACCAGATAGAAGCCGCCGCCAACGTGCTGGCCCAGCAGGAGGACTGAGCAATGGATCCACGTTTTGATCGCGCGCAGGGACCCACAATCGGATTTGCATTCGGCCACGTCCTCGCGACGGATGCCATAGGCGAGAACGGCGACGAGGCAGCGAGCCTCAGCGAGCGCATCCTCGCACTGCTGAGGCTTCAAAATTCCGCACAAAAGCCCTCGTTCCCATCCATGAAACTAGAATCCCATCGGTTGGCTCGGCTGCTGGTCCACGCTGCCCAGGCTGGCTCATACACATCGACTGGCGGCCGCCAGGCCTTCGCGGACGCTGTGTGGAACAACTGCAAGGATGAGGAACCAAATTGCCGCGAGTTTCAAGCGGCCACTCTGATCGCAGCAGCTGTTTCGCTCGGCCTCGACAGCCCGAACCTTCGCGTCGAAGACACCCTGGTCCGTGCTATCGATGTCGCCGCGTCCTTGGAGGCGCGCGGCGAATGGAGCCCAGAGCCGGACGTCGTGGCCACGACTCGCAGGGCAATGAACATCGTCAGCGACACGAACGAGTACGCCGAGTCTCCCCTTGAACGTCTCGTCGAGCAGATCGGTGCGGGCGATTCGCTCTCGCAGATCGTTCCCATGGCCTTCGCCCTGGCCTCCCGCTACCAGGACCGCCACGTCCTGACCACTCCCCTTCGGCTAGGCGTGCACACGAACACGATCCTCTCCACCGCCTGCATCTTCATCGGCTCAGTACGAGGCGCAGATTTCCTACGCACCTACGGTGCACGTGTGGTCGAGGAATCCCTCCAATTTGATCCGAAGGAGAGCACGAAGAACATTCTCTCGAGCCGCATCCCCTACCCGGGTGACCTCCTCGGCTCAGACGGGCCCTCGCACCCGATCGCGCCCTCGGGGCCCTCCTCGTTCGAGGACGCTGGTTCCAGCCAGCGCACACGCCAACGCTACTTTCCCTCCGTCACCCCATACGTGCCGCTCAAAGCGCTCCGCGACCACGCTCAGCTTGGACGCGTCGTTTTCCTCGGTGAGCTCTTTGCAGACCATCTCGTGCACGGGCACAAGTACCCAGAACTCGGGGAACACGTGTGGGCATCAGACCGCGAGTGGACAGCAGGAGGTTCTTTCAGGGCTATGGCGGCAGCTCGCAATATGGGCGCTCAGGTCGTCTCACTTTGCCCGATCGGGCAGGGGCCAAACGCACGAATCATCACGCAGGCTCTGCAACGTATGAACATCGTTGACGCCGGCCCTCACCTGAGCGGAGTGGACAACGGCTACCGCCTTCAGTTCTCTGCCGACGAGGGCTACCGCATGATCCCACGCGGGACCAACAACGGCTGGTTCTTGACCCTTTCGACGAGGAATCCGTTGCCTTCCCTGGCATCGCACGAGTGGGTGCAATCCCTCCAGGCCCTGAGTCCCTGGGACATCCTGTGGATCGATGGGGCTCTCATGGGACACAAGCCAACAGCACAAGCCTTAAACGATGCACTACGAGTTCTCCCCGAACACGTGCGCGTCGTATTCGACGGCGCATCGGACGAGGGCTTTCCTGCCAATCTCCCAGTCGACAACGTCCTCGTGTCGCTACGAATCGGCAGCCATGCGACGTTCAGCAAGCACTTCAATGCTGGCTCTACTCTCGTGCGTCACACAGACCAGCCCGAGCATCAGGCGACAGCTCTCTGTCTGCTCAGCGAACGCCACATCGTCGCAGGCACTGGTGACAATGACGCACTGTTCGTGCGTCCCACGCTGGACGATGCCCGAATTCTGTCCCCCTCTCTCACGCGGGTTCCGGGGCCTTCGCTCAATCCGGCGGTCAAGGCAGAGCGGATGGCGGACGTTCATTCCGGAACGCTGGCAGCCTGCCTCGCGCTGGGCATGAGTGCCGAACGAGGGATCCTCATGGCCAATTGCGCGGCTGCTCTGGGGACCCCGGCCTCACTGTCCGCTCGAGACGCTATCGAGGCGGCTGCTCAGGATCTCCTCACCCACGATCAGGCCTAACAAGGAGAAACGAGAATGGATCCACGACTCCCCTACGCGCTTGGGGCTCTCACAGGCCCGGCACGCGCACGCGCGCCACATCTGTCCACGCCCAACGCATCCGATGTGCCCATCTCCGAGGTCATGACATGCATGGCGGACACTAGTGTTACGCTGCTGCGGCCACGGGGCAGCTCGCACACGGTTCATTCAGGATCGTGGCCGTCCCCCACCGCGAGCGCGGATGCTCGCCTCCTGTGTGCGATTCCGGTCGGCATCGCGCTGTCGACGGTCGACCTTGAGACCTTTGCCGAGACCGTATGGTTTGCGTGCGGGTGCACGAACCGGAACGAGTTCCAGTCCGCCGCACTTCTTGCTACCGCGGTGTCCATCGGCATCAATACCCGTCGTCACTCCTACATCGACTCCCTGTGGGACACCATCGATGTCGTGAGTGCGTTGCCCCCGCGCGGCGAAACAGACGGCGGGCCGGACGTGCTCGAGGTGGCCCAGCGTGCCCTGAAGGCGGTCGCCGGTACCCAATCAGATCTGCGCTCGTCGCCCGCGCCTGTACTTCAGGAAACGCTGTCAGACTGCGCTCCCTCCAGCCGGATCCTTCCGCTCGCTTTCTTCTTGGCTGCCTCTCCACGAGGCGCCGACGAGGCCTCGAAGTGCTCCGCGTTGAGCGGCTCGCCGGCGCTGTGCGAGGCGGTTGCGGAGACGCTTTCTGGGGTCTTCGAGCCGACCAGTGTGCTCCCGGATCTCGAGCTCGTGCGCTGTTCTGGGGGCTCTGACCTGGACTGGCTGGGGATCGTCGGTCAGCTCCTCGAACTGCATCCACCCGCTCCCATCAACTGGATCCGTCGAGCACTGGGGGATTCCATTCCGCTCGTACCCCGGCGTGACCCTTCCCCCTTCGAGGCCTCTGAATCTGGTGCGGCCACCCGCACCGCTGCCGATGACCAGAGCGCCGATAAACCGCGGGATTCCAACGCTGCAGGGGCTTCGTCTGGCCGGGTCATCGTCATGTCCGAACTGATGCTTCGATACGACCGGTGCTCCGAGGAGGATCCCATTCCCGTCGGGAACGAGTGGGCCACCCGAAAGGGCGTCTATCTCTCCCGTCCCTTCACGGTCATGCGGGCAGCCCGCGCCATGGGGGTCGAGGTCGTCTCCCTCAGTCCGATCGGCGAGGGCCCGCGCGCCTCGGTCATCACCGAGGCCCTGGCGCGCGAGGGGATCATCGACACCGGTCCGCGCGTCACCGGGGGCGATAGCGGTTTTGCGTCACCCATCACCGGAAAGTTCAGGTCAAGCGAATCGGAAAGAATCACCGGCATGCCGCGGGACGCATGGAGCGAGGTCATCCGCACTTTGGGCCGCTCCGACGTGCTCTACATCGACGCGAGCATCGAAGATAGCCCCTCTGTCCTAGCGGCGGCCGAGCATGCGTTGGCCCACCTCCCCCATCACGTGCGAGTGATCCAGGACATGTCGGGGGCATTCATCGGTCCGCGTAATGTTCGCAACGACAGCGTCCTGACGGTGCTGGACCAGGGGTCGGTACAGCGTTTGGGTGAGCGGTTCATGTCTGATCGCACCGCCTTCGATGCCTCCCGCGTCCCCGATCACGCGGCTAGCTTCATCCTGTCCCTCTTCCATCGTTCCGCGCTGGTCAGCACGATAACGTACGAGTCCTTCCTCGCCCGACTGCGGCACATGACGGACGAGGCGAGCGAGCCGCGGACCCGTTTCCATGCCCCCACCGTCGTGTCCACCGACCACGACGGGGCGTACAGCGTCTGGACGGGAGCCCTCGCGGCCGCCCTCACTCAGAGGAACGCGATCGAGCAGAGCATCGTCCTTGCGAACTGCGCGGGGGCCTTAGCTTCAACGATGCCCGGCCCCGCCTCGTGCCCCACACGCGAACAGATCGAGGCCGCGGCTCGCGCCTTGACAGAGCGAGAGGACATCGAGCTGGAGCGCCACATGCGCGCTTTCGGGGCACTGGCGGGAGTCGTATTCGGCGACGCAGTTGGCATGTTCTTCAAGGGGATGTCGGCGGAACTCGTTGAGGACCTGCGCCGCACGTTGCCACTCTTGACGGATTCAACCACTGCCCTCCCCGCGATGCCCAGCGCACCCGCGGGCACACTCACGGCTGTCACGCGCGAGGTTCTCGCGTCATCGTCGGCGCTGTGCTCGGAAGGGGCCTCCCCACTCGGGGTCGAAGCCGAGGACCGTGCGGGTGATGAGCTGGCGGGTTCTCGCTACGTCCTGCGCGCCATTCCGGTGGGCATCACGACCGTGACGACCGATGCCGAGGCATTCGCGGAGGCCGTGTGGCAGGCCTGTGGAAACGAGAACCTCACCCGGCAGGAGTTCCAGGCGGCGGCCCTCGTCGCCGCGGCAATCTCGTTGGGCATTGACAAGAAACACTACTGGGTCAGAGGAATCGGTTCCGTCCTAGGAGAAGCTATCGACTACGTGGCAGCGCTTCCCACGCGTGGTTCCGCGAGCAGCGAGCCTGACGTGCTGCAGGCGGCGCGCAAGGCGATTGGAACTGTCCGCAACTTCCGTGATGACATCTACGAGCGCGTGCGCGGGTTGATCGGCACGTCTGCGGATCCGACGCAGTCGGTTCCTGCTGCCTTCGCACTTATTCTCAAGGACGAATCACGGTCCACTGCTGTCAGCGCCGCCGTCCTCGGCGGGGAGACAAGTGTGATCGCGGCGATCGCCAGCGCCGTTCTCGGGGCAATTCGCGGCGTCACGATGTTCTCTCCCAACAACCTCGCCACGATCGAGAGGGTTTCCCACCCGGGCGTAGCTCCCCTGTCCGAGCGCCTCGTCGAACGGCGGGTGTACGTCTCCGAGGAGACGAGTGAGCCCGCTTCCACGCGGAGGAATTCCCCCGATGATGCGACGTCCAACTGAGGAGACAACAGCATGATTCCGCTCTCTGACACCACCCATTCAGTGCCGCCCACAAAACCACCGACCCCCAGCCGTCACGGTGGCGCCGATGGGAAGATCCCTGCGGGACGGGTGGTCCTCATGGGCCAGATCCTCGTGGACCTCGCCGTTCGTGGCGAGGCTCTACCCGCACCGGGCGGCGACGTGTGGGCCATCGACGAGGGAATGCACGTGGGCGGAGGCTTCAACGCCCTCGTGGCGGCGCGGCGCATGGGGGCCGAGGCCATCTCCCTCAGCCCAATCGGTGAAGGCCCCTACTCCTCGCTCATCCAAGCGGCGCTCGCGCGCGAGGGGATCACGGACCTCGGGCCTCGCATCGCGGGCATTGATAACGGGTTCTGCATCGCGTTCACAGACCGCACGGGCGAGCGCACCTTCATCTCCACCAAGGGAGCCGAGACGATGGCCCCCGCGAGCGCATGGGTTGACTTCGTACGCACGATGCACCCGGGCGACGTGCTCTACGTCGACGGATATCTCATGGACCACCCCGCGAACCGCGAGGCTGCGGAAGCGGCGCTGCGCGTCCTGCCCGAGGGCGTGCACGTCGTCCTGGATGTCTCCCCCGTGATCGGCATTCCAGACGGACTGCCCACCGACGGGGTCATCGTGTCGATGAACCATAGGGAAGCCCAGGAGATTGGTCAGCAGAGAGGAGATTCAAGCGTCTGCGACCGGTGTCTTGAGCCTCACGAAGCGGCGCGCGCGATGCTCGGCCTGCTGGGCCGTCCCGTCCTCGTGCGCGCGGGAGCGGCGGGCGCATACTTTGTACGCCCCACCGGGACAGCGCCGAATGCCAGCAATGAGGATGCAGCCCACATCCCGACACCTCACGTCGAGGCGATCGACACGAACGGCGCGGGGGACGCACACTCCGGTGTCCTGGCAGCCTCCCTCGCGCAGCGTATTCCCATGGAGAGGGCGCTCCTGCTGGCCAACTGCGCAGGCGCACTGTCCACGACGGCCGTCGGCCCGGCCTCGTGCCCGACGCGCAGCCAGATCGAGGCTGCGGCAGACGCCTTCACGGACCAGGGGGATGAGTAGATGAGACGACGCGACCGTGTCTACGCGGCATTGGCAGGAGCATCTCTCGGCGACGCCGCCGGTATGCCCACCCGGGGAATGTCCCCCGAGCAGATCAAGGCGACCTACCCGAGGCTCAGGACGCTGGTGGACGCCGATGCCTCGCACCCCACGATGCCAGGCGCACCCGCTGGGACAACCACGGAGGTCACACGCGAGATCCTGGCTGCGGCCTCGGCTCTGCTGGGCGATCCGATGCCTACGCTCGGGGATGAGGCAGAGGAGGGCTCAGGCTCTCGGCTCGCAGGTTCGCGCTATGTGCTGCGCGCTATCGCGGCGGGAATCACAACCTCGACGGACGATCCCGATACCTTCGCAGAGGCCGTCTGGAAGGCCTGCGCGAACGAGGCGATCACACGTCAGGAGTTCCAGGCAGCCGCCCTGGTAGCCGCGGCGATCTCCCTTGGCCTGGACTCGCCTCAGTCGCGGCCGATGGACGTGCCACCCGTCCTGTGGAAGGCAGTCTCCCTCGTGGCCGACCTGCCCCCGCGGGGGACCTGGCACCCCGGACCGGACGTGGTGGTCGCTACCCGCACGGCCGTCAGCATCGCCGACAACTACAAGTACGATGTCTACGAACGGCTGAACGCACAAATTGGCACGTCGGCAGACCCAACACAGTCGGTTCCGGCAGCCTTCGCAATCGTCAGCTTATTTGCGGACTGGTTTGCCCCATTCGGCGCGGCGAGCCTCGGCGGAGACACAAGCGTAATCGCGGCAATCGCCGGTTCGATCATTGGCGCTATCCAAGGCTCGAGCGCTCTATCCGTGCACGACATCGACACGGTCGACGCAGTCTTCCACCTGAGACTGGGGCCCCTTGCCGAACGCCTGCTCGTACAACGACCGCCCGCTGCGCACACAGTCGCTGGCGCAGACTCCCCCACTCAGAGCCCGTCTAGCACCACGAGCACTCCTGACTCACCTCTCGAGACACGTCAGACCCTGTTCGAACCCGAGAACGCACCCGCACCGCTGGTTGGTTCCCGGGGAGAGGTTCCGGCGGGCCGCGTCGTTGTCATGGGACAGATCCTCGTCGAGCACTGTCTGACAACCCAGATGCTCCCGTGGAAGAACGGGCTCGCGTGGGCGAATGACCAAGGTGTGCACATTGGCGGAATCTTCCCTGCCTTGCTCGTCGCGCGCCGCATGGGGGTTGAGGCGATTTCCCTCAGCCCGATCGGTGACGGCCCCCGGGCCTCGTCCATCGAACACGCGTTGAAGCGTGCGGGCATCGTCGACGCGGGGGCTCGCGTGACGGGCATGGACAACGCGTATCGCGTGGCCGTGGGTTCGGGTGGGCTGGATTGGGCGTATGTCTCCCTGCGTGGTGCCGAAAGCGAGGTTCCGCCGGGCGCGTGGGCGTCAGTCGTTCAGACGCTGGGCCCCTCAGACGTCCTCTATATCGATTCTTCGCTCATGAGTCTCCCGGCGAATAGGAAGGAGGCCGAGGCAGCTCTGAAGGTCCTGCCTGAACACGTGCGCGTCGTTGTGGACCCCTCCCCCGCGTGCTGGTTCCCACACAAGCTGCGCAGCAACAACGTGATCGTCGCACTCACAAAGGAACAGTGTGAACAGATTGGTGGCCCGATCGTCGCAGATCGATCAGCTTTCGATGCCTGCAAGACAGACCACGGCGCAGCCCGTTTCCTATCACAGCTCCTGAAGTGTCGAGCCGCCGTGTACTCCAGCACATGGGACACGCACTATGCGAGCCAATACCTCATGAGCACGGGCGAGCGTGGCACTCAGGTCACACATATTCCCGGTCCCGCCGTGCGCAAGATTGATACGAACGGGGCCGCTGCCACCTACGCGGGCGCGCTTGCGGCGTTCCTTGCGCAAGGGATCCCTCTGGAGAGGGCGCTGCTTCTCGCCAACTGCGCGGGTGCCCTCGCCTCGACCATGCCGGGGCCAGCCTCGTGCCCGACGCGCGAGGAGATCGAGGCCGCGGCGGATGCGCTGGAGGCGAGCGCAGAAGGGGAGTGAGCACCACCAGCGGGTGAGCGCCGCTCAAACCCGGTTGACCGCCAACTGAACGACCTCAGCGGCGCCACATCTGCGCAGGTCGAGAGACTCAGACGTGCGAGATGTGTCAAATATTCAACCGAGTCGCCTATTTTGCATCCCCAAGGGTGCACAATCGCACCATGACGACTCACGACACCCGGGACCGCGGCGGAATCGTCGGCGGGGCGCTCACTGTTGCCCTGCTGATCACGCTGGCCGTGCAGAACGCCGTGCCGCCGATGGCAACCGACATGTACTCGGCCGCGTTCCCGCAGATCACAGCGGACCTGGCGACGAACTCGACGATGCTCGGGTTCACGCTCACGGCCTTCTTCGTCGGCTACGCGTCCGGCCAGGTCCTGGGCGGAGCCATCTCGGACCAGATCGGGCGCCGCCGCCCCATCGTCGCGGGCGGCATCATCGCCCTCGTCGGCTCCATGATCTGCGTGTTTACGCCGGGCATCTGGGTGCTCCTCGTGGGCCGAGTCTTCCAGGGCCTCGGCGGCGGCGTCGCCTCCTCGGTGGGCCGCGCGATCCTCGTCGACGTCGCGCACGGCAAGACGCTGGCTCGCGCGATGAGTCTCCTCCAGGCGATCGTCGGCTTCGCTCCGATGCTCGCCCCGGTCCTCGGCGCCTTCATCATCACGCATGCGACGTGGAGGGTCGTCTTCTGGGCTCTCGCCGCCTTCACGCTGCTCATGGCGGCCCTCGCGTGGTTCGTCGTGCCCGAGTCTCTGCCCGAGGAGCGCCGCCACCCCGGCGGTATTCCGCGGTTCTTCCAGGGCCTCGTCCAGGTCGTGCGCATCCGCCCCTTCGTGGGCTTCATGCTGACCAACGCCTTCTCGAGCTTCTGCATGTTCGGCTACATCTCGAACGCCACCTACGTGCTGCAGGGGCCGTTGGGCCTGTCCCCCATGGCCTTCGCGTGGGTGTTTGCGTTTAACGCGCTGCTGTCGACCGGCTTCGCGCTGGTCAACGTGCGCCTGATCTCCCACTTCACGCCACGCACACTCATCATCGCGGGCCTCACGATCGCGGCGACCGGCGTGGTGACACTGGCAGTCTCGACGTTCCTCCTCGACCTGCCGCTGATCCTCACGTGCGTGGGCTTCGCGCTCATCATGACGGCGAACGCGTTTATTTTCGGCAACTCGGGCGCACAGGCCATGAGCGAGGCGCGCGAGCACGCGGGCACGGCATCATCCGTGATGGGTGTGTTCCAGTCGATCGCGAACGGCATTGCCGCTCCCCTGGCGACCTCGGGCGGCGACAGCGCCGTGCCGATGGTGCTCGTCATGATCGTCGGCTCGGCCGGCGCGTGGTTCGCGTTCTGGGTGATCGCCCGCGGCGGCAAGCGCGCGCCTCGCCACCTCAGCCTCGACTGAGGGGCTCCAACACCCCATCCACCATGTTGCGGTGCCACCCCGCATCCGTTTCCTCCACCGCGCCCGACACGAAGCTCATAGGAAGCGCTGGCAAGGCCGACGCACCCGGATGTTGTTACAAACGTCGTCAATCTGCAGCATTTTCAATGCGTCTCCGACCCCGCATGTTACAAACGTCGTCAATCTGCAGGCGAAAACGCCAGAAAAAGCCAATTTCAGGCTCGGATTGACGACGTTTGTAACAAGGAGCGCTAAACCCCCTTGAAAAACGGCGTGGTTTGACGACGTTTGTAACATCGCAACGCACTTGCATCCGGATAGGTAACGCGCATCCGGATAGGTAACGCGCATCCGGATAGGTAACACGCATCCGGATAGGTTAATAAGCTATCCAGATCGTCACAACCTATCCAGATCGTCACAACCTATCCAGATCAGGCGCCTTATTGCGACGACATCAGCGAACGGCGCCAGCTTTGCCGCCGACAGGCTGCCCCTGTCGGCTGACATGGCATATCGCGCCCCACAAAGCCCGCTCATACGCCCTCACTCGCGCGAGGCCAGCCAGACCGCGACCGACACGAGGACCAGGCCGATGAGTTCGAAGACGCCGGGGATCTGGCGCAACATGACGGCTCCAACCAGGGCGGATGTGGCCGGCAGGATCGCGGCAAACAGCGCGAAGGTCGACGCGGCCAGGCGCCGCATCGCGAGCGCCTCGAAGGTGTAGGGAATCGCGGTGGACAGCAGGCCCACACCGACGACGATCGCCATCAGCTTCCACGAGGCCAGGGCCGCCATCGCGCCCGGCCCGAGGAAGGGCGCGAAAAACAGGGTGCCCCACGCGCATCCGAGCGCCAGGTTCGTCACCCCGTCGCGCGTGGTCGAGGCCTTCTGCCCGACGACGATGTAGGCCGACCAGGCGAGGGCCGCGAGGAGGATCCAGGCGACACCGACGCGCACGCTCGGCACGCTCAGGTCGAGGGCGAGCCCGCCGATGCACGCCACCCCAGCGAATGCGAGAAGATCGGAAGAGCGTCGTGTAGGGAAAG
>ERZ809296.3254-NODE-3254-length-14055-cov-3.633714_pt1 | contig 14055 bp, 15 predicted proteins | sample MGYA00520511_ERZ809296 | MGnify/ENA primary metagenome ERZ809296 (study PRJEB31576, sample SAMEA3212662) | Homo sapiens | biome: human-gut; feature: human gut; material: fecal | place: Sweden | collected 2012 ... | reverse complement strand
CAATATCCTACATGGGGGCTTTTAGTGCTGTCCGCATAATCTGGTGCGGTTCAATAACTTGCTGGGTCTCGTAATTGATAATATAAATGGACTTGTGGATTATGTTCATTTTAGAAGCCTCCTCTATTTTGGGTTTATATTTTCTAGAGGTAATTCAGGATGAATGAATCTATCATTTTCATTATAAGAGTAATAAAGTTTGATGTCAATCTATCAAAACCAAAATAGAGCGGCGAATAGCGTTTAAAAACCGGAAGTACTTCCGGTTTTTAATAATCTGCGGTGCTGTCCACGGACTCTGACGGATTGACAGACTCTCGCTTTTCCCGTACGGTCCGTCGCCATTTTTCTTCTTTTATAGTTCGTATAACATCATCCAACCTGGCGTAGGCGGTGGGAACATACTCTCGTGTTTCTGAGATATAAGGAGCTTCTAGGCGAATGCCCCATTTATCGTAGCGCGGCATATTGGCGATAAACGGGTGACTGCTCCGCCGGTTGACGACCCATTTGCCAAAGGGCAGGAGCTGCAATTCGTCTGGTGTCATCAATGGCCGTGCAATCATGTTGACGCTGCGGCTGCTATTTGATCCACTACCAAAAAGGCCGCGGCCTTCCCGGTTGTTGGTTGAAACGGAACCGGCAGCGACCGTCTGGTTTCCAAGCAGCTTGCTGAAGGTAACGGCGGTATCGGACATGGGGGAAAAGCCACCGAAAATAACGGTCTGGCAGCAGTCTCGAATAATAGTCTCGCCGTCTGCACCGTAGGTCTGTCTGAGCTGTGCCGGTGACTGGATGCAGGGCACGATAATAATGTTACGGGATCGCGAAGCGCCGAACATGCCGAGAATGTTGCCCATATAAGGAAAAATGCCGAATTCATCGGCGAAGATATAGAGGCGGCGTGTAAGCTTATTTTCTTTTGTGCGTTCATCTGCATAGACGATGGCTTCATTTATGATCTGGCTAAGAAAAAGGGAGACCAATACGTGTTTTGTGGCGTCTTCTTCCGGGAATGTGATGAATACGGCAACTTTTTTCTGGTAGATGTCTGCGACTGTGATTTTGGAATTCTTGCAGAGAATGTTTTCTGACTCTGAGTCGATGAAGGCAAGCAGGCGGGACATGGAGGTTGTGATAACAGATAAATACTGCATACCCTCGCTGCCCGGTACGGAGCCTGCAAACCAACGGATTTTATCATCTTCAGGTAGAAGACTGAGAATTTCATTCAGTTTTGTTTGCTTGACTTTCCTTTGGCTATCGGTCTCATCATTTGCTGATTTAACGGTTTGGACGAATTCGAGAAGTATTTTAAATACGGAAACGATATGACGTTCTTCCGGCTTGCAGTATTGCGCAACAAGCAGGATTATGGAGGTGATCAAGCCTTCAGAGGAATCGTAGAAATACGAGTTCTGACCGCCGCCGTCAAAGCCCTTTGTGTGGACAATAGAGTTTGCAAGAGCTTTTGCGTAGCGCTCGGCGCGGCTGTGGTAGTCTACACGTTTAGGGTCATCGCGCCACATATCTATGTAGAGATTGATGAGCTGCATGTAATTATAGCTGTCGCTTTTCATCGGTGTGCGGAAGTTGATATTCAAACAGGTATAGCCGTATTGTTCGCAGAGCTTGCCGTATAAACGGAGCAGGTCACCTTTGCTATCCGTTGAGATAAAGGAAGTACCGCAAGCGAGCGCGTATTCGATATTCGGAATCATAAAGGTGGTGGTTTTACCGCCGCCGGTTCCGGCAACCATGAGAGTGTGGCTGTCTGAAGGATCGATGGTTGCGAGAATTTGTTTTTTGTTCTGTTTCAAATTAACGACGATGCCTGCGGTAGTCGGGCGGCTTTCTTTGTTGTATCTCCACGCTTCCGGCTCGTAAGGAACTTGGATAGTCGAACTCTGTATCTCCTCTTGTGTTGCCCAACGAGCAGTGCCATACTGGCCGTCGCCGACGGTTTTACGCTTAATAGAGTCCAAATTGTAGCGCTTTTGTGACTCGGATAAAAAGATCAAAGCGACCAAAGCAATACCGACGATGGATAAAAATATAATTTGCTGTGGGGTCATAGAAACTCTCCTTTCTGAATTTTGTCTCTCAAGACGTCGTTCCAGTCCTTCTTGCACGGGCACAGAATAGAGGTTATGTATTTGCCGGAAAACTGCCGCATGAAGCGTTTGGCGGCTTCTTGCCCTCGGTTTTCGGGCTTATTTATATCGTTATCAAAGCAGAAAGCGATACGTTGAATAGATTTGTGCTCCTTGAGAAATCGGCGTAAAGGATCTTCTGAAAGCCCGCCAAGCGATAAGTAGCTTGCTCTGTGCCACGGTTTATGCCGATGCAGTGTTAGAAAGCTCATCAAGTCGATAGGTGCTTCAAATACATACAGCACCGTGGCGTTATCATTGGCGTATGAAAAACCGCAGTTGAACTCACCGCCGGTCACAAAGCCACGGTAACGCTGCGCGGAATTCGTGCCGCGCTTATGAGCTGATTTTACGCGGCCGAAGCAGTCATAGCATACAAATACGATGTTGCCTTGTTTATCTTGATAAATTAAATGCTCATCAATGAAAGTATTGACAATCTCGTGTGCGATGCTGCGTGTATGTGTGAGATACGCATACAGACGACGGTTATCCGGTGCAGCTGGCGGCAGGCAGAAAGCGACGGGGATCATGTCTGTGGGTTTTGATTCTCGTTTGGTGGGAGGAGGGGCAGCGAGATCAAAAGTGATCTGTCGGTTGCCGATGAGCTCAAGCACAGCGTGCGGGAAGCTTTTGTGAAAGAAGTTTTGCACAAAAGCTACGGCAGCGCCGTGCTTGCCGGTGCTGTTTTGATACCATTTATAGCCGTGGATCACGCAGCTATCGTGCTTTTTCCAGATGTAATGATTTCCTTCTTTTTGCACCTTTTCACCGCGTTCGCGCAGATATTCTACAATGTCTGTGTGCTGTGCAAGCGCGATCTGATCTTGTGTCAGAGGAATATATTCACTGTGACTGCGCATCTGAATTCCTCTTTTTACTTTCTACGACGGTAATTTCTATGCCCTTACGACGAAATTTTTGGAGAAAGGACTTTGTTTGCTGTTTTGTCAAGGATAAATCTGTGCGCATTTGTCTGGATGAAATAGAGTAGTTATGGTCGACAATATACTGATATACGGCTTCTTCAGTATTTTTGTTCAGCGGCAATTTTATGATGTCGCTCGCTTGGATAATGGAAATCTGCATACCGTTTTTACGGAATTTATGAATCATATTGTTGAGCTGTTCTCTGGATACATTAAGATCCCGACAAGCCTTTGCGATAGAAATTTCACAGTTATGTTCTTCTATGTACTGTCGTGCTTCTCGGTAAATCTGCCTCTCGACCGATTTTCGGATGACACGGACATTCATGCCTTTTTTTCGCAGTAGGCCGATTAAGCTATAAACCTGACTCGGTGTTACGGCAAGCTCGTCACAAGCTTGTTTGACAGTGATTTTGTAATTGCTTTCGAGAACATAATTGTATATAGCTCGTGAACTATTAGATTTAAAGTTGATTTTGTTGCTTTTTTTCTTCATAGGGATCCCTTAAAGATATTACTGGAAAATTTGTTCGTAGTCTTCTTTTTGACCGAGCGCTCGTTTAAGCCTGCGCTGCATACGTCTATGCTTTCGGTCGGTAGTGGCAGTGGCAGACTGTTGATCTCGCAGCGTTTGGCGGCACAAAGCGTTGCCTATCGCATTGAGTAGGCGAGCAGCAAAGCTGAGGTTCTGTTGCTGCTGTTGCTTTTCGGCGTATTCTGCTGCACGCTGTTCTTGACGGATACGCTGCATCTCCATGACTTCTAAGCGTTGCTGTGCATAGATGCTGCCGCGTTCAGCCGCGACCGTATACCAGTGCACGGCGGTTTCATGGTCTGCATCGCATCCGAGTCCGTAGCGATACATAGTTGCGAGGCGCACGGCTTGTTGTGCTGTTGCCGATGTAGGACGATGTTCTTCAGCATATAGCATACCGACGCGTGCTGCCGCATAGTGTGCGTAAATCTCCGTTGCATCTCCGTCGATACGCTGCATGAGTTGACCGAGCTTGTATTCGGTTTCCGGTGTTTTCAGTGCGGCCTTGTAGTGGTCTATTGCAAGTGAAAGATCTTCGGGCACGCCAAGACCGTATTCATACATGCGTGCAAGGCGCAAGTGAATATGGTTTTCGGGATGATCGTCTTTTAGCCAGATTTCAGCGGCAGTTTTGTAGAGCTTTTGCATATCGGTTAAAGGCAGCTGCTCGTTATTCTGCATCTGCGCTATGGCGTAAGAGGATTCGGCAGTTAAATAATCATTTGCGTTTAAGCACTTACGGTAAAGTGTTTCGGCGGTTTCGACATTCGGCGTAAAGCCTTGCCCGTGTTCAATCATTTTTGCGAGTGCAAATTGGCAATAGGGGTTTTCAGTATTGGCCATATACCAACCGGCGGCACGTTCATAATCCGGTTTGTCGGCAGGGGAGAGCTTACCGTGGAAATACAAATTGCCGAGATAATAGGCGGCGTGCTTATACCCACTTCTATAAGCAAACTCAAAATAAGCTGCTGCTTTATGCGGATCAGTCGCGACTTGCAGTGCGGGAAGATCGTCCGACTCTATGCCGTCTATGTTTGCGATTTCAATGCCGGTTGTGTAAATACGACCGAGGAAATAAGCGGCTCTGCTAATGGCGCGCTGCTGCTTCTTTTCTTCAGCTTCCAGTGGCCCAAAATCGGCAATGGCATCTGCATAGGTGTTGCCAGCCGAGATTGCTTGAAGCTGCATGGCGTTGACGCTATCTAACAGGGTATCTTCAAACCCGAGTTTGGCTTTTAGCAAATAATAGTTACCGAGTTCAACGTCTTGATCTTCGCCCTTTTTCAAATAATACTGCGCTAACTGATAGGCGGCTTCGGTGTGAACGAGCTGCTCCGCAAGGTTGTACCACAGGATAGCGTCTTGCGGACATTTTTCATCGTAACGCAGGTACTGGGCATACCGGTATTTTTCTTCGGCTGTTCCGTCATACGGCGGCGAAGAACTTTGAACTTTCATGTTATCCCTCCAACTGCGTATGTCATTGGTTTTCCATGTCGCTTTGAACGGTTCATTCATTTGTGCATTTTCAGGCTCATCCAACGCATCAGAATAAGAAAAACCGGAAGTACTTCCGGTTTTTGCAGATGAATTTTCAGTTTTGGGAGTCAATGGGGGGGAAGGTTCGAACTGCAAGGCATACTGTACGACGAGATTTTTCAAAGGATACAAGTTGCTGCGCGTGGTCGCGGCAGATAAGGGCTTAGGCTCGTCCGGCGTCTTATAATAAGCTTCGAGCTGCTGTTGATACTTGTTGTACTCTGTAAGCAGCTCTTTAATTTCCGGAACTTCACTGATCTCATCGAGCAGTTTATCTACCATAGCTTTAGTGTCTTTTGGCAGATATTTATACACATGCCGACCGGATGCACTTTCAATGGACTTGCGTAACGCTGCAAGCTTTTCCGGCAAGAGTAGATCGGTAACGGCAGCATTGCTGTTATGCTCGAGCTGTGTGAACAAGGTCTCCAATCGGTCTTCAAGCTGTTGACGTGCTTCTTCACGTGGGGCAAAAATCTGATGGCGTTCTTCAGCGAAAATCTCCGAAACAAATTCAGATTTCAGCTGCTCGATGGCATCTTCGGAAAGGTATATACGGGATTTTTGTTCAGTGCTGTACGCAATAAAGTGTGCGTGCGGGTGATGCTTTGTGTTGTGCACGGCAGCAACCCAGTGCAGCTTAGAGGTCGGCACACGCAGCGCTTGGGCGATTTTGTCCGCCTTAATGGCGAACAACTGAGACCAGGCGTCCTGTCGGTCATACCCGAGGCGGTCTGCATCTTCGCGCCGTAAAGAGAAGACCATGCTGTAAATATTGCCGGTATGTGCGGCAATAGCCTCCTTTTCGGCAGCGAGGTCAGCTGCACCGTTTACGGTAAAGAGTCCGTGCACTTTGCCTTCGTTATGGACGACGCCCGGACGCTCTGCAATGTAGTTGAGCATGATTTCAAGCGTTTCGGGGTCGGCAGAATTAGCGAGACCGACTTCGAGTGCATGAGAGAGTACTTCGCTTGCGTTTTCACGCGTAGGGGATGCCTTGTAGTCGCTGTATTCCGGTGTTTGACGGATGGCCGGTACTTTGTTTACAAACTCCTGTATGCGTTCTCGCTGAGCACGTGTGGCCGGGGCCGAGGGCTTAACGTCACCTTCTGCTGTCATGCCGTAGACATATTGTGCGGCACGTGAGATCAGAGCGCTGGCGTTTGCGGCGCTGCGGTCTTCGTCGTAGGCTTTGAATTCGCGCGAAAGCTCAAGGTCAGGGGATACCTCAAGAAATTGATTTATAGCTTCGCGCTGTGCTTCTGTGGCACTCACTTCCTTATAATGCTCATCGTAGTTATAAATGACGGATTCACGCGTCGCAATGTAGTTCACCAGTCCGGCTGCGGCTTCGGCGACAAAGGCGTACTTTGTGGCTTTTTCACCGGTCTGGGCAATATGAAAGTATCTTGCGTTTAGAATAAGACGTGCTCCGTCCATAGGCATTCATCTCCTTGTATAGAAATAAAAAGAGCAGTCAGATGACTGCTCGATTTTACCGAGATTTCAATATAAAAAGCGGAAGTACTTCCGCTTTTTAGCGTCCACCGGCGTTACCGAACAGTGCAGATTTGTGCTCTGGGGCGCGGACGGAGAGATGATAGCGCTCCGCACCGCATTTATAGAGGCAATGTCCTCGGTTCGGTGTCTGGATGATCTCATATTCCCACGGCTGTACGTTTATTGTGCGCTGAAACTCCGAAATATCGCAGTTTGCACCGGGGTGAAACAGAAAGCTGTGGGTCGGAATAGACATGAGCGGTTTTGTGTATGTGATAACGCTCGGGTTCAGAAGATCTTCCACGTTTTGCGAACCGATGCAAACGCCGGATTCCTTCTTTCTGCCACGCTTCATAAAGCTGTTGATGTAGGTGATTGCCAGACGGTTTTTCACGAACTCGTGAAGCTCATCGACAAAGAGGTCGCAGCTGCCTTCGGTCAGGAATTTGTGGCTCATATAGGAGAAGATATTCAGGAACATAGCGTTCTTCAGATTGTCGTTTGTGGTGAGTGCATCTTTGACGCAGAAATCGATAAAGTTTGAATTCGGTATGTTGGTGTGCCCGTTAAAGTATCGAGACATAGCGCCGATGCAAATACCGCGCAGGCCGAGACCGACGGATTTGAGCATTTCGAGGCTGTACATAACGGGATGACCGGCTTTAGCGGAAAGTGCGGCTTCTTCATCATAGCTTTCGAGCTTTTCTTCGATGACGCGGTAGAGGTCGCTCAAAATCGGGTAATCCTCAGAGGTCAGCTTTGTGAAGTCCGTGCGGGGTGTGATGCCGCGACGTTTATAGGTTTCCTCTAACATGATCTCGATGATGTCGAGCTGCGCACTGGAAAAGTCCTGATAAACAGAAAAAAAGTCTCGCAGATAGGCGATGTGCTGCGATAGGCGATTTTGCTTTTTAAAGGCTTCCGGGGAGTCATCAAATTCATTGATTTCCTGCGTCGGGTCAACCCATGTTTTCGGCTCGAGCACGTTGATGTAGTATTTGCTGTCCATCATATCCAGATACGTACCGCCGAGGTTTTTAACCAACTCTCCATATTCGTTGTCCGGGTCGAGAATATATACTTTTTTGCCTGCCATGATGACGTTTGTGATGATGAGCTTCATCAAGTAGGATTTGCCCTCGCCGGAGTTGCCGAGGATTAGGATATGCCCGTTGGTTTTGTCTTCGGCGCGTCGGTCAAAATCTATAATGATGTTGCTGCCGTTCTGGTCACGGCCGATGTAAAATCCGTTTTTGTCATTCTTGCCGGAGTAGGAGAAAGGAAACAGGTTTGCAACGCTGCTTGCTGGGAAAACACGCTCAAATTCTGTGCCGAAAGCGTTTTTGCCGTTGGGCTTAACGCTTTCAAAGCCTTGAAGCTGCCGCAGGTATAGCTTATCCACTAAAATCTTATGGTGCGTCAGAATGCTTTGCGTTTCGATCTGCTTCGATTGTAAACGCTCGAGGCTGTCTGCAATCAGTTCAATGAAAACGGCGCAGTACACAAAAGTTTCTTTCGTGCGCTGTGTTTCGCGGATCATGCGGGAAAGCGTAGTAAGCTGCTCATCGGCTTCAATCTGTTCATGCAGCTTGTAGGATGAGCGTTTTTGCATATTTGTGCGGTTTTGGGCACGGTGAAAGATCTCATCGCGCTCTACGGTCGGCATATGACGTGTGTAGATATGCAGCGTTATACCGTCAGATTCACCGAGCTCGCGCAGCAAAGCGATTTCCGGTGAATCTTTTTCAACGGTTTCTGCGTATGAACGGATCGCCCAAACGCAGCGATACGTATTGCCGAGAATGTAATACCCCGGCGAACGTCTGAAGGAGACTACAGAGGGCGCGATTAAATCTTTGTAGGATTTGACTTTGCCTGCTTCAATTTCCTCCGGTGTAGGCATTTCAGCCTTTTTCTTAAATAGTGGCATTGTTGACCTCCATATATTGCATTCCGTCAAAATCGGGAACATGCTCTGTGTAAATGTCTCCAACGTAGTAAATGGCAAGCAGACGTTTGAAGCTGTCTTTTGTTGCGATGCGAGCATGAAACTGGTGTTCGCGGATGAGATTAAGGGTTTGCATAATGCTGCGCCGAGCGTCATCCAGACGATCTGCACGGTGACGCAGGATCATTGCAAACTCGCGGCTTGTGCTCATCGCGATGTTGATTTCATCCAGATAAGCGATTTCTTGCAAGCAGAGCTGCTTTACTATGGGGGATTCGGTGGTTTCTGCGAGATGTCGGTAGTAACGCTTGTTATCCTCGTAATTTTGCGCCGAGGACATGCACAGCATTTGCAGCTCGGCAACATCTGAAAGAATATTTTGAAGGTTGCGGACGAGGACTGAAATATTATCCGGCCGCAGCATGATGTAGGTGTATAGCATGCCGTCTTCACCTTCAATGGCTACCGCACCGTTATCTCCGATTTGGAGAGGCACAAATTGCTTCAGATTCAGCAGTTGTTGCGTTGCCGATTCCTTTTTGTCGTTTTTCTTGTTTGATTTCATTTTTCGCTCCAATTTAATATTTAGGCTCGCCCCAGAAGTACTCGAGCTGGTCTAAAAATAGATAGTTGATATATCTCTGTATGACTTTAAGCAGTGATTGATTATCGGTTGTAAAAGTCAACACCATATACAGCAGGGTTATCAACAGCGGAACCCAGACAAAAGAGAAGAAAAAGATAAGGGTAGAGAGCACAAGCCCTACTGCGATGATAACAAGGTTTATACCCGTCCAACCGAAAAACAATGCCTTTTCACTGAGATTTTCCGGGTAGAAAAAATAGTTTTGATCGTCGTTCATATGTTTTCTCCTTATGCGAATTGCTTGACCAACGACACCACGGAGGAGACGTTGTGTGCAGCGTTGCCGAGTGAGACCCTTGCGGAAGTATCGAGACCGAACATTTGCGCAATGCGCGGTACTTCGGCAGCAACAAGCAGCAGGCCGAGCGAAAAATACAGGCTTGAGGAGGCTGCATCCTGCATCATGATAATGGCGAGCAGATAGAGCAGGTTTTGTACAAAAGCAGTAAAGCACAAAGCTACAACCTGTTTGCACCAACTTCCGAAGCCGTCGGTATATCCGCGTGCAAGCGCAAGCATGTGCATTGATCCTACGCAAATTTGCACGAGAAGGATACCGCCGCGTTTGAGGTTGGAAAAGAAAATCTTGAAGATTGCCCACACCATAATGATAAGCTGAATAAGCGCCCACCAGTCGGCATTTGAGGAAAGTACGGCATCGGCGGGATCGGTGGCTTGGAAGCCGTCTGTAAGCTTTTTGAGGAATTCCCAAATTCCGTTTGCGATTTTAACCGGTGGCAGTGTGCCATAAACAGATTTAAACATACTTTGCACAGCGCCTTTGACCAAATCGGTTATGCCGACGGTTGCGCCGTCCATTGATCCGACGACCACGCTGCGCACCGTGCCGTAAATATCCATGCTTGTTTGAAACAGCAAAATAGGAATACTTGAAAAAGTGAGCAGGGCGACTAAAAGTCGCAGCATGTTCATACCGGTTCCGGCAAAGCTGCCGCCTCCACCGGTCTGATAGGAAACGGCAAAGTCCATTATAGCAATGGCTGCGCCGGTCAATCCCAGCCCCCAAGCAAACAGGGTAAAAAAATTCACAATAGCTTGTATGAATTCGTTGCTGAAGAAGTTGATGGATAGTCCGTTTACATCATCGAGCATAGTGAGGGCAACAGAGGTGAGCTGATAGTACACATAGTGATAAATTTCCTCGAGCGATGAGCTTGCAAACATAGGTCATCACCACCCAATGACGCTCCACATCCACGAGGGCGCGGAAACAACAACCACAAGGCAAATAAACAGAACAAGCAGTACGTTCCATTGAATTTCTCCGCCGTTATGACGATAGTCTCTCCACACGAAAACGCCTTTCACGACGAACGCGATGATGAGCACGCCGGAGATAATATACATGATAATATTTCCAATAGCTTTCATTTCCGGCTTAACATTGTTGTTAAAAGCACTTTCGAGTGCACCGGAGATCGTGGCGACGGTGGATGCCGGTAAATGTGAAATAGCGAGAAAATAGAGCTGATTTAAGATGTTCATAAAGTTACCTCTTTTCTTAATTTACGTTGACGGTGCAGCTTGCGGATTGACCGGTGCTGCGGCTATACACGGTGACGGTGGCCGAGCCTGTGCTTACGGCCGTGATGGTGACGCCGGAAGTATCGGAACCTGAGAGAGAGACAACAGCGGAGTTGCTGCACACCCACTGCGCGCCCATGCTGTAAAAATCACTAGGTGCTGCGGCAATGTTGATGCGCCAGCTGTCTCCGGGCAAAATATCGATGCTGTATGTATCAAGCGAGATATTTTGCACCTCCGGGACGGGAGTGGGTTCCGGCGTTGCCTCAATGACCTGCGGCCGAGGCGTAGGCGTGACCTTTGGCGTTGGTTTTGGCGTTGTTTTGGGTTCTTCAACAGTGTTTTGATTGCCTGCTTGCGAACCCGATGGCCGACTTTCAGTCGAAAAACCGGAAGTACTTCCGGTTTTTGACGATTCTGCCGGTGCAGAAGTAGGTGTCGACGTCGGTGTTGGAGCCGAAGTAGGTGTTGGCGATGGGGTAGGAGATGGTGTTGGCGTCGGCACTTCCTCACGCAAGACGATTGTAACGGGATCAGCTGACGGTTCATTGGAAGAAGCTTCTTGTCCTTCATTTTTAAATAGAGCTGATACCGGCGAACGCCCGGTGCGATTGACATCGACGACCTGCCATACAATACCACCGGCGACCAACACGATAAGCAGCGTGCCGATCACGGCGAGTTTTTTTCTTTTTTGCATTTGCTCATCCTTTCTTTTGAATTTACAGGTTGCCCCGCCGGGGTTGCGACCGGTCTTCCTGCATTAAAAAAACCTGCTATCCGGGAGACTGAAGTGAGATAGTAGGTTTTTTCGCTCTGCATGGGTAAAATTGAATTGAAAGTGAATTGGATTTGTTATATACTAAATATATAAAAATTAAATGGAATGGATGGAAATATGAATTTGGAATTGGTTAAAACTGTTATTTCACAAGTTGGAAATGTAGTAGGTATACTTTTGGTAGCGGAACTTGCAGTATGGCAAGTAAAAAAAGAACTTGTTAATAAAAGAAATGACGAAGTAAACGAGAAATCATTTGAGTTATGCTGCGAACTTTTTGAACTTGTAAACCATAATGAAAATTATAATGAAGAGGTTACGGATAAAATCGAGAAAATAGTGAATGAGAGAAACGATAGCAAAAAGCTTTTGCATCCTGAGATTTTGCGTATAGTTATTAAAATTGAAGAATATGAGAAAATACGAAGCAAAACTGAACTAAAAATAAAAGAAACAGAGAATGAAAAAGGACGAGAAAGCAGAAGTAACCGAAGAAGCAAAAGAGGCTAAGAAAGCAAAGCAGACGGAGAAAGCGAAAAAGAAGCAAGTAAAAGACAAAAATAAAGCATGTAAGCAGAATATAAAAATGCAGGATAAGGTAAAAGATTGCTTAAATAAAGACTACAAAAAATTGCGGTTATATATATTTAACGAAGATGATCGATTACGTAAAGCACTAGGTTATCCACGCGATACTCTGTACTCTTTTCACGTATTGAAATACGGACCTGCTGCATTCTTTTCTTTAGCCGAACACATCGCAGAAATAGTATTGATTTTGTTTTTTGGGTTACTTGTCTGTTTTATAATGGTGTCAAAATTTTCGGCTTTTGCGGTTTATCTTGCTATGGCATTGTGTGCGGCGACTATTTGGGGGATAATTGGAATTCGTTATGTATGGGATAAGAGTAAATTCTCTTTTAGCCATTGGATCAACGAGAAAAAAAGTGAAATTGAAAAGGAGGAGATGATGAGCAATGCTATTAAATCAGATGCGGAAAATGAAAGTTAATCGTTAATTGCTACGGTTCATTTTCTACTGTGAGCTGACTTATGTTGTTGGTCACTTTGTAATAGTATGGATCATCTGGGTTTTGGTCAATTGTTTCAACAAAATAGGCGATTTTCTCCGATAACCGAATTTTGTACGTTAAATTTGCATCCTTTCCGGTTTTGATAGTTATAGTAAGGTATGAGTCGTTGGATGATGTATTAGAAGAAAAGAATCCGAGAACCCCCCAAGTAGAGGAACTGTTTCCACTGGCATGAACAGAGAGGTTTCCTTCAGCACTAAATAGTGTTTCGTTGGTTTCGGTGTTGGTTACAGTCACTCGAGTTATTTCTGCTGAATTTTTCTCTAATTCTTCATCGATGTTGCTGACAAGAGGGAGACTCATAATTGCTAACACCAATAGTGAAACTCGTATAAGAGTCTTTCCTAACGGCAGTTCATTATATACACGCCATTTGTTATATGAGGCTATTGAAAGTGTGATTGCATAGGCAGCGATTAGAACACAAAGTAGAATTGTAAGCATCTATTTTTATACCTCCTCATTAACATTGCACATAGAGCGCTCGGGATGGTCCGGGCGCTCTTGCTTTTTGCAATGCTATTTAAAACTTATCTGCTCTTTTTGCGGCGAACCAGAAGTACGGTAGTCAAACCTAAAGCAGAACCGGCAAAAGCAATGTAGGGAAGAACACTGCGGCTGCTGCCGGTCTTCGGGCGGTTAGGAACAGGGCTATTGGGGAAGTCCTTGCCCGGGATTGTTTCAAACGTCACGGTCTGGCCGTCTTCTGTGATAGAGAACGGGTAATAGATCGTATCGCGCACGAAGTTTGCCGGAGCCTGTGCTTCGTAAATCAGGTATTTTCCGTAAACAAGGTCGGAGAGGGAATAGAAGCCGGTTTCTATTTCATCCATACGGCCGATGAGCGTATCTACACCCTCTGTGTAGCGGCCATCACCGTCTGCATCGCGGTAGATTTCAAACACTGCACCGGAAAGCTTGTGCTGCGGGTTGGTAGCATCCACCTTTGTGGTGGTGACAGTGCCTTTGATCGGCTTGTTCGAAGCCCTCAGGAGCCTTGTCCTCGTGTAGGAAGAATTTTCCGTAAGGGAGGGAATCCAGCGTATAAACGCCGGTGTCGCCTTCCTGAAGCGTGCCAACGAGCTTATCGGTCTTAGCGTTGAAGATGCCGTCACCGTCTGCATCAGAGTAAACGCCGAACGTCGCACCGGAGATTTTATCTGTCGGGTCGTCTGCGTTTACCTTGGTGGTCATAATGGAGCCATGCAGCGGCAGAATCTTCACCGTCTGACCCTCATCTTCGATGTCTGCATGTACTGCAATTTCAATACCGTCGCGATAAAGCTTTTCAAAAACTACGACCTCAGTTTCGGCTGTCAGCTCACGCGCGTCGAAAGTAAACGTCATCTCAACTTCGCCGGTGGTAGCTTTTGGCGTAAAGG
>ERZ809296.3247-NODE-3247-length-14088-cov-4.881921_pt1 | contig 14088 bp, 8 predicted proteins | sample MGYA00520511_ERZ809296 | MGnify/ENA primary metagenome ERZ809296 (study PRJEB31576, sample SAMEA3212662) | Homo sapiens | biome: human-gut; feature: human gut; material: fecal | place: Sweden | collected 2012 ... | reverse complement strand
TTCCGATCTGTTGCCATTTTTAATAATTGTTTTTAATTAATGATTTGAATTATGCTACTAACTCGTAATAGCGGGCGCAAAGATACGGCTTTTCTTTTGATTGACAAATATTTCTGTTCTTTTTCTTTATGAATACCGTTTCGGATAACGGAATAAGATAGCGAGCAGGGCGCAAGCTCCCATTGTAAACGGATAATAAAGATTGCCGATGATACTGATAGGAGAGATATTGGCTAATCCGGCAGCAATCAGCATTTGTGCCCCGTATGGGATAATTCCCTGTATCAGACAGGAGAAAGTGTCGAGGATACTTGCAGTCTTTCGCCGGTCAAGGTGGAATTTCTGCGCAATGTCTTTGGCTATCGGTCCTGTTGTAATGATGGCTATTGTGTTGTTGGCGGTACATAAGTTGGCGATACTTACTAAAGCGGCAATACTTAGTTCCGCTCCCCGCTTTCCGTTGACGTGGAGGGTTAGTTTCCGGATAATAAAGTCAATACCACCATTGTAGCGGATTGTTTCAAGCATTCCTCCGGCCAGTAAAGTAATGATTATCAGTTCGCCCATGCCCGTAATGCCTGTTCCCATAGCTCCGAACCAGTCGAACACATCAATACTTCCGGTAGTAATACCGATAATACCACTTGTCAGGATACCTATGATTAATACGAGCATAACGTTCATTCCGGCAACGGCTGTTCCCAATACTATTATATAAGGTATAACTTTTATCCATTCGATAGTCTGTACTTGGGTGGGAGCAGTGATGGACAATCCGTGGAAAACATAAATACCCAGCACGATAATAGCTGCCGGGACGACAATCAGGGAATTTACCCTGAACTTATCACGCATCACACATTCCTGAGTTTTTGTTGAGGCGATTGTAGTGTCGGAGATAAACGATAAATTATCTCCGAAAAAAGACCCTCCGACAACAACTGCCACCATGAATGGGAGAGCAATCTCTGTCTTTTCGGCTAGTCCTACGGCAACAGGAGTGAGGGCAACGATTGTTCCTACACTGGTTCCTATGGATAGGGAGATGAAGCAGGCGGCTATAAATATTCCTGCTAACAGCAGATTGTCGGGAAGAATATGCAGAGTCAGGTTGACGGTGGCATCAATAGCACCCATTTGTTTGGCACTTTGCGCAAAGGAACCGGCGAGAATGAATATCCATATCATCAGGAGGATATTCTTATTGGCAGCTCCTACGGAGAATTGGTAAATCCGCTGGTCCAGTTTCAAGCCGCGCGTGATAGCAATCGCGTAGCAGGAAGAAACAAGAAAAGCGACAGTGATAGGTACCTTGTAGAAGTCGTTGACGAGAATGGAAGTTACCAGATAGAGGCAGAGGAACACGAACAACGGACTTAATGCCCACCAGCTACCGGAACGGTCGTTATGTATTTTTTCTTCGGTCATAAATGAGATTAGTAATATTTGTTTGAGCTGCAAAGATAGTAAGGAAACACATAAGTAGTATAAAAGGCTCAGATTTTCATCTTTTCTTTTTCCGTTTGAGCCTTTCCTTTTTCGGTTTCGGAAATTTAAAGTTGGGCGCTTTTCTTTGTTTCCTCTATTTTCGTACCGTTGATAATATAACTAATGTAGAATAGAATGACAACGACTAATTATTCAATGTGTGTGCTTTTTATCTGCCTGTTTGCGTCGTGCGGAACAGGAGAAAAGAGGACTGATGAATCAATACGGATAAAAGTGGCAGAAGTAGAAATGTCGGTTCCTTCCTCGGAACGTGAGTTTTCGTTTATTTCGAAACCATTCAAGGAGACGGAACTATCTTTTCGGGTAGGCGGTCCTATTGACCGTTTTGAGGTATATGCCGGTAACTATTATCAGCGTGGGGATATCATTGCTGAAATAGACTCTCGTGATTTCCGTATCCGTAAAGAACGTGCAGAGGCTATCTATAATCAGGCAAAAGCGGAATTTGAACGGATAAGAGTGTTGTATGAGAAAAATAATTTATCTGCCAGCGCTTATGAAAAAGCACGTGCGGATTATACTTCTGCTAAGACTGCTTTTGAGACAGCGACAAATGAGTTACATGATACGCAGTTGATTGCCCCTTTTGACGGATATGTCGGGGAAGTGTATATCGAGAAATATCAGGATGTGAAAGCGACTCAACCTGTCATCTCCTTTATTGATATTACTCAATTAAAGATAGAAGCTTATGTCACACAGGATATTGCACTTCAGGCCGGAGAAATCAAAGAAGTAGGTGTGCGCTTTGATATAGGTTCTGATGTTGTGTATCCGGCGAAAGTGGTAGAAATTTCCAAAAGTACTACCCGGAATAACCTGTCTTTCCTGATGACGGCATTATTACCCAATAAACAGGGTGAATGGCCGGCGGGCGTTTCCGGAAAGGTTTTGCTTGATCTTCCTTCTTCTTCAACGACATCCATGATAACCATACCGCAAACTGCTCTCAATCATCGTCCTACTGAAGGAGATTATGTCTGGACGGTAGATAATGCTGCCGGAAAAGTCTCGAAAAGAAAGATTGTTTTAGGTGAATTACTTCCGAATGGGAAAGTGGAAGTGAAAGGTGGATTACAGGCTGGAGAAACGGTAGCTGTCAGTAAATTGCGTTTCCTTTCAGAAGGAACATCTGTAGAAATCATGGCTCAGAAACAAGGAATGCCGGTCACTGCTCAAAAGTAAATTTGAAAGTATGAAGTTTGTGAAATATTTCTTGCAGAAAAGGTCGGTGACTATTCTGCTCTTACTATTAGTCTTAGGAGGAGGACTACTTTCCTATATCAAAATGGGAAAGCTGGAAGATGCTCCGTTCACTATAAAACAGGCATTGGTATTAACTCCATATCCGGGTGCTTCTCCTTCCGAAGTACAATCACAAGTGACTGATGTGCTGGAAGAATCCATACAGTCTTTAGGTGAATTGTATTATCTTAAAACAGAAAACCGGGCAGGACTTTCCAAGATAACGGTTTATGTGAAGAAGGAAATTCGTGCGGATGAAATGCAGCAACTGTGGGATAAACTCCGTCGGAAGGTTAATGATGTACAATCTAAGCTACCGGCTGACGCAGGTCCGTCCGTAGTAAACGATGACTTTGGCGATGTGTTGGGTGTCTTTTATGGGCTGACTGGTGAAGGATATTCGTATCGGGAACTGGAAGATCAGGCAAAACTCATTAAAAACGAACTGTTGAAAGTAAAGGACGTAGCCAAGGTCGAAATTTATGGTGTACAACCTCCGACGATTGATGTTATTCTCACCCCTTCCGTCATGGCGCGAAGCGGTATTACTCCTTCGGATATTTCCCGTGCTTTCGAGGCCCAAAACAGAGTAGTAGATGCAGGAGGTATTGATGCGGGTGTAAACAGAATACGGATTGAATCTACCGGAAATTTTTATTCTTTGGATGATATCCGGAATCTGACTATCGTATCACGTACGGGAGAGCATTTTCGATTGGCGGATATTGCAGAGATTAAGGAAAGTTATCAGACGCCTCCGAGCAATAAAATGCGGATTAATGGGAGTCCCGCGGTGGGTATTGCCATATCTACCGTACCGACTGGGAATGTCGTAAATATGGCGGAAGCTGTAAAAGGTAAAATTGAGCAATTTTCGGAGACAATGCCCGAAGGCTTTGAGTTACAGACAATTTACGACCAAGGTTACGAGTCGGCTGTGGCAAATCAAGGTTTTATCTGGAATTTGATAATTTCCGTTGTGACGGTAGTTGCCATTCTGTTGTTTTTTATCGGATTCAAAAATGGTATCCTGATAGGTAGTGGTCTGGTCTTTTCCATTTTTGCAACGCTGATTGTGATGTTGGCTCAAGGGATAGCTTTGCAGCGTATGTCACTGGCTGCAATTATTATTGCAATGGGAATGCTGGTGGATAATGCCATTGTAGTATCCGATTCGGCATTAGTCAATATGCAACGGGGGATGCGCAAGCGAGTGGCCATAATGCGAGCTTGTTCCTCAACTGCATTACCGTTATTAGCGGCAACAATTATCGCAATTTTAACTTTTTTACCTATATATTATTCACCGCATATAACCGGTGAGTTGTTGTCATCCTTAGTTGTAGTTATCGGCGTTTCGCTGATGTTCAGTTGGGTCTTTGCGCTGACGCAGACTCCTTTCTTCATTCAGGAGTTTGTTCGTCGGCCAAGACCCGACGAACTAAAGGATGCTCTTTTTGCAGGTAAATATTATGATAAGTTTCGTACAGCATTGAGGTGGGTGATTTGTCATCGGTATGCAACAATAGGATGCATGGTTGTGATGATGTTGCTAGCGGCTTGGAGTTTCAAGTTTATTCCCAAGGTGTTTATACCGGCGTTGGATAAACAGTACTTCACATTGGATGTATGGTTACCCGAAGGGACAAAAATAGAAGAAACGGACCGTCAGGTAATGGAAATGTCGGAATATATCCGTGGGCAGGAGGAAACGGAAATAGTATCTACTTATATAGGAAGAACTCCGCCACGTTATTACTTGTCTAATGTATCTTTTGGACCTCAGTCCAATTATGCACAAATATTGGTAAAATGTAAAACGTCAGAACTTTCCCGTCAGTTGCATACCCGGTTACAAGATTCGATTTCGCTGAAATATCCCGAACCTCTGATTAAAGTGAATAAGTTTGAATTGAGTCCTTTGACGGAGGCCGTCATTGAAGCCCGTTTTCTTGGCCCGGACCCTGCTGTACTTGATTCATTGGTGGGACAAGCTATTGAAGTGATGCGACGAAATCCCAAAGTAGCGGATGCACGTAATGAATGGGGAAATATGTCGTTGGTAATTCGCCCGGTTTATGATCCTGTGAAGGCGGGTGCATTAGGTATCACCAAGGCTTCGATGATGCAATCAGTGAAATCAATCAATGACGGTCTGCCTGTTGGTATCTACCGGGATGATGAGAAAAAGGTACCCGTTTTGTTGAAATCAGGTGATGTGGATATTACTGATGTCAATGCATTGGGAGATTTCTCAATTTGGAATGGAGAAAGATCGGCTCCGCTTTCGCAGGTCACGGAACGAATAGAAAGAAGTTGGGAATTTCCTCAGGTACGGACATATAACCGGCAACTTTCAATGGCTGCCATGTGTGGGGTGAAACCGGGCTACACCATGTCCGAGGTACATGGAGAAATACGGAAAGAAATAGAGAAAATCCACTTACCGGAAGGATACACCTTCTTTTGGGATTCTCAATATAAAGATCAAGGGGAGGCGATGCAGGCTATTGCGAAATATTTTCCGTTGGCATTTCTTGCATTGATAGTCATTTTGGTGGCCTTGTTCGGCAATTTCCGCGAGCCGGTTATCATTCTTTGCATTCTGCCTTTGTCTTTGATAGGAATTGCTGTTGGTATGTTGCTGACAGGGTTTGATTTTGGATTCTTTCCGATAGCCGGCTGGTTAGGTTTGCTTGGGATGATAATCAAAAATGTAATTGTGCTGATTGATGAGATAAATGTTCAACATCGGAGTGGAATTGATTTATATACATCCATTGTTGAGGCTACTGTTTCCCGAACCCGTCCTGTATTAATGGCTGCTACAACAACGATTTTCGGTATGGTGCCATTGTTGTTTGATGTTGCTTTCGGGGGAATGGCTGTTACTATAATTTTCGGATTGACATTTGCTACGGGATTAACGCTTTTTGTCACCCCCGCCTTATATTCCATGTTTTATAAAGTAAAAGGAAAATGAAGATGAGAAAAGGAATATTTAGCCTGTTGTTTTGTACTTTCGTCTTTTTGTCTTTGCCGGTTCTTGCACAACAAAGCACATTGCTGGAGAAATATCGGACTATGGCATTGGACTATAATCACGATTTGAAAGCAGCGGAAAAGAATATCGCTGCCAGTATGGAAGTAGAGAAATCTGCACGTGCCGATTTGAAACCGAAACTTTCCGGTGCTGCCAGTTTTCAATACACCGGAAATCCTATGGAACTAACTTTGGATATTCCTTCCATAGGGTTGTCGAAAACAGTGGAAGGAAAGAATTTAAACTATGGAGGTTCTCTGTCTATTTTACAACCGATTTATACGGGAGGGCGTGTACTGGAGTCCATCCGTATGGCGCAACATCAGCAGGCCTTGGCCGGTAATCAGGCGAAAGCACTGAATGATGCTGTTTGTTACCAAACGGATATTCAGTATTGGAGTGCCGTTGCTCGGCAGGAAATTGTTGATGTCGCCGAAGACTTTCGCAATTCGATAGCAGCCTTGGTTAAAACAATAAAAGAAAGGGTAGAAGTAGGACTCGTTGACCCACAGGACCTGTTAATGGCAGAAGTGAAGTTAAATGAAGCGGAATATCAATTACTTCAGGCGCAAAGTAATTTTGAAACAGGCAGAATGGCATTAAACTCAATGATTGGTGTCCGGCTGGAACAGCCTACGGAGTTGGATGCACAGATACCGATAGTAGTTGTCAGCGATTCTCTGTGGTTATCTACCGGGATGGGACGTCCGGAAATACAAATGGCTTATGACGAAATTCGTATTGCTGAGAGCACAAAAAAACTGAATGATTCGCAATTCAAACCTCAATTCTATGTGGGAGTAGAAGGTAGCTATTCATCTCCCGGATACAATTTCAAGAAAGATTTAGACCCAAACTACGCTGTTTATGCTAAAGTGTCCGTTCCTATTTTTGAATGGGGAAAACGGAGAAGCGAGAAGCGTGTTTCTTCCTTCCGTATCGGAATGGCGGAAGATAATCTAAATAAAGTCGTAGACCGGGTGGAATTAGAAGTGAGTGTAGCGCGTAAGGCATTGTCACAGGCTATTGAACGTGTTCGTTTGAGTGAAAGTTCGCTGGCTAAAGCAGAAGAAAATGAGACAAAAGCAGTAGAACGCTACAATGAAGGAAAAGTTTCGGTGGTGGAAGTGATTGATGCGCAAACCTATCGGCAGACTTCGCAGGTGAACTATGTACAGGCAAAAGCTGCTGCACAAGGACATTATTCGGAATTAATAAAAGCGCTCCATAGTTATGATTATCGCTAAAAAGCAGTAACTTTGTGTGAAAAGAATCGTATGAATATAAAATTGAACCGTATATCATATAGTGCGCTGTTTTCAGGGCTAGGCGTTTTCTCTTTTTTCCTGCTAGCCAACTATGCGGAACTTTCCGATAGAGTATCGGATGCGTTATATTCGGTAGGAATGTTTCTGTTTTTTATTCTTGCGTTCAATTTGCTCGGATATTCTACTATTCGGCTGACTACATGGGTAGATAATCAGTATTCGGTGAATATTCATCGTCGTTGGAAACTGATTTTTATTTATACAATGGTGATGTTGATGTTTTTTCTGCTCAATTATGGATTGTTGGTAACTGCCAAATTCTTGGTCGGTGCTTCACATCCTTTTGTTTTTCCTAATGGCGGGTGGCGTATCTTGATATTAGTTTGGTTGGTGGAACTGGTGATTTTAGGTTTGCTGCTTGCCAACCGTTCTATGCAGCATACCCTCAAATTGCAGAAACAGGCGGCTGCTTTGCAGGAAGAAAATAACATAGCACGCTATACAGCTCTTCAAAACCAGCTAAACCCCCATTTTCTGTTTAATAGTTTGAATACGTTGATTTCAGAAATCAGATATAATCCTAAAAATGCAGAACTCTTCACACAACATCTTTCCGACGTATATCGTTATACTCTCCAGTGTCAGAATCAGCGATTGGTGACGTTGCAGGATGAGCTTGGTTTTCTTGATTCATATATTTTTCTTCATCAAGTTCGTTTGGGTGATTGCATTTATGTCCACAACAATGTGCCGGATGAGTGGAAAGAGATGAAGATGCCGCCTTTGACGCTTCAGCTATTGGTCGAAAATGTAATCAAGCATAATGTGATCCATTCGGGGAAACCAATGGTTATCGAGCTGTGTAATGTAGAAGAACCTCCGACTCTGATAATCTGTAATCCGATTCGGCCAAAAAAATGCGGAGTCGTTTCGGGAATGGGGCTGAAAAATCTTTCCGCCCGTTATAAGCTCCTTTGTAATCAGGATATTGTGATAGAAAATGAGTCTGATAAATTTACCGTAAAAATTCCCTTGCTTTCATGAATAAGATAAAAGCTGCAATAATAGAAGATGAAGTGCCGGCGGCACGTTTGCTGCATGAGATGATACAGTCGCTTCGCCCGGATTGGGAGGTGATGATTCTGCCCGGTACTATCGAAGAATCCGTTGAATGGTTTCGTGTGAATCCTCATCCGGAACTTTTATTTTTGGATATTCAGTTGACGGACGGCAATTCATTTATGTTGATTGAACAAGCTCGGCCGGATAGTATGATTGTTTTTACCACCGCTTATGACGAGTACGCTGTCCGTGCTTTTGCGGTGAATAGCATTGACTATTTGCTGAAACCGATTCATCAGGAACGTTTATTGCAGACTATCGAACGTTTCGAGAGTCTCACAGAGAAATATATCCGTGATTTTAATCGGGAGAGCCGGATACTGGAGGTGTTGGAAAGTTTGTCTGATACGCAGAAGCTTCCGGTGGTAGAGAATAAAAAATATCGCACCCGATTTCTTATTTCTTCCGGTAATAAACTTTTTACTTTGGCGGTAAGTGATGTTGCCTATTTCTATTCGGAGAACAAGCTCACTTTTGTAGTTACCAGAAATAATAAGGAATATGTCTTGGACTTTGCACTGGATAAACTTTGTGAACAATTGGATCCGGATGTTTTCTTCCGGACCAATCGTCAGACTCTTGTTTCGGTGGATGCCATTCAGCGTATCGAACCTTATTTCCTGGGTAAGGCGGTTGTACACGTCTTGCCACCCTTCAAAGATAAAATTATAGTCAGCAAGGACAAAATTGCGGCTTTCAAGGTGTGGCTGAATTACTGATTTCCGTTAAGGTAAAAACACCTCCTCATAATATGAACACACAAAATGCAATTATTCTGTTCTCAATTCAATAGTACCTTTAATGGTATCTCCTTTTTTAATGGGCTTACGGTAAGGAGCGTAATATCCTTCAAGAAACATTTCATTGCCTGCTGTCACAAAGTCAGCAACCAAAAAACGAGTTTTGTCTTTATCCAGCCATGAACGCCAATGTTGCCCGCCATTGGAACGAACGGTGATCCGGCTATTCTGGTCATTCATCAAGCCTGCATACCAAATATTCCGGCGAGTAGCCCGAAAATCATTACTCCCCAATTCATTAAAATCTTTGCTCCATGACCACGAAGGATTCATACGGGGATTTACTTGCTGTGGTAATCCTGTATAGAATCGTTCAGCAGTTCCTACCGAACGGCTGATATGATCTGATGGGTAGACACTCCACATGCCTTTACGACGCCAGAAGGTTTTATCATAACTCTTGGGCGCATCAAAGACAAGTCCCCACTGACGAGGGTTGACATCTTGTAATGCATTGAACTGATAACTGACTTTCAACTCACCGTTGGCATTGACTGTCAATGTGTAATGACCGGAAAACTCTTTATAGTTACCTCCTACTGTCACCACTACATTATCTCCCTCCTGACTAGCTTTGATCTGAGTGACTTTCCAGTCTGTGCAGAGTTCATTATATATAGGCGTGTTGGCATTATGATTGGGATAACAACCACCTCCGGTCAAAGGGAGTGCCATCAGCCACGGACCGCCATTCAGTATTTCTTTTTCCCTTTTTCTCAAGGACAAGATTTGTCCGGTGATACGACTGATTTCACACTTAAACTGTTTTCCTGTAATGATGAAACGATCTTTGCCGGTCTTTAGCTTAGTTGATTGGCTCACCCATTCAGGTAATTCATTTTGCACTTGTTTCCCTACCGGAATCAAGTACTCGTCTGCTACAAATCCGCGAGGGTCAGTAAAGGAAAGATAGAGTTCATTTGCTTTTTCGGGATGCTTTATTGCTACACGCAATTTACCCGATTCTCCCGGAGAAATGGATGCGAACACCGTTCCCCACTCATTACCATAGCGATAAGAGATCTTTAACTGATCCATATTCAGGTACGTATATCGATTCTCTATGTCAACTATCAGTTCAGTAGAAGGCGTCAATTCCTTAGTATGTATGCGTATCGGGCTATAAATTTTCTTCATATCCCAATATTCAGGTTTCGGACGTCGCCAACCATCAATCGGTCCCCAAGGACCATAGCCTACTGCATTGCCGTCCGGCATCTGGAAAATATCGTCGATGCCTGACCATATAGAACCACCTAGCACACCTTTGGTTTTATACATGTTCTCCCAAGTAGGAGCTAAAGCCAATGCCCAGTCACTACGAATCCCCGGATCGGTTACCAGTTCACTGCGGTTATATACATTCAAGTGACAATATTCTCCGTATACCATGGGACGTTCACTTTGAGCAGCTACTTTATAACCATTAGCACCCGGATAATGTATATTGGCAATAGGCGCGGTACTTCCTTGATTGTTGAAACCTCCATAAGCCTGATCATGGAAAGTATGTGGGCGAGTCGGGTCAGCCTTTGCCACATATTCTTGTATTTGGGCAAACTCTTTATTCCAGTAAGATTCGTTAGCCATTGACCAGAATAAGACAGAAGGATGATTCCGATAAAAGTGAATCGTTTCCATATTTGCCTGGAGAATATACGGATAGTATTTATTATCCTGATAATTATGCTTTTTCCATGTTTCGTTGGCATGGTGTCCTACCCAACATACGGGAGCTTCCACTTCGACAAACATACCTAGTTCATCACACACGTCCAGCAGTTCTTCACAAGGAGGATAATGTGATGTACGGATGAAATTGCAATTGGCTGACCGATAAAGTTCGACATCACGTCGTTGCAATTCATCAGTCATCACACGTCCCATGAGAGGGTGCATTTCGTGATGACAAATACCACGCAACTTAACAGGGCGGCCGTTGACAAGCAGTTCATTTTCACAAACTTCTATCTCCCGAAAGCCGAAACGTTTTTCTACTATTTCCACAATTCGGTCTTCTTTACTCAGTTCCATTTTCAAGGTGTATAGCTGAGGACGTTCGTTACTCCATAGAAGTGGGGCTATGACTGAGTCGGAAAGTATGCCTGTCCAGCTTGCACCCGCAGCGAGTTGTGGTATGCGTTGCTCTACCATAGTAGGCAGCCCATCTATGGAGAAACGCAGCAGTAGATTGGTTTGCTTACGATTTGTGCTGTTGGTTAGTGTGGTTCGTATATTTAATAAGGCATTCTGATAATGATTGTCTAGTTCTGTCTCTATTCGTATATCGGATATGTGCGTTTCGGGAACGGCAAAAAGGGTCACTTTGCGTGTGATGCCTCCTAACTGATGGGCTGCATACTGTGTAAGACTACCTAATGTATCTGCTAACGATTCACTTTTTACAGCAAGAGCTAATTCATTGGCACCTCGTTTCAAGGTATGAGTGACATCTATTTCATAAGCCGTCATTCCTCCCAAGTGATAGCCAACTTCCGTTCCGTTCAGATAAACCCGATATTCGCTCATGACTCCATCGAAACGTAACTTCACGTTATGCTCTTTCCAATCTTCAGGCAATAAAAAGGTCTTGCGATAACCTGCAAATGTCGCAGTGTCGACTTTAAATCCTTGCATTGACCACTGACCGGGAACCGTGATTGTTTTCCAGTCGGCAGCGGTAGGTTACTTGTAAAAATATTTACCTGGACGCGGGTTAAACCACCAAATGCCATTGAGCGACATCACTGGACTGTAAACCCCGGTAACACTTTTCGGGAAGAGGGTGTAAATGGGCAATACTTTCTCTACATCCACCTGAGTATTCACTTGATAAGTTTGCGTATTGACCAATGCTTGCTTTTCTTTACCCTCGAAAGGTACAGGTGTTTTCGGATTAGAGGAATACAGATTTAATTCAGATACAATGGCATTGGCTCCTTTGCCTGCTGTCTCAAATACTAATACCAACTGACTGTAAGCATACGTTTTACGTGGTAAGTCAATCCGGTAACGTTGTTCTTTTCCGGCTTCCAACGTGACATTCTGAATTTCGTTACCATCCACCACGATACGCTGCCGACGTTCGTGGTCTGCCAGATAGACTACTTCCAACTGATAGTCGGCATGTATGTCCATATGATTAAACGCATAGATGACTTTGCTGCCAAAGTTATAGGTCACTGCTTCTTTACTGCCCTTTATATCTTCAGGCATTGTGTAATTATCTCCTTTTATAAAAAAAGGCTGAGCACCGACAACACCGCAATCATTGGATGCTACCTGTTTCATTATTCTCCCTTGTGCAGCAACTGGAGGCGTGGATAAGAAAAGTACTCCAACTGTGATCATAAGAGAGTACTGAATTTTTTTTATCGTATTGTTCATTATTTTATTCTTAGGTTTATTTGTCCGTAACAAGGTATAGCTTCTAATTTCTTGCAATAATTTCCCCATGCAATTTCAGGGTAATCCCAACGATTATTCGTATACAAAACCAGTTGCTCATTGGTTCGCTTATTCATTCGGCAAGCTACTGAAGCATCCCGAGAAACTACCGAGAGCTGATGTCCGCCCGAAGTAGCTAAAGAAAGTGTATAGTAATGGATATTCTCTTTCATTCCTTTGGCTGTCTGGGTAAGTGGCTGTTTGCAATTTGTACCTGCATCTGCCCAATAGTAATAATTGTGTGTATCTGTTTGCCAAGGTTGCACAGGCCGTTCGCCGTAAGCAGGATGATAATCGTTGTAAAGCGAAGTGTGTCCTTCGTTTCCTGCAAACTCGCCTTCGGGATAATAATTCCAATATCCTTTACGTTTCCAGTCTAAATACTGTACGGCATCCGATACATAGAAACTTAGTCCAGTTTCACGCAGAAAACCATTAGGAACACCTGAGGTCAGGTAATTCATATCCAATTGCCCATCAGGTGTGATTTTGATATTGAAATCTACCTTTATATCTTTGTATGTGCCTGACAAATCAATGTAAACTACTTCTTTCTGTTGGTTATAAGTAAGGGATGTTTTCTGCCAGTCTGCATCGGAGGTCGCAAAATAATTGGCTGATTTACGCACTTCAGCTCCAGACAGGTGATTTAGATTGACATATAAATTCAAGAAAGGACCTTTCTCTATGATAATCTTATCACCAGCTTTGGCGTTGACAATCAATCCTGTTGATTTATCGAAAGGAATCTCAAATCCTTCGCCACTTACCGTTATAAAAGTTCCATTATCTTTTACCGACAGTATTTTTCCGGCAGTTGTAGTCGGATAATTGATTTTCTCTTCTCCCAATATCAGACGATAAGCATCAATCAAATTGCCGGAAGAGGTAGCGAACTCAATCAATATAGGTTCTCCAACTTCCCATTGTTCGCCGGGAATGGTCATCGTTCCTTTCTGATGAGGCTCAATAGCAGGGAGTTTCACCGTCTTTTTGATTCCCTTATATGTATAACTTGCTTGAATTTCATTCAAATAGGTATGATCGAAACGATTATATACAGTCAAAGTCAATCGTTGTCCAGGTGTAAACATGATATTGTCCTCTGTCAGCAATCGAACCGGAGAATAGGCTTTCTTTGTCGACCAAAATTCCGGTTTTTTTCTACGCCATACGTCTACAATTCCCCATTCACCATAACCGACACAGTTTCCTTGATAGTCTTTTGGTTTTGCTGTATGGGCAAACTCTTTCCAAAACGAAGTTCCCATTTGAGGTTCGGGTAAAGCAAACGTTTCATCCACATAGCCCCAGATTGCCCCTCCCAGGCCACCAGGTGAATCAAATAAGCCACTCCACATCATATCTAGTGATTTTCCCCAGAACTCACGAATATTCGGGTCTGTCTGCAAAGTGTTATAGGTGTAGCAGGCCGGATGCGCCCATTCATCAAATAGAGCCGGAATGCCATGTCCTTGGAAATTACGTGTAGTCATTCCCCATTGTGAAAGATTGCCATATACATCTTGATAGTGCATGCTCAAAATATCATATATTTTCTCTTTTTTGTCTACTGACCCGGGATAACTGAAAATCACAGGACGAGTAGTATCTGTTTTCTTTATCCAATCCCAACAAAGCTGGAAATTGCTAC
>ERZ809296.3237-NODE-3237-length-14103-cov-4.504342_pt1 | contig 14103 bp, 4 predicted proteins | sample MGYA00520511_ERZ809296 | MGnify/ENA primary metagenome ERZ809296 (study PRJEB31576, sample SAMEA3212662) | Homo sapiens | biome: human-gut; feature: human gut; material: fecal | place: Sweden | collected 2012 ... | reverse complement strand
AGGGTAAGCAGGGTCGTTTCCGTCAGAACCTGCTCGGTAAGCGCGTCGACTACTCCGGCCGTTCCGTGATCGTGGTCGGCCCGTCCCTGCGCATGCACCAGTGCGGTCTGCCGAAGCCGATGGCCCTCGAGCTGTTCAAGCCGTTCGTCATCAAGCGCCTCGTGGACCTGAACTACGCGCAGAACATGAAGTCCGCCAAGCGTCTCGTGGACCGCGGCGACGCCGAAGTGTGGGGTGTGCTCGAGGAGGTCATCTCCGAGCACCCCGTGCTGCTCAACCGTGCACCTACGCTGCACCGTCTGGGTATTCAGGCGTTCGAGCCGATCCTGGTGGAAGGCAAGGCCATCCACCTGCCGCCGCTGGCCTGCGCCGCCTTCAACGCCGACTTCGATGGTGACCAGATGGCAGTCCACCTGCCGCTCTCCGCCGAAGCCCAGGCCGAGGCCCGCTCGCTGATGATGGCTTCCGACAACATCCTGAAGCCGGCTGACGGTCACACCGTGACCATGCCGTCCCAGGACATGATCCTCGGTCTGTACTACCTGTCCACCGTGCTGGAAGGCGCCAAGGGCCAGGGCCGCGTGTTCTCCTCGCTGGAAGAGGCCGAAATGGCCCTCGACCGCCACGAGATCGACATGCAGGCCAAGGTGCTCATCCGCCTGCCCGAGAGCTTCGTGCTGCCGAAGAACTGGGAGCCCGGCGAAGTCAAGGTGCTCGACCCGCGTGAAGGCGAGGACGAGATCACCAAGGAAGAGCGTTTCCACGATGGCACCGTGCTGTTCGCCACCTCCTACGGCCGCATCCTGTTCAACGAGACCCTGCCGACCGACTACCCGTTCGTCAACGAGCAGGTGGCCAAGGGCCGTCTGTCCAAGATCGTCGACGACATCGCCATGCGCTACTCCACCCAGCAGGTGGCCGCCACGCTGGACGCCCTGAAGGATCTCGGTTTCACCCGTGCACCGTGGTCCGGTGTGTCCTTCGCGTTCTCCGACGTGAACGAGCCGCCCGAGCGCGACGAGAAGATTGCCGAGTACGAGGCCAAGGCCGACAAGGTCAACGCCAACTACGAGATGGGTCTGTTGACCGAGGAAGCTCGTCGTCAGGAACTCATCGACCTGTGGACCGAGTGCACCGCCGAGGTGTCCAAGGAAGTCGAGGAGAAGTTCGACCCGACCTCCAACCTGGCCATCATCGTGCAGTCTGGTGCACGAGGCAACATGATGCAGATCAACCAGATCGCAGGTATGCGAGGCCTCGTGGCTAACCCGAAGGGTGAGATTATTCCTCGTCCTGTGAAGTCCAACTACCGCGACGGCCTGTCCGTGCTGGAGTACTTCATCTCCCAGCACGGTGCACGTAAGGGTCTGGCCGATACCGCACTGCGTACCGCAGAATCCGGTTACCTGACCCGTCGTCTGGTCGACGTCTCGCAGGACGTCATCGTGCGCGAAGAGGACTGCGGCACCAAGGCCGGTCTGCCCATCCGCGTCGCCGAGCGCGACAACGACGGCAACCTGGTGCTCGTCAAGGCCGCCGACGGTGGCCCGTACTCCCGTCTGCTCGCCGCCGACGTCATCGACCCGGCCGACGGACAGACCGTGCTGTACAAGCGCGACGACGCCCTGTCCATGGACGTGCTCAACGACCTCGTGACCCACGGTGTTGAGGAAGTCAAGTGCCGTTCCGTGCTGACCTGCGAGTCCAAGCGCGGTGTGTGCGCCAAGTGCTATGGCTGGTCCCTGGCCACCAACAAGCTGGTCGATGTTGGCGAGACCGTCGGTATCGTCGCCGCCCAGTCCATCGGTGAGCCTGGTACCCAGCTGACGCTGCGTTCCTTCCACTCCGGTGGTGTGGCCGCAGCCTCCGATATCACCCAGGGTCTTCCCCGTGTCACCGAGCTTTTCGAGGCCCGCACCCCGAAGGGTGAGGCCCCGATCACCGAGTTCGCCGGCAGCATCAAGATCGTGGAGAACGATCGCGGTCGCCAGATCATCCTGACCCCGGACGCCGATTCCGGCGCACCGAAGGAAGACGGCGTGATCAAGCCGATCACCTACCAGGTCTCCAAGCGCGTGCCGCTCAAGGTTGCAGACGGCGACCACATCAAGGTCGGCACCCAGCTGGTCGAAGGTTCTGTGGATCCCAAGAAGATCCTCACCATCCTCGGCAAGCGCGCCGCCCAGGTCAACATCGTGGAGGAAGTGCACACCGTGTACCGCTCCCAGGGTGTGGATATCCACGACAAGCACATCGAGGTCATCGTGCACCAGATGACCCGTCGCGTGACCATCATCGACTCCGGCGACACCGACCTGCTGCCGGGTGAGCTGGTGGACAACGCCCGCTTCCGTGAGATCAACCGCAACATCGTCAAGAACGGTGGCCGTCCGGCCGTCGGTCGTCCGGCGCTTATGGGCATCACCAAGGCATCGCTGGCCACCGACTCCTGGCTGTCCGCCGCATCCTTCCAGGAGACCACCCGCGTGCTCACCGAAGCCGCCCTCTCCGAGAAGGTCGACGACCTCAAGGGCCTCAAGGAGAACGTCATCATCGGTAAGCTCATCTCGGCCGGTACGGGCCTCGCCCGCTACCGCAACGCCGTGGTCGAGCCCGACAAGGCCATCCGCGACACCATCTACCCGAACTTCGGTCTGGGCGGCGATGGCGATCTCGGCGACGCGAGCTTCTCCGACGCCGACCTGTCTGACCTGAACTTCTCGAACCTCGAGTTCGGCGATCTGAAGCTCGGTGACGACTTCAACCCGGATGATTTCTACTCCGATCAGGGCGGTCAGCCTGACATCGAGGAGTAACCCTCCTCACCCCCGATAAGATGGCCCGGAACTCGTGTGGTTCCGGGCCATCTCGCATTTTCAGACAGCAGTATTGTTCTTGTCGATTTACGGGGGTAGTGTGGCGACCCAGGGGTGTGGGTACCGCCCCCAGTGGTTTGTGGCTCGGTACGTGCACGGAAGTCGTAAGAGAAGAGACAAGTGTTGGAGGGCCACCTATGGTGGGGTTAAACACATTGGTCGGCAAGCGGTACAAGATCCTTGCCCAGATCGGCAAGGGTGGTATGTCCACCGTCTATCTGGCAATGGATTCCTCGCTGAACAAGCAATGGGCCATCAAGGAAATTCGCAGTGCCTCTGATCCGGTGCAGCGCGACTTGGTCATTAAGAGCCTGACCGTCGAAGCCAATATGATTAAGCGCTTCGATCACCCGGCGATTCCGCGTATCGTCGACCTGATCGAAGAAAAGGGCAGCCTGTTCGTCGTTATGGATTACGTCGAAGGCCAGACCTTGGCGAGCCTGCTCAAGAAGGAAGGCCCGCAGTCCGAAGAAGACGTGGTCGATTGGGGCATCCAGCTGTGCGATGTGCTCGACTACCTGCACCGCCGCAAGCATCCGGTGATCTTCCGCGATATGAAGCCCTCGAATGTGATGCTGACCCCTGAGGGCGCAATCAAGCTTATCGACTTCGGCATTGCACTGGAGACCGGCAAGGATGCGGACAGCAAGCCGCTGGTCGGTGACGACCGCCAGCTCGGTACGCCGGGCTTCGGCGCTCCCGAACAGTTCGCCGAGAACGGCACCGTGGACGCACGTACCGATATCTACGCGCTCGGTGCCACCCTGTTCTACCTGCTGACCGGCTCACACCCGCGCAAGAACGGCATTGTGCCGATTCGTCAGATCAACCCGGAGCTTTCGCAGGGCTTGGAACTGGTGATTGCCAAGGCCACCAGCAAGAATCCGGACGATCGCTTCCAGACCTGCGCCGACTTCGCGTATGCGCTGAAACACTACAAGCAGGAAGACGCCGCATACCGCAAGGCGCTGAATTCCAAGTGGTGGGGCTTCCTCGGCACGGCGATCGCCTCCGTGGTCTGCCTGGCCCTCGCCGGCGGCAGCCTGGTGCTAGCCAACCACGCGCAGAACACCGATTACGACTACTGGATGAACCAGGCGGCGCAGACCACCGACGCATCCGCCGCAGAAGCCGCCTACGTGCGCGCAGCGGAAATCAAGATTAATGCCATTGAACCGTACGAGCAGCTGATCAAGCGTTACACCGCTGACAGTGATTTCAGCGACGACGAAGAGCAGATCTACAACACGCTGATCAACCAGCACGCCGACTCGTTGCGCAAGGACTCCACCAAGTGGGCCGAGCTGAGCTTCGACACCGGCCGCATGTATTGGTACTACTACTCCGGCTCCAAGATGGCCGGCCAAAGCGCGTCCGCCGCCAACACCGATCCGCAGCGATACGCCCGCATCCGCGCCGCTTCGCAGTGGATGCACAACGCGGCACAAGAGAGTAGCTTCAGCAACGTCAAGCTCGCCAAGATCTACGCCGACATCGCCGACTTCAACACGGAGATCGTGCCGCTGATCAACGAAGGATCCGATTCAGGCAAGTACAAGCCGTACTTCAGCAAGCTGAACGAACTGGTGAAGTCCGCCGCTCAGGAAGATAACGGTGTGATCAGCCTCGAATCCGCGAGCCTGACCTTGGACGCGTTGCGCGTGTACCCGCGCAAGTTCCGCGCGGACGGCATCACGCAACAGCAGATGAGCGATTTGGCCGATGCCGCCGCATCGCTTGCCGACAAGACCGAAACCACCACCGATGAGCTGGATGCCAGCAAGAAAGCCGCGCAACAGGCCGAAAAGCCCACCAAGGACGCCATCGTCAACGCTTTCGTTGATATCAAGGGGGACGCCAAGTGAACGCCGATATCTATAGGACTCTGGCAGTCGTATTCCTGGCTTTGGCCGTGATTCTTGCGGTCGTGGCCGTAGTGCTGTTCCGCAAGTTCAACATTCCCGCCGTGCGTGACGCCCTGACCGGCAAGCGCGGAACGTGAGATCGCCGAACTGCGTGGAGTGCGCGCCGGTTCGTGGGCCAACGCCGAGAATCTGGGCGAAGGCTCGCGCCGCAAGCGCAAGAAGGGTGCCCTTTCCGATACCACCACCGGTACGCATGACACCAGCGACATCGAATTCCGCCCGGTGACCGGTACCGGCTCCGGCTCCGGCTCTCTGGGTTCCGCCAGCACCAAGGGTGGCATTACTCGCCCCGGCGAAGACAAGCCGTCCGCAGTGCCCGGTGCCAAGCAAAAGGCTTCCGCCGCTCCGGCCGTGGTGGACGAGGAAGACGAAAGCACCCGTCTGGGTACCAAGGCCGCACTCGAATCTGTGGTTGAGATTCCGGTGTCCATGGCTTCCGCCGCCGAATTGGCGGACGAGGGCGAGACCTCGCTGATGCAATTCCGCAAGACGAATGAAGCATCGTCCGACGACGATGAATCCCGTACCATCCTGGTTCGTGGAGGGAAGAACAAGTAATGAGCTTCGTGACTAATTCCAGTTTCTGGCGCAAGTCGTTGATCGGTGCGGCCGTGGCTGTGGCGGCTCTTGCCATGGGTGCTACCGCCGTGGTAGCCAGCGCCGATTCGACTTCCGACCTCAAGCCCGAGCAGACCACCGGCTCCGTGGTGTCCGCACGCTCCTTCAAGGCCGTCAAGGCACAGTCGGCTGCCGCCACTACGCCGAAGATGGATTTGGCTTGGTATGCCGCCGATAAGGACGGCAAGGTGGCCGATAATGCCCAGCCGCTGGCCGATGGCCGCACCAATGCCTCGAATGTTCGTCTGGGCGTGACGATTACTGGGTTTGATGGTTTCCCCGCGGGCCAATTTGACCGTAACGGACAATACGTAGGTGAGGATAAAGACAAGGTTGTCTTTACCGTGACCGTGGGCATCTTGGGCGTCAAGGAAGTCAAGTATGGCGACTTCCACCGTACAGGCAATGTGCAGGACGGCTACACCTACACCGTTGAGCCGAATGATGGTCCGGCGTTCGCTCTGAGCGGTGATCCGGTTACGCTCGATGTGACGGTTGCCGCGCCGGCTGATCCTACAGCGGCAAATGCCGCCATTGACCTGAATCAGTTCAAGGATGACGACGGCACGAGCACCATCACGGCTCCTCAATTGTCCTATAACAGCACCAAGCCCGCCGCCGTGGATACGGCGGTGTTCGGCGGCGTTGCTGATACTGATTGGCTGAAAGGCAAAGACGCGACCGACGGTACCTGGTTCACGACCACGTCGCCGTCCGTAACCTTTACTCCGGTTGCGGCTGAGGCAGCCAATGTCGTGTCTTATGAGGTGACGTATCCGAATGGCAACGGCACCAAGACCGATACGGTCAAGGCAGATGAAGCATGGACCGTGCCTAACGGCAAGACCGACCTGACCAAGACCACGGTTACGGTCACCAATTGGTTCGGCAGCGCTTCCGATGCGAAGCCGTTGAGCGATTTGCTCGACGCGAAGACCGTTATTGTTGACCCGAATGCCGGCACTGGTCTGTCCCTGAATCTGACCGGTACCACCCCAGATAAGGGTGCTGTCAACAACGGCACCACGTATTACAGCAAGGTCGGCGGCTTCTCGGTGAGCAGCACGAGCGCATACTTCGCCGATGAACTCGCCCTGCTCAAGGCGAACGGTATCAAGTTGCTGACCGTTCCGGCTGCCGACGGCACCGGTGCCACAATCCCGGTGTGCGATGCCGCTGATCTTACGAATGGTGCCGTGGACTGCGGCAATGCCGGACTGGTCCTGAAGACCGGTAACCACACCATAAACCTGAACTCCGCGCTGCCGGGCGCGCCGACTGTAACGCAGTCGTTCACCATCGACACCACCGCTCCTACCGTTGCGTGGAAGGGCTACTCCAAGAACGGTGGCATTGATATTCCGTTTGGAAAGACACTCTTCGCAGTCGACCGTAAAGAACGTGCCCTGACCTTCACCGTTACGGATGATGGTGCCGGTGTGGGCAAGGTGATTGCAAGCGGTATCGATCCTGAGACGGGCAAGCAGGCCACGGTCACGTTGACCAACAACGGTGACGGCATCTACACATTCCCGCTCACCAAGGCCGGAACCTACGATCCGACGGACTTCACCATCCAAGCCACGGACAATGCAGGTACGCAGTCCAAGGCTGAAAAGGTAAACGCAATTGCCGGCGATAAGTTCACCTACACGAAGATTCGTATCGGCAAGAATGTCCAGCCGAAGACCACGGTATCGGTAAGCGGCACCGACTACATCAACGGCACTCCCAAGGTCACACTGACCGTCAAGAGCAACCCGTGGCTGTCGGACGAACTGAAGGGTCTGCAAGAAGGTGCCGGCACCAAGGACCTGAACCTGCTCACCAGCACATTGACCGCCGGTGGCAAGACCGTGTACCAGGGCGCGTTCCCGGTGGCCGACGCCACGGTGAACGACGCCGGTGACGAGATCGTGATTTCTGCGGATGTTGCCAAGCCGTTGATCGACGCCAAGAACACAAACGGCCAGTATGCCATTACGGTAACCGATAACCCCACATTGCTGGCGGTGTTGGGTGACGTGACCAATAACGCCAAGACCTTCGGCGTGGATACGCAGGCCCCGAGCTTCACCGGTGCCGCCTACCAGGCAGGCAGAGATGAACTGACCTCCACCAAGGACGATTCCATCAGTGTCGTGTCCCGTTCTGCCGCCACCATCACTTTGGACGCGCGCGATCTGCTGCCCGATTCCACGGCAACAGGTGCCGGCAAAGACGATGCACATACCTCTGGTCTGGCAAAGGTCGAAGCCAAGGTCGATTACACCACGTGGAATGGCGATAAGGTCACCGGCAAGTGGACCGAACTTCAGCGTGTGAACAACGACCCCAACAAGGTCCAACTGACGCTCGGCGACCAGGACGGCAAGTACACGCTGGCCGGCGTATCCCTCAGAGCCACCGATAAGGCGACCACGAAGCCCAATGTCAGCGATGCCGAAACCACACTGGCCACGGTAAAGACCGCACTGTCCAAGTCCACTGATACCACCGTGGCCGCTGCGGCCAAGCAGCTGCCGAATACGCTGGGCGTGAGCAAGCAGACCGCGAAGGCGACTCTGCAGCTCAACGATGCCGACCTGCAGAAGACCTACAAGGAAGACCTCACCAACATCTCCCTCAAGGTCGCCGGTGACCCCGCGTTCGCCTACCGCTGGGATGTGGTCAAGGCTGGTTATGCCAATACAGACTTGCTGACCGGCGCGGTGCAATACGGCGACGCCGGCTCGAAGGACTTCACGTTCAAGATCAGTGATGCCACCTATAAGGACGGCGTCATCACGCTGGGCACCGCAAACCTGCCCGAGCGGACCGAAACCGACAAGGATGCCACCGGCAAGCAGTTCAACGGCGACTACCAGCTGACGCTCCAGAAGAACTTCGGCAACAATGTCGAGCTGTTCAACGCTCAAAGCACCGGCACTACCAACTACCTGTTGGACACCAAGCGCCCAGTGCTGACCAAGATCAGCGGTCCGGCCGGTGCCAAGGGCGAGACCATCGTCGATACCACCGTGCAAGGCAAGAGCTACACGGTCTTCGCCAAGGCAGGTGCACAGACGTTCACGGTCTGGATCAAGGATCTGCTGCCCAACGGCCAGTCCACGAACAGCTCCGCCAAGAACGAAGCCCATACGTCCGGCATCAAGGATGAATCCGTCAAGCTGACCATTCCTGACGGCACTGATCTGAAGGGCAAGACGCTCGCCGAGGGCAAGACGGTGAATGTCACACTCGACAACGAAGGCAAGGGACAGTTCACCCTTGATCAGGAAGGCTTCTACGACTTGAGCAAGATCACGGTAAGTGTCAATGACAACCTCGGCAACGCGCTGGACAAGGAAAGCTTCAAGAAAGCTCCGGTTCAGGACAATGTCAAGGATTACGACGCCGTCGTTGCCGATGTGAATGGTGACGACACCAAGGCATCCTTCGCGGTCACCAAGTTCGACAACTCTGTGCTTGACTCCAGTGATAACAACAACAAGTACTTCCGTGGCAAGGTCAAGGTGGCCTACACCATCACCGACCACTGGTTCCCGATTTACGCCAAGCTCAACGCCGGCAAGACGAACCTGCTCGCTGGTAGTACTTCGAACACCACGCCGTTGACCGGTGGCCAGAACGAGCAGAACATCAAGCCGTTGGATGCCAGCGATGCACAGTGGACTGAAGGCGATGGCTACACGTGGACGCTCTCCGGCCAGAAGCTGTTGATCAACGGCAAGACCAACGAAGTGGAAGGCAATTACACGCTGCACCTCGCCTATGCCGGTCTACAGGCAAAGGCCAATGAGGCATCTACCCAGTCCAAAGACGTGGTGCTCGACTGGACCGCTCCGAAGCTGGGCGACCTGACCGCTTCCAGTGAAGCACCGAAGAAGTGGGATTGGATCTTCTCCACTGATGTCTTCACGGCCACGCTGAACGGCATCAGCGATAATGTGTCCGGTGTGACTGCGGACTCCACCGCGTTCTCCACCAAGCACTTCGACAACTGGCTTTCCGGCAAGAACGACCCGGCTCCCGTCTATGCGGGCGACGCGGCCGCCGGCAGCATCAGCTTCACGATGGATGGCGACAGCCAGCGCGTCTACCTTGGTGAAACCAGCCTCACCATTCGCGATGAGGCCGGCAACCCGGTCGACACCGGCAGGCTCAACGCCTACGAAGGCGTGAACGGCAACCAAGCCGCCAACGCACTGAAGGGATTGAACGGCGTGGCCATCGACACCGTGGCTCCCACCATCGCGGTCTCCTACGACAACAACGATGTGCGCAACGGCAAGTACTACAAGGCCCACCGTACCGGTACCGTGACACTGACCGAATCGAACTTCGATTTCTCCAAGAAGTATGAGGGCGATCGTGCGGTCGTCACCACGTCGATCGACGGCAAGAAGGCCACCATTCCGGTCTCCTCCTTCAAGAACGTGAGCGGTGACCTGAAGACGTACGTGGCCACCTTCGCCGCCGACAGCGACGGCGACTGGACTGTGGACGCCGCCTACACCGATCCGGGCGATCACCCGTCGAATACGATTCACGAGGAGTTCACGGTCGACACCGTGGCTCCGAAGCTGACCCTCACCTTCGACAACAACAACGTGAAGAACGGCAAGTACTACGCGGCCGATCGCAACGCTACCATTCGCGAAGTCGAGCGCAACTCCTCCAAGGACGAATCGGTCATCACCGTCACCGCCAAGGACGATAACGGCGCGGACACCGCAGCCCCCGGCCCGGCGGGCTGGCAGCGCACCGGCGGCACGCGCGAATCCACCGAGTGGACGAACTCCGTGGCATTCACGGGCGAGGCGCACTTCACCATCAAGGCCACCGCCACCGATCTGGCCGGCAACAAGGCCGAAGAGGTGAGCGAACCCGAGTTCGTGATCGACAAGACCAAGCCGCAGATCAAGATCGACCGCGTGGAAGACAAGACCGCGTACGCCGGTACCGTGGCACCGTTGATCGACTTCAACGATGTCAACATCGACATGAAGAACGTGAGCTACACGCTGGTCGGCGACCATCGCGGTGCACTCAAGGGCGACAAGATGCCCAAGAACGTCACCACCGATACGGCCAACGACCGCACCGTGGACTTCACGGACTTCGAACGCAAGGTCGACTTCGATGACGTGTACACCATCAAGGCGCACGGCACCGATTTGGCCGGCAATGCGTTCGAGACCAAGAAGACCTTCTCCGTGAACCGCTTCGGCTCCACCTACACGTTCGATGCGGACACCACGAACCTGCGCGGCACCTACCTGAAGAAGGCGCAGGACGTGCAGATAACGGAGATCAACGTCTCCGGTCTTGACCTGAGCAAGCGCCAGATTGTGATCGCCAAGGACGACAAGGCGACCACGCTCACCAACAACGACTACAAGGTCGCGACCTCTGACGACAAGGGCTGGAGCCGTACGGTGTACACCGTGCCGGCATCCCGCTTTAACTCCGACGGCTTCTACCGTGTGCAGGTGCAGTCCATGGACGAGGCGGGCAACCTCTCGCAGAACACCATGGACAAGAAGAACGCCGACCGTAAGGGCACTGCCGAAGTGAACTTCGCCGTCGACTCGACCGCGCCGACTGCTTCGCTGCTCGGCATCAAGTCCGGCACCGTGTACTACAGCCAGCAGGGACAGCCCGCGTCGGTGGATGCCAAAGACAACCTCGGCATCAAGTCCACCGAAGTGTATGTCGACGGCCAGCTCAAAGACAGCTGGAAGGGCGATGCCACGTTCAAGTCCACGCCGAGTCTGACGTTCGACGCCGACGCCAAGAGCCACGAGATCGTGATCCACACGATCGACAAGGCAGGCAACGAGGCGACGTCCACCTACGACAACATCTACGTGGCCTCCAACTGGTGGCAGTACGCCACCCACACCCCATGGCTGCGCAACACGATGATCTTCGGTGCGCTGGTGGTCTTGGCCGCCATCGCCGGAGCGATTGTGATGGCGCAGCAGCGCCGGAAGCAGTTTGCGTACCGCAAGAACCCGTTCGAGCGGTGAGGTGACTGCACTCGTTTCCCGTTAACGAGGGTTGTTTGCGGGGCGTTGCGGTGAGTAATTGCTGATGCCATAGTGGGCCAGTCCAATTGATTCTGGGCTGGCCCACTACCGTTGATGAGGGATTGCGTGATGTGGTGTTGGCTGGGTATGGGTTGTCTGGTCACCGGCTGTAGCGTTGAACGGCATCGCTTGTCGTGCGTAGACGTTGTGCGTGTTCGAGGATGTGCTGGAGTCCCTTTCATTTGTGCATGCCTGCTGCGAATCTATGGGCAGAGCGATGATATAAATTAATCAGAAGATAGGCGAGGGGAGAAACTGATGAAGGGTTTGGTTACCATCCACGATGGCATTGCGGATGTGCGTTTCACTGCCTCTCTGGATGTGTCCGGTGATACGTCGATATCCGCTATTCTTCCTTCGCTGTCCAATATTGTGGGATTTCAGTCGCCTTTGGATTCCATGGGTTTGGCCATAGATGGTAGAACTGTGCCTCCGACCATTACCGTGTCGCAGGCGGGTTTGCACGAGGGCTCGTGGATTTCGCTGTTGAAGCGTGATCGGAAACCATTGAATCCTTATGCCAATACCGGTCTCAATGATGGTTATGTGCAATTGCGGTTTGTCAGCGGCGAGAATGCGGGCGCTGTATATGATGTGTCTGCCGGCACGATGTCGATAGGCACATTGCTGAATCCTGAACGAAACTCCATGAATGCGGATTTCATGTTGGATGTCGGGGCAGACAGTGACGTACGCCTGATTCCGCATGTGCGTGAAGGCAAGCTGCAGAAGCGCGCCGCATGGTACCGCAAGCGCAAGCGGGAAATTCATTCCGGTGTTTTCATCGATGGCAAAGAAGTCATAGAACCGGTATCACTGAATAACAGCACCGAAATCGTGCTGCCGGAATGCATTGTCACCGTGACCCACGGCCGTGAGACTTCCGTGCCGGTGGATACTGAAGAAATGGAAGGTCGCTGGCTGTTCGCTAGGCCGCCGAAGATTCGCGAGGTGGTCAAACAGCGAAAGTTTACGCTGCCCGGAGAACCGCAGAAGCCAGAGAAAGCGCCGATTCCCCTGCTCACGAGCCTGCTGCCTCTGGCAATGGCTGCAGTAATGTGCGTGCTTCTGAAGAGCTATACCTATCTCATGTTCGGTCTGATGAGCCCAGCGATGATGATTGGCTCGTATATTTCCGGTAATCGTGCCGGAAAGAAGCGATACAAGCAGCAGATGAAACGCTTTGCGGAAAACACGAAGCGTATTCGCGGCGAGGCGCAAAAAGCTGTTGATGCTGAGGTGGCCCAGTCACGACGGGAGTATCCTGATCCCACACAGGTATTGGATATCTGCGCTCGTCACACCGCACGGTTGTGGAACCGCCGCTCCACTGATGAATCGTGGCTGCGTTTGCGTGTGGGCACGGGAACCATAGACTCGCACATCACATTGGAAGACCCCCAAAAAATGGAGTTTGAGCGGGTCACCAAGTGGCAGTTGAAGAATTTCCCGGTAACGGTATCTCTGCCGGATGCCGGATGTGTTGGCTGCACTGGAAATGCCGACGTGTTGTATCCGGTGGTGTCATGGATGACCGCGCAGATGGCGGCATTGCATTCCACCCGTGATCTCACGTTGTATCTGCTGTCTCCTCGCCTTAAGGATCGAGGTCAGGCGATTGCTGGCATTGATTGGTCGTTTGCGCAGTGGTTCCCGCATTTTGCGCCGCATTTCGGTCAGAATGCGGTGCGTACCATGGCGGTTAGTGCGGATGATTTGGCTCTGCGTATTTCTGAGCTGACGACGATGCTGGATGAACGCAGCAGTGAGCAAAAGCGGCAGTCCATCAAACACTGGGTGGGGCCAGCGGTGGTTGTCATCATGGAACATGCGCACGTGCTGCGCTCCATGCCTGGCATCATACGACTCCTGCAGGAGGGGCCGGCACTTGGTATATACGCACTGTGCATCGACACGGATGAGCGATTATTACCTGAGGAATGCCAGACCGTGATTACTGCTACCGCGAAAGACCTTCGTGTGGAAAGCAACAAAGCCGACGATGTGTTTGACATCATGCCTGATTTGGTATCGCAGGATTGGCTTGGTGCCGTGGCTGGTGCGTTGGCTCCCATTGAAGATGGCAGCCCTGCCGAAGGGCAGTCCGCCATTCCCGATCACAGTCGTCTGTTGGATTTGCTGGATTTGACGCCTACGCCGGAGCAAATCGAGGCGCGATGGGCAATGTACCCACGTTCTACAGCGTGTGTGATTGGCGAATCCGTGGATGGTCCATTCGGATTGGATATTTCCAAAGACGGCCCTCACGGATTGATTGGCGGCACCACCGGTTCTGGTAAGTCAGAATTATTGCAATCCTTGGTCGCATCTCTGGCTGTGGCCAATACGCCACAAGCGTTGAACTTCGTGCTTGTGGATTACAAAGGTGGCGCGGCATTCAAGGATTGTGTGAAACTACCTCACACCGTGGGCATGGTCACCGATTTGGATAATCATCTTGTTTCCCGTGCGCTGACTTCGCTGGGTGCCGAGCTCAACTACCGTGAGCATTTACTGGCACGGGCTGGAGCCAAGGATCTTGAAGATTATATCGATATGCGTGAGGCCAAGCCCAGCCTTCCAGAGATA
>ERZ809296.3223-NODE-3223-length-14144-cov-2.976790_pt1 | contig 14144 bp, 15 predicted proteins | sample MGYA00520511_ERZ809296 | MGnify/ENA primary metagenome ERZ809296 (study PRJEB31576, sample SAMEA3212662) | Homo sapiens | biome: human-gut; feature: human gut; material: fecal | place: Sweden | collected 2012 ... | reverse complement strand
ACTAACAAATCTCATGGAAAGCCGCGGCTATTCCAGGGAAAAATGTGAACGCATCATAGAAAGCCAGGCATCTGAGGAGGAGTACAGGGCCAGATGCAGCCGCGTCATCGACAACAGCGGAAGCGCCCTGGAAACGGAAAAACAGCTAAAGGAGATTCTTTGTCATGAGATTTGTTAGTATCGCCAGCGGCAGCAGCGGAAACTGCATTTATGCAGGGACAGAAAGCACCCATATCCTGGTGGACGCAGGCATCAGTGCAAAGCGCATCGAGCAGGGACTTTTTGAGGTAGGGCTGAAGGCCGGAGAGGTGAACGCCATCTGCATCACCCATGAGCACACAGACCATGTGCGGGGCCTGGGCGTTCTGGCGAGAAAATATGCGATCCCCATTTACGGAACAAAGGGGACTTTACAGGAAATAAAAAAGATCAAGGGACTGGGAGAGTATCCGGAGGAGCTCCTCCATCCGGTGCTGCCGGACGTGAAGTTTACGGTGGGAGACATGGACGTGCTTCCCTTCCACATCGACCACGATGCGGCGGACCCTGTGGCCTACCGGATCCAGTCTGGAAATAAATCCATTGCAGTAGCTACGGATCTGGGCCACTATAACCAGTATACCATCGACCATCTGCTGGATCTGGATGCGGTTCTTCTGGAATCCAACCATGACCTGCGGATGCTGGAGACCGGCCCCTATCCGTATTATCTGAAACGGCGGATCATGGGCGACTTCGGCCACCTTTCCAACGAAAATGCCGGGCGGCTGTTAAACTGCATCTTAAGCGGGAAGATGAAGCACATCCTTCTTGGCCATTTGAGCCAGGAAAACAATATGCCCGAGCTGGCTTATGAGACCGTGCGCCTGGAGGTGGACATGGGAGATACCCCATACCAGGCCTCGGACTTTTATATGGCCGTTGCCAGACGGGACCGGATGTCTGATATTCTTACCGTATAAGGAGGCGCCCATGAGAATTCTTCTGATCCGCCACGGGCGGCAGAACAGCCCCCTGTGCAATGTGGACGTTCCCTTATCGGAAGCGGGGAGGGCCCAGGCAGCCCTCCTGGGAGAGCGTCTGAAGCATGAGGGCATCGACGCGGTCTGGTCCAGCGGCCTCTGCCGGGCTGTGGAGACCGCCGACCGGATCAACGAAGCCTTAAAGGTAAAGCGGGTGATCCGGGAGGACTTAAAGGAGATCTCCTTCGGGGATCTGGAGGGTCTGGCTGATCCGGTGATCGCAGAGCGGTTCGGCAGCTTTTTAAGCCAGCGGAAAAAAATGGAACACGATCTTCCCTATCCCGGAGGCGAATCGGCCGCAGATGTGGTAAAGCGGGTCCTGCCGGTGATGAATGAGATCCTGGCCTCCGGGGACAGGGCAGTGGCAGTGGTGACCCACGGCGGCGTGATCCGCAGCATGACGGCCCATTATCTGGGCATGGAGCTTTCAAAGACCCAGCTTCTGGCCTCTCACCTGGAAAACTGCGGGATCACAGAGTTCTGGTTCCGGGAGGACGGCACGGCGGTCCTGAACCGCTTTAACGACTATTCCCATCTGGAGGGAAAGAAAGAGCTTTTACGGAGCGGATGGAGCGAGAAACGATGATTGAGCTTGAGAAAAAAGAAAAAGAGATGATACAGGCGCTGTTTACGGACTTTTTAAGGGAGCAGCCTCTTTCCGTGGTCTTAAGCGGCCAGGCGGGAAAGGACGATTTTATCCGGATGCGCCTCCGCCCGGTGCTTTCCGCAGGCCAGGTGGCCTTCCAGGCCGAGGAATTCCGCGGAAAACAGGCCTTCCATAAAAATATGGACGCCTCCCAGGCCTGCGCCTATCTGACGGAGCTTATGGGTACGGCCTTTAAGCAGGCCCAGGCGGAGACCGAAGGCTGGACGGCCTCGGTCCTGGTGAGCAAAAAGGGAAAGATTTCCATAAAGAGGAAGCCAAAGGCAGAGATACGGAAGCCGGCGGATGTCTTAAACGATGCCTGGAAAAGCGGACTGGCCCATAACCGGAAAAAGAATTACATTCTGGAGGAAGGGAAAGCCGTCCCGTTCCTGGTGGATCTGGGCGTTATGACAAAGGATGGCAAGATCGTAAATTCCAGGTATGACAAATTCCGCCAGATCAACCGGTTCCTGGAATTCATTGAGGATATCCTGCCGAAGCTGGACCGTTCCAGGGAGTCTGTGATCCTGGATTTTGGCTGCGGAAAGTCCTATCTGACCTTTGCCATGTATTATTATCTGAAGGAACTGAAAGGATACCCGGTGCGGATCATTGGGCTGGATCTGAAAAAAGACGTGATAGAAAAATGCAATGGCCTGGCCGTAAAATACGGCTACGAAAAGCTGGCCTTCTATACTGGGGACATTGCTTCATACGAAGGCGTGGACCAGGTGGACATGGTAGTGACTCTCCACGCCTGCGATACGGCAACGGATTTCGCTTTGGAAAAGGCGGTACGCTGGGGCGCAAAGGTCATCCTTTCCGTTCCCTGCTGCCAGCATGAGCTCAATGGACAGATGGAAAATGAGCTTCTGGAGCCGGTGCTTCAGTACGGGATCATAAGGGAACGCATGGCTGCCCTGTTCACAGACGCGCTGCGGGCCAGGATCCTGGAGTGCTGCGGCTACCGGGTACAGATCCTGGAATTCATCGATATGGAGCATACTCCGAAGAACCTCCTGATCCGGGCCGTAAAGCAGGGCGGCCCCAGAAAAGACCGGGAGGAACTTCAGGCTGTTTTAGATTTCCTTCACGCGGAGCCGACTCTGTACCGGCTTCTGATGGAGCAGGACGATTAAATCTATATTATGACCGGAGACCGGGTGAACTCATTTTTCATGGGCCGCCCGGTCTTTAATTCTGCTGCCAGACGGTAAAGCTCCGCACACTGTAAATGCTTATAAAAAAGCTCCAGGGACGGACCAGAAAGAAGAGCGGCCGCGTTGGCCGTTTTGGTGATCATGGGAACCGCAGAATGCTTTTTTATTTCCGAGAGCAGTGGAAGAGCATCCTTCCGGAAGCCCAGGATCCTGAGCCACGGGGCCGAGTCCATGGCCTTAAAGCGCTCCGTTTCCTCCCGGGTGATCCCCAGCACCGTATTTAAAAGACAGCGGCTCACCCGGGCGTACGTATACTGCCGGTCCTTGGAGGAAGCAGTCCGTTCCGAAAAAGAGGCGAAGGAAAGCCGGTTTTTGTGGAGCTTCCTCGCCAGATCCTCCGGCATGCCAGAGATCCCCGTCAGCTCACAGAGCGGCAGGGTCAGAAGCTTTTCATTTAAGATCATGGAAAAATCGTCGGCTGTGACCTGGGGACAGGACTCTAGCTTAAGGCACGAAAAGAAGGCTTCCGGCACCACCTCAGTTAAAAAATCCAGGTCATTTTCTGCCAGAGCCTTCCGGATGGCAGTGGCAGAGGCAAAGCTTCCTTTTCTCCCGCTGCTGTGATAGCCCCCGTCATTCCGTTCCACTGGGACCGGGAGCATGGAGGAGCCATGGCTTTTGATGGCCCGCAGGTATTCGCAGGCCAGGATATCGTTGGGGGAAACAGGGACTGGAGCGTTTGTATGGAGGAAGGCCTCCTCCCTGGCCCTTGGCCAGGAAAGCCCCCGCTTTAACCCCTCCCGGATACGCGCAGAGACCTCCGGTGTTTCCGCCTCGTAAAGGGCGGCCTGGCGTTCCAGGAGCTTAAGATCCCCGGATTCGCTGCCAAAGGAGAGAAAATCCGCCGCTCCGGTCCTGGCGGCCATGGAGACGCCGCAGGAGGCAAAGTCCTCTGCACTGGCCACCGACCCGAAGATTGGCATTTCCAGCACCAGGTCCGCCCCGGAAAGAAGGGCCATCCTGGTGCGCATATATTTATGGAAGACCGCCGGAGCGCCCCTCTGGACAAAGTCCCCGCTCATGACTGCCATGACAAAATCCGCCCCCGTAAGGGCCCTTGCTTCTTTAAGGTGGCGGATGTGGCCGTTGTGGAACGGATTGTATTCTGCAATGACGGCTGCTGTTTTCATTTATCTGACCTCACACGTTTTTTGTTACCTTATCATACAAGCCCAGGGAAATCAACTGGAAAAATCCCGGGGAATTGATATAAAATTAATGAAATATTCATTTGTTTTTTGACAAAAACTGTGCTATACTAGAGAAAATCCAGAAAAGAAAGGACTGATCCTATGAAACTGATTTTCGCTATTATACGATATGATAATGAGGATGAAGTGGTCAACGCCCTGACCCAGAAACGTTTCAGTATCACAAAGCTTTCATCCACCGGCGGCTTCTTACGGAAAGGCAATACGACTCTGATGATCGGTACCGAAGAGGAGCGTGTAAAAGAAGCCATCGAAACGATCAAAAAGGAATGCGGCGCAAGACAGAAGATCACCATCAATATGCCGTATATCTCCGGCTCTGTAATGATGAACTGTGCCACAATGCCGATGAACGTGGAAGTGGGCGGCGCTACGATCTTTGTGATCGATGTGGAAGATTACGAGAAAATTTAAATAAATAGAAGAAAAGAGACTGTGTAAAGGCATGGGCGGAAGGGAGATTCCTTCTGCCCGTCTTTTTTTTAACAAAACGTATTGAAAAAAGTGCAAAATTTTGGAAAAACGAACTTGTATCGCCAATTTGTGTGCGATATAATAGAAACAGGTATGATAAAAATACTATGGAAACCAGAAGGGAGTAATTATCATGGCATTCATTGATCTTATGAAAGAAAAGGCCAGACAGAACAGAAAGACCATCGTTCTGCCGGAAAGCGAAGACCAGAGAACTCTGACCGCTGCCGCCCAGATCTTAAAAGAGGGAACTGCCGACCTGATCCTCGTTGGTAATGCAGAAACCATTAAAAAAGACGCAGCAGCGCTGAACGCTGATATTGAAGGCGTAAAGATCGTGGATCCGGAAACAGATCCGAAATTTGACCACTATACTGAAACTCTGTTTAAGCTGAGAGAGAAAAAGGGCATGACCCTGGAAAAGGCCACTGCCACCTTAAAGAGCGATCTTATTACCTACGGCGTTATGATGGTAAAGGAAGGCGATGCAGATGGTCTTGTAGCCGGTGCATGCCACGCAACCGCTGATACCTTAAGACCGGCTCTCCAGATCCTTAAAACGGCTCCGGGAACCGAGCTCGTTTCCGGTTTCTTCATCATGGACGTTCCCAACTGCGAATACGGCGCCAACGGTACCTTCCTGTTTGCAGACTGCGGCTTAAACCAGGATCCCACCTCTGAGGAACTGGCAGCCATCGCCAACAGCAGCTCCGACAGCTTCCGCGCCCTTACCGGCGAGGAGCCGAAGATCGCAATGCTGTCCCATTCCACCAAAGGCAGCGCCAAGCACGCTCTGGTGGACAAGGTAACGGCGGCTGTAAGCATTGCCCATGAGAAATATCCGGAATTAAACTTAGACGGAGAGCTCCAGCTGGATGCAGCGATCGTTCCGTCTGTTGCAAAATCCAAAGCAAAAGACAGCAAGGTTGCCGGACAGGCCAACGTGCTGATCTTCCCTAACCTGGACTGTGGAAATATCGGCTATAAGCTGGTGCAGAGACTGGCAAAGGCTGAGGCTTACGGTCCCATGCTCCAGGGTATTGCAAAACCGGTCAACGACTTATCCCGCGGCTGCTCTGCCGAGGATATCGTAGGCGTGGTAGCCCTGACTGCCGTACAGGCCCAGATGGCAAAATAAACCAATCGGAAACAGGAAAAGGAGTTTATGGAAATGAATATTTTAGTTATCAACTGCGGAAGCTCTTCTTTAAAGTACCAGCTCATCAACTCTGATACAGAGGCAGTCCTTGCAAAGGGCCTCTGCGAGAGAATCGGGATCGAAGGCAGCCAGATCACTTACCAGCCGGCCGGCGGAGACAAGGAAGTTACCGTTTCCCCCATGCCGACCCATACCCAGGCGATCCAGCTGGTACTGGATGCCCTTACCAATGAGAAGAACGGTGTGATCAAGAGCTTAAAAGAGGTTGGGGCTGTGGGCCACCGTGTGGTTCATGGCGGAGAGAAATTCACCTCCTCCACTCTGCTCACAGAGGACGCCATCAAGGCCATCGAAGAGTGCAACGATCTGGCTCCGCTCCACAACCCGGCAAATCTGATCGGTATCCGTGCATGCCAGGAGTTAATGCCGGGCGTTCCCATGGTAGCAGTATTCGATACCGCGTTCCATCAGACCATGCCGGAGGAGGCTTATCTTTACGGCCTTCCCTACGAGTACTATGAGAACTACAAGGTAAGAAGATACGGCTTCCACGGAACCTCCCACAGCTTCGTTTCCAAAAAGGCTGCTGAAGTAGCAGGAAAGCCCTATGAGGACCTTAAGATCATCGTTTGCCACCTGGGCAACGGCGCAAGCCTTTCTGCAGTAAAGAACGGTAAATCCGTTGATACCAGCATGGGCCTGACTCCTCTTGAGGGACTGATCATGGGAACCCGCTCCGGCGATATGGATCCGGCGATCATGGAATACATCGCAAAGAAGGAGAACCTGGATATTGCAGGCGTTATGAACGTGCTCAATAAGAAATCCGGCGTTCTGGGCCTTTCCGGAGTATCCAGCGACTTCCGTGACCTGGAAGAGGCTGCTGCTGCCGGAAACGACCGCGCTGAAAAGGCCTTAAAGGCATACAACTACCGCGTTGTTAAGTACATCGGTGCTTACGTTGCTGCTATGGACGGCGTTGATGTGATCGCATTTACCGCAGGTCTTGGAGAAAACGGCAAGTCCACAAGAAAAGCCATCTGCGACCACCTTTCCTACCTGGGAATCAAGATCGACGACGAGGCCAACAGCATCCGCGGCAAGGATGTGGTGATCTCCACTCCGGACTCCAAGGTCCAGGTTATGGTGATCCCCACCAACGAGGAGTTAGCAATCGCAAGAGAAACTCTGGCTCTGGTATAAGGAAAACAGATTCACGGCGGGCAGTTTTTTGGGATTGACTCCAAAAGACACAGGGCTTACAATAATTATGACCGATCATATGAAACAGGAGGGGTATCAATGAAAAAACGGGCCTGTCTGCTGGCCGCAGCATTCTCCATTTTTCTTGGAATGGAGGCCTATGGAGGCCAGTTTATTAAGGATGAGACCGGACTCTGGTATCAGAACGCGGATGGGACCTGGCCTGTGGGATGGTTCCAGTCTGACACCGGAAGCTGGTATTGCTTTGACGAGAACGGATACGCCCGTACCGGATGGTATGAAGAGAATGGGATCCGGTACTATCTGGGGATCACAGATGGACGGCTGTTTACGGACTGCACATCCTATCTGGAGGACGGCTGGTACTCATTTGACGGCGAAGGAAAAAGTACCTATACCGGTACGGATCACATTGGCTGGCTCTGGGACGGCGTTCACTGGCTCTACCGGAAGCCCAGCGGGGCTTATGTGACGGACGGATGGCGTACCATTGACGATGCTTCCTATTATTTTTCAGAAGGCCATCTGGCAACGGGCCCCTTTTCCATTGGCGGAGAAAACTATTTCTTTGACAGCCAGGGACAGAAGGCCAGCGGGCTGACGGTCTGGAAGAATGATTTTTACTATATCAATGACGACCAGACGGTTTTAAAAAATTCTGAAAAGGAGATCGACGGCATCCTTTATCGTTTTGATGAGACGGGAAGGGGAAGTATGGTTTCCCAGCGTCCCTCTGCCCCATCCATGAATTTTATACCAGGAGAGGACTGGCCCTACAAGGCGGTCACAGAGATCCCTCCGGAAAACGAAAAGACAGAGCTGCACCGTACCTGCGACCAGATGGCGGATCAGATCCTGTCCGAGATCATAAATGACGCCATGGACCAGCGCCAAAAGGCAGAGGCCATTTATAACTGGGTACGCGGAAACATCCGTTACAGCGGAGCCTCAGCCACCCGCGACTGGGTCCAGGAGGCTTACCAGGGCCTCCGGCTGCGGCGGGGCGACTGCTTTACTTATTATTCTGTATCCCAGCTGCTTTTAAGCCGGGCCGGGATCGCAGGCATCGAGGTGGTCCGGTCTACGGATAACCATCACTACTGGAATCTGGTGAACATCGACGGCAGCTGGTATCATTTTGATGCGACTCCGCGCCGGGCCGGAGGATATTTCTTCCTGTGGACCGATGATCAGATGGAACAGTATTCCAGACAGCATGGCGGGTGCTTCACCTTTGACCGCCGGCTTTATCCGGCAACTCCGGAATAAGCGTGACCGTTCAGCCGTGCAAGGCTCCGAACAGGAAAATGCATGGCTGAGCGGTTACGGATCATATGAGTACGGCCGTCTGGCTTCCAGGCGGGAAAACCAATACATAGATGGGAGAGATACAGTATGGAAGAGTTATATGAGATCCTGGAGGACATTATACCTGGAGAGGATTACAAAAACAGCACGGCCCTGGTGGACGACGATATCCTGACCTCCTTTGAACTGGTACGCCTGGTGACGGAGATCGACAGCACGTTTGATATCTCCATCCCCTCCAGCGAGATCGTTCCTGACAATTTTAATTCAGTGGAAAGCATCTGGGCGCTGATCGAGAGGCTGGGAGGAGCCGACTGATCATGGCTCTTGTATCGTACGGGTTTGGATTTTTCTGTGCAGTCCTCCTGCTTCTGTATTACATAGTCCCAGGGCGGTTCCAGTGGCGGATCCTTTTAGCGGCCAGCATCCTGTTTTACGGTTTTGCAGGCCCTCTGTGGATCCTTTATCCTGCGGCTTCTTCGGTCTCTGTCTGGTATCTGGCGCGTAAGATCGGCTCCATGACGGACCAGTACCGGAGCTGGGTACAGAAAGAGCAGCCGGACCGGACGCAGAAAAAGGCGTATAACCAGAGGCTGAAGGCCAGGCAGAAACGTTTCCTGATCCTTGGGCTTCTGCTGAACTTCGGCATACTGGCCGTTTTAAAGTACACAAATTTCCAGCTTTCCAATGTGGAGGGGATCCTTCACCTGGCCGGAATTTCCGGGGAGATGGAGTACGCAGACTGGGTCCTTCCTCTGGGGATCTCCTATTATACCTTCCAGTCCATGGGGTATCTGATCGATGTTTACCAGAGAAAATATGATCCGGAAAAAAGCCTTCTGCGGACTGCACTGTTCGTATTCTATTTCCCGCAGCTCACCGTGGGGCCCATCAGCCGCTTTGACCGGCTGAAGAAGGAGCTTTATTCTCCCCACCGCTTTTCCATGGACCGGCTGGCAGTCGGAGGGCAGAGAGTGCTCTGGGGATATTTTAAAAAGCTGGTGGTGGCAGACCGGATCGGGCCTGCTGCATCCATGATCACCGGATCCCCGGAAATTTATGGAGGCGTTTACGTCTTACTGGGGATCGTCGGACATGTGATCCAGCTTTACGCCGATTTTTCGGGAGGGATTGATATTATCCTTGGTATTTCGGAAATGTTTGGGATCCGCCTTCCGGAAAACTTTGACCGGCCCTTTTCATCCCGGAGCCTGGCAGAGTTCTGGCGGCGTTGGCATATGACTCTGATGCAGTGGTTCCGGGAATATATCTTTTTCCCCGTATCCACCAGCCAGGCGGCCAGGAAGCTTTCTGTGGCTGCTGGCCGCCTGGCCGGGAAAAAGGCCGCCGGGAAAGTGCCGGTCTATCTGGCCTCCCTTACAGTCTGGTCTGTGACAGGGATCTGGCACGGGGCTTCCTGGAACTGGGTCCTCTGGGGACTGGCAAACTGTGTTTTCATGCTCCTTTCCCAGGAGCTTTCGGGCCTGTTCCGAAGCCTCCAAAGCCGCTTCCCTTTTACGGACGGACGCGGATACCAGTGTTTTCAAAAGGTACGGACCTTTTTTGTATTCTGTCTTCCCTGGATGTTTATTTACTATCCTGCCGCAGAGGTATTTCCACGTCTTTTGGGGATTCTGAAAGGTGAGGGGCTCCTTTCCCTTATGTTGGGCGGCTATGGAACGCTTATGGACACACCGGATCTTATGATCCTGGGCCTGGGGATCCTTTTTATGGCCCTGGCCGGGCAGATCTGCGGAAATGAAGGGCTGAAGGAACGGCTTTCCCGGCTCCCCTGGCCGGTTTCCTATGGTCTTTCCTTTGTCCTGTTTCTGATCCTCCTTGTAACCGGCGTTTATGGCAGAGGATACGAAGCCAGCCAGTTTATCTATAATCGTTTTTAGGAGGAAGGGCATGAAAAGGAAAAAATCAAATGCGCTTTTTGTTCTTCTGGCCGCAGCCATCTCCCTTCTGGTCCTCTGGGCTGTCCAGCGGCTTCTGGTCCCCAAGTATATGGGAATGGTCGTGGAAGGGAATCTCACAGGAGAATATTATAAGGAAGTACCGGGACATGATGTGCTGATCCTGGGAAACTGCGAAGCCTATGAGAATATCTCTCCGGCAGTCCTCTGGAGGGAGTTCGGAATTTCCAGCTATATCCGCGGAAATGCAAACCAGCTCATGGCCCAGTCCTATTATCTTCTGGAGGATGCTCTTAAATATGAAGTTCCGGGCGCGGTGGTGCTTTCGGTGTCTTCCATGACGAATTTCAGTCAGGACAATGAAAGCTACAACCGTATGACCCTGGACGGCATGCGGTGGTCCCCATCCAAATGGAAGGCCATACAGGCCACAAAAATGGAGGACGAGCATGTCATCGAATATATATTCCCGCTTTTACGCTTCCATTCCAGATGGAAGGAGCTGGAAAAAGAGGACTTTACTTATTTCTGGGACAGAGGGACCGTATCCCATAATGGATATTATATGAGGGCTGATATCCGGCCGGCAGGGGAGTTTCCCGCCGCCAGAAGGCGGTCTGATTATTCCTTCGATCCGCGGTGCTGGGACTATCTGGAAAAGATCCGGCTTTTATGTGAAGAAAAGGGCATCTCCCTGATCCTCATGAAGGCTCCGGCCCTGTATCCGGCCTGGTATGACCAATGGGACCAGCAGATCGCCCGGTATGCCGCAGATCATGGCCTGACGTACATAAACTGCATGAAGGATCCAGAGGCCATTGGGATCGATTTTTCCCATGATACCTATGACGGAGGCATCCACATGAACGTGTACGGCGCAGAAAAGGTGGCCCGTTTCCTGGGACCGGAGCTTCTTAAGGTCCCGGGCGTTTCCGACCGCCGCCAGGAAGAGGCTCTGGCAGTCCGGTGGGAAGAGAAATGCCGCGTTTATGATGAAAAGAAAGCAGAGCAGGAGGAGGAATTTTCCCGGCTCGGCTATTTAGAGCAATTTTACCAGGGGCAGTGATCCCCCGCTTAATAAACAAAAGAAAGGAAGTCTTTTACTATGAGAAAGTCTGGAAAATACCTGACCGCAGCCATCCTGGCAGTGTCCATGGCAGTCACTCCCATCACCTCTTACGGCTTTGGCTGGTCAAAGACCGAAGCTGCTGAGGAAAAAAAGGAGGAGTCCTACGCATTTAAGACAGGAGATACTGTGATCACTATGGGCGCAGAGGCGGCCCCCATCTTAAAGGCCCTGGGCAAGGTGAAAAGTACCTTTGAGCAGGACAGCTGTGCCTATCAGGGAAAATCCAGGATCTACACCTATGATAATTTTGAACTGGGCACCTCCACTGCATCCGGAAAGGAATGCGTCGAGTCCATTTACATTGCAGGCACCTCCGGCACAGCGGCCACCCAGGAGGGCGTTCAGACCGGCTCCAAAAAGGAGGACGTGATCAAGGCCTATGGTAAGGATTATAAGGAGGATTTCGGGACCCTCCGTTATACCCTTGGAAACTGCCAGCTTTCCTTCTATATGACCAATGGAGCGGTGGACGCCATTGAATACGTCCTCGTTCCGGTAAAATAACGTGGAAGGAAGAGCACAAAGGAATATACCGTCGCTGTTGGAGGAAGCCGCTGCCCGCTTTCCCCAGCGGAAGGCCTATGAGGATGAAACGTGTTCCATGACGTTTTCAGAGGTCCGCCGCCTGGCTGCCTCCATCGGGACCGGGATCGCCGCTTTAGAGAATCCAGGCCGTCCTGTGGCCGTCTTTATGGAAAAAAGTGTCTGGATGGCTGTTTCACTCCTGGGCGTTTCCTGCGGCGGCTGCATCTACTGTCCTGTGGATGTGGCTATGCCAGAAGCGCGGATGGACCGGATCCTTTCGGTCCTGGAACCGGCGGCTGTCCTGACTTCCGGATCTATGGGGGCCAGAGCCCGGGAGGCCTGCGGGGACTGTCCGGTCCTTCTTGTGGAGGATCTGGCCGCCCGTCCGGCCGACGAGGCCCTTCTGGCCTCCCTGCGGGCCCGTATCAAGTCCTCAGATCCCCTTTACATCCTTTTTACCAGCGGCTCCACTGGTATGCCCAAAGGTGTTGTGGGCACCCACCAGACGGTGCTTAACAACCTGGAATGGCTGGCATCCCGTTTCGATCTGGGACCGGACGACGTACTGGGAAACCAGGCTCCGCTCCATTTTGTGGTGGCGGATCATGACCTTTACTGCCCCTTGAAGTTCGGCTGCAGCTCCTTTTTCATCCCAGCCGGCTATTTTTCGTTCCCTGCAAAGCTGATCCCGCTTTTAAACCAGCACCGCGTGACAACGGTATTCTGGGTCCCGTTTGCCCTGGGAACCATCGCCAGTCTCCGGGCCCTGGATGAGATCCTGCCGGAATTTCTCCGGTATGTGTTCTTTGTGGGGGAGGTGATGCCGGTGCGCCAGCTGAATTACTGGAGGGAGCATGTGCCGTCGGCCCATTATATCAATCTCTATGGCTCCACAGAAATGTACATGTGCTGCTATTATGAGGTGGACCGGGAATATGCAGAGACCGATACCCTTCCGATCGGAGGCCCCTGCGGAGGGAGCGGGATCCTGGTCCTGGATGAAATGGACCGGGAGATCCTTCCGGGCATGGAAGAGACGGGAGAGCTCTGTATCCGGGGCTTTGCGGTGGGGCCGGGCTATTACCGGGATCCGGAACAGACGGCCAGGAAGTTCATACAAAATCCCCTGGAACCGGCGGCCCGCGAGATGATCTACCGGACCGGGGATCTGGTCCGGTATGGAACCGACGGCCTGCTGGAATTCTGCGGACGGGCGGACTACCAGATCAAGCATCTGGGGTACCGGATCGAACTGGGTGAGATCGAAGCCGCAGCCGGGAAGGTCCCTGAGATCTCCAGCTGCGCCTGTGTCTATGACCAGAAAAAGCAGAGGATCCTGTTTTTTTACGACGGCACGGAAACGGACAGGAAGACTATTTCCTCCAGCCTGTCGCAGCAGCTTCCCAGGTATATGCTCCCCAGCCGGTATGTGTATCTGGATCCCCTTCCCAGGAATGCCAGCGGGAAAATTGACCGAAAATTTCTTCAGGAACAATATGAAAAAAACATAAAATCTTGTTGACAAATTGTGCCTGTATGGGTATAATAACTTAGTGCGTATTAGGAGAGACAATATGCTGATTAATTTATCTGAAGTTTTTACTCTGGAAGGTAAGGAGAGGACCTGGACGGTCCCTCTGGAGATGAGATCCTATGAGGGAGCCGACGGAAAATATCCGGTGGCGTCTTCTGAGCCTGTGACCGTTACAGTAAAGAATCTTGGAAACAGGAAGCTGGCTTTAACGGGCGGGACGAAGGTCACGCTGACGATTCCATGTGCCAGATGTCTGGAGCCGGTGGAATACACCTGTGAAATAGACTTTGACCAGGAGCTGGATATGAGTTCTTCCGATGACGACCGGGTAAAGGATTTGGATGAACAATCGTACCTGACCGGTTATAATCTGGATGCAGACCGGCTGGTATGTAATGAACTCTCACTGAACCTGCCTATGAAGGTCCTGTGCAAAGAAGATTGCAAAGGGATTTGTAATAGATGTGGAGCAAATCTCAATTATGGGACTTGCGGCTGCGATACCAGGTCACTTGATCCACGGATGGCAGTTATCCAGGATATTTTTAAACAGTTTAAGGAGGTGTAACCATGTCTATCTGTCCAAAGAACAAATCTTCTAAAGCAAGAAGAGACAGCCGTAGAGCAAACTGGAAGATGAGTGCTCCGAACCTTGTTAAGTGCAGCAAATGCGGCGCATTAATGATGCCTCACAGAGTCTGCAAAGCATGCGGTTCTTACAACAAGCGCGAAATAGTTAAAGTTGAAGATTAATTTTATGATATAGAAAAACC
>ERZ809296.3218-NODE-3218-length-14184-cov-3.711161_pt1 | contig 14184 bp, 9 predicted proteins | sample MGYA00520511_ERZ809296 | MGnify/ENA primary metagenome ERZ809296 (study PRJEB31576, sample SAMEA3212662) | Homo sapiens | biome: human-gut; feature: human gut; material: fecal | place: Sweden | collected 2012 ... | reverse complement strand
AAAGGCTGCTCTTGAAGCAGGCTTAAAGCCCATCGTATGCGTAGGCGAGCTTCTCTGGGAGCGTGAATGCAACATTACAGAAGAAGTTATCGCACGTCAGATTAAGCTTGATTTCTTCGGCATCTCCGCAGACGACCTCAAGAAGTGCATAATCGCTTACGAACCCGTATGGGCTATCGGTACAGGCAAGACAGCTACAGCAGATCAGGCTGAAGAGGTTTGTGCTTTCATCCGTGCTACACTTGCTAAGCTCTACGGCGCAGATGTTGCAGAAACAATCACAATCCAGTACGGTGGCTCTATGAACGCAAAGAACGCTGAAGAACTGCTCTCAAAGACAAACGTTGACGGCGGTCTTATCGGCGGTGCTTCACTCAAGGCTGCTGATTTCACAACTATCATCAAGGCTGCCGTAAACGGCTAATCAAAAATCGGATATTTACGAAAGGACGACTAAATAAATGGCAAAACCCGTTTTACTCGTTGTTATGGACGGCGTAGGCTTTTCAAAGACAGGTCTTGGCGATGCAGTTACGCTCGCCAACACTCCTACTCTTGACAGACTTTTAAGAGAATGCCCCAACACTCGTTTAAAGGCTCACGGTGACGCTGTAGGTCTGCCTACAGATGACGATATGGGCAACTCAGAGGTAGGTCACAACGCACTCGGCTGCGGTCAGATTTACTCACAGGGCGCAAAGCTTGTTAACGAATCTATCGAAAGCGGAAAGATGTATCAGTCTGAGGCTTGGAAAGAACTCGTTGACAACTGCAAGGCTAACAACAGCACCCTGCACTTCATCGGTCTTTTATCAGACGGTAACGTTCACTCAAATATCAAGCACCTGTTCAAGATGCTGACAGAAGCCAAGAACGAGGGCATCAAAAAGGCAAGAGTACACATTCTGCTCGACGGCAGAGATGTACCCGCTACTTCTGCTCCGATATATATTGAACAGCTTGAGAGCTTCCTCAAGGAACTTAATGCGGACGGCGCTTTTGACGGTAAGATAGCAAGCGGCGGCGGACGTATGAAAGTTACTATGGATCGTTATCAGGCTGACTGGCCTATGGTTGAACTTGGCTGGAAGACTCACGTCAAGGGTGAGGGCAGACAGTTTGCATCAGCTATGGAAGCTGTTGAAACCTACCGTAAGGAAAACGACGGCATCATCGACCAGGATCTCCCTGCATTCGTAATCGCTGAGAACGGCGAGCCTGTAGGCAAGATAGTTGACAAGGACAGCGTTATCCTCTTCAACTTCAGAGGCGACCGTGCTATCGAGCTTTCAATGGCATTCGACGATGACGACTTCACTGCATTTGACAGAGGCGCAAAGCCCGACGTATGCTTCGCAGGTATGCTGCAGTATGACGGAGACTTAAAGCTTCCTGCACGCTTCCTTGTAAATCCTCCCGAGATTACAAACACTCTCACAGAGGTACTCGTTGCCGCAGGTCTTAACGAATATGCCGTATCCGAAACACAGAAGTACGGCCACGTAACTTACTTCTGGAACGGCAATAAGAGCGATAAGTTCAGCGAAGAACTTGAAACATACAAGGAGATCCCTTCTGACAATGTTTCATTCGATCAGCGTCCGTGGATGAAGTCCGCTGAGATAACAGACGATCTTATCGAAGTAATAAAGAGCAAGAAGTATGACTTTATCCGTTGCAACTACCCCAACGGCGATATGGTCGGACACACAGGCAGCCTCGACTCAACAATAATCGGTGTTGAAGCGGTTGACCTCGGTCTTTCAAGACTTATCAAGGTTTGCGATGAGTACGGTGTTACGCTCGTTGTAACCGCCGATCACGGCAACGCAGACGAGATGCTTGAAAAGAACAAGAAGGGTGAGGTTCAGGTAAGAACAGCCCACTCGCTCAACCCCGTTCCTTTCATCATCTATGATAAGGAAGTCAAGTACACTATCAAGGACGATACAAAGTACGCTCCCGGCGTTCCCACCAAGTACGGTCTGGCTAACGTTGCTCCCACCATCGTTAAGATGCTCGGTCTTACAGCGCCTAACTGCTGGCAGGAAAGCATGATCTAAGGTGGCTGGCGGCTGTGAGCCGCCTCAAATTCCGCCTTTGGCATTGTCGGAGCATTTCGTGAGATAGTGAAACGGCGGGGCTGAACGCACCACAAATCGCATAGCAATGCGGTTTGTGGCGGTTAAGACATATACTTTGTCAGGTGCAGAATAAAACAGAAAATCGTGTGAAGCGGGTTACCGTGTATAGCGATTATTTGGCTTTACAATGCGGTTTGATAGGATATACAATTGATACGATAAACGGCAGGCACGGATAAAATGTGTCTGCCGTTTTTGCGGCAATGTGCCGCTCCAAGTTCCGACTGCGGCTGTGAGCCGCTCCAAATTCCGCCTGCGGCTGTAAGCCGCTTCAAATTCCGCCTTTGGAATAGTCGGTGCGTTTCGTGCGATAGCTAAACGGCGGAGTTGAACGCACTGCAAATCGCATAGCAATGCGGTTTATGGCAATCGGGAAATGTAAGCGGTAATACGGCAGGAACGGGAAAGTAAGGTTGCAAACGAGATATTCCTGCTGTTGCCGAAGTGTCATAAATGGCTTTGTTGTGCGGTTTGTGGCAATCGGAGAATGTACGCAGTAATACGGCAGGAACGGAAATCTACAGTTGCAAACGAGATATTCCTGCTACTACTGAAGTGCCATAAACGGCTTTGTTATGCGGTTTGTTAGGGTTTATAAAAACGGCAGGTGCGGAAAAATACCGTTCCTGCCGTAAATATGACGTTTTACAATTCCGCTTTATATATCAAAGCGTCGCAAACCGGCTCTGTATAATAGTTTCTGCGTCTGCCGACCTCAGAAAATCCGTGCTTTTCATACAGCTTTTTTGCCGGCTCGTTATCACAGCGGACTTCAAGAAAAATGCTTTTTATGCCGTTATTATTGCATTTATTTATAAAATATTCCATTAATTGTGTGGCGATGCACTGATGTCTGTATTCGGGAAGCACTGCAATGCGATACAGTTCGCATTCATCGGATACGCTCTGACCGCAGATAAAGCCTACCGGCTTGTTTTCGGCTTTATCATCACGAATAACGGCATTTATCGAGCCTTCAGTGAACACCTGCGACTCAATACTTCGCTCTGTCCACGGCACAGAAAAACACTTTTTTTCAATCACTGCAATGTCGCTACAGATTGATGAATTATGATGATTTAAAGCCGTTATTTTTCCTTTATCTGTCAAACAGTCATTGTCAATGAGTATCATACCACGTTTTGCCAATATTTACATCTACCGTCATAGGAACGGTGAGCTTTACGGCATTCTCCATTTCTTCCTTTAAAAGTAAGGCTACCTTTTCTGCGCAATCTTCTTTTGCCTCAACAATAAGTTCATCGTGGACCTGAAGTATCAGCCTTGCGTCAAGACCGCTTTCTTTCAGTCTGTTGTAAACTTTTATCATCGCAATTTTAATTATATCGGCGGCTGTACCCTGTATGGGGGTGTTCTTTGCGACACGCTCACCGAAAGCCTGCAGATTCTTATTCTTTGCGGCAAGCTCTTTGATATATCTTCTTCTGCCGAACATAGTTTCAACATAGCCGTCACGCTTAGCCTTCGCAACGGTCTGCTCCATATAGTGAGCTATGCCGGAATATTTGGAAAGATAGGAGCGGATATATTCGCTTGCTTTCGGCACTGAAACGCCGATGTCCTTTGACAGCGAGAATGCGCCTATTCCGTAGACGATGCCGAAGTTGACCGCTTTTGCCTTGCTTCTGAGGTCGGGCGTTACCCACTCTATCGGCTGATTGAACACCTGAGATGCGGTAACGGTATGAATATCCACACCGTCAAGGAACGCTTTCTTCATTATCTCGTCGCCCGAAATATGAGCCAGCACACGCAGTTCGATCTGTGAATAGTCGGCATCGACAAGCAGGCAGCCGTCCTTTGCGGTGAAGAATCTTCTCATCTCCCTGCCAAGCGGCGTTCTTACGGGGATATTCTGAATATTCGGCTCGGCGCTTGAAATTCTTCCTGTCCTTGTTTCTGTCTGCTTGAAGGTCGAATGAATCCTGCCGTCCTCGCCTACTACCTTCAGAAGCCCTGTAACGTATGTGTTCTGCAGCTTTGTAAGCGCACGGTATTCGGTTATCAGCGGAACTATAGGGTGCTTGTCCATAAGGCTTTCAAGTACATCGGCGTTTGTGGAATAGCCTGTTTTTGTCTTTTTGGCACTGGGCAATGCAAGTTTTTCAAAAAGCACGCTTCCGAGCTGTTTTGGCGAGCCTATATTGAATTCATAACCTGCGTATTCATAAATCTCACGGCTGATTTTTTCTGCCTTTTCGCAAACCTCTTTACCGAAAGCCTTTATACCGTCTGCGTCAATACTTACGCCCTCACGCTCCATAGCTACAAGCACAGTGGCAAGAGGTATCTCTATATCGGTAAGAACCGCCGCAGAGCCTGTTTCACTGATTTTGCAATTAAGTATATCGTTGAGGGCGGCAACGGTTATCGACTTTTCCTGTATGCTGTTTCCCTCCGGAACTCCGTACTGTGCGCAGAGCCTTGACAGGCTGTAATCGTTTGAATCGGGGTCGACAAGGTAAGCCGCAAGAGTTGTATCAAATTTATTGTTATTGAGCTTTTCAAGTCCGGAAACTGTAAGCGTATCCTTTATATCAAAGGTGTACTTCGTGCTGTCGCTGTCGGCATAGGCTTTAAGCTCCACGTCGGACAATTTTACCGGAGCGCCTACTGCGCCTGCGTATACGCTCCCCTCCTGCGTCAGAACTATATCGCCTGCAGGCATTGCAGGTATCTGCTTTGCGGCGGATTCTTCCAAAGCCTCTTTTGAGCCTGCCGGAGCGGAAGTCGGGTGCAGCTTCAGCTTCTGGAGCATCTTGTACATTTCAAGCTCCGACAGCAATTTTGCAAGCTCGGTATCGTCACGTTCTTTCGGAACATAATGTGAAAGCTCGGTATCAATAGGTGCGGTAAGGCATATTTCGGCAAGCTGTCTGCTCATATAACAGCTTTCCTTGCCGTTTTCGAGCTTTGTGCGTACGCCCTTTGTGATAAGCGTTGAGCCAATGTTCTCATAAACTCCGTCCACGCTTGCAAATTCCTTTATAAGTGAAAGAGCGGTCTTTTCACCGATGCCTGCAACGCCCGGAATATTGTCGCTCGAATCGCCCATAAGCGCCTTTACTTCTATCATCTGTTTCGGGGTCACGCCGTACTCCTCCATAATAACATCGGGCGTGTAGTAAATGTCGCCTTTTGTCTTGGCAAGCCTTACGGTAACGTAATCATTTACAAGCTGGAACGAGTCACGGTCGCCCGTTGACACTGTACAGGGTATCTTCTTATCCGCACAGGCGGCTGAAACAGTTCCGATTATATCATCGGCTTCAAAGCCCTCTTTTTCGATAATGGTTATTCCCATTGCGGTGATTATCTTTTTCATATAGGGGAGCTGTTGTGCGAGGTCTTCCGGCATACCCTTGCGGTTTGCCTTATAGCCGTCATACATCTTATGGCGGAATGTCGGCGCTTTAAGGTCGAAAGCTACCGCTATCATATCCGGATCTACGTCCTTTTCAAGCATAAGCAGAGTGTTCATAAAGCCCGTTACGGCATTTGTGGCAACACCTCTTGAATTTGTCAGCACACGGATACCGTAGAATGCACGGTTTAATATGCTGTTGCCGTCAATAATAAGAAATCCCATATTTATCCTTTCGAGCAGAGGTCAGATTGATTTTTTCGGTGAGTTATTTTTAGGCGATACCGCTAATTATGCGGTATTGCCTTTATAGTATACCATAATTACAGTAAAATGCAAGAGCCGAGGGTACGATGTTATCCGTATATAAACAGCAAAGCGGAGCAAATGCAAGGTCTGCTCCGCCGTATTCTGAATTATTCGTTTGCACCGCCGGGCAATGCTGTCTGTTCGCTTGCAAGTCTTGCAAACTCCTCCTTGATGCTCGGAGCGTCCTTTGTCAGCTTTTTGATAGTAAGCTGTTCTTCCGCCTTGTTATTTGCAAGACGGAGATTGTTTTCGGAAGACAGAAGTGCGTCCTTTGTCTTTTGCAAATGTGTAATAGTCTTGTCTATCTCATCAATCGCAATCTTGAACTTATCGCTAGCAAGCTGATAATTTCTTGAAAACGCCGTTTTGAACTCGGTTATATTTTTCTCGAAATTAGTAAGGTCAACCTGCTGAGCCTTTGCCATAGCAAGCTCACGCTTATATTCAAGGCTGTTTCTTGCGGCGTTTCTCAGCAGAGAGATAAGCGGAATAAAGAATTGCGGACGAATAACGTACATCTTGGGGTACTTATACGAAACATCGACTATGCCTGCATTATAGAACTCGTTGTCGGCTTCGAGCATTGAAACGAGAACGGCATATTCGCAGCCCTTTTCATTTCTGTCCTTGTCAAGTTCCTTGAAGAAGTCCTCATTCTTATGCTTTGTGGCGGTGGTGTCCATCTCATTCTTCATCTCAAACATAATTGAGATGAATTCTATACCGTCCTCTGACGATTCTCTGAAAATGAAATCGCCCTTGCTGCCGCTCCTTGCATCGTTATCCTTTTCAAAATAGGCATTTGGGAATGCTGATGTTCTGAGAGAATTGAACTGTGTCAGGCAATGCTGTTCAAGGGTTTCGCCCACCATTTTCGTTGACAGTCTTGCCTTGAAGTCCTTGTACTGCTCTATCAGCTCGTCCTTGTTTTTAAGCTCAATAGCGTACTTTTCTTCTATCGTTTTGCATTTGAGCGCTGCCTCGCTATCCTTGGTCTTAAGCTGGCTGTTAAGCTCGTTTATCTCGTTCTGCTTTTTTTCAAGGGCAAGTGCGTTTTCACTCTTTGCCTTGTCAAGAGCCGCCTGCTGTAAACTCTGCGCCTGCTGAAGCTGTAATTCAAGCTGTTTTATATGGCTCTCTTTTTCGCTCAGCTCAGCATTCTTTTCACTGTTTGCCTTGTCAACGGCGAAAGCCCTTTCGTTATCTGCCTGCTTCAGCTTTGCTGTAAGCTCGGCAATTTCTATATCCTTATCGCTGATAGCCTTCTGTGCCTTGCGGCTTTCCTCGCTGAAGCTGTTTTCACGCTCTCTGACTGCATTTGCAACGGCAAGCTGTTTTTCGCTTTCTATGCTTTCAAGCCTTGCTTCAAGCTCGGTTATTCTTTTTTCCTTATCCGTAATATCGTCCGACTTTTCCGAAAGAGCCGATTCCAGCTTCTTTTCATACTCCATCTCGAGTATTTTAAGCTCGCTGTTCTTCGCCTTTTCAAGCTCCTCTGCTCTGCGTGCCGCTTCTTTTTCGAATTCCTTATCTCTTACCTGCTGAACGATCTGTGAATAACCGCTGTCATCAACCTGAAAGACCTCATTACATTTTGGACATCTTATTTCCTGCATATTTCCTTAGTCCTTTCGTGAAAAGATTTATAATTCAAGTCTGCATACAAGGCATGCGACTCTTTCGTCCTCTATCGTTACCTCTTTCATTCCGAGTGAGGTGAAATAATTGTAATTGGTTTCAAACTTTGCGTTTGTCCTGTCAAGTAAAACAATATCGGCAAGCGGTGCGGATTCGTCTGTCGGCACATCACGGTCATTTATCGTATAAAGCTCTTTTTGCTTATACAGCGAAGGGACAAAGAACGTGTTCGCTGTGATGCTCTCGTTTTCGTTGTCGGGAAGCTGTTCTAGATAGGATATGACTGCACCGTGTGCCTCATAGTCGTTATCATAGAAATTGTTCAGGTAGCCTGTCATTGTTGACAGGAACATAACCGCACAGGCAATAAGCGAAAATACAGTAAAGCATCTTGCCCTGTTATATGACAGCTCCGACATATTCATTATGAAAAGCCAGATAACAAGAACGCACGAGCCGAAAACGTACTGGAAATAAATCGAGTGCTGATACGGATAGGTCGGCATAAGATTTACCAGTACAAACGGTATCAGTAATATATAACGTGCTATCTTCCTGCTTACAAGCGGTATACCGCCGAGTACGCCGAGCGTCTGCACTGTAAAGGTCAGCTTTTCGCCCGTAAACAGATTTGACAGAATGTAGCCGGGATTTGTAAACGCCGTAACGACTATTGAGGTGATAAGCGCACCGCCTCTGTACATATAGTCCTTGTACCGCCATTCCATGATCCCAAGCCCGCTGTTATTGAGATAAGCGCATACTGCAAAGAAATAAACGCAGGCCGCTCCGAAAATCACAGCACCGAGCGCTCTTGTCTTTTCACTGCGGTCTGACAGTATAAGATAAAGCCCGATCACCGCAACATATACGGCGGCATCTTCTTTTACAAGAAGCGTCAGCAATGCAAAGACGAGCATCGGTAAAGTCTTTTCGCGTTCAACAGCCCATATCAGCCACAGCAGGAACGCCGGAAGCATACAGTTTTCGTGAATATCGTAGCTGCAGCCGCCTGTGAATGCCGGATATAAGGCATATATCGCTGAAAAAAGCGAGGAATGTATAAGCGAAAAGCCGTATTTTCTCGCGATAAGGAACACCGGGATAATTCCGCTTGTAACGAATATTCCCTGCAGTATCTGTAATGTTACCGGGTGCGGAAAAAGCATATAGAACGGCAGCATCAGGTAATACGCAGGAGAAAAATGCACTGCAAAGTGCGACAGCTCATAATTACGTTCGACTGTTGTGACAGGTCCAAGCCCGTCCTTCATATTCTCAAACATCTGCGCGAATATCCCAAAATCAAACGCAGGGGTAGACAGCTTGTAATACCGCATTGCCATTGCAAGTGCGGTGAACACAAGCATAAAAACGGCGGACAACGCAATAACCGCTATCCAGCATTTCTTTGTGAATTTTGGAAGCCTTATCCTGTGCTTTCCTACAGTATACCATACAGCAAGGGCTATAAACAGGACAACCCCGAGAAAAAAATCAATGCTTGTACCTTTTTCACGGAACATGACTACAGCATAAGCGACTGTAAACTGTGCGGTCGATATAAGCAATGCGGCACAGTCGGTTTTCATCTCTCTGAGCTTTGGGATAAAACGCAATACGGTAAGTAAGCCGTAGAATACTGCGAAAAATATGATAAGCAACAGATACGGAGCTTCGCCTGCGTATTCTTTGTCAAATACCTTGCTTATCGGTCTGAAAGGCAATATCAATATGAGCGAACACAGCCACGCAGAAATAACCCGCATAAGGTATTCGCCGCCGTGTTCGCTTGCCTTGAAGCGTGTAAGTAATTTGTTCATAAAAAAACCTCTTTCTCAGTCGCCTGCAAGAAATTTGTTATTGTGAAGCTGAGAGCGCAGTTTCACACCCTGCTTTTTCAGAATATCGACCTTGAGCGCAACAAGATTACGGTCGGTACAGAGCGCCGCCGCAGTTTTGTCAATATCGTAGCCGCAATTTATGCAATCGTAAAGCTCTTCATCCGATATAAGAAACTGCGCCGCAAAGAGATTTGCTTCATACTCCATAGAACGATCGCACATATCGAATATGTCATATTCGGCAAAGCCGCCGCTGTCGTCTGCCTTATCCCTGTGGAGCCTGTCGTGACCGATCTCGTGCATCAGGACGATTTTTTTCATACTGTCGCAAAGGTCACGCTTTATAAAGATAAACGGGTTTTTCAGTATCAGCTTGTATGCGCCTTTCTGCTTTGAAAAATCCCTTTCGAGAACCTCTATATCAAGTTCCCGTGCGAGCCTTTTAGGACTGCATCTGCCGTAGAGCGATATAAGCTCGTCTGCTTTGGCGACCGCTTCGTTAAAACAACTAAGCATTTTTGCTCCTTATCCCTTTGAAGCGTATTTCTTGTTCTTCTCTTTTGCTATCCAGTAGGCGTCCTGTATGGCCTTCATCATCTCGTCCATATCATCCTGGTCAAGCTCTCCGCCTGCGAAAAGTCCGGTTACCTCCTGCATCAGCGCTTTCGCCTGCTGTGCGCCTGTAGCGCCGTACTTTTCGTTTGCTCTTATGTAGAATTCCTCGTTCTCGGTAAGCAGATAATTAATGTCAACACCGAGTATCTCAGCCATTTTTCCGTATATTTCACGCTGTTTTGGGTAGCTTTCGCCCTTTTCATAGTTTGTTATGGTTCTCAGCGATACACCGAGCATATCAGCAAACTGCTGTTGTGTAAGCCCTTTTTCACGGCGTTCTTTCTTTACTTTATCACAGAATTTCATAATTACTCCTTTACTTGCAGTATGCTACGGCGTCTGCCTGAAATTTAAGCCCGTTTTCTCCGCCGAAATGGGCAAACTCGGTCTGTATTGATTTACGGACAGGATATTTGCCGCCGAAACGCTCCTTTATCACCTTTTCCATGACGGGAATATCCCATATATCCCTGAACAGGCAATCCATCTGCACGACGTTTTCAAGTGTAAGTCCGACAAGTGCAAGACGCTTTTCCATCTCGTCAAATGCGCCGTTTACCTGCTGTTCGATACTTCCGCCGACATTTCCTACACAGTAATTGAGAAAACAGAAATCGCCTGCTTTGATAATTCCGCAATGCGCCCATTCTTCGTTGACATCATAACGTTCAATCATAATCGTATCCTCCGTAAAATTCAAAAACATGCAAATACGTTGCATTTTTCTCTTGACAAACGCAAAATAATTGCGTATAATCTTGATTAGAAATTTAATTACGTATTTATGATACCATAAATTGCGTATCGTGTCAAGCAAAACAAATAAGAGGCGATAAAATGGAACGTGATATACTTCACTGCGATATGAACAATTTCTTTGCGTCGGTTGAATGCAGGCTGAATCCGGAGCTTAAAAAATATCCTGTGGCGGTGTGCGGTTCGGTCGAGGAGCGGCACGGAATAGTGCTTGCGAAAAACGAACTTGCAAAGGCGCAGGGAGTAAAGACGGCGGAAACGGTGGCATCGGCAAAGTCAAAGTGCAGGGGGCTTGTTATCGTACCGCCGCACTTTGAGGAATATCTCAGGTACAGCAGGCTTGCAAGGAAGATATACGAGCGGTATACAGATCTTATCGAGCCGTTCGGAATGGACGAATGCTGGCTTGATATAAGCGGTACGAGAAGGCTGTTCGGCGCACCCGAAAAGGTGGCAGACGAGATAAGGCGTACCGTAAAGGAGGAACTTGGGCTTACCATATCGGTCGGGGTATCGTTCAACAAGGTGTTTGCAAAACTCGGAAGCGATATGAAAAAGCCGGATGCGGTGACGGTGATACCGAGAGAAACGTTCCGTGAGAAGATATGGAATCTTCCGCTCAGTGATATGATAGGGGCAGGCAGAGCGACTACCGCAAAGCTGAACGATTACGGGATATATACACTGGGTGAACTTGCACAGTGCGACGCTCAGTGGATAACAAAGGTGCTTGGCAAGAACGGATATATGCTAAGATGCTACGCTAACGGAACGGATAACTCGCAGGTTATGCCTGCTGATTTTTCGATGCCTGCAAAAAGCGTTGGGCACGGTGTGACGACCACTGCGGATATAACACGGTGCGAAGACGCAAAGCCGTTGCTTCTTGAGCTGGCTCAGGATATAGGGAAAAGGCTGACGATTCAAAACAAGTATGCGACTAAGGTTTGTGTGAACGCAAGGTCGAGCATTCTCAGAAACAGGGAGTGGCAGACGGAGCTTCCGACAGCGACACGCTCACCGATGATAATTGCGGATACGGCATACAGGCTGTTCTGCGACAATTACGATTGGGTAAATCCTGTGCGGTCGCTTACGGTAACCGCATTTTCTCTTGTAGACGGCGGTGCGGTGATACAGAACAGCTTTTTCAACGATACGATAAGGCTTGAAAAAATGGAAAAGGCGGATGGCTGTATCAGGGATATACGAAAAAGATTCGGGGAGGGAATGATCAAGAATGCCGTGCTGCTGACGGGGCTTGCCGTGCCGAAATCAAAGGCGGTGGTTTCGCTTCCGGGCAATATGCTGAATAAATAGAAAGCCCGTCACGCAAAGCGTGACGGGCATAGTATTCGGTTACGGGATCAGTCTACAAGTTCAGGATTGAATGTTTCGTGCCACGGAAGTCCCCACTTGTTCAGTGCGTCCATAAACGGATCGGGATCGAATTCCTCGATATTATAAACGCCGGGCTTCTTCCACTTGCCTGTCATTACCATCATTGCACCTATCATAGCAGGAACGCCGGTCGTGTAGCTGATAGCCTGCGAGCCGACCTCCTTGTAGCATTCCTGATGGTCACAGCAGTTGTAAACCTTGTAGTGTACTTCCTTGCCATCCTTCTTGCCTATGCAGATACAGCCGATATTGGTCTTGCCGACTGTTCTGGGGCCGAGCGATGCGGGGTCGGGTAAAACTGCCTTAAGGAACTGGAGCGGTACTATCTCTCTGCCCTCGTACATAATGGGCTTGATAGATGTCATACCGACATCTTCGAGGCACTTCAGATGTGTGAGGTAGCTCTGTCCGAATGTCATAAAGAAACGGATACGCTTGATACCCTTGATATTGAGTGCGAGCGATTCAAGCTCCTCGTGGTGCAGAAGGTACATATCCTTCTTGCCGACCTGCTCAAAGTTGTACTCTCTCTTTATCTCCATAGGCTCGGTTTCTACCCACTTGCCGTCCTCGATATAACTGCCTTTTGCGGATACCTCACGGATATTTATCTCAGGGTTGAAGTTTGTCGCAAACGGGTAACCGTGGTCGCCGCCGTTGCAGTCGAGAATATCAATATAATTGATCTCGTCAAAGTAATGCTTCTGGGCATAGGCGCAGAATACACCGGTTACACCGGGATCGAATCCGCTTCCGAGAAGTGCGGTGATGCCCGCCTTTTCAAACTTTTCTCTGTATGCCCACTGATACTTGTACTCAAACTTAGCCGTATCGGGATGCTCATAGTTTGCAGTATCAACATAGTCTGTCTTTGTTTCAAGGCAGGCATCCATTATTGTAAGATCCTGATAAGGAAGCGCAACGTTTATGACAATGTCGGGCTTTTCCTTATTTATAAGCTCAACAAGCTGAGGAACGCTGTCTGCGTCTACCTGTGCGGTCGTTACCTTAGTCTTTGTACCCTTTTCCTCTACCTGCTTTTTCAGCGCATCGCACTTTGACTTTGTACGGCTGGCAATGCAGATCTCAGTGAAAACCTCGCTGTTCTGACAGCACTTATGGACTACTACTCCGGCAACACCGCCGGCACCGATTATCAATGCTTTTCCCATTTTTCTTTCCTTTCCGCTCTGCCTGAGGGCAGACGTCACATAGTGGTTACAAATAGATTATACACTATCGTGTGTAAAAAAACAAGCAAATATTTATATACTGCATACAAGCACACCGTAATCAAACGGAGAGAGCTTTATCGTCTTTTCTTCGCTCTCGTGAGGCTTTCTGAGGAATTTCGGGTCGGTATATTCGTCCTTCATATAGTCGTCAAGCTTAAACGTCTTAGGATATTTCGACTTGTTCAGGAATATAACGGCTGCCTCACGGTTTAGCTTGTCAATTCTTGCAAATACGCATTCCTCAGGTGTACAGCTTAAAAACTTCATTTCGCCCTGAGCGAACGCCTTGCTTGCCTTTCTTATCCCTGCAAGCTGTTTTGTGAAGTCTATCATATCTATATTCTCTTTGCCCCACGGGTAACAGCGTCTGTTGAACGGGTCCTTATAGCCCTCAAGACCTGCTTCATCGCCGTAATATATGCACGGCACACCGGGCAGGAAGAATTGCAGTACCATAGCGCATTTAAGCAGTGAAAGGCCGTAAACGTACTGTTCGGGCGAAAGGTAGCGTTCAGCCTGCCATTCTCTGTCGTGCCAGCCTACATCCTCGCCGGCAAGTCTTGTCAAGATACGCTCGGTATCGTGAGTTGACAGGAAGTTCATCAGCATATCGGCACTGGGCTTGGGGTAATGCTCAAGTATCGTCATTACGCCATCCTCAAAGCCTCTTGCATCGCCGTACTTGCAGTAGTTTATGATAGCTTCCTTGAAAGGATAGTTCATAACGCTGTCAAGCTGGCCGCCTATGAGATAACGTCTGCGGACACCGTAGCTCTCCTTGTTGGACGCATCCTCCCATACCTCGCCGTAGATGACCTTATCGTCGCCCTTGGCTTTTACCGCCTTGTTGAGATTGT
>ERZ809296.3209-NODE-3209-length-14197-cov-5.080045_pt1 | contig 14197 bp, 10 predicted proteins | sample MGYA00520511_ERZ809296 | MGnify/ENA primary metagenome ERZ809296 (study PRJEB31576, sample SAMEA3212662) | Homo sapiens | biome: human-gut; feature: human gut; material: fecal | place: Sweden | collected 2012 ... | reverse complement strand
ACAGGCGAATCTGTATACCGGCCATTCGCCACGCGCATTGAATCGCGGAACATATGCCGTTCGTTCGGTAACACCGAAGGGGATTTCATATTCATTGACGGAAGCCTGCATTGCCGTGCGGAGCTTCAACCGAAGCCGTGCGGCTTCCGAATTCCAGTCGATCTTGATGCTGACATGAATTGCAGGATCGCCCTTATACAATGCCAGCGTGATGCGGTACGGGATCATTTCTTCGACAGGACCGGGTAAAACTCCCTGTATTTCGGCAATGTCTGCATCTTCGACGGAATAGATTTTATGGGTGAAATCGCCTGTCAGACAATTGATTTCAGAATGCACCGGCTGTTCAATCTGGAAGTTGCCCATGTCTTTCTGGATCACCAGAAGATCCCCGATATCCTTCATGACAACGCGTCCGCTTGATTTCAGAATCATTTTTGCGATCAGATTCTGACCACTGAATTCAATCCGGACATACTCATTTTCAAGACAGGCGGCGGGTGCCTGTGCGACATGATGGCGCTCGCCTTCCTCGATGTGCAGCCGATGTGCTGCCATTGGGCGAAGCGTTGCGGCAATTACGGTATTTCCGTCAACATCCCGCGAAATGCGAACAGGACTTCCGTCCAAGGTTGCGGATGCAATGTCCTTCCATCCTTCCGGCAATGGAATATGCACATATTCCGTTCTCGAGAACGGCAGCCCATTCCATACGGTCCAATCCGAATCGGAGGTTTGCAGGGTTTCTTCCATGATACGGATTGACTGATCGCATACCTGCTCCAATTTGTGCATGCAATCCATGTACACGTTCGTCGGATGCGATCCGGAAAGGATGTCGTGGAACTGGCTGTAAGCCATGGTCCACCAGAGTTCTTCGGTGGCATTGCGGACATCCCGACCGTGAAGCGCAGCAATCTTTTCGGATTCAAGCAGCAGTGTTTCGGCACGCCGATTGACCAGCTTCAACTTGTGCCGCAAAGAATAGGTTCCGGTGAATTCAGGATTCATATCCGCAAACTCACAGGGGAATTCTTCACCGGAGCTGCGCAGTGCATCGAAGAACTCGGTTAAATGACCGAAACGGAATTCTCCGTTGCTCTGCCGGATCATTTCCGGCACAAATCGGCAGGGCACAACTTCATTTTCGGAATAGGGAATGACCATCTGCAATTCCGTTTTGTTCTTCTCAGCCCGCTCAAACAGCTTCTCCTGTTCCTCATAGCCGAGGAAGTAACGGAAGCTTACATGTCCGGGTCGGACATAGTTTGCCAGAATATCGGAACCCGCCAGAAGAATTTCCGATCCGTCCAAACCGACAGCACGCATGACATCTCTCGGACGGATTCCGCCAAGGCGGTTTGCCAGCAGATTCGAATACCCGAACTGTCTGAGTACCTGAGGCATCTGCGGCGGAAAACCAAAGGTGTCGATCATGGCGCATTGTGCAACATCAACGCCGAAATTGTCCTTTATGAAGCGTCTGCCGATCTGCATGTTGCGCACAAATGACTCGCCGCAGGTCGTATTGTTCTCAATTGTGGAAGCGAGCCCCGTCACGAATTCCAATTGACCGGAACGGACATAGGGCAGCAGCTTTTCAAACAGATCCGGTCGATTTGCTTTCAACCTGCGGTAGTTGTAAGCCTGTTCGAGCATATGGGTAAATTCGGGATAGCAGGAGCAGACATCCAGAAGCTTGATGATGAAGTTTTCAAAGATTTCTTCCATTTCCTCTGCCGTCTTTTTCCAGCCCAGGTCAACATGTGTCAGTCCGCTTACGATTTTTTGAGATTTGCTCATTATTTATCTCCTGTTTCAGGCATTAGCCGAGTGATTTCTTTTCTGAACCTGTGCTGGTCAAGCTTGTTTCGGATCACGACTCTGAGGTTAGAAGCGTAGATGGACAGCGCCAAAAGCACGGCTCTGAGGATATATTGCCAGTACGGATCAACATTGAAGTGGTTAATCACATTGTAGATCATCGCAAAGAAGATAGAGGATATGAACGTGTTGATAACGCTTCCCTTGCCGCAGGTGAGCGCCGCGCCGCCCATGACCACGATGGTGATCACGTCGAATTCGTAGGACACGCGCATTTCGGCGCTTGCCATCCAGAGGCGAGAGGAGATCATAATGCTGGCAATGCCCACGAAGATGCCGAGTATGCCGTATGTAAGGAGCTTTACCAGCTTTACGTTGATGCCTGCGAGATACGCAGCGCTTTCACTATTGCTGATAGCAAAGAGTTTCCGACCAAAGCCGGTTCTGTGCAGCAAAATATAGGATATGATCGTACTCACCAGAAAGATCACAAACGGCAGCGGGATACCATCAAAACCTTTCGTGGCAAACAGATTCATATTGCCAATCTGGGTAAACAGAGGATCTTTCGCGGCAATGATCTTCTGATGGGTGATGATGAAGGCGATGCCTTTGAACGCATACTGCATACCCAGCGTCAGGATAAATGCCGAGATTCTGCAATAAACAACCAGGTAGCCGTTCAAAAGCGAAAGGCTTACGCAGATCAGAATACAGATCAGAATGCCTGCCGGCACGCCGACAGTCGGCATCAGCTTCAGCATGATGACAGCCGCCAGCGCCATCATGGTTCCGATGGACAGGTCGGTATTGTTGGTGATGATCACGTTCAGCATGCCCAAGGCGGCAATGCCGACGAATGAAGCCTCCCGAAGGATGTTCATATAGTTGTTAATGGAACGATACTGCGGATGAATGAGAGCCAATACAGCCATAAAAAGAAGGGTAATAATGGCGATGGAAAAATCTCTTTCTTTCCGGGCAGAGCGGGTTTTAACTGATTTTTGCATTGTACTTTCCTCCTTACACCTTTCTTGCCTGAAGGAGTTCCCGCAGGTTGCCCATTACCAGCGCGAATACCAGAATGAAGCCGGTAATCACATACTGATAATAGAATTCCAGATTCAGCATGTTCAGCATATTCTTCATAAAGCCCAACAGAAGCGCAGCAAAGAACATGCCGATGATGTTGCCTTTTCCGCCCGCCATGAGGGTTCCGCCCAGAACAACCGCGCAAATGCAATCGATGCCGTACGTTGCGCCAGCCGTACTGGTACCGATCAGGGTGCGGGAAGCGGAAATGATGCCGCCGATCACTGCGAAAACACTGGAACAGATATAACAGAGGAAGTAGATCCTTTTTACAGGAATACCCGATATCTTTGTAACCGATGCGTTCGAGCCGCATGCTCTGACATAGACGCCGAAACGAGTGTATTTGTATACCAGATATCCCGCAATCAGCAGTATTGCCATAATCCAGACCGGATTCGGAATTCCAAGGATGGTACCGCTGGAGATCATTTTGAATGATTCATGGGAAATATACATGATATCTTTGCCATTGGATATCAGATAGGATACTCCTTTGAAAGCGAGCATGGTGGACAATGTGGCAACGAAGGGGGGAATCTTCATGTATACCACCAGTCCGCCGTTTACCAGACCGCAGCAAACGCCAACCAACAGTGCCAAAATCACCGACCCGACGGTTCCGATATTCAGCTTTGTCAGTCCTATGCCGACGACAATCGAGGTCAGCGTGTAAATCGAACCGATTGACATATCAATCAAGCCGCTGGTAATCACAAAAACAATACCGACGCTGCCGATGACAACGAGGCAGATTTGCATCAGTACATTCATGAGGTTGTAGGCGGAGACAAAGTTTTCTCCCAAAAGTGCCCAGCAGACCAGGAAAACAAACAGCGTCAGACCGTATATGCCGATTTTTTCCCAAAGCTTCAGAAACTTCATTGCTTTGCCCCCTCGTAGAAGATGTGCTTATTGCCTGTAGCGCAGAACATCAGATTGTCCTCGGTAATTGCCGCCGAACCGCTGTCATTGCTCTTCAATGCGCCGCTGATTGTCCCCTGATAGATCACGATTGCGCGATCACACAGCGTAATCAGTTCCTGCGTTTCGGATGTAATCATCAAAATTGCAATGCCACGCGCAGCCATCTGTCGAAGCATGCTGTAAATCTCGGACTTCGCACCTACATCGATGCCTCGGGTAGGTTCCATCAGAATCAGGACCTGGCAATCTGTCAGAAGCGATCTTGCCAACAGAACTTTCTGCTGATTGCCGCCGGACAAGTGGAGTATGTGCTGACTGGGCGAAGCGTATTTGATCTGCATATAGTCCGTGTATTCCTTGACGAACGCCGATTCCGCCTTATAATTGATCAGTCCGTTGCCGCCTTTGCAGATCTTGTTTAAAACCGCTATGGTCAGGTTTTCATCCACACCCATATCCGGCAGGATGCCTTCGTTTTTCCGGTCATCGGTGCTAAACATGATCCGGTTGCGGATTGCATCCGCCGGCGTGTCAATCTGAATGGGTTTGCCGTTCAGCACGATCGTTCCGGAATCCGGATGCATGAGACCAAAGAGCGTTTTGGCGATTTCTTCTCGATGGCAGCCCATCAAGCCACCCAGTCCCAGAATTTCACCCCGATGCAATTGGAAGGAGATGTCTTTATAGAAGCCTTCCTTGCACAGCTGGTTTACCTCCAGAACGACTTCACCTGTTTCGGAGCTTTCATCATCATTCGAATGATAGAACTTGGTGATGTCGCGGCCAACCATCTTGTGAATCAGTTCCTCTTCGGTGATTTCGTTTGTGTTGTATGTGCCGATCTTGCAGCCGTCGCGCAGTACGGTTATCCTGTCCGACAGGTCAAAAATTTCCTTCATGCGGTGAGAAATATACAAAATCGTAGTTCCCCGCTTTTTTAAATCGTCAATCAATCTGTAAAGGGTTGCAACCTCTTTGTCGTTCAATGAGGCTGTCGGCTCATCCATGATGACAATTGCGGAATCGAAGGATACCGCCTTTGCGATTTCAACCATCTGCATCTCTGAAACGGAAAGCTCAGATACCATCGCGGAAGGATTGATATCAAGCTTTAACTCATGCATCAGTTCGGAACATTTTTCGTTCAGCTTTTTGCGATTTACTACACCGGATTTTCCCGGAAGGCGTGTCAGAAAGATATTTTCCGCGACCGTCAGCATCGGTACCAGATTAAATTCCTGATAGATAACACTGATTCCGCTTTTCAGAGAATCCAAAACGCCGCGAATAGCTGTCTTCTTTCCATTGATCGTGATTTCACCGAAATCGGCAGGGTACAAACCACCCAGTATCTTCATCAGCGTGGATTTGCCCGCACCATTTTCGCCAACTACCGCGTGCACTTCTCCCCGCTCTACATCAAAACTTACATTATCAAGGGCCTTTACTCCCGGAAATTGTTTAGTTATTCCGGAGACTTCCAGAATCGTGTCCATCTTTCACACTCTTTTCAGCACGATATAAGTTCTGCATTCGACTTTAATTGTCGAATGCAGATAGAGTTTAATTTGCTACTTGATCAGTTCATTTCACCGCGGGTAAGACCGGTGTTGGAGATGACCTGATCTTCCGGGTTATCCGTCAGGTTGTCCTTCGTTACCAGTACGCAGGGAACCAGAACACGCTTCAGTTCCTCGTCATCATACGTTACTTCTTCGCCGCGAATCAGCTTGTCCAGCAGCACAACCGCCTGATAGCCGATGTCATAGGAGAACTGCTGCACGGTGCAGGCCAAACGACCAAGGCGTACTGCTTCTACACCGGCTTCGTCGGCGTCAAAGCCGGCAACCTTGACTTTAGTCAGACCAGCATCCTGCAGTGCCTGCGCGGCGCCGACGGCTTCGCGGTCATTTCCGCAGAATACTGCGCAAAGATTCGGATGCGCGGCAACGATATCCTGCATGGCTTTGTAGCCGTCTTCGGTATTGCCGTTCGGCGCGTAAATGTCCGCAACGCAGGTGTAACCCGCCGCAGTCAGAACGTCGATGGCGCTGTCGCAGCGCAGCTGCGAAATCTCAGCTTCAGGATTCAGACGGATAACGGCGAATTCCTTGCTGGTTTCTTCCGCTTCAAGCTGCTCCAGAATGTAGGTGGAGCTCATAACGCCGCCGCCGTAGTTGTCGGAAAGAATCAGACCGTCCATGTCCGTTCCGCCATCACCCATATCGCCGATGACCACGGGAATGTTCTTGGCGTGTGCCGCGGCAACCACCGGAGCCAGCGCCTCGGGTTTGCTCGGAGATACCACCATTCCGGCGACGCCTTGCTGGATGAAATTCTGGCAGGTGGATACCATCAGCGTTTCATCGCTGTTGTGGCACTGCATCACATAGTCATAACCGAGATCCGCACAGGCCTGTGCTACACCGCGTTCCATCACAGACCAGTAATCGGAGTCTACGACCTGCGTGCTGTAGGCAATGGTCTTTCGTTCTTCCGCAATGCCCGCACAGCCCATGGCAACGATTAAAATTGCCATCATCAGTCCTACTACCTTTTTCATTACAGTTCCTCCCAATCTAATTTGTTTTTATTCGGGTGCTTTCCCGAATTTGTTGTACACAAGATATCATATCCAAGACAAATGTGCAATGAACTATTTTGCATTTCAATGTACATTCGTGCAATTAGTTTATTTGATTTTGTGCGCTTGTGTGGAATCAGTTTCTTTAATTTCATGCATTTGTGTGCGATGAGTGCGTTTTGTGTGCTTGACATTGGTCAGAACGTACATTACAATCGTGTTGAGGTGATATCGATGGGAACCGCCGTATTCGACCGCAAGAAACTTCAAAGCCTATTGGAGAATCTAGCCGTTCTTTCAGGCATGGGCGTATCCTTCTGGCATCCGGAACAGGACGTCTGTCTGGCAGCAACATCTAACGTTCCTTCGGCTTACTGTGCGCGGCTGCAGACTTCACAGGCAATGAGCGCTGAATGCAAGAAATGCGAGCAATTGGCTCTGCGCATCGCTCGGCGCGATTTGAAAACGCAGTATTTTACCTGCCACGCAGGTCTGAAAGAATGCATATCACCTGTCATCTATAATGGAGAAGTCCTTGGCTTTGTGATGATCGGTCAGGTGCTTTTTACGGAAGACAATGGAACGAATATCGATCCGATTCGCGAGTGGATTGATGAGAACGGCTTTAATTTCAATGAAATTCGCAGTCTGTATTTGCTTCTTCCACGAATCGGGCATGAAAAGCAGCAAGCGCTTTTAAAAATGATCAGTGCGCTTGCCAGTCTGGTTCATATAGAAGGAATCGTTCGCCGGATTGAGTTGCCTCTGATTGCACGTATTGAAAAATATGTAGATGAACATCTAAACGAGCCTATTTCGCTGGACGATGTAGTGGAAGCCCTCAGCGTTTCCAGATCGACAATCTGCCATACGCTGCGTACCGAGAAGAATTGCACGTTCGTCAAGATGGTCAATCAGAAGCGCGTAGATGTTGTGCGTAAGGCAATCGCCTCCGGTAAAACCGTTGCGGAAGCGGCTGAGATGGCTGGATTTTCCAGCGTTTCCTATTGCTCTCGCGTTTTTTTGCAGGTTACCGGAAGCCGCCCCAGCATTAACAGCCGAAACATCTGAAAGTGGATTATAGCAATTTTCAGAATTAAAGCGAGTAGTTGCAAGAGCGAAACCATCCGCTTTAATTCTGAAAAATGCTATAATATTATGATCTTTTTAGCCAACCATCTTCCGCTTCTCTTGCCAGCAGATACGCCCCCATTACGCCACTGTTTACGCCAAGCCCCGGCGTGACAATATACTCCTCAAACCCATTTTGAACCGCTTCACAATCCAGATAACCACCCAGACGCTCGATCGTTTTGCGCCGAACATCGCCAATCAGGAATTCCTGCTGCATAACCCCGCCGCCCAGTATGATTCGTTCCGGCGAAACCATCATAATGGCATTGACGCACAACTGCGCGATATAGCTGCTTTCCAGCTCCCACGCCGGATGCGACTGCGGCAGCTGGCTGCCTGGCATCCCCCAGCGCTTTTCAATCGCAGGTCCGGCCGCAAGCCCTTCCAGACAATGCTTATGGTAGGGGCAAAACCCTTCCGGGCTTGGATCGTCCGGTTCGGGCGTCACGAGCATGTGCCCGACTTCCGGATGCGTCAATCCGTGAATCGGTTTGCCGCTAATCACCAAACCGCCGCCAATTCCCGTACCGATTGTCACATACAAGCAGCTGTTCAGCCCCTTTGCCGCGCCGAGCTTCGCTTCAGCAAGAGCCGCGCCGTTTACATCCGTATCAATAGCGACGGGAATTCCCAGTTCTTCATTAAACTTACGCAGAATCGGGTAATGCTTCCACGCCAGTTTCGGCGTCGTCGTAATCTCTCCATATGTCGGAGAAGACAGGTTCAAATCAAGCGGGCCAAAGCATCCAATTCCCAAAGCCGTCACCGAATGCTCGCGAAAAAACGCTGCCATTTCCGGCATCGTCTCTGCCGGCGTTCGCGTAGGAATGGATTTGCGCTCCAGCATCGTCCCGTTTTCATCCAGAATACTCAAAACCATTTTCGTACCGCCTGCTTCCAGCGCGCCATACCGTTTCACATCGACTGCCTCCTTAAACGCATTTTTAGGTTAGTGCGGCATGCTCAGCGCCGCCCGGCCGCTTCCGCGAAGCGTCAGCGCAGGACAACGCGTGGGCAAATAAAAGCTCTCTCCCTTTGAAAGCACGTGCTCATAGCCTTCCGCCGTCAGCGTCAAGCCGTCATCCAGCACGGTCAGTAATCCAAATTCATTGATGGCGGGCAACCTGCACGCGCCGCGCACATTGAACAGATCAAGCGTAAAAAACGCTTCATCCAGCACGCGTTCAACGGGTTTGTCCGATGCATGAATCGGCTTCAGTGCGAAGCGAAGGTTCATCACGTCAAGTGCTTTGTCGATATGCAACTCACGGCGCTGCCCGCGTGCGTCCACGCGATCCCAATCATAAAAGCGATAGGTCACATCGGAGGACTGCTGAATCTCATAAAGCAGGATGCCCGCACCGATAGCGTGCACACATCCCGCCGGGATAAAACAGACATCCCCCGGCTTCACATTCACCCTGCGCAGAAGCGGTTCAACCGCCGCGCCCGCCTCGCATGCCGTGCGCAGCTGTGCAGCCGTTGTTCCGGCTTTGATCCCGTATACGATCTTGCTTCCCTCCGGCGCGTCCAAAATCAGCCATGCCTCCGTCTTGCCTAGTTTTCCGCCTTCGTTTCGTCCTGCATACGCATCGTCCGGATGAACCTGAACGGACAAGCTCTCCGCAGCATCAATGAGCTTGAGCAGCAGTGGGAACGGCTTATGTGCATATGCGCCTGCAAAGTCTTCACCGTACCTTGCGATAAGATCCGTCAGTTTTTCGCCGTTGTCATCCGTAGATTCAAGCCCCGGGATGCAGCTCACTTCCAGACTCTCGCCCGTCGGCACTTCCGTGATGGCTTTCCCATACACCGTGCGCAGCCGCTCCCCGCCCCATGGGGTCAACCGGCCGCTTCGGAAAGCTGGGTGCATGCGCACCGGATAAAATAGACTGGTTTCTTTCATTTCTTAACCTCCTTGACTCAGCTTTGCGTCTCTTTTTGCAGGCAGAACTCGTGTTTTCACGTCCTTGAAAACACATAAATTCCGCAGCTCGCTTGTGATTGAACTGCAGAAAGTTATAAATCCCACTTCGTGCAAAAAAAATATCCAAGCGAGCATATATATCCGGAAGGTCGTCGGCAACGATCTGCATCGCGAGCTTGTTGACATAGTCATCGGACTTCCAAACAAGGTCGATGTCAACGTTCAGTCTGTCCTTGATTAAGCGGGTCATGGTGTTATTGCCCTAGTTGTCGTCCGGATTACCAAAATTCGGAGACGGAACGACCGGCTTGGCAATCGTCAGTGTCACCGGCTCAGCATAGCCGCCATAGACCTTCTCGCGATCCACCTCAGCAGACGCGCAGGCAACAGACACCAGCATCGCAATGCACATGATCAGCGTGACAAGTTTACGTGTGATAGACGGTTATCCCTCCTTTTTTATAATGAGCCGAATCATTCCGGCTCCATAACGTCGTTATCCTGCAGTGTAGGAAATAGTGATGCACCGTCGCACCACTCACCTTCCAGCTGCCACACACGTTTTTCTAGTGGTTCCTTGTTCAACAGTCTCATCATCACATCCACGGCACATTTACCCATATCGTACTGTGGCTGAAGAACATGCGCAATCCACGCATTCTCACCGAGTAGCGAGTCGCAGTCGAAACTCACGATGGACACTTTCTCTTGAAGCCCCAGCACGTTAATCGCATCCATGGCAGCCTTAGCGACGAGATACTCTGTCGCGAACACAGCCGTCACCTCGGGATACTCCTTGAAGAACTGCTTAAGCTTTTCCGTGATCTGTTTGAGATCCTCGAAAGCATTCTGATTTTGTCCAAAGCCGCAAAGATTGAGCAGCATATAGCGCGGATTGATCGAAATGCAGTAATTCATGTGCGCCTGTGTGTAGCCGTTGATGCGCTCTCGGATGGTCGAGGACTTATCGTTGCCCGTTGCAAGCAACGCAATCCGCGTATGGTTCAGTTGAATCAACTTCTCAAGCGCCTGATAGGCCATCCGCTCGTTATTTATCCCCACGAATGGCACGTTGATGCCCTGCATATCTCGATCCACCATCACGACTGATTGCCCCTGAAACACCGCTTGTATGATTTCCTCAGAGTATAGCTCACCATTGGCCGGCTGGATAATCAGCCCATCGCATGCGTCGCTTTCCAACTCTTTGATGATCTCCCGTTCCAGCATCTGGTCATCCTTAGAGTTTTTTAGGATCAGATCCACGCCATGCTTCTCTGCTGCATCCAGCGCACCATAGACAACATTCAAACCAAACGATGCACCCAAACTGCCCATAATCAATGCAATACATCTGCGCTTTTTTCGTTTCAGCTCCATATCAGGCTGAAAGGAATCCGCTATATAGCTCCCCTTACCGATGACGCGGACGATTTTGCCTTCATCCGCTAAAGCCCGCATCGCCTTCTGCGCAGTAATACGACTGACATAGTACTTCTGGGAGAGTTCTTTCTCAGTGGGCAGACGCTGTCCATCCTTATACATACCCTCTTCGATCTCGGTCAACAGCTTCTGATAAATACGTTTATATAGAGCATCACTGTGATTCATATATCCACCGTCAATTTTCAATTTGTTATATTTGGCTTATTTGATAATCTGTTCCAAACATTTTTTCGTTATATCGCTCATCTGTTTGTAATCATAGTATAAAAGGGGCATATATCATTGTCAACAAAATATGATGCAAAAATTAATTATATATCAAATATATCATTTAGAGATTACTCTTAGTTTTGTTCGTTTTTTACACTGTCTTTCATCCGTGCAGCTTTCCTCAAAACAACGATGAAATAGCCCATTCCGCTCTCGGTATAGAGTACTTCTGACATAGCCGAATCTTAACCTTTCATCACCTAGTTGTTGTCCTTGCTAGGCGCACTACTTGTGCGCAAGCAGGGCACATCGGCACCCTTTTGTGCATCTGCTTGTTGGTGGCGTTGCCCCCAAACCCCTGTTTCTCGCACTCCTTCGTCCTGCGGCTGCGCGTCTTTCTGCGGAAAGACACTATTTCAAAAAAACGTATCTGCGTAAAATGCCGTTATCGCTCCTGCTTTTTCTGTGCAGCGTCATCTCTTTGTTCCATTGGATCGTTCAGAATCCGCTCCACGTTCGCCCGAACGGTCAGCAATTCGCGCATCTCATTCTTTGCGTCTCTATACTCGGCATAATCCTTTTTTCGCTGCATTGTCAAGACTTCATATTCCGTTTGCAGCGTTTGAACAGTCGGGAGCTTCGTCAGTTTTCGCTCATCAAAAGCGGCTCTGTGAAATTCTTTCTGTAAATATCGTCTTCCGAGATACGACCAAGGTTAGATGGGACCGAACGGCAGGTTCAGCCGTTCGGCTCTTGACTACCGTTCTACCAGAATCAGGCAGATAATGTCAAGGGTGCCCGTGAAACGGGCGTTCATTTTGTCCTTGATGGGTCTGACTGATTCTGGTATCAGTCCGGCAGTCTGCCATCATACATGATGGCTAGCTCACCGTAAACCCTGCCCCAGTTACGGATCGGCATCGTCCATTTCTTCGTGGCTTCAAATGTCGCCAGATAGAGTGCTTTCAGCAGTACCATATCGCTGGGGAACACGTTGCGCTGACTGTTCAGCCGCCGGTACGTTGAGTTCAGGCTCTCAATGGTGTTGGTGGTATAGATCACCATCAATACATCCTTGGAGAACTTGAAAATCGGGCTGATAGCATCCCAGTTGTCATACCAGTGCTTCATGGCTCGGGGATATTTCTCTTTCCAGCTCTCTGTGACTTCATCCAGTGCTTCCCGTCCAGCCTGCTCGGATGGTGCATTGTAAATAGTTTTCAGGTCATTGGCGAATGCTTTGAACAGCATCTTTCGCCAATTCTTCGTCGCGCAATATGGCAAAACACATGCGACGCAACGTAGTTTGATACTGCTCCACCAATCGATTCAATATTTCTTCTGGTGTAGTTCCAATTTCGTTTGTATTCTCCATTTGCCGTTCACCTCCTGTCAAATATACAGACGTATAAAACGACTGTTTGAACGGTTTTTTCACTATTTTTTCACGTTTTTTTCACGCTTCGATTTTATCCGAGATATCTTCCTGTGTCAAATCAGTTTATCAGTCTGTTTTCGTTCAGATTGCAGAGGTTTAGATTCTCCCAACTCTCGGAGTGCTGTCTGTGCCGCTTCCTCCTCGACCTGTTCCAACTCCTTCCGATTGCCCGCCGTTTCCATCACGTCCTCAATCGAAACCCGTCCATCCAAAACGCGCGGCAGTGCGTCAGGAATAACCTTGCGCGTCCAGTATCGGATGCGGTTCAGTTCCGCCAATTCAGCTTTGACTTCTTCGAGTTTGGGAAGAAGGGCTTCGCGTTCCGCTTCTAGCTGCATACGCTCTGCTTTCAGCGCCGCGCGCTGTTCCTTATCGAGAGGAGACGCAAGCCCCAGCGACTTCACGAGCTTTTCGCGCAGCCAGATTGCTTTTTGCAGTCGGCTCAATTCGTCGCCATGTTCGGCTTTGAACTTTTCTCGCTTGCCATTCCAGCGAATGCCTTCGTATTCCTGCTGAACTGGCTTCAATTCTCGGATGGTTTGAATCGCGCCAAACAGCGCGTCGATATCTCGGATTCTACGTTCCTTTGCTGTGGATTCCGCCTTGATTTTGGAAAATGTCCGTTGAGTTTCGGCGATGTATCGTCCGAGCTGACCGACCGTGTAAAGCTCGTGATTCGAGAGGAAGGAAACCGCCTTAAAGCCGTCTTTCAAATCATGGACAGCGCCTTTTTCCTGCGCATAGCGATTCCATGTTTCGCGCCCGTCCCTTCGCATATCCAGATACGCGGCAATCACGTCGCTGAGCGGGTAATCATCCGGGCTTTCGATGATCTGCTGGCGGCTGACCGCCTTGCGCAATTCATCCAGCCAATCCCCGATCCCGCGAACGGTTTTCTGCAAAGAAGCCAGTATTTTATTCACGCTGATGATCTTTCGATTCTCGTCGCCGCGTTCGCTGGAAACGCCCTTGCGCTCCAGCGCAGAAGCGGTCGGACCGAGATGCTTTTGCGGCAGGCGATCTTCAACGCCCTGCCGCTCCAGTGATCGCATATCAACGCGCTCCATCCGTCCTGCTGCTTTGAGCGCCGCGTTTTGTGCAGCCGCCCAATCCTGCCGCCAGATTTCGCCGTACTTGCGCTCGTTCCAATCGACGGTATTGACCTTAACGCGCTTCCATCTTCCGTTCGGTGCGCGGATGCGGTTTCCGTTTTCGTCAAGCGCATAGACATTCTTTGATTTGGGCAGCCACTTTCCGTTCTCGTCCATCGCGCGAAGCGTCAGCATGATGTGAACGTGCGGGTTGCCGTCGCCCTTGTCGTGATAGAAGAAATTGCAGACCATGCCCTTATCCACAAATTCCTTTTGACAGAAATCGCGGACGAGGGCAAGGTTCTGCTCATCAGTCAGTTCGCGCGGCAAGGCAAAGAGCATCGAGCGCGCCGTCTGCGCGTTGACGCTCGTTTCCGCTGCGTCCACCGCGTTCCAGAGCGTCTGCGAATCGGCATACGCCCTCGGCGCATTGGATGGCAGCATGACTTCCACCCACTTCACGCGTGCCGGGCTGCTGTGCGGATATTTCCAGCAGCACTCGTATTCGGAATACTTCTTTTCGC
>ERZ809296.3200-NODE-3200-length-14222-cov-4.296393_pt1 | contig 14222 bp, 11 predicted proteins | sample MGYA00520511_ERZ809296 | MGnify/ENA primary metagenome ERZ809296 (study PRJEB31576, sample SAMEA3212662) | Homo sapiens | biome: human-gut; feature: human gut; material: fecal | place: Sweden | collected 2012 ... | reverse complement strand
AGTACTTTCGGGAGCATTATGGCAACATGAGACTGCTGTCTCCCTTCAAGTACATCGAGTGGAACGAGGACAAGATTTTGGACATCATCACCCGAGAATTGAAGTTCCAGCTGCCCAAGCGGAGCTGGCCGGATAAGTCCTCCAACTGCTCCTTCAATTATGTGGCACAGTACCTGACCGAAAAGGTTTTCCGCTACGGCCAGCACGAAGTGGAGCTGAGCGAACTGGTGCGGGTGGGCGAGATGAGTCGGGAGCGGGCGTTGGAGATCATCCATTCGCCCATCGAAGAAAGTGACTTGGAAAAACCCCTGGAAAAGATGGGATTGACCGTGGAGGATGTGTATTGCTATGACAAACAGTGAAATGAAGAAACAGGTCATTGAAATGTTCCTGGAAAACGTGCCCGAACTGGAAGGCATCGAGATCGCCAACGACACCATGCTCATCTCCTCCGGCTATGTGGACTCCTTCAGCGTCATCAAGATGATCGCCCTGTTCGAGGACGCTTTTTCCGTGACTATCGACCTGGACGAGATCAATTATGAGGACTTCGAGACGGTGGACTCCATCGTGGACAAGGTGATTTTGAAAGGAGCGTCCGTATGATGCGGATGCGCCCGCTGACCCAGCCCCTGGTGTCCGATTGCAGCGCCTTCCTGTTCTCCACCGAACTGGGGCAGCGCTATTACCCCCTGCGTAAGCTGCTGGACGATGCGGTGGAAAAAGCCTGCCAGCGAGATGCCGTCTTTCTGGCCTATGAGGGTCAGCGGCTGGTGGGGGTGCTGTGGTATGTGGAGGAAGGCTCCTTCTACACCTACCCCTACCTGCACATGATCGTGGTGGACGAGTCCTGCCGAGGCAAGGGCTACGGACGGCAGATGCTGGCCTACATGGAGGAGCGTCTGTTGGAGAAGCGGGTGACCAGCAAGATCTATCTGGTGGTCACCGAGAGCAACCAGGTCGCCCAGAAGCTGTACGCCGGCGTGGGCTACCAGAAGGTGGGACGGCTGGAGAACCTGTATCGGAAGGGCGTCCACGAGCTGCTGATGGAGAAATTCCTCAGTAAGATGACCAAGATTGGGCAGCGGGACGCCAGTTGAGGAGGGCTTATGAGCGAGCAGAACATCAAATTATTTTGCATCCCCGGCGGAGGCGCATCCGCCTTCGTCTATTGGAAATACACCAAATACCTGAACAAGAACATCAAGCTCTGCCTGTTGGAACTGCCCGGACGGGGGCTGCGCAAGCGGGAGGAACCGGTCAACGAGCTGCACGCTGTAGTGGATGACCTGTACGCCCACCTGGTGGAGGAGCTGACCAAAACCCCCGATTGCGGCTATATGCTCCTGGGCTACTGCTACGGCGGCATCCTGGCCTATGAGCTGTACCAGAAAATCCGCCGAGAGGGCATCCAGGAACCCTTCCACATCTTCATGAGCGCCACCGATGCCGCAGACGGCGCCGTCTACGGCCGTTCGCTGTTTGAGAATCAGGAGGCCAGGGAAGAGGTCCAGGATCTGATGACCACCTATTTCCCCGACCACGTGTTCCGGGATAAAGAGCTGGTGACGGAGATCTCCAACCGCTGCGTGGACTGCCTCTATGCCCAGTACACCCAGCGTGGGGAGATTGGTATGATTCCCTACGAAGACATCTTCAACGAGGATTCCAAGGGCAGCCGCCTGGAACAGATCAGTCGGGAGAACCGGTTTGAGGTGGAGAAGTGCCTGGAATTTGCCTGCGAGACCATTCGGGTGGTGGAGGCCGACCTTCATGCTGTCTACGCCTACAAGCAGGAGACTGAGGTCTATCCCAAGATTTATTGTGACCTGACCATTTTCTCCGGCAAGACCGACCTGATGACCCCGTTGGAGGCGGTGAAAGGCTGGATCCGCTTCGCGGAAGCCAATTTCCACCTGTACTCCATGGAGGGGGGACACCGGATGCTGCTGGACACCTACCAGCAGTGTATGCCTGTCATCAACCAAGCTGCCAGCCAGTGGCAGCCGAAAGAAGGAGGAAAGAACGAATGAGCGCATTATGGGAACCCATCACCTTAGGAGAACACTTCCTCCGAGGGGCAGAACAGTACGGCGACCGCATCGCCCTCTCTGACGGCGCTCAGAAGGTGACCTATCGTCAGCTGGTAGAGTTAGCCGGGACTGACCGAGAACGGCTGCGCCAGGCTGGGGTGCAGCCCCATGAGCTGGTCATTATGCAGATGTCCAACGGCATCCCCTTCGTCCAGATGTTCCTGGCGTTGATGCTGGAGGAGATCGTGCCCATCCTCATGCTGCCCAACCACGGGGTTCGGGAGCTGACTGGCATCCAGAGCAAAGTCCACTGCCGGTTCCACCTGACTGATGACGGCATCCAGCACTTCACCGGCATGAAGCAGGTGGCCTATGTGGCGCCGGAAGCGGTGGTGAAAGCCCAGTCTCCCGATGCCCGCATCGCCATCCTGCTCCTGTCCGGCGGCACCACCGGCATCCCCAAGCTCATCCCCCGTACCCATGGGGACTACTACTACAGCTGTATGCAGACGGCAAACAAAAACCATTGGAGCCACCAGACCACCCTGCTCACCCCGCTCCCCCTGGGGCATAACTTCGCCCTGGCTCACCCGGGCATCCTGGGCGTCCTGTTCCACGGCGGCAAAGCGGTCGTTCCCCGTTACGCCTCCCCCTTGGATATGCTCACCCTCATCCGTGCGGAGCAGGTCAACGCCCTCATCCTGGTTCCAGCGTTGCTCCACCTGCTCATGGAGGCGCGGGAGCTGCTGCCGGAAGCGGACTTGAGCACCCTGCGGCAGATTTATGTAGGCGGCGCCATGCTCCCTGTGGCGGATGCGGAACGGACGGTAGAGATGTTCGGCAACGTGCTCATCCAAGTTTTCGGCACTGCCGAAGGACTTGTCTGCACCACCCAGCAGGATGACCCACTGGAAAAGATCTTGACCACCCAGGGCACCCCTGTCTCCCCCCACGATGAGCTGCGCATCGTAGACGGCAGCGGCGACCTGCTCCCTGCCGGACAGCGTGGCGAGCTGCTCACCCGTGGCCCCTACACCATCCACTACTATTACGGCATCCTGGACAAGGACAACCAGTACTTCACCTCTGACGGCTGGTACAAGACCGGCGACCTGGCCAGCATCGATGCCCAGGGCTATATCACCATCCATGGCCGCATCAAAGAGCGCATCAACCGTGCCGGCGAGAAGATCATCCCCTCTTACCTGGAAGGGCTGCTGACGGAGTGGGGTGTCTTTTCCGAAGTGGCGGTCATCGGCGTGCCCGACCCGGTGCTCACCGAGCGCATCTGCATCTGCGGCAAGCCTATCAGCGGCGCCGACGTGCTGGATTTGGGACAGATCAACCACTTCCTGAAGGAAAAAGGCGTCTCCGGCTTCTGCATGGGGGACGACTACCTGGAAGTCCACACCTGGCCCCTGACCGCCGTGGGCAAGACGGACAAAAAGCAGCTGCTCAAGCTGGCGGAGGAGCAGAAAACATGAGCAAGACCCGAATTCAGGAGTCCTACCTCATCGGCGCATCCTTGGAGCAGAACCTAGGCGGCGTCCCCGGCCACGTCTACTTGGAGACTCGGGGGACAGCCATCCACCTGGCCAAGCTGCGCCAAGCGTGGCGGGACGTCCTCACCCTCCACGGCATTCAGTCCCATTTGAACGACTATGTGGCCTGCTTTGACTGCACCACCCTGACCCAGGCGGAAGGGGAGCGGGAAGTCCAGCAGTACCGTGCCGCCTTCGCCCAACGGAACACCCGAACGGAGGAGGGGCACAGCTGTGGCCTGACGCTGTTCCGGCTGCCGGAGGGGGTGGACTGCCTGTGCTTTGACCTGAATTTGCAGGTGGCTGACCCAGCTGGGTTCCAAATCTTGCTGGGACAGCTGGCGGAGTTGTACCAGGGACATTCGGTGACCGTTTCCAGCGGAACACCCGACCCGGAACCGGCGTCCACGGCGGACGTGGCCTATTGGCAGGAGCAGGTTGCCCAGATGCGCCCCGGCTCCATCCTGGAACAGCAGCGTGATCCCACCCGAATGCACCACTGCCGCTACCAGGCCACCGCGGCCAAGCTGGACGCCGCCCAGTGGCAGGTCGTCCAAAGTCGGGCGTCCAGCCTGGGCGTCCACCCCACCACCCTGGCCATGGCGGCCTTCGCCGACACCATGCGCCAGGCGGCCGAGACTGATTTTGTCCTCAACTTGCCCATCTTCCACACCACAGGCCACACGGTGGAGTGTCCCGACCGCATCACCGACCGCACCCGACTGCTGACTCTGGCTGTACGAAAAGCAGACCAAATGTCAGATATTTTGGCACGTTACCAGGCAGGCATGACCCACATCCGCCTGGACGGCCTGGACGTACAGGCGATGCTCCGAGAGCAGCACCCAGAGGAACCCCTGCTGGCGCCCACCGTCTTTTCGTCCACGCCGGGCATCCAGCTGGTGACCGAGCCTTTCCAGGCGTCCTTTGGGGCGCTGACCTACCTGGTCTCTCAGACCCCTCAGGTCTGCCTGGACGCCCAGATCTACGAGCTGTGGGATGGGGCGTACCTGGTGTGGATGACGCCGGAGGGATTGTATGAACACACATATTTGACAGAGCTGTTCCGGAACTGGTTGGAACGGCTCTTGGAGGAACCGAAAGGGGAATGACCATGAGAGAAAAACTGTATCAGATGGTAGAAGCAGAATTGAACCTGCCACAGGGGTGGGACACCACCAAGAACTTCATTGAGCTGGGCGGCCAGTCCATCCAGATGATGAAGCTGCAAATGAACATTTTAAAAACCTTCGGCATTACCCTGACCTTCCAGGAGCTGTTTGAGAACAACACCATCGACCGCCTGCTCCACTGCCTGGAACAGAAGCAGGCGTGAGGGGGCATCCATGAAGGAACGGATCGCCCTCAACCCCATGCAGCAGTCCTACCTGCGGGGGCGAGAGGCCAAGTATGGCCGGTTCAGCAAGGCTTGTTTTGTCTACGAATATGACCCGACCAAGGTAGAGCACGCCCGCCTGGTGGAAGCCCTCCAACGCCTGCCCCAGCTGCACCCGCTGTTGGGCGCAGGGCTGGATGGGGAGACCTTGGTGCTGGGCGCTGGCCGGTTGGAGCTTCAGAAAGCGCCCCTGTGGGCGGAGGGGATCGAAGCCCAGGCGGAGACATTGTTCCAGCAGTTCACCTGGAACGAGCAGTGCCTGTCCCAGGTGACCCTGGTCACCGGCAGCCATGCCTATGTGGCGCTTTGTATCAACGGCATTCTGGCCGATGGCCTGAGCCACGACCGCATCTTGGAGACCTTGGAGCGGTGCTATGAAGGGGAACCCTTGGAACCGGTGGAGTGCTCCCAGGCGTTTCTGGACTACATGGAGACTCTGCGTGCAGAACAACGCACGCCAGAGCAGGCACAGGCGCTGGAGGAGTCCATGCGCCAGTTCCCGCCGGCGGCAGAGCTGGCCATTGCGGAGGAATTTTACACACCGGATCCCCAGGAGACCGGCGTCTGCCGCCAGCCCATCGCAGCATCTCTGTGGCAGGCGTTCCAGCAGAAAGCGGCAGGCCAGGGAGTCACTGCCTTTCCCGTCCTGCTGACCCTGGTGGGCAAGGCCATCGGGCAGTACATCGACCGGTCGAAAGTGGTCTTAAATGTGCCGAGAACTGCCAGAATGGTGCCGGTAGACGGCATCTTTCAGGCGGTCGGGATGTACTCTGACTTTTCCCTGGTGCCGGTGGATGCAGCCGAAAGCGATGTATTTGCCCAGGCGAAAAGCTTGAGTATTTCTCTCATGGAACAGCAGTTCCAGAGCCAGATCTCCGGCCTGGATCGGTTGAAAGCCTGGAAAAAGAGTGACCCCCAAGCGGCCGCTCCCTTCGTCTGCACCTCTCTGGTGGACGGCGCCTATGACAGCCGCTTGTTCACTCGGCGCCTGGTGCGCACCCAGACGGCGCAGGTGTGGCTGGAGCTGCTCCTGCTCCGCTGCGGCGACACGGTGACTTTGGAGGCGGCCTACCAGCCGGACGTTCTCCCAGCGATGGTGGTGGAACAGATTTTGTGTACTGTAGTGGCAGATATGGAACAGTTGATGTACCCGGTCAACCGAGCGCCGGAACCGGCGGTCAACCCCTGCCTGCCCAGTCTGACCGACCTGCTGAAACAGCGATTTTCCACCTACCGCGACCACCCCTTCCTCCTGTGGAGCAAGGGACAGCTGACCTACGGCCAGACGGACGCCCTAGCGAACCGGCTCTGCCAGCGGCTGCGAGAGGCCGGCCTGACATCGGGCAGCCGAGTGGGCATCCTGCTGTCCAAAAGCCCCCTCCAAGCCATCGCCAGCCTGGCAGCCACCAAAGCGGGGACGGCGTTTTTGCCCCTGGATCTGGAGTACCCGCCCGAAATGCTCTCCGCCATCGCCCATCGGGCAGAGCTGTCACTAATCGTGACCGAACCGGCTTTGGCGGAGCGGGCGGCATCCTGTGGCGTGCCCTGTTTAACAGTGGAGGAAGCGTGGCTGAACGCTGTGCCCTCGCAGGTGGCGGCGTTTCAGGGGTACCGGTGGCGGCCGGAGGAGGTGCTGGTCATCATCAACACCTCCGGCACCACCGGCGAGCCGAAATCCGCCGCCATCCCCTCTGTGGGGGTGGTCAACTGCCTGCTGGAGTCCCAACAGCGTTTTTCTCTGACGGACAGCGACCGGTGCATTGCCGTCACCAACTACTGCCACGACATGGCGCTTTTTGACCTCTACGGCATGATCGCCTGCGGCGGTTCGGTGGTGTATCCGGACGGGGACAAGGGAAAGGAGCCTGCCCATTGGGCGGCGCTGATGGAGCGCTATCAGGTCACCTTCTGGAACTCCGTCCCGGCCTTCATGGAGATGCTGGCGGCAGAGGAATGCAATCTGACCAAGGCGCTGACCAGCCTGCGCACTGTGGTCATGGGCGGGGACTTTCTGCCGGTGAGCCTGGTGAAACAGCTGAAAGGGGAGAAGCCCGCCCTCCATATCCACAGCGTGGGCGGCCCCACTGAGACTACTATTTGGAACATTTCCCACGAGATCACGGCAGACGACTTGGGACTAGACGTCATTCCATACGGGAAACCCTTCCCCAACACCACCTACTTCATCTGCAACGCCGCTGGACAGCCTGCCCCCATGGGGGTCATCGGAGAGATGTGCGTGGCTGGTGTGGGGGTCAGCGCAGGCTATCTGGGGATGCCGGAAAAGACCGCACAGGCGTTCCCACGGTGGAACCACCGGCGAGTCTACCGCACCGGCGACTTTGGCTACTTCCGTGCCAACGGCGACCTGATGATCTTGGGACGTCGGGACGGCCAGGTGAAGATCAACGGCAAACGCATCGAGCTGCCCGGCATCGAAGCGGTGCTGCGAGCGCAGCCGGAGACCAACCAAGTGGTGGTGGTGAAGTCGGCGCAGAATAAGAAGCTCACCGCCTTCTACACCGGCGCCGCTCTGGAAGAAGACGCCTGGCGTGCTTTCGCCCAGGAACGGCTGCCCAGCTATATGGTGCCCAGCCGCTTTGTCTGGTTGGAACAGCTCCCCCTGACCCGCAATGGCAAAGTGGATCGAAAGAGGCTGACCCAGTACCAGCTGACACCTGCGGGGCAGCCTGCCCAGACCGCAGCGCCCACCGACTGCCAGACGGTGACGGCACAGCTCGTCGACCTGTGCCGCCAGCTGTTCCCAGATGAGGATATTGACGAAAACCTCAACTATTACGTCATCGGCGGCGACTCCATCCAGGCCATCAAGCTGCTCTCCCTCATCAAACGCACCTTTGATGTGACCCTCAGCGCCTACGACATCCTGGAAGCCCCCTTCCTACAGGAGTGGGCGGCGCTCATCCAGCAGAAACAGGCGCAGCGGAACCAGCTGCTCCAACAGCTCACCGGCCTGGCGGAAGCTGTGGTGGGCGTGGACGGCGACGCCTTGCGCTTGACCGATGGCGTGGAGGTACGCCTAAAATCCCTCTCCCATCGGTTGGCGGAGCAGGGGATCGAGAAAACTGTATATGAATTGCTGGCCATGCCCTACCTGACCGAGATGGGGCGGTGAGCTGGTGAAACAGAAAACCTCCTGGCATTGCGCCGGGAGGTTTTTTGTACGGGACGGGAAAAATCGGGTTCGTACTGCAACTGTGGGATGTTTTTGGGACAGTCACTTTGTTATAATTAGAAAAAACAAGGGAAAATGCCCCAAAATTACAAGTGAATCAACAGGAGATGATACAATGGATGAAAAATATTATGCCCATTGGTCAGAAGATGGGCGGAAGCAGACCGTGCTGGCGCACCTGCTCTGTACCGCAATGCTCTGTGCCCAATTTGCGGAAAAATTCGGAGAGAAGGCGCTAGGCTATTGGGCGGGTCTGCTCCACGACATCGGGAAGTTCACCCAGGCGTTTCAGAAGCGGCTTTTCTGCGGTGGGAAAAAGGTGGACCACTCCACAGCAGGTGCCTGGGAAAGCAAAGCCTATCTGCCCATATCCCTCTGCATCATGGGACACCACAGCGGCCTGCCGGACTTGGGAGGTCGGACGGACAAAGGAAAGCCAACCTACTTCGGCCGGATGAATAAGGCCAAGAGCGGCCAGCTGGAACCCTATGATGCCTGGAAACAGGAGGTGGAGCTGCCCCAAGCCCCTAAGATGGAGCCGAAAACCGAGTTGGAGCTGGATTTCCTCATCCGGATGCTCTACTCCTGCCTAACTGACGCCGACTTCCTGGATACGGAAGCGTTCATGTCCAACGGCCAGGTAGAGCGGGGCGGTGGGGAAGCCATCTCTGTGCTGGCGGACAAGCTGGATCGCTATACGGAAGGCTGGTTCCCGCCCAGCAATGAGCTGAACACCCAGCGCTGTGCCATCCTGCGCCGCTGTATAGAGCAGGGGCAGGACACCCGGCAGATGCCGGGACTGTACACCCTCACCGTCCCCACCGGCGGCGGAAAGACGGTGGCCTCGTTGGCCTTCGCCCTCCACCATGCCAAGACCCACGGCTTGGAACGGGTCATCTACGTCATCCCGTACACCTCCATCATTGAGCAGACGGCGGATCAGTTCCGCAAAATTTTAGGGGCGGAGAACGTGCTGGAACACCACTCCGGCGTCACCTACGACACCCAGGACGAGGCCACTCCGGAGACCCAGCGGATGGCCAGGGCTACGGAGAATTGGGATATGCCAGTGGTGGTGACCACAGCGGTGCAGTTCTTCGAGTCCATCTACAGCAACCGTTCCTCCAAATGCCGGAAGCTCCACAACCTGGCCAAGAGCGTCATCATCTTCGATGAAGCGCAGATGCTGCCCATCCCGTACCTGCGCCCCTGCGTCTCCGCCATCGCCCAGCTCATCGGCCACTTCCACGCCACCGCAGTCCTCTGCACTGCTACCCAGCCGGCGCTGAACCCGCTGTTTGCAGAGTTTTTGCCCAGCCACACCGCTACCGAGCTGTGCCCAGAGGGCACCTGCGATGAAACAATCTTCCGCCGTGTCACCTTCCAAACGGAGATAGAGAAGGAGATGAGTTGGGAAGCGGTGGCGGAAGTGCTGACCCAGCTGCCCCAGGTGCTCTGCATCGTCAACACCCGCAAGAGCGCCAAACGGCTGTACGACCTGCTGGGCGACCAGGAGGACACCTTCCACCTGTCCACCCTCATGACACCCACCCACCGGCGTGCCGTGTTGGAAGTGGTGCGAGGTCGGCTGAAAGGGGGGTTGCCCTGTCGGGTGGTCTCCACCTCCCTCATCGAAGCGGGGGTGGACGTGGACTTCCCAGCGGTGTTTCGGGAGGTAGCCGGATTGGATTCCATCTTGCAGGCCGCCGGACGGTGCAACCGGGAGCGGAAACGGGCGGCGCAGGATAGTGTGGTCACTGTGTTCCAGTCGGAAACGGAGGTCAACACACCGTTTCGGATGAACATTGACGTTGGACGGGAGGTCATGGGGCGTCAGAAGGATATTGCGTCCCAGGCTGCCATCACCGATTATTTTACCGAGCTGTTGGAGCTGAAAGGCACCGATATCCAGGATTCTAAGAGTATTTTGAAGATGATGAAAGAACGTTTGCCTTTCCAGACCATCGCAGAGCAGTTCAAATTGATCGACAACGACAGCAAGACCATCTACATCCCCCTGGGAGAAGGGGAAGCGCTGGTGCAGCGGCTCCAAGCCGGAGAGCGTTCTCGGACGCTGTTCCGGAAGCTGGGGCAGTACGGTGTCTCTATTTACGAGACGGAATTCAAGGCACTGGCTGACGCCGGAGACATCCTCCCAGTAGACAGCGGAAAGGGAGAGGATCTGTGGGTGCTGGCCAATACCAGCCTGTACGATGAGCGGACAGGGCTTTCTCTGAATCCGGAATATGGGAAGGGGGACTTCGTGTGACGGAAAACCGGGATGTCCTTTGGGACATCCCGGTTCCGGAATACATACATATCCTTGCCTATATTTCAACCCACCTAGTCCTTCAGGACTAGGACATGAAAAGTATAGCATTGCCTTTTTACCAGAATCAAATGAAATGATTACATTTCATTACCTATAAAATGATTGTTGACACGGTTGGGAAAAGGTGCTATTGTATAAAAAGAGGAACAAATCTGGTACCCAGCCCCATACATGGACAAGTCTGGAACCTAGACACACAATAGAAGAAAGGATGTGAAAACCATGCCCACTCGATTTCGAGTTTGGGGGCAGTATGGACTGTTCACAAGGCCGGAGATGAAGGTAGAAAAAGTTTCCTATGACATCATCACCCCCTCCGCCGCCCGCGGCATCTGTGACGCCATCTTCTGGCATCCCGGCCTGCGTTGGGTCATCGACCGCATCATCGTCTGCAACCCCATCCGCTTCACCAGCGTTCGGCGCAACGAGGTGAAGGCGGTGGTCAACAGCCGTGCGGCACGGACGGTGATGGAAGGGCGGGGGAACGGCTCCCTATACATCGCCACCCCCAACGAGATCCAGCAGCGGGCGTCTCTGCTGCTGCGGGACGTGTCCTATGTGATCGAAGCCCACTTTGAGATGACGGACAAAGCGGCGCCTTCGGACAACCCCGGCAAATTCCAGGACATCATGACCCGCCGCATCCGCAAGGGGCAAGCCTATCACCAGCCCTGCATGGGCTGTCGAGAGTTTCCCGCTCACTTCGCCCCCTGCGAGACTCTGCCGCCCTGTCCGGAGGAGTTGAGAGGACGGCGGGATCTGGGTTATATGCTCTACGACATGGACTATTCCGACCCACAGGACATCCGCCCCCTGTTCTTCCGAGCGGTGCTGGAGGACGGCGTCCTGACCGTACCGCCCAGAGACAGCAAGGAGGTGATCGGATGATCCTCCAAGCTCTCGTCTCCTACTACGAGACCCTGGCCGCCCGGGGGGAACTGCCCCAGCCCGGCTGGGCGCCGGTGAAGGTGTCCTATGTGCTCAATCTGGACGACCAAGGGGACATCACCACCGTAGTCTGCATCAAGGAAGAAGTAACACGGGGGAAGAAGAAGGCGCTGGTACCCCAGATCATTCAGCTGCCTGCTCCGGTCAAGCGCACCGTAGGCGTGACCGCCAACTTCCTCTGCGACAACTCCAGCTACATCTTGGGCGCAGACAAAAAGGGCAAACCCAAACGCTCCTTGGAGTGCTTCCAAGCCTGCAAGACCCTCCACGAGACTTTGTTGGTCTCGGTGGAGGAGCCAGCTGCCCGGGCGCTGTTGTCCTTTTTCGACCATTGGCAGCCGGAGAAATTGACGGAACACCCGGCCTTTGCCCACCAGGATATGGAGGATCTTTTGGCTAGTGCCAACCTGATCTTCCGTTATCGGGGACGCTACCTCCACGAGATTCCCGCCATCCGGCAGGCGTGGCAGGACTATTACAACAACAGCCAGGACAGCCAGCAGTTTCCCTGCCTGGTCACCGGCAAACTGGCGCCTGTGGCGCAGCTCCACCCCAGCATCAAAGGCATCTATGGCGCCCAGTCCAGCGGTGCCTCCCTGGTCTCCTTCAACGCCCCAGCCTTCTGTTCCTACGACCGAGAACAGGGACTCAACGCCCCCACCAGCCAGTACGCCGCCTTCGCCTACGGCGCCGCCCTGAACTACCTCATCGCCACCCAGAACACCCGAGTCGGTGACGTCACCCTGCTGTTCTGGGCAGAGAGCGGCGAGGACGCCTATGCAGATGCGCTGAAACGATTTGGTTTTGGGGGCGGGGATGAGGATGACCAATACAAGGAAGAAGATTTGAAGGGGCTGATGGAGTCCTTAGCGGAAGGGGCTGATGTGGAATGGGACGGAACCCGCATCGACCCCAACATGACCTTCTACATCCTGGGCATCTCCCCCAATGCGGCACGGCTGTCCGTGCGCTTCTTCCTGCGCAACAGCTTTGGACAGTTCATCCGCAGCGTGAAAGCCCACTATGACCGATTGGAGATCGTCCGACCGTCCTTCGATCCCTTTGACAATATCCCCGTGTGGCGGATGCTGAAAGAGACGGTGAACCCCAATTCCAGGGAGAAAAAGCCTGCCGCCGACATGGCCGGCGACACCCTGCGCGCCATCTTGACCAACACCCCGTACCCTGCCACTCTGCTTAACGGCGTGACCCTGCGCATCCGGGCAGACCGAGAGATGAATCGCACCAGAGCGGCCATTTTGAAGGCGTATTATCTGAAAAATAGAAACCCATTTGTACCAGAGGAGGTTTTAACTGTGTCCTTGAACCAAGATTCCAATCACGAAGCCTATGTCCTGGGGCGGCTGTTCTCTGTGCTGGAAGCCATCCAGTCGGATGCCAACCCTGGCATCAACGCCACCATCCGTGACAAATACTTCAGTTCCGCCTCCGCCACCCCCGGTGTGGTCTTTCCTACACTTGTAAATTTGGCGCAGAAACACCTGAGAAAACTGGACGAGGGGAAAAAGATCTTCTACGATAAGCAGCTGACGGAGCTGATGTCCAAGCTGGGCGAGACCTACCCCAACCGGATGAATCTGCCCCAGCAGGGGGCGTTCCAGCTGGGCTACTATCACCAGACCCAGTACCGCTTTACCAAGAAGGAGGACAAATAAGATGAGCGAAGCAATCAAGAACCGATATGAATTTGTGATTCTCTTTGACGTAGAAAACGGCAACCCCAACGGCGACCCAGACGCCGGCAATATGCCCCGTGTAGACCCAGAAACGGGTCTGGGTCTGGTCACTGACGTGTGCCTGAAGCGGAAGATTCGGAACTATGTGGAGACGGTGAAGGAGGACGCCACCGGCTATCGCATCTACATTAAGGACGGCGTGCCCCTGAACCGCAGTGACGCAGAAGCCTATGCGGCACTGGACGTGACGGAAAAGACGGTGAAGGCGAAGAAGAAGGAAAATCCAGACCTGGATCGGAACATTCGGGATTGGATGTGCGCCAATTTCTATGACATCCGTACCTTTGGCGCTGTCATGACCACTTTCGTCAAGGCGGCACTGAACTGCGGCCAAGTTCGTGGCCCCGTCCAGATGGGCTTTGCCCGCAGCGTGGAACCGGTGGTGCCCCAGGAAGTGACCATCACCCGTGTGGCCATCACCACCGAAGCGGACGCAGAGAACAAGGGCACCGAAATGGGCCGCAAGTACATTGTCCCCTACGGCCTCTACCGCTGCGAAGGCTATATCTCCGCCAACCTGGCACGGAAAACCACCGGCTTCTCCGAAAAAGACCTGGAACTGCTGTGGGAAGCCATCCTGAACCTGTTCGAGCACGACCACTCCGCCGCCCGGGGCAAAATGGCAGTGCGGGAGCTGATCATCTTCAAGCATGACAGCGAGCTGGGCTGTGCGCCTGCCCATAAGCTCTTTGATACGGTGAAGGTAATGCGCACCCATCCGGAGGACATCACTCCCGCCCGGAGCTACCAGGACTATGTGGTCACTGTGGATGAAGCGGCACTGCCGGAGGGCGTCACCTGCGAAATTCGCCAGTGATGACCTATCCGGAGGAATCCTTCTTACAGCTGTCTGGCTTGCAGCACTTTGCCTTCTGTCGGCGACAGTGGGCGCTCATCCATGTGGAAGATCAGTGGGCGGAAAACTTTCGTACCATGGACGGCCAGCTCTTTCACCAAAAAGCCCACGACACCGGCTTCGCTGAAACACGGGGCGACCGTGTGGTGAAGCGGGGGATACG
>ERZ809296.3196-NODE-3196-length-14235-cov-55.574894_pt1 | contig 14235 bp, 9 predicted proteins | sample MGYA00520511_ERZ809296 | MGnify/ENA primary metagenome ERZ809296 (study PRJEB31576, sample SAMEA3212662) | Homo sapiens | biome: human-gut; feature: human gut; material: fecal | place: Sweden | collected 2012 ... | reverse complement strand
GAAATAATGGGGTCTATTCCACCTCGCGGGTGCGAATGGGCGCACTGATCCCTTGGTTACGACTCTACCCAAATCGTCGATTCGACAAACGATGACAGCGTTGGACAAAGATTTAGTCCTTCCGATACACAACAGGTCCTTTACAGGATGTTCAAGAAGGAGTTAGACATGGAACGCACGGCACTCTTTGAGTTTATTTGCGACCACATACAGGAGTTTTCTCTGTTGGTGGCGGCAATATCCGCTCTTATTGCGGCAATTACTGCAATAGCTGCATTTATGGCAAATCATCAAAACAAAAAGCAGTATAAAGACAGTATTCAGCCACAACTCAGCATGAGTCTTGTTGAGTTCAACTCCATTTTATACTTGCGCATAAAAAATTCAGGGCAAACCGCCGCAAAAAATATAGAGATCAGAATAACAGGAATCAAAAACAACGGCAACTCCAATAATCTCTATCTTGACGATCTTTTTAAAGGAACATTTGAGCTTTATCCAGAAGAAGTCGTACAAGGCAAAGTCGCAATATGCGGTAGGAATATAGCGCAATCTGTATTTCCGCAGGTGGAGGTTTCTGTGTCTTACCGAGTTGATGGAGCAAAAAAGAGTACTGCCTACAAAAGAACGGTAACTTATCTCAGTGCTTATACGGAGAAAATTTCAGCGGATATAAACCTTGATACAAGACAAATGGAGGATTCCCTCAAAAGCATAGCGAGGGCATCTGTTCGGACTGCAAATTATCTGGACGGTCGGCAAGTTGCGCCATTTGACGAATTAAACATTTTAGCCGGATGTTCACTGAAAACTGATTTACTTGGCGTGCTTCACAAAGAGCCGGAAACAGTTCTTTCTCGCGCTGAAACCATAGAAGAAGCTCTTGGCATCAATAAGGAGGATACCCATGCCAACACTTGAATGGATTGGAAAAAGCAAGGTGATCAATCACCATCAGGACGTGCCGTTTCGGGTGTTGGAGCGCAAGTACAGCTTTGATGAAAACGGACAGCACAACGAGGACAACGGCAGCGAAAACATGATCATTCGGGGCGATAATCTGGAAGCCCTGAAAGCGCTGCTACCCCGGTATGAGGGGCGCGTCAAGTGCATTTACATTGATCCACCCTACAACACTGGCAACGAGGGCTGGGTTTACAACGATAATGTCAACGACCCGAAGATCAAAAGATGGCTGGGCGAGGTTGTCGGCAAAGAGGGCGAGGATTTGACCCGCCACGACAAGTGGCTGTGCATGATGTACCCGCGGCTGAAGCTGTTGCAAAAGCTGCTGGCGGACGATGGTGTTATTTTCATCAGCATTGATGATAATGAAATAAAGTATTTGCGTCTGATTTTAGATGAGATATTTGGCGCTAACTGCTTTGTCCATGAAATTATTTGGAAGAATAAATACGGTCCGGGAGCATTTACCCGTGGTGTAGGAAACGTTCACGAGTATATTGTCTGCTATTCGAAGCAACCTCTACTTTCTGTTGCTGCACCGCTGTCCGAGGAAGAAATCAAGAAATACAAAATGAAGGACGATAAGTTTGAGGTGCGTGGTGGCTTCATCACGCAGCCGCTTGCAACACGAAGCAAAGATGATCGCCCTAATTTGGTATACCCGGTCTATCACAATGGAGTGGAAATATACCCCGATAAACAGTGGATATGGGAGAAATCTCGCTTGTATCAAGCTATTGAAAATGATGAAGTTGTATTTAGCGAAAACAGTGGAAAATGGAGCGTTCGATTCAAGCAGTACTTAAAAGACGAGAATGGTGTTATGCGTTTGGGAAAACCAATATCCATTTTAACAGGACCCTATAACCAAGATGGAACGAAAGAAATTGAAACGATTTTTGGCAAAAAGGTCTTCAACAACCCCAAACCGAAAGAATTGATAAAGTACTTACTTTCATTTGTGTTTGATGGAAAGGATGATAAAGACGGGATATATTTGGATTCCTTTGGAGGTTCGGGAACGACTGCTCATGCTGTATTAGACCTCAATAGGGATGGAGGAAATAGAAAGTTCATTCTTGTTGAAATGGGTGACTACGCCGACAGCATCACCGCCGAGCGCGTGAAGCGTGTGATCCGTGGCTATGGCGAAGGCAAGAACGCCGTGGAGGGTACGGGCGGCAATTTCAGCTTCTATGACCTAGGCGAACCACTGCTGGTGGGCGATTGCCTGAACGAAGCCGTTGCCCCAGAGAAAATCCGCGAATACATCTGGTTCATGGAAACCAAGCAGCCCTACGCCCCGCCCAGCGGCGGCAACCCGTATTACCTCGGTCAGCACAACAACACTGGCTATTACTTCTACTACGAGCCGCAGCGCGTGACGGTGCTGGATTATACGTTCCTTGCCACCATCACGGAAAAGACCAGCGGCACGATCATTTACGCCGACCGCTCCTCAATCACGGAGGACAAGCTGGCGCAGATGGGCATTGTATTCAAGAAAATCCCACGGGACATCAGCAGACTGTAAGGGGGGTGACAATGTATGGAAATGAAAGGGTATCAGAAAGCGGTCATATCGGATTTGACGCATTATCTGGAACTGTTGAACGAAACGCAGAACTATATGACAGCGTTTGAGCAGTTCTGGCGGGAAAAGAGCGCACCGGGATTAGGGCTATACCGAAACGTTATAGCCGGGGTTCCGAACCTGTGCATCAAGGTGCCGACAGGCGGCGGTAAGACCTTTATCGCCTGCAACGCCATTCGCTCGGTGTTTGACGCACTCCCCGTCACCAAGACGAAAGCGGTTGTCTGGCTTGTCCCGTCAGAAGCCATTCTGACGCAGACGGCGAAAGCCCTGAAAGATACGTCCCACCCCTACCGTCAGAAAATCGACGTGGATTTCGGTGGGCGCGTGGAGGTCTACACCAAGCAGGAGCTTTTGAACGGTCAGAACTTCAACCCCACTGCCGTAACGGAGCAGCTTTCTATTATGGTGCTGTCCTACGATTCGTTCCGCACCAGCAGAAAGGACGGGCGCAAGGCGTTTCAGGAAAACAGCAATCTTGCGGAGTTCCCCAAAGTGCTGGGAAAACCTGACAGCCCCATTGAGGGCGCGGACGAAACCGCCCTGTTCCAGATCATCAATCAGCTTAACCCTCTTGTCATCGTGGACGAGAGCCACCACGCCCGTTCGGATTTGAGCCGGGAAATGCTGGCAAATTTCAATCCGTGCTTTGTGCTGGACCTGACCGCCACGCCGCGCAAGGACAGCAATATTATCTCCTATGTGGACGCGGTACAGCTAAAGACCGAACACATGGTAAAGCTGCCCGTCATCGTCTACAACCGCGACAGTCAGGCAGAGGTCATTCTGGACGCAATCGCCCTGAGAAACAAGCTGGAAGAACTCGCCGCAGCCGAATATGCCGTGAGCAAGAAGTATATTCGCCCCATTGTGCTGTTTCAGGCAGAGCCGAAAGGCAAGGAAGAAGCCACTACCTTTGAGAAAATCCGCGAAAAGCTGATTGGCTATGACATCCCCGCAGAGCAAATCGCCATCCGCACAGCGGACGTGAACGAGCTGAAAAACACCGAACTCATGTCCGCAGACTGCCCGATTCGCTATATTATCACGGTCAACGCATTGAGCGAGGGATGGGACTGCCCCTTTGCCTATATTCTTGCGTCTATTGCCAACAAGACAAGTCAGGTTCAGGTGGAGCAGATTTTGGGACGTATCCTGCGTCTGCCCCACACCACCCAGCACAGGCAGTCATCCCTGAATATGTCCTATGTGCTGACATCTTCCAATGATTTCAACGAAACCGTAAAAGGCATCATTCAGGGCTTGAATGACGCAGGTTTCAGCGATAAGGATTATCGCGTTTCCGAGCCGCCTACGCCGAAAGCCCCTGACCCGGTGCAAATCATGATTGACAATGGGTGTTCCAAAATGGAAACCCCTTTGGAATCGCCCGAAGAGGACGTTTCCGGTGTGGATTGGAAGTTAGTCAATGAAGAATACCAGCGGCGCAGAGAAGCGGAGAAATCACCTGAAACCACCCCGAAAGCCGACAGTATGCTATCCGAAGCGGAAAGCGCGGGATAAGCCTACAATGCCGCAATCCAGCAGTCGGGCAATGACCCCTATCTGCAAAAAACGCCGTGGGAGGTGCGGGAACAGATGCCTACATTCGCTGTCAAGCCGGAGTTCCGGGAAGATATTGAGCGCCTTGTCATCCCGCAGTTCTTTGCAGTTATTCCGAATACGCTGTTTACGGATGGTTCTCATGTGCTGCTGGATGAAGCGCAGCTTTCCGAGGGCTTCACGCTGAAAAACAAGGACTGCGACATTGATTTTGCCGCAGCGGATGATGGAATCGTTAAGGTGGATATTGAGAACAAGGAAAACGGCTTGCCCCGTGTGTTCAAAATGTCCAGCCCGGAGCAGCAGTATTTCAAGGAATACTTCAACAGTCTGCCCCCGGAAAGCCGGGTACGCCAGTGCAAGGAAATTATGCTCCGTCAGCTTAACAAGCTGAATGGCGTGGACGCTGCCGAACTGAAAGCCTACATAGAGCGCATTGTCGGCAACATGAGCAAGGACCAGCTTGCAGCAATGGAGAAAGCGCCGCTTGGCTATGCAAAGAAAATCAAGGACAAGGTGCAAGCCCTGTTGGAGCAGCATTGCCGGGAGAACTTCTCCGACTGGCTCTCCACCGAACGCATTGTATGCTTGCCGTATTATCGTCTGCCAGACGCAATTCATCCCGCTGCGCATACGGACATCTACGCGAAATCGCTGTACCAGGCAGAGGACGGCGATATGAACAAGCTGGAACAAAAGCTGATTATGGAATTGACCGCCTTGCCGAATGTGCGCTGGTGGCACAGAAACATTTCCCGTCAGGGCTTCTGTATCAACGGCTATATCAATCACTATCCTGATATTCTGATTTTGACGGAAAAGGGCAAGATCATCTTTGCGGAAACCAAGGGCGAACACCTGAAAAATGATGACAGCCGGGAGAAAATCGACCTCGGCGCAATGTGGAGCGGTCATGCAGGAAACCAGTATCGGTATTTCATGGTGTTTGAAAAGGATGCCGACCTGCCAAAAGGAGCAGTCAGCATGAGCAAGTTTGTTGAGATTGTCGCGGCGCTGTGAATCCCGTTTCTGGGCGATTCTGACAGGCGGCAATGACGCACTGTTCATAACAGCCCCTATGCGGTTTCGCGGAACCGGACGGGATTGCGCCAATCCGCAAAAACCTTTCCCGTTCCGAACACCGGGAACGCTGTACCGTAGAGCGCGATTCCGTGTAATGAGTATGCAAATCGGGAAATTACTTTTCGGCTTTCACAAGCATTGATTTATGCGGCGGTTTTTAGAGTGGTAATTGGGGTTTATTCTGCCGTGGAGGTCGATAATATCTACCCCCTGATTTTTCATCACCTATGGTGTGAAATAAGCCCCTGTCTCGACGCCGTGATTATGACGGAGAAACATTTTGATCTCCTTACAAGTTCATACAGATTCAGGCAGCAGGAGCAATTCTGCTGCCTTTTTCTTTGGGTGACTGTTCCGCTTACCTCGCGTATGTGGATTGTCATAATTTTCAAAAAGGAGCGTGGTAGTAATGAAATTGGAAATCGGTCAAAGGAGGTGGTGTGCCGATGCAAAGCAGAAAACGCAGACGGATTCTGATGCAGGAGGCGGAATATGGCAAAACCGCTTGACCCCAAAGCGATAGAGGCAGAGCGGCAAACCAGCAGCCGAGCCGAACGCCGGGAACAGAAACGCCGCCAGATGCAGGACGAGATTTCTTATAACCAGCGTGGAAATGGTGTTATTATCATCCCGCCGCAGAAACGGCGGGAACTTGCAGAGGAGCCGCCCAAACTCCGTGTTGCGGCGTACTGCCGCGTCAGCACACAGGAGGAACAGCAGGTCGGCAGCTTTGATATGCAGATCCACCATTTTACCAAGAGGATTGAGGCAAATCCGCAATGGGAGCTGGTTGAGATTTATCAAGACGAGGGCATCAGCGCAACTACCGTTGAAAAACGTCTTGGCTTTCAGAAAATGATTGCCGACGCAGTTGACGGGAAGATTGACCTGATTCTCACCAAAAGCATCAGCCGTTTTGGTAGAAATATCGTGGATATTCTGGACAATCTGCGAACGCTTTCTGCGCTGAACCCGCCCGTTTCCGTTGAGTTTGAGACAGAAGGAATCACCTATACCGGCGATGGGCGGAATAATCTGCTGATCTCATTGCTGGCAGCTCTGGCTGAAATGGAGTCCCAGCAAAAGAGCGAGGCAATTAAGGCTGGTATCCGCTGGCGCATGGCGGAGGGCATCTACAAGTTCTCCGTTCAGAATACGCTTGGCTTCTATCGTGATCATTTCGGGCGGCTTGTCATTGAGCCGACCGAGGCAAGAATTGTTGAGTACATCTATGAAAGCTGCTTGGAGGGCGCAACCCCGGCAGAAATCGCCGCCGCACTGACAGAACAGGGTATCAAATCTCCAATGGGGAACGATCTCTGGTCTGCCGGTACTGTCCGCAGCATCCTCCGAAATGAGAAATACTGCGGTGATGCTTTGATGCAGAAAACCTATACCAAGGATTTTCGCACCCATAAATCCGTCAAAAATACAGATTTGAATATGTATTTCAAGGAAAATCACCACACAGCGATTATCAAAAAAGAGGATTGGATCAAGGTACAAAAGCTGCTGTCAGAGCGGCATAGCACAGCAAAACGAGCTACATTGCGCCGTTTGAGCAATCACTTCGTCGCATACCGCGTAAAGGATGGTCTTTTCAAGGGCTATCTGATTATGGATTCCCGCTGGTCTTTTATGGAACGTCAGGAGTTTATGAAAATCGTGGATGAGGCGCAAAACACTATGAAATGAAAGGATTTTTACTATGAACTTCGATTTTTCCGCTTTGAACTTTGAAACCATCGACTCCAACATCAACGCCTACCCGGATATGTTCCTGAATCAGAACGGCGTGACTTTCACTAAGAAAGTGCTTGAGGACTTGAGCTATCCCGCCTACGTTTTGTGTCTGCTGGATGCGAAAGCGAGGGTATTTGCGATCCGTTCCTGCAAGAGCAACGAACCGAAGGGATTCAAGTTCTCCAAGCCGAGAGGCGAACAGAAAGGTGTTGTTACGATCTCCAACAAGAATCTGCTTGACCCGCTTCGCGCTGTCACCGGCGAGGACTGGATTCCCGGCAAGCGTTACAGGGTGCGCGGGTTCTGGGTTGCCGATGCAAAAACCATGTGCTTTGACCTCAATGAGGGCGTTCAGGAGGACTTTCGTCCTGTTACGCCGAGCAATGATGCGGAATAATCCCTGATTTTCAGGGAGAAAAGGGAGAGCCAAAGAGCATTGGCAAGCCGCCTGAGCGAGAAAGCCACCTCTCCCTTTTCTCCCTCGCTGCGGCTATGGAAACCGTGGAAAACCGCAAGCGGTTTACGCACCGTTCCCACAGCCTGCGCTCACCCTCTTTTTCCTCTCTGGCTTTCTCCCTATACAAAGATAAGTGTCCATTTTCTATCCCGAAAACGCACAGTTGCCACGACGAACAGAGGACAGCGTGTCAATATGGCAAAGAAAAGCAAACGGCACACAGGCGGTTTTATCCTCAAAAAAAGCCCCGAAGCACGACAAAAAATAAGCCCAGCACCACGCCATTGACGTGATGCTGGGTTTTTAGCCGTAAACTCACTCTGAGGTTAAGCCAAAGTGCCGCAGCGCATCCTTGATTGCCTCGACCTTTTCAGGCGGGCAGGGATGATACTCATGTTTTCTCTGTTCAACAGCATTCGGTGCTTTGTGCATATCCAGCCCGACCATGCGCTTGACCTCTGCAATATATGCCGTATGGACTTTGAAGCCGTACTTTTCCTGCACATACTCCTGAATGCGTTTATAGGTCGGATGCTCCTTGACCTCGCCGGTTTCCACTTCCATTCTGACCTCAACCGTCAGTGGATTTGTTTCCCGTGACAAGAGGACCACCGTCTCGACATGATCCGCCCTTGGGAACATGTCCACTGCGCAGGCGCGCTGGGCGGTGTAGCCGAGGTCTGCTAAGCGCTTTACGTCGCGCGCCATGGTCGCGCTGTCGCACGAGACGTACACGACACGTCCCGGCTGCATCTCGGCGATGCTCTCCACCACGTCGGCGGCCAAGCCCTTGCGCGGCGGGTCGACGGTGATGACGTCGGGGCGCAGGTTTTCGCGCGCGAGCTTTTTTGCCACATCGGACGCATCGCCGCAGAAAAACTCCGCGTTTTTAACGCCGTTGCGCGCGGCGTTTTCGCGCGCGTCGTCGATGGCCTCGGGGACGATCTCCGCACCGAGGACTTTCTTCGCGTGATCCGACAGTGCGAGCGTGATCGTGCCCGCGCCGCAGTAGAGGTCGATCACCGTCTCCTGCCCCGTGAGGCCCGTAAATTCGATGGCTTTCGCGTAGAGCCGCTCGGCCTGTACGCGGTTGACCTGATAAAACGACGGCACACTCAGCCGGAACGTCTTGCCGCAGAGCGTATCCTCAAGCCGGTCGCTCCCCCAGAGCGTGCGGTAGCGGTCGCCGAGGATGACGTTGCCCTTTTTCGTGTTCGTGCCCAGCACGATGCCGGTGCACTTCGGGCACGCATCGCGCAGAAGCGTGACAAGCCGGTCTTCTTTCGGCAATTTATCTCCGTTCACGAGCACGCAGACAAGGCTCTCCCCCGCCGCGTTCGAGCGAATGTAGAGATGGCGGACAAGGCCGCGGCCCGTCTTTTCGTCGTAGCCCGCGACGCGGCAGGACTGCATATATTCGCGCAGCGCCTCCGCCGCGGCGGCGGCCTCGGGCTTGACCAATAAGCAGTGCTCGCACTCGATGACCTCGTGCGTGCGGGCGCGGTAAAAGCCGACCGCGCCGTCCTTTGATACAGGGTACTGTGCCTTGTTGCGGTAGCGCAGCGTGTCCTGCGCGCCTAAGATCTCCTCAACCGTCACATCACTGCCGCCGATGCGGGACAAATTGTCCTGCACGCGCTGCTTTTTCAGCCGCAGCTCCTCTTCATAGCGGATGTGGCGGTACGTGCAGCCGCCGCAGCGCGGGAAGTACGGGCAGTCCGGCGTGATGCGCTCGCTCGACGGCTCGATCACCTCGAGCACTTTGGCAAAGGCGACGCTCTTGAGCGTCTTCAAGATGAGCACGCGGCACTTTTCGCCGCGCAGCGCGCCGTGGACGAACACGACGCGCCCGTCGATGCGCGCAACGCCCATGCCGCCCTCGCCATAGCCCTCGATGGTGACGGTATGCTCCTGATTTTTGGCAAGCTCCATCGTCTTCTCCTCTCAGAAAAGGTACTTCGCGCTTTTATCGCGCGAAGTACCTTTTGTTGTGTATCTCAAATCACTCGCGGAAGCGCTCGATCAGGCTGATGATCTGGCCGGTGAGCGCAGAAATGTCCTTGTTGGGTCTGCCCTTGCAGCGCTTGGCAAACTCAAGCAGCGACTCCGCTGCCGCCACGAGCTTGGCGTAGAGGTTGTCGGCGCGGGACTTCTGCGCCGTGCGCTTGCGCTCGGAAATGTAGCCCTCGCTGACTATTTCGTTCGCAGCGAGGTCGTAGCACTCGGTGAACTTGGCCGCGTGCGCATGGAAGCCGAGGGAATTGAGCTCTTCGGCAAACACGGGCGCAACGTCCTCGTCGCCGTGGACGACGAACACATGCGCAGGTTTCGGGTCGAATGCCTTGATCCACTGGACGAGATGATCGTGATCGGCGTGGGACGACAGGCCCTGAAAGTTGACGATCTTCGCCTTGACGGCGATCTCCTCGCCGAAGAGCTTGACCTTTTCAACGCCGTCGAGCAATCTGCGGCCCAGCGTACCAGGCGACTGGAAGCCGACGAACACGACCGCGCTGTTCGCGCGCCAGAGGTTGTGCTTCAAATGGTGGCGGATGCGGCCGGCGTCGCACATACCGGAGGCGGAAATGATGACCTTGGGCGTCGAGTCCATGTTGAGCATCTTGGATTCCTCGCTCGACTCAACAAGGTTGAGGTTGGGGAAGGTGAACATGTGCGTGCCGTCCTTCACAAGCTCGAGCGCCTGCTCGTCAAGATAGCCGTGCAGGTCGCCGCAAAACACAGTCGTCGCCGCCTTGGCAAGGGGCGAGTCGATGTACACGGGGAAGTTCGGCGTCGACTTGACGAGCTTTTGATCCTTGATCTCGCGGATAAAGTACAAAAGCTCCTGTGTGCGGCCCACGGCGAACGACGGGATGACGACGTTGCCTCCCTTGCCGAGCGTTTCGTCGATGATCTCGGCAAGCTCGTCGGTGTAGCTCCAGACCTCGGTGTGGTTGCGGTCGCCGTAGGTCGACTCCATCACGACGTAATCAGCCTTCTTGAGAAGCTGCGGGTCGCGGATAATGGGCTGGTCGACGTTGCCGATATCGCCGGAGAAGACGATCGTCTTGTGCACGCCGTTTTCTTCCAGCTCAAGCGTGATGGATGCGGAACCGAGCAGATGGCCCGCGTCGGTGAACACCGCGCTCACACCCTCGCAGAGGTCGACCTTTTCTTTATACTCGCAGGTCGTCACGTACTTGAAGACGTCCAGCGCGTCCTGCTCGGTGTAGAGCGGATCGACATGCTCGCGGCCCGCGCGCTCGCCCTTGCGGTTTTCGTACTCAGCGTCGCTCTCCTGAATGTGAGCGGAGTCGAGCAGCATGATCTTCATCAAATCTGCTGTCAGGCGTGTCGTCAGGATGCGGCCGTGGAAGCCGTTTTTCACCAGCAGCGGGATACGGCCCGTGTGGTCGATGTGCGCGTGGGTGACGAGCAGAATATCGATATTGCCGGGAGCGAAAGCGAGATAACGGTTGTCGAGCTCGTCGCGGCCCTGCTGTAAGCCGCAGTCGACGAGGATCTTCTTACCGTTTATCTCCAGGCAGTGGCAGGAGCCGGTCACGCAGCGGTCGGCCCCGTAAAAGTGCAGTTTCATGCGAATGTCCTCCTTAGATGAGAAAAAAACTTCTTCCTTATGCTTCTGTCCTCCGCCGTCGGAGGGCGTTTCGTCGCTTTGTACTATCTTGCTTTGTATTTTACCACAGCAGCTATATAGAGTGCAAGCCATGCCTGACGCGGCGGCGGAATTTATTTACAATCCATTCATATTATACAGCAAATTTCCCTTTACATATCGCGCAGAGGGATGCTATACTTGTAAGCGTGTCATTATGCTCCCACGAAAGGAAGTTTTGAATATGGGTTTCTTTAGTAAAATGTTCGGTTCCTACAGCGACCGTGAGCTCAAGAGCATCTACCCCATCGTCGACAAGATCGAAGCGATGGCGGACGAATACAAGGCGATGAGCGACGCGGAGCTGCAGGCCAAAACGCCGGAGTTCAAGACGCGTCTGCAAAGCGGCGAAACGCTCGACGACATCCTGCCTGAGGCGTTTGCTACCGTGCGCGAGGCGTCCCGCCGCGTGCTGGGGCTGTACCCCTACCGCGTGCAGCTCGTCGGCGGCGTGGTGCTCCATCAGGGCCGCATCGCCGAGATGAAGACCGGTGAAGGTAAAACGCTGGTGGCAACGCTGCCCGCGTACTTAAACGCCCTGACCGGCAACGGCGTGCACATCGTCACCGTGAACGACTACCTCGCCAAGCGAGACAGCGAGTGGATGGGCAAGGTCCACCGCTTCTTAGGCCTCACGGTCGGCCTGATCGTCCACGACCTCACAAGTGAAGAGCGCCGCAAGGCCTACGCCGCAGACATCACCTACGGCACGAATAACGAAATGGGCTTTGATTACCTGCGCGATAACATGGCCATCTACGCAAGCGAGCTCGTCCAGCGCGGACATGCCTTCGCCATCGTCGACGAGGTCGACTCCATTTTGATCGATGAAGCGCGCACGCCGCTCATCATCTCCGGCATGGGCGAAAAGTCCACGGAGATGTATTCCCGCACGGAAAACCTTGTACGCGGCTTCCGCAAGAAGGTCATCGCCGAGAGCGACGACAAGGAAGAGGAAGACGTCAACGTCGACGCCGACTACATCGTCGACGAAAAGGCCAAGACCGCGACGCTCACCGCCCGCGGCGTGAAGAAGGCTGAGGAGTTCTTCGGCCTCGAAAACCTCTCCGATCCCGAAAACTCCACCATCGCGCACCACATCAACCAGGCCATCAAGGCCCACGGCACGATGAAGCGCGATATCGACTACGTCATCAAGGACGGTCAGGTCGTCATCGTCGACGAGTTCACCGGCCGACTGATGTTCGGCCGCCGCTACAGCGACGGTCTGCACCAGGCCATCGAGGCCAAGGAGCACGTCGAGGTCGCGCGCGAGAGCAAGACGCTTGCGACCATCACGTTCCAGAATTACTTCCGCCTGTACGCCAAGCTCTCCGGTATGACCGGTACGGCGCTCACGGAGGAAGAGGAATTCGGCACGATCTATAACCTCGACATCATCGAGATCCCGACGAACCGTCCCATCGCCCGTATCGACGACCCCGACGTCGTCTACAAGACCGAGGCGGCAAAGTATCGCGCCGTCATCGCGCAGGTGAAGGAGTGCCACGCCAAGGGCCAGCCCGTTCTGGTCGGCACGGTGTCGATCGAGAAGAACGAAAAGCTTTCCTACCTTCTCTCCCGCGAGGGCATCAAGCACAACCTCCTGAATGCAAAGAACCACGAAAAGGAAGCCGAGATCGTCGCGCAGGCGGGTAAGCTCGGCGCGGTCACGGTCGCAACGAACATGGCAGGCCGCGGTACCGATATCATGCTCGGCGGCAACGCCGAGTACATGGCAAAAAACGACCTGCGCAAGGCTGGCCTTTCCGACGAGCTGATTGCTGAGGCGACCGGCTACGCCGAAACCGACAACAAAGAAATTCTTGACGCGCGCGACATGTTCGCCAAGGCTCTGGAAAAGCACCGCGAGGAGATCTCCGGTGAGGCGGACAAGGTCCGCGAGGCGGGGGGCCTCTTCATCATCGGCACGGAGCGCCACGATTCCCGCCGTATCGACAACCAGCTGCGTGGCCGTGCCGGCCGTCAGGGCGACCCGGGCGAGACGCGCTTCTACCTCTCGCTTGAAGACGATCTGCTGCGCCTGTTTGGCGGCGAGCGCATCACGAACCTGATGGAGCGCTTCAACCTCGACGAGGATACGCCGATTGAAAACAAGACGCTCTCCAAGGCGATTGAAAACGCGCAGACGAGCGTCGAGTCCCGCAACTTCCAGTACCGCAAGAGCACACTCGAATACGACGACGTGATGAACAAGCAGCGCGAGATCATCTACGGCCAGCGCAAGCAGGTGCTCGACGGCATGGACATCAAGCAGACCGTTTTGAACATGCTGAGAAGCAGCATCGAAAGTCAGGTTGCTTTCGCTTTCGGCGAGCATGACAAGACCGACGACGAACACCGCGCCGACGCGCTCAAGAGCTGCGAGGGCACGTACTTCCCGCGCGGCGCTGTGGATGCTTCTTCCCTTTCCGGCCTTTCCGCCGACGATCTGACCGACCGCTTCTATGAAGCCGCCGAGAAGTACTACGAAGCCAAGGAGGCCGCCGTCACCTCGCCCATCATGCGCGAGCTCGAGCGCGTGGTGCTGCTGCGCGTGGTCGACGAATACTGGATGGACCACATCGACGCGATGAGCGAGCTGCGTCAGGCCATCCGCCTGCAGTCCTACGGCAACAACAAGCCCATTGACGTCTACAAGCAGGAATCCCTCACGATGTTTGAGGACATGATCTCCGCCATTCAGGGCGACACGGTGCGCCGCATCTTCTCTGCCCGCGTCAAGACCGAGGGCGAGGTCAAGCGCGAGCGCGTGGCCGACGGCATCGTCGCCTCCACCTCCGGCGACGGCACGGTGAAAAAGCAGCCCCGCAAGGTCCAGAAGATCGGCCGCAACGATCCCTGCCCCTGCGGCAGCGGGAAGAAATATAAACAGTGCTGTGGGCGCTGATTGACCACTTGTAAGTGGTGGAACATTTCCCCCACACCCGTGGGGGATACGGGAAAGGGGGCCATTCTCTCACGTGAGAGAATGGCCCCCTTGGACCCCCAAGAGAACGCAAGGGGCTCTGCCCCTTGACCCCGCACATTGGCAGCCTGTAGCTTGAAGGACTGCACGCGCTGCGCAGTGTAGGTGTGGTGTACATGGCTTCGCCATGAATCCCTACGTTTCGTGACAACTCTCAACCGCGC
>ERZ809296.3175-NODE-3175-length-14334-cov-4.256391_pt1 | contig 14334 bp, 11 predicted proteins | sample MGYA00520511_ERZ809296 | MGnify/ENA primary metagenome ERZ809296 (study PRJEB31576, sample SAMEA3212662) | Homo sapiens | biome: human-gut; feature: human gut; material: fecal | place: Sweden | collected 2012 ... | reverse complement strand
TCAGGGAGCGGCGGGAAGCGGCAAGACATCGGTGGCGCTGCATCGGATTGCCTACCTTTTGTATCATGACAGACAGAATCTGAAGTCTTCGAATATTCTGATTTTATCGCCGAACGGGGTATTTTCGGATTATATTTCACATATTCTGCCGGAGCTCGGCGAGGAGAATATTCAGGAGATGAGTTTTGATCTCTTTGCTTACCGCAAATTACAGGACACGGCGGCGGACTGTGAGGATCGCTGTGATCAGATTGAGCGGGAGATGCGGGATCCAAAAGCCGCAGAACGGTTTGCTTTAAAACAGTCGCAGACGTTTGTGGACCAGATGGAGGGATTTGCGCTGGAGCTTGAGGACGAGCTGATGAATTTCTCAGACGTTTCGTATAAGTCATTTGTGAAGTCAGAATCGGAGATTATTACGCTGTTTTATGACAAGTTTGCGGATATTCCGCTGCTCTCGCGGATGGATGCGGTGGCGGAGACGTTTATTGACGAGATCGAGACGCTGCTGAACCGGGATCTGCCGGAGGAGGAGCGGATTCCGCTCATCGAAAAATTCCGGAAGATGTATGAGACGATGGATTTTTATGTTCTCTACAATCGTTTTCTGAAGAAAGAGGGATATCAGACGCTGCCGCGGCGGCCGTTGGAGAAGCGGAAACTGCGGTATGAGGATGTGTACCCGGTTCTGTATCTGAAGTACCGCCTGTCGCGGCAGGCGGAGCGGTCGAATATTAAGCATCTGGTGATTGATGAAATGCAGGATTATTCGCGGCTCCAGTATCTGATTATCCGGCGGATGTTTTCCTGTAAGATGACGATTCTCGGCGACCGGGCGCAGACGATGGCGGATCAGCAGCAGGATGTACTGCAGTTTTTACCGGGGATTTTCGGGAAGGATCTGCGGCGGATTGAGATGCGGAAGAGTTACCGGAATACGGTGGAAATTGCGTCGTATGCGGCAAATCTCATTGGCGTGACGGATCCGGAGCTGTTTGAACGGCACGGAATGCCGGTGTTGGAACGGGATGTCACGGATCTTGAGGCGGCTCTGCGGGAGGCAGTGGATACGCTGTTTCCAGATGAGAAAACGTATGAGACGGCGGCGGTGATTGTACCGGATGAGAAGACGGCGGAACGGGCTTATTTGATTTTGCGGGAGATTCTGGCGGAAAAAGATTTTGACTGTGAGAAGCGGCTTTCTTGGCTGAACCGTGACAGCTCCAGTTTTAAGAAAGGACTGACGGTTACCACATTTTATCTGGCGAAAGGGCTGGAGTTTGATCAGGTGTTCTCGATTTTCCCGAAGGACGAGAAACGGGAGATGATGATGCAGGCGCAGTATATTGCAGCGACCAGGGCATTGCATGAGCTGAGAGTGTATCATATTTAAAAACAGGGAGATCCTCCGAAAAAATTCGATTGGATCTCCCTGTCATTTTTATTTTCGATCAGATATGATAGAATCCTGCGGACTGTGCCGGGATGGTGATGGTTCCGTCTTTGGATTCTGCTTTTCCTCCGATCGTGTAGAGGGCATCCCTCAGCTCTGCACTGTATGGGAAGGACTGCTCTTTGTCGGATGGGTTGATGATGACGAGGACTTTTTCGCCCTCTGCCTCACGAACGTAGGCCAGCGGATACTGGTTTTTCTCTGCATAAACGAACTCGATGGTTCCGCGGCTTAAGAGTGCTTTGCTGCTCTGGCGGATCTGGATGAGTTTTTTAACTTCGTGGTACAGGGAATCCGGATCGGCCATCTGTGCTTTGGCGGTCGGACGGTCCTTGCCCGGGTCCATGGTGATGTAGAGGTCGCTGGCCGGTGCGCTGGAGAATCCTGCGTTGGTGCTGTCATCCCACTGCATCGGAGAACGGGAACCGGTGCGGTTGTATCCGCCCTCAACGGATTTCAGGCCTTCGACGTAGCGCATACCGATTTCATCACCGTAGTAGATGAACGGCGCACCTGGCATGGAAAGAAGGAAAGCGAAAGCAATTTTCAGCTCATCCCCCTGCAGACGGCGTGCCAGACGGTCCATATCATGGTTTCCGGACGGGATGCAGATCAGGCCTTTCTGTGCGGTCTTATTGTAGTTGGTTTTGTAGGTCTCTACAAACTCAGAGATATCTCCTTTTCCGCGTTTGGAGAAGAATGGCTCATCGCAGCGGAACAGATCGTTGTAATGGGACGGTCCAAAGTGAAGCAGGAAGTCCATGTGGAAGCCGCCCTGTAAGGATTTGTCCGGCTCGCCCCACTCGGATACCATGGCTGCATCCGGGAACTCGGCGTCGAGAAATTTCCGTACCTGCTGCCACAGGCGGATGGTTCCTTTGCCTTCCTGATCGTTCTTTACCAGGGAGCCCGCCATATCGACACGGAAGCCGTCGCAGCCCATGTTCAGCCAGAATCTCATGACATCTTCCATCGCTGCCAGCGTTGCCTGCGGTCCCTCATCATCAAAGGACTGCTGCCACGGTTTTTCCGGATCCGGCTGATAAAAGCCGTAGTTCAGGGCCGGCTGGTTGGAGAAGAAGTTGATGGCGCAGGCGCCGTCACGCTCGGAAATGCCGCGCAGGCTTCCCATTCCTTCCGGTGCTTCCCATACGTTATTGGTCCATACGTAGCGGTCTGTAAATTCATTGCGGTCTGCTTTCATGGATTCTTTGAACCATGGATGCTCAACAGATGTATGCCCCGGAACCAGGTCGAGCAGAACGTGCATGTCACGTTTGTGTGCCTCTTCGAAAACTCTCTTCAGATCCTCATTCGTTCCGTAGCGCGGTGCAACGCGGCAGTAATCTGCGACATCGTATCCTGCATCACCGAATGGGGACAGGAAGCACGGGTTGATCCAGATGGCGTTGCATCCCAGCTCCTTGATGTAGTCTAATTTTTCAATGATACCCTGGAAATCTCCGATTCCGTCGGCGTTGGTGTCGTTGAAGGACTGCGGGTAAATCTCATAAAATACTGCGTTATCTAACCATTTTGACATTTTTTCTTTTCCTCTTTCGCTCTTATTTCTGCTGTATTTTCGTCGTTGCAGCAAGTGTTTCTATATGATATATTACTACTGTATCCGCTGAAATACCAGTAATTTCCTATTTCATTCTAATACTATTCTATGATTTTAGTTACAGTTCACTGGTACCCAGCGAACTGTAACCTTCGCAACCCTCATTTAAAGTTTTGCTTCGCAAAAGGAGGGCTGCTCACACCTGAATCACTTTCTTACGCAGCGAAACAGCAAGTGTTTCACTGCTGAGTGAACATTAACTGATTTTATCCATGCCACGCTCTGCCATTCCCGGCATTTTACGGACATGCTTTTTGGAGGAGGATTTTATGATGCTTTCTGCTGCGAAAGAAAAACGCCAGCACGGCTCCATGCAGGTTCCCTACAGTTATTATGACTGCCGGATGCCCGACTATTTTCCCGGCGTACCGCTGCACTGGCACGGGGAGATGGAGCTGAATTATATCAAACGCGGAACGGGGTATTTTCAGTATGAGGACCGTCTGCTTACGGCGCATGCCGGTGATATTTTTCTGATTCAGCCGAACCTCGTACATGCCATTCTGCCCGCCGAGCAGGAGTCGATGTTTTATGATACGATTGTTTTCCACCAGAATATGCTGATCGGCGGGTATGACGACCGCAGCTACACGGAAATTCTGCAGCCGTTTTTCTCCGCCCGGCGCCGCATCCAGGCACCGATTTCACCCGAACATTCCGGTTATACTGCACTTTCTGCATCCGTCCATCAGATTTTCCGCTGCATCCGTGAAAACTCTGCTGTCTCCGATCTTCTGCTGAAAAGTGAGCTGCTCCGCTTCTTCTATCTGCTCGCCGCATCGCCGGAACTCTGCACCGATCGTCCCGCCATGCCTGCGGCTGCTGAAAACCTGCGGCCTGTGCTCGCCTATATCCAGGAGCACTTCGCCGACCCGCTTACCATAGAGGAACTTGCCAGGCTGTCGCATTTGAGCAAAAGCTATTTTATGAGCTGTTTTAAGCAGACCTTCGGACTCGGGGCCGTTGAATATCTGACACAGCTTCGGATCAAAGCCGCCTGCGAGGCGCTGCGCAGTACGACGCGGAGTGTGTCCGAAATCGCGTACGACAATGGTTTCCGCAACCTTTCCAACTTCAACCGGCAGTTCCGAAACAAAGTGGGATGTACGCCGCAGATGTATCGGAAGGAATTTCAAAATTCGTAAATTCAAAAAGGGATGTATCAAAATATGCATCCCGAAAATCTATCTCTGATCCTATTTTTATTCCCTAATCTCCGGTACCGACGGAACATCTTTATCTTCTTCCCGCCAGCTCCCAGAATGCGACAGCGCTCGCCGCAGCGACGTTCAGTGAATCCACACCATGTGTCATCGGAATCAGCACGGTTGCATCTGTTTCAGCGATCGTATCACTTGCCAGTCCGTCACCCTCGGTTCCGAGCAGAATGGCGAGCTTTTCATGCGTTTTTAACGACGGATCATCCATCGGAACGGAGTCTTCTTTTAATGCCATCGCAACGGTATAAAATCCAAGTTCCTGCAGTGCAGCAATTCCCTGCTCCGGCCAGTAACTGCCGCCTGGCAGCACGGTCCACGGGACCTGGAATACATTTCCCATGCTCACGCGGATGGCGCGGCGGTACAGCGGGTTGCTGCAGCCTGATGTGAGGAGCACGGCATCGATGCCAAGCGCGGCGGCGGAACGGAAAATCGCACCGACATTCGTCGGGTTCACGACATTTTCCAGAATCGCCACGCGGCGGGCATTCCGGCAGATTTCCTCCATAGCCGGAAGCGTGCGGCGGTGCATCGCGCAGAGCATGCCGCGCGTGAGGGCAAAGCCTGTGAGCTGTTCCAGCACCTTCGTCTCTGCTGTATAGACCGGCGCGTCCGGGCAGTGCGCAAAGAGTGCTTCGTTTGCGGCAAGCTCTGCGCTTCCGGCAAGGAACGAAACCGGTTCATATCCGGCATCCAGCGCACGCTCGATGACACGCGGACTCTCCGCAAGAAAAAGGCCTGGCTGCGGTTCATAATAGTGCAATAACTGCGGTTCTGAAAGACGCGCATACACGTCGAGCTCCGGCGCCGCAAAGTTTTCGATTTTTCTGATCTCTGACATAATATTGATTTCCTTTTGCGTTTTCTCTTTGTTTTCACTATGTTCTATTGTAGCAATCCCGCTCCCGTTTCGCAATCCATTCTTTTTCCCGCCGGTGCCGTTCCCCGCACCATTCGCCAAACCGTGCTTCCAGCACGCATCGAATTTTCTTGTTTATCTGTCTTTTTAAAAAATTTCTCAATTTCCTCTTGCCAAACGCCGCCGGAGACGTTATAATAATCGACGGTTCAAAATTAAAAATTGCAGAAAAGATTGGTATCAGATTGGAAACGGCACAAGTGCATTGCTTGGTTAACGAACAACACATGTGTCTTTTTTGCGCCCATTTTTCAAAAAACGCAAAGAAAAGGAGAACAATCGATGCCAAAAACAAAATTTCAAAACGTTGTATTTACCCTCATGATGTCCTTTCTGATGGTCTATGCCATGATCTGCTACAACATTTCCATGAACATCGGCGGAATGACAAATCAGGTCTTTCTGATGGCGTTTCACGAGATGATAATCATGTGGCCGGCCGCTTTTATCCTCGAGTTTTTCCTCGTGGATCATCTGGCTCACAAATTAGCTTTTTGCATGGTAACACCGCAGGATCGTCCGATCGTAATCACGCTGGCAATTTCCATTATGATTATTGCTATTATGTGTCCGATTATGAGTTTTATTGCAACACTGCTGTTTAAAAATGCCGGAAAAGAATTTGTCGCTGTCTGGCTCCAGACCACGTTCTTAAATTTCCCGGTTGCCTTCTTCTGGCAGCTCATATACTGCGGACCCTTCATCCGTTTTCTGTTCCGCAAACTGTTTCCGGAGAAATAAGAAAAGATATCCACAAAGGGAACCGTTTTTCCCCTCTCTGTCCACAATTTCTGTGGACAGACGGTGCAAAATGGTTCACCTTCTGTGGATATCTTTTTGTTTTTTCCCGGATTACTCCTGTGGCACCGGATTGGATACGCTGACTACATGATCATACCAGGTTCCTTTTTTACCAATGATCGCAACATTGAAATCCTCGTCCAGTTTTTCTACCGGGATATCAAAGCCGTACACTTCATCTGTGGTTCCGTCAGAATACGTTACCTCATCTGTGGTCGGCTCGATCAGCTCTGCACCGTCTGCCTGCGCTTCTTCTTTTGTTCCCACAAAGACATTGACAATGTTTTTGGATACCAGGCTGACGTGGATGGTCATTTTTCCATCTTTTACCGTCAGGACACCCTTTCCTTCTTTTGCTTCATTGACATGGAACATATTGCTGTCTGTATTGAAATCTGCCGTATACGTACCGTCTTCCAGCTCTGATGCGCTGCTTTCTCCTGCAGTCTCCTCTGCCGATGCGCTTTCTGCCGAAACATCTGATGTGGATGTACTGCTCTCTGCCTTAGATGCATCCTGTACAGAAGTGGAAGATACGTCCGCTGCGGAAGACGCAGATGCTGCATCCTTTCCGCCACATGCGCCGAGCATGGATACAGTCAGTGCTGCTCCAAGAAAAAGAACTGCTAATTTTTTTCTCATAATAAATTTCCTCCTTGTATCACCTTGAAGCGGATCTTTTTCATCCGCTCAACTTAAAATCCGACAGCACACTGAGTCTCTTCAGCCGTACTGCCGGATCTTATTTTACTCTATTTTACGTTCGGAATACAACCCCTAATTATTCAGCATCGTCCTGAACGCCGTTGCCGTCCATAGCTGCCTTGGTGTGCTGTACATACAGCTGCTCAACAGCATCGATTCTTCCAAGACCTTCGATCTGAGTGTCGATCTCATCGAATGCACCGGATGCCTCAAACTGGCTCTTCCAGGAATCCTCATCCTCGCCTGCCATATCGTTGTTTGCGTGGTCACCTGCAACAACCATCAGCGGACGAAGAATTACTTTCTTGTATCCGGCTGCTTTTACTGCCTCGATCACGTTCTCGCAAGCGGTCTCTTCCGGCTCGCCCTCAACGGTTCCGATGAATACGTTTTTGTATCCAAGAGTATCCATCTGTGTCTGCATCTGGCTGTAGGTTACTTTTGCAGTGTGGGAAGTACCATGTCCCATAAATACGAAAGCAGTGCCGTCCTCTGCTGCTGCATCCAGACTGTCATAATTTGCAGATTTTACTGCCTGTGCCGTGATTGCTTCTGCAACGGCCTGTTTGTCCTCGTTGATTACGGTAGCGTCACTTCCAACCTCGCCAAGCAGCGGCTCTGCGATGGTTACGGACTCAAATTTATCTTTATAGCTATCTACTGCTTCTTTCAGCTCGTCGTACTCTGCGCCGTGCATCAGATGAGTCGGCTGAATAATCAGTTTTTTCACGCCATTGCTTACAGCTCTTTCCAGTGCCTGATCTACGTTGTCGATCTTCTCGTCATCGCGGGCCTGTACATGGTTGATGATGATCTGTGCAGTGAAGGCACGTCTTACGGACCAGTCCGGATATGCAGCCTGCAGAGCTTTCTCAACGCCTCCGATATCCTCAGCACGGCTGTCGTTGAAGGAAGTACCAAAGCTTACAACCAGAAGCTCATTCTCGCCGATCTCGTCTCCGTTTAACGGATCATCCTTGGATGCATCACCTGTGTCTCTTCCGAAGTAATCCGGATCTGCGTTCTCGCCTTCTACGAGTTCTTTCTGTGCGTCTGTCAGGGCATCCCATGCCTCTTTTGCTTCTTTGCACTGCTCGTCGGTGTTATCATTTCTTTCCTGTACATAAATTGCGTCAATCAGAGCTGCCACTTTATCTGCTGCCTCCTGGTCTGCATCTGCGGATACCTCTTCAGATGCAGAAGATGCGCTTACGCTGCTGCTTGCTGCTGTGGTGTCTTCCTCAGATGCGGAAGATGCACTTACGCTGCTTGTTGCTGTGCTGCTTGCGCTGCTGCTGGATGTGTTGCTGCTTCCGCATGCGCCGAGCATAGATGTTACCATAGCTGCTGAAATTAAAGCGACTACAAGTTTCTTTTTCATTTTTGTTTTCCTCCCATTTGCTGGTATCTTTGCAACAACCAATATCGGGGACGTTTTACATTTCAAACTATGAGAAACACGCTCCGCGAGTTTCTCAAGTTATCGCGGCAGTCGCTAAGGTCTCGTGCAAGCACGGACTTTGGCTCGTTGCCTGCGTAAATAGAAAGAAGCCCTTTCGTTTTTCAACGAGGGGCTTCCAGTATTTTCATCACAAAGAAAACCATTTCACCCGCTGTGGGGCAAAAGTCCGCTTTCCTGTTTTGTACTGCCAGTTCCTCGTGACACGAACGTAACGTTCCTGTACTGCGAAAGGCAGGTCTCCCGGCTCATTGCTTCAGGATTTGACTCCAGCGCATCGGTCTCCTTCCCGGTTTCCCAGTGGATCATTCCCCTGCTTGCAAAATACGGTGACGAGCTCGTGCAGGATTCACACCTGCTTCCCTTTTCACCGGACACGTATGTCCGACACCTTACACATCGATATTTAATTGTCTTTTCTTTAACGACTGTTAGTGTAGCACATCGTCTTTTCTCTGTCAAGTGCTGTAAAATCAGGAAATCCGGCCATTTTCCATTTCATATACCACATCCGCGACATTCATCGTGGACACTCTGTGCGATACGAGCACAATGGTTTTCTCTTCTGCCGATTCTTTCAGGGATTTCAGAATAATTCCTTCATTTAAGGAATCAAGATTCGATGTCGGCTCGTCCAGCAGGATCATGGATGCGTCATGCAGGAATGCCCGCGCGATACCGATCCGCTGTTTTTCTCCGCCGGACAGCGTATCGCCGAGTTCTCCGACTTCGGTGTCGTAGCCGTTTGGCAGTGTCATGATGAAATCATGTATGGACGCCTTCTTCGCCGCCTCCATAATTTCTTCCCGCGTCGCGCCGGGTTTTGCAATAGCGATGTTGTTCGCAATCGAATCGTGGAACAGATGTGTCTCCTGCGTCACATAGCTTTCCATATCGCGCAGATGCTTCATCGGGATTTCGCGGACATCGGCTCCGTCCACGGAAACGCGCCCCGTCTGGACATCCCAGAAGCGCATCAGAAGTTTTAAGATCGTCGATTTTCCGGAACCGCTCGCGCCGTGGATGCCGGTGATTTTTCCCGGTTCCAGTTTCAGCGAATACTGATCCAGAATCGTCTCGTCTTCGTAGGCAAATGTTACATTCTGCGCCTCGGCTCCTACAAATGCGTGGTCACCGCCGGATGCCGCATCTCCCGGAATTTCTTCCACCAGCGGCGCTTCCTCGAGAAGGGAAAGCACACGCTCGCCGCTTGCCAGCGTCTGATTCAGGTTATTCGACAGGCTGGACAGCGCCACGACCGGGCCGAAGGAACCCATCATCGCGATTGTGCAGGTCAGGACTCCCTCAAATCCAATCCCGCCTTTCGTGTAAAGATAGATCGTCAGTGCCAGCATACCGAACGATGCCAGAAGAATCACCATGTTGGTGACAGACCGCTGGGAGCCTTCCATGCGGCTTAAGTTTTCCTGCACAGAAGCCAGTTCTTTCGACCGCTCTGACATCTGCTCTTTCCGTTTTTCGCCCTGTCCGTACTGAATCGTCTCGTCGAGGCCACGCAGGGAATCCAGCACGAAGCTGTTCAGCCCGCCAAAGCCTGTCCGGAACTCCATTCCTTTCTGGCTTCCGCGCTTTCCGTTCCACATCGGGATCACAACGCCGACCGTCAGATACGCCGCAAGTGCAAGCAGCCCTGCCAGAACATGGTATCTTCCAATGAAGCATACCATAATCAGAGAAGTTAATGCTGCAATCGCAATCGGGGAAATCGTATGCGCATAGAATACTTCCAGAAGTTCGATATCGGTTGTGATAATCGAAATCAGATTTCCTTTGTCCCGTCCTCCCAGCTTCGCCGGGCAGAGCTTCCGCAAAGCTGCAAACACTTTATGGCGGATGATCGCCAGCAGTTTAAAAGCAATAAAATGGTTGCAGTACTGCTCCGCATAATGCAGAATGCCGCGCAGCACCGCGATCACGATCATCACCGTGAGTATCGTTTTTACCGGGGTATGTACAAGCCACATGTTTTGCACCGAAAGGCTCGTCCCTGCCGCGCCCGTCAGTAAGCCGTGCACGATGACCTGTCCTGCCAGAATCGTCAGGAAGATCGCACATAAATATCCCATTGTTCCAAGAATAATTGCCGCCATCATAATATGAAGCAATGGCTTCACCAGCCCGATCAGGCTTCCCATAATCCGGAGGGCGCTTCTGCGTTTTGCTGTATTTTTCTTCTCGTTCATCATGCATTCCCCTCCTTTCCATAGTTTTCCAGTACCATCTGGCTGTCATACAGATGACGGTATGCGCCGTTCTGTTCCATCAGTTCCGCATGCGTTCCACGCTCGCAGATGGTACCGTTTTTCAGGAAATAAATCTGATCTGACTGTACGACGTTCGCAAGGCGGTGGGAAATCAGCAATACCGTTTTCGTCTTTGCGAGTTCATGAATCACATTCATGATCATCTCTTCACTCTCGACATCAATATTCGATGCGGCTTCATCAAAGATATACACCGCACTGTCGCTCCGAAGCAGCGCCCGCGCAATCACAAGACGCTGGCACTGGCCGCCGGAGAGGTTTCCTGCTTTTTCGAGAAGCTCTGTCTGCAGTCCATTCTGTGTCTGTAAGAATCCCAGCAGATTGACTTTCTGCAGAACCGCCTCCATCTCCTCCTTCGTCGCATCCGGTTTCGCCATGCGCAGGTTCTCTTCTATGGTTCCTTTAAATAAGTAACTGTTGTGGCGGACCAGAACAACGTGCTTCATCAGATCCGTCTCAGCGACTTCCGAGAGCGGCACACCGCCCAGAGTGATGTGCCCTGTATATCCACGGTTCTTTGCCGCAAGGATACCCGCAATCGTACTCTTTCCGCAGCCGGATTCGCCGACCAGCGATACAAAACTGCCCGCCGGGAGTGTAAGGTCGATGCCCTTCAGAATTTCCCGGTCTTCTTCATAGGAAAAATGCACATCCTCCAACACGACATCCAGCGGTCCGTCCGGCAGCGTCCGTTCTCCCGCCTGCGGCTCCGGCAGATCAAGGATTTTGAAAATCTTGTCACTCGCCGCCATGCCGTTCATCGCGATGTGGAAGAACGATCCGAGCAGACGCAGCGGCAGGAAAAACTCACTCGCCAGCAGCACAATGCAGAGCGTGCCGGACACGGTGAGGTTTCCTTTCAGAAATTCCGATACCGCCACCGCCATGCCAACCGCCGCGCCGCCGTATGCTACGATGTCCATCACGCTCGTTGAGTTGAGCTGCATCGTCAGAACTTTCATCGTGATCCGGCGGAAGTTCTGGGATTCTACATCCATCTCGTCGGCTTTCTGCTGGTCGGCCTGATAGATTTTTAAGGTCGTCAGACCCTGCAGATTTTCAAGGAACGAATCGCCGAGCCCTGTGTAAATACTCCAATATTTGTTCAGCAGCTTCTTCGCAATCTTCTGTACCACTACGATCGAAACCGGGATCAGCGGCACGCAGATCAGAAGGACCACACTCGCTTTCAGGCTCACCCGGCAGAGGATGGCGAACAGCGTGAGCGGTGCGAGCAGGCTGTAAAACAGCTGCGGCAGATACTTTCCAAAGTATGTTTCGAGCTGCTCCACACCTTCGGTGGACACCTGTACGACCTCTGAGGAAGACACCTGCTCGCTGTACGATGCACCGAGCTTCAGCATTTTTTCATAAATTTTTTCGCGCAGAATCCGCTTCACATCCACACACGCAAGATACGACGACCGCGCGCCCATCCGCTCGCAGAAAAAGCGGATCACAACAACAATTGCCAGTGTAAAAATTGTCCGTTTCACAGCCGCTGCCGTTACCGCACTATACACGACCCGTTCCAGCAGATCGGCGATCGTAAATACCGCGATCACCTGCGACAGAAGCGCCGCCCACTGCCACAGAATCGTGTACACGATATACTTTTTCGCGTGGGACAACAGCCCCACCAGTCTTGTTTTAATCATAAGTACCTCTCTTTTATGCTTTTGCTTTTCGCTTCTCTCTCATGCTGCAGATTAAATGCCAGATAGCTAAAATCGGATGATACAGCAGCATCCTCGGCCCCGAAAACCGCATAACGGCGCGGATCTTTTCCCGCATTTCCGGCTTGTAGCAGTGTACTTTGCAGTTTGCGCAGAATGTTTTCTGTTCCATGAAGGGACATTTCTGGCTCCGCTGTTTTGCATAGTCCGCTAATTTCTGACATTCCGGACACATCCCGCCGGATGCATGCCCCTCTTTTCCATGGTTCTTCCGGCAGTACAGCCGGATCATCTCTTCCACGACATACTGTTCTTTCTGCCGCTTTTTTTCTACTTTGTTCATTTTGTTTCTCCTCGGATATGATCTTCTGTTTTTACGGTTTTGACCCGCAGGAAGAAATACAAAATATGGCACATCCATACCACAGCAATACAGATTCTTCCGATCGGCACATTCTTCATAGCAAAAAAGCCGATCGCCATCACAACCGTTACCATCCCGTTAATTTTACATTTCGTTCCTACCGTCATCGCCCGATGCTGTACGAAGCTGTCGAGATGCTTCTTATACAATTGGGTCCCAATAAACCAGCTGTGCAGCCGTTCCGAACTTTTCGCAAAGCAGAACAGGGTTGCCATATAGAATGGAACTGTCGGCAGAATCGGAAGCACAATGCCGATGGTACCAAATCCCAGGCACAGAAAACCGAGTACGATCCAAAATATTTTAAATGGACTCTTCATAATTTTCCTCCTTTCTCACCGAATATTAAAATAGAAAAATAGCCGCTCATGGTTCTTGCGAATACATGAGCGGTTAGTTGTCGCTTACGCTAGTTATAGATTAACATTATTTAACTTTCATGTCAAACACATTTCACTCCTGAGAGAACGCTTTGCAATCGTAGGACAGTATCCTCGCGCACCTCCTTATTTTAACTCATGCTCCCACGAGGTGAGTGACCATTTCCTTTTTCTTTTCCGATGACTCGCGTCAAATTTCCATTCTTTCTTCTGCTAAGATAGCAACGATCGTATCTGATATTGTGCTACCGTATGGCGTATTTCAACCTTTGTTCCCCTAAAGGGAGCAAAGGTTCATAACGCGAATTTCGTCAATGATCCACCATTTCAATCCACACTCCCGCGGAGGGAGCGACTCCGCCACCTAGATCAGGGCGCCCGTCTGCTTCCATTTCAATTCTCGCTTCCGAGAGGGGAGCGACTGTCCGATAACATTGATATACCATCTGTTTCCGATTTCAATCCACGCTCCCACGAGGGGAGCGACCCGCCAAACTTCGGCCTGTACACGATACCGATAATTTCAATCCACGCTCCCGCGAGGGGAGCGACGGCGGGTAGTTGTTCTCCCGCATGTACCGTTTTATTTCAATCCACGCTCCCGCGAGGGGAGCGACCATATCCGGGGTTGCAATGTGTACTTGCAAATTCAAATTTCAATCCACGCTCCCGCGAGGGGAGCGACCAAGTCAACACCGCTCGGCCTGCCGGTGTATGCAATTTCAATCCACGCTCCCGCGAGGGGAGCGACATTTACCATTACCGTAAAGGCTTCCCTGGATGATATTTCAATCCACGCTCCCGCGAGGGGAGCGACGCAACTTCTTCGTTTGGCTTTTCAAGAGTAATAATTTCAATCCACGCTCCCGCGAGGGGAGCGACAGAAAGCAGTTACAAGATATGCTGGACGTTGTTGATTTCAATCCACGCTCCCGCGAGGGGAGCGACGATCATTATGATTACTTGTTTGTAAGATTAGTTATTTCAATCCACGCTCCCGCGAGGGGAGCGACATTTTTAGCTAATGCTTTTATTTATACTTATCATATATTTCAATCCACGCTCCCGCGAGGGGAGCGACATGAACTGGCCGAGATACCGGACAGGGAATCCCGTATTTCAATCCACGCTCCCGCGAGGGGAGCGACCCAGCAGTTCATACGTTTATTCCATATCTCGATGATTTCAATCCACGCTCCCGCGAGGGGAGCGACCGTTCTGATCTACTGTTGCCACAGATTCATCATCAATTTCAATCCACGCTCCCGCGAGGGGAGCGACTAAAATGCGTTGCCCTTTGCTGTTCAACGTTGTAGATTTCAATCCACGCTCCCGCGAGGGGAGCGACATCAGAGTCCATTTCTTAGAAACATTGTTCATGGAATTTC
>ERZ809296.3172-NODE-3172-length-14338-cov-12.396135_pt1 | contig 14338 bp, 10 predicted proteins | sample MGYA00520511_ERZ809296 | MGnify/ENA primary metagenome ERZ809296 (study PRJEB31576, sample SAMEA3212662) | Homo sapiens | biome: human-gut; feature: human gut; material: fecal | place: Sweden | collected 2012 ... | reverse complement strand
AGCACTCGGCTGTTAACCGAGTTGTTGTAGGTTCGAGCCCTACTCGGGGAGTTTCTGTATTTACTAAGAAGTTATACAGTCGTGTTCTTCGTGACAGGGACGCGTATCTTCTGTTAGAGATAGCAGACACTGGCCCCTTGGTCAAGCGGTTAAGACATCGCCCTTTCACGGCGGTAACACGGGTTCGATTCCCGTAGGGGTCATTTCTTCATATTGCAATGGGAATTATCCTGTGATATTATATTCATAGGAAGTGGATTGCTCACATATGTATAGAATATGGCGACTTAGCCAAGTGGTAAGGCATGGGACTGCAACTCCCTGATCATCGGTTCAAATCCGTTAGTCGCCTCTTTTCTAAGACTCTGATTATTAATCAGAGTCTTTTGTAACTTTGCTTTATAGGAAAGACCGTATGCGGCGCTTTCCTAAATGGAAAAGAGCCCGCAGATATGTGGACATGACAAATAGATGGTTTGGGATTTAAAGGATGTAAAAAATTCTTCTCTAAAATCGTCATCAAGGTCAACTTATTTAGAAAATAGTCAATGTCTGGAAGTTCCTCTTCGCTCATACGGCGAATGTCCTTGGATGTCATTCCTTCCGGGGGGATTTTCGATGTATTTTTATCCTTTCTCCTCCTGGTGTCACCATACTTGCCGAACTAAATTCTTTGGTCTGTTCTAATCAGAAACTTTTGTGTTCCTTGTTTCATAAATGCTCCGCCGAGACACTTTTGGAATTATTGGAAAACAAAATGTATCTCGGGGCAACACTTGGCATTATCCAGGTTTTGCATATATGGGGACAAGAATTGAATTACTATCCTTATATCCACTGTATCAATATTCTTTTAATTCCCAAAGAATTGTAAGAATAATGGTTTGTATATTTCATGAAGAAACATGGAGAAAAAGAATGTAATAACTCATGGAATGATGACAATTATCCATATATTTAAAATACATTTTTCCATCGAATTAGGTTGTTAGTTGTAGTATAATATGCAATTGTAAAAATATTCATTATAGGAGGATAATAATCATGAGTTTAGCAAAACGTAGAAAAAACCTTTTTGTTTTTTTCCTTGTTGCTTGTCTTGTGCTTACGACCACTTTGGGCGCAGCTCCAAATCTCTCGCAAGCAAAAAAGAAAAAGCAGGGAATTACTGTAACAAATAAGATGACCAAAGGTGTTTTGGTGATTCAAGAAAAAAAGAAATTACAGTTAAAGCTAAAGTTGCAAGGAAAAAAAGTTTCATCCAAGAAGATAAAGAAGATATTCAAATTCAAGTCTTCAAACAAAAAGATTGTGACAGTGAATAAAAAAGGAAAAATTTATGCTAAGAAAGCTGGAAATGCTAAAGTGTATATAACACAAAAGGCAAAAGGCAAGAAGAAAAAGTGTAAATTAAAAGTGAAGGTTGTGGCAAAAAAGAATGAGCCGGTGGTAACTACGACGACGGGATCAACGGCACAGCCAACGGCAGAGCCAACGAAACAGCCAACGGCAGAGCCAACGAAACAGCCAACGGCAGAGCCGACGAAACAGCCAACGGCAGAGCCGACGAAACGGCCAACGGCAGAGCCGACGAAACAGCCAACGGCAGAGCCGACGAAACGGCCAACGGCAGAGCCGACGAAACAGCCAACGGCAGAGCCGACGAAGCGGCCAACGGCAGAGCCGACGAAACAGCCAACGGCAGAGCCAACGAAACAGCCAACGGCAGAGCCAACACCGTCCGCAAGTCAGGAACCGAAATTGGTAAGTAGCGGAGAATGCAGTAAAATGACATGCGGAGGAAGTTATGCTGGCGTTGCTGGTGATAAAGTAGTGTTGTATTCTAATGGTGACTATTGTAGCACATCTTACGAATTTGAAGGGACAAATAAAAAATACCGTATGGTGGTTAAAGGAGCATCTAGTAATTCGTCAACGGCGAGTGTTTCTGTATATATTGGCGGAAAGAAAGTTGGAACAGTTGGATTTACTGGAACTACGTTGTCGGAGCAGTCTCTTGAATTTAAAATGACAGATGTAACAGGAAAACAGGAAATAAAATTTTTACTTGAAACAGATAATGGATCGAATGATACCTATGTAAATAGTTATGAACTTTATTACATTGGTGATGTGAAACCATTGCCGGATGCTCCAATACCAGCATCAGTTGGAGCTGTGTCTACAGGAAAGTACAGAAATTTGTTTAAGGAATTAGGATATTCGGATGCAGAGATAGATAAGAAGGTCGAATCGGCCTGGCAAAAATTCTTTTATGGTACTGACGATGAACGAATCTATTATCCGGTAGGCGAAGATATGGCTTATATTTATACAGCAGATACCGATGATGTACGTTCTGAGGGAATGTCTTATGGTATGATGATTTGCGTTCAAATGGACAAGCAGGAAGAGTTTAATCGTCTGTGGAAATGGGCAAAAACTCATATGCAGCATAAAAGTGGAGAGTTTAAAGGATATTTTGCTTGGCAGATGAATACGAATGGAACCATAAAGGACAATACGCCGGCAGCAGACGGCGAGGAATATTTTGCAACATCGTTATTGTTTGCATCAGCGCGCTGGGGAAATGGTGAAGGAATTTATAACTATAACAAAGAAGCGCAGGAAATCTTGACAACGATGCTTCATCAGGCAGATGATGGTCAAGGTGTGAATATGTTTAACAAAGAACATAAAATGCCTGTATTCTGCCCAATTGGAAACGCTGCAACATATAGTGATCCATCGTATCATTTGCCGGCATTTTATGAAGTTTGGGCGAGAGAGGCAGAGCAGGACAAAGATTTCTGGAGCGAGGCAGCTGAAGCTAGTCGACAGCATTTTAAAGATGCAACAAATGAAAAAACCGGATTAGGTCCGGATTATTCCGAATATTCAGGGGCTGCTAAGAACGAAGGAAATCATGGTGATTTCCGATTTGATGCATGGCGAATTGCAGCTAATATTGCCTGCGACTATGCATGGTGGGCGCAGGATGACTGGGCAACCACGCACGCGAATAGAATCCAGTCGTTCTTCTACGACCAGGGTGTTGATAGTTATGGAAATCAGTGGTCATTAGATGGAAAGAATCTTAGTCCTGATCATTCTCCAGGATTGGTTGCTATGAATGCAACAGCGAGTCTGGCATCTAGTGATAAAAAATCATGGTCATTCCTTGAGGATTTGTGGAACATTTCTCCAACAACAGGGAAATATCGATACTATGATGGATGTCTTTATATGATGGGATTGTTACATTGTAGTGGTAAATTCCGCGCATATTTGTCAAGTAATACGCCGGTAGTAAACGACGAGAATGGCAAAATATCGACAAAAACTGCCGAATTTGATAAGAATGCAGATAAGAAAGAAGATGTGACAACAAAACTTATTTTAAATGGTGGTAGAACATTATCAGAAATTCGAAACGACAAGACAGTGTTAGTAGAAGGAAAGGACTATACCATTAGTGGTAATACAGTGTCTATTTGCAAAGAGTATCTTTCCGAACAGGCAGTAGGAGTAACGAAATTGACATTTGTCTTCGATGCGGGGAAAAATGCTGTTATGTCGATTACGATAAAGGATAGTAAGTCGCCTGATGTACCGGCAGTGTCTGGACCATTTGATAAAATAAAGGCTACAGACTGTACTGCAGATTCCAAAGATATAAAGGTTGAAGATGGAAAAGTCACCTTAAACACTACGGATTCATATATAGCGTTTGATATTGATTTTGGAAGTGAAACCGCAAAGAGTATAACTACCTATGTGAAAGAACCAAATAATAGTGGACAGTTGTTTGTACGAATTGGAAGTTTAACTTCTAGTCCGGCAAGGATCTATAATCTAGGTAATGGTTCCTGGAAAGAGATTAATAGTTCTTTGTGGCCTACGGTTACAGGAAAGACAAAAATTTATATACAGGCAAATAAACCGGGAGTTCAGATTGATTGGATACAATTCGGAAAATAAGTAAAAAATTGCGAAAGGATATCATACATGCTTAACAACCGAAAAAAAACGTTAGGTGTATTTGTTTGCAAGCTTCCAGAATATTTCCAGCGCACCCTGTGTGGTGCGCTGGCTGATGAAGCGGTGGCAAATGGATACAATTTGGTTGTTTTTTCGACTTTTGGTGAATACGATAACAATCATGATTATGTGGAGGGAGAAAGCAATTGTCTTTATATTCCAAATTATGACGAATTGGATGGGATTATTTTATGCCTTGATGTGTTTGATATTCCTGGCATGGCAGGAAAATTAATTGAGCAAGTAAAGGAAAAGGCGCATTGCCCTGTGATTAGCATTCGACAAAAAAGAGATGAGTTTATTAGTGTGCTCAGCGATGATAAAAAGGCTATTATGGCTATGGTTGATCATTTGGTAGATGAACATAACGCAAAGCGGATTTATTACTTGTCTGGTCCCTCTTACATGCATGATATACGTATTAGGGAGGACGGATTTCGCGAAAGAATGAAAAGCAGAGGTGTTGCCTTTCGTGAGGAATATATCTTTATGGGGAATTTGTGGTATAACATTGGTAAAGAAGCAGTTGATTATTTTCTTTCGCTGGATGATGAAAGACCTGATGCAATTCTATGTGCCAATGATTATATGGCAATTTCTGTATGTGAAGAACTGTGCGATCGAGGATTCCGTGTACCGGAGGATATTATTGTGACGGGATTTGATGATGTTGAGGAGGCTAGAGAGATATATCCAATGTTGACAACAGTTGAAGCTTGCCCAGAAAATTTTGCGAGATGTGCTATGGAAATTATTAAAAAGGCGGAACGAGGCGAAAAACTAGAAAAGCAATATTATATTTCAACGCAAAATCAGTATCGAAATTCCTGTGGATGTAAAGAAGCGGAAGAAGCGAAACAAATTTTTCGTAAACAATTTAAAAAAAATCGGCGTTTGGTTCACATGTATAAGCAGAATATGTTTATGGTTTTTCAGATGGAAGGAATACGAGATTATCAGGGCCTTTCGGATTTAGTTGGAAAGTTTGTAGAAGGAAACACGGGTGTTTCAGACTTTTATATATGCCTAAATCCAGATGAGAAATATGAATTGGATGATTCTAGAAAAAGTCCATATGAGGATGAGATGGAAATGTTATTACATGCCTATTATGGAAAGAAAATGTCAATTGAAGTGCCGATGCCACAAACACTTTTTAAAAGAAAAAATCTTTTGCCTGCCGACGAAGTGACGGACAGGCCTTGTGTTTTTTATATCAATCCGCTTCATTGTCGAAAGCATTGTTTTGGTTATGCAATTATTTCGTTTTTTAATAATCGATTTTATGCGGCAGAAGATTTTTATCAATCTTTTGTGATAAACATTTGCACCGTGTTAGAAAATATTTATATACAAAATCAAATTGAACAGTTAAGCAACGATAAAATGCGCCTTATTCGACAAGATTCGGTTACACATATGTATAATCCGTATGGGTTTCATGAAATGGCTACACAAATGCTACATGATGCGACAGTAGCAGGAATTAATTGTGTCTTTTTTTATGTAAGAATAGACAATTTACAGGAAATAACAGAAATATATGGAAAAGAAGAATCAAATGAAATCCTTCTGTGTATGAAGTCTGTTTTTGAAAAATTTGAGCAGGAAAAACATGTGTTAGGACGATTAGGAGGAAGTGATTTTTGCCTATTACTAGAGGATAAAAAGCAGGAAGAAATAGAAGTTCTTGCACAAAATTTTGTTAATGAAGTAAATGAAGTGAATATTTCATGGAATAAAGAATTTTTAATTGAAGTATGCTATGGATGGTTTGTTAAGGAAGTGGGAACTATTTCTAGTACAGACGAGTGCATTCGCAGTGCGAAAATGAAAATGAAAGTTGGTGCACAAATGCAGACGAGTGCTACAAAATATGCTTTTGAGGCAATGAAGGAAATCAGACAGAATTATCAAAAAGAAATTTCTGTTACATACATGGCAGAACAAATTGGTATATCGCGTACGCACTTGTCCCATTGCTTTAAATTGATATATCAGAAGTCAATACAAGATTATATTACTTCTTATCGAATGGAAAAGGCGCAGGAACTTCTGATTCATACTCAGAAAAAGATTAAAGAGATTGCTTTTTTGGTTGGCTATAAAGATGAGTTGTACTTTTCGAAAGTATTTGCCCGTCTGTATGGTATGTCTCCTAGTAAATTTCGTAAAACAATGTTGACATGAAAAAATATGGGTAAATTGGAGATGGATAGAAAAATCAGTAGTAAGTGTTCAGGAAGCCTGTAGAGAGTTGCTGGATGGTGTGAGACAACGACGAATGGACAGTGAATGGGCTCTGGATGGCATTGAGTGATATCGCAGCAGGATTATCAAGGATCTTGTCTCTTTCCTCGCAGGAGGAAGGGGCAAGATCCTTTTTAGTGCGCCTGGTGGCGCACGTCACTAATGGGTGAAAAGCCCTAATCCGCCCTAGTAGTGGGAAGGATATACCAAGACCAAGCGTGTCTGTGAACTCCTTTGATATTACCTATTACCTTCTACCCTATTACAATGGGTAAAAAAAAGACTGTTGCCGAAGCAACAGCCTTTTTAGCGTTCTTATTACTTACAATTAAGCAACTTTGATTACACATTTCTGAACTGTGATAGAATCTCCTTCTTTGTATGGAGAAGTATCTTTCATGTTCGGGATGTACATCATGATTGGGTAGTGAGCACCTGTATCTTTGTCTGTGTCACCATTTACAGCATTCTTAGGAATTGTAAATGTGAAGTTAAAGGTGTAAGATTTACCTTTCTTCATAGCTTTTGTGACAAACTTGCAGTGCTTATGTGTTTTGTCTTTCTTAACTTTAGCGCTCAGTTTCTTAGCAGAAACATGAAGAGCCCATGGGTAAGCACCTGTGTCTCCACCTGAAGTATAGTTGAAGCAAACACCCATCTCAGGAAGTGTACGTTTACCGGAGTTCTTTACTTTCAAAGAAATTTTCAGTTTGCGTCCACGGTAGTCAGGAGAGATGTAAGTTTTCTCACCCCAGAATGTTGCGTCACAAAGCCAGATACGGAATGAGTTATATTTGAACTCAGAGTAATCAGCTTTGTATGGTGGATGGTTATCCGGGTTAGTAGATTTAGCGAAGTTGTAAATTACTGTACCCTTCTTTGCGTTTTTTACAGATACTTTACATGTCTGTTTCTTTCCGCCTACAGTTGCAGTGATTGTTGCGGTACCTTTTTTGATACCAAGAACTTTGATGGACTTGCCTTTTGTTTTCTGGCAGTGAGCAATGTTATCATTGCTGGATGACCATGTTGCACTTCCACTTGCAGTCAATTTTACTTCCTTACCCTGCATAACAGAAGCTTTTTTCTTCATTGCTGCGCTAGCTGTATCATCACTTGCTACTGCAGCGGTGGTAACAGCCATAGTTGCAACTAAAGCTACAGCTACAACCTTTTTTGAAATTTTAGCGAACATTTCAAATTCCTCCTTTTTTAATATTAAAATGTTTTTTGATTTTTGTGCTAAATAGACAAAAATCAATCGCTTTGCGTGAATATATTATATCATTTTAATAGTTTAAAATCAAGAGGAAATGAAAATAATTACAGTACTATTTTTTGCCAAAAACATGACGTTTTTTTGCCTTATTTGCAGTTATTTGCGTGGCTGCAATTTCCTGCCTTGCTTTCTGGTAACTGCGAATGGTTTCATCCAGTTCACGAAAACGTTTTTCATCTGACTCTTCTTTTTCGCGAAACAGATAATCCAATTCTTTGTTGACCTGCACCGATACAGTATCCGCAATATCCGATGTAAGACTGTCAGAATTTTCCCTTATAGCATCGGAGACAATACGGGAAAGAATGGTTTTAAACTGTATCATTTTGTCATTTGGGGAAATTTCCGACTCGGAAACCGGGTAGGGAATTACCTGACCGGATGATTTTGGTGAGAGTTTGTGTTCAATGTCTTTTAAGGAAAAACCGTCTTTCTTCATATTAATAATCTGCTCTAATTGTTTCATTTCTTTTTCCGAATAAACGCGGTGCCCCATTTCGTTTCGCGGGATATTCAAGTGAAGTTCCTCTTCCCAAAAGCGCAGAACGTGAGAGCCTACGTGAAGTTTTTTTGCCGCTTCCGAAATGGTATATTGTTTTGCTTCCATGTAGATAACCTCCTGTTTTATTTTTTTTATTATAGCATGGGAAAAATGTCGATTGATTGGACATGCATTAAATGTAAAAAAACAGTGTGACACAGGACGACAAAAAACAAGAAGAATCGGAGCCAAAGCCCCGATTCGACAGAGAAAATGGAATTTATTCGTCGTGATATTCCAGATTTGCAAATTTTGTGTACTGGTTCAACCACTTAAGTTCGACGGTACAGGTTGGACCATTACGCTGCTTACCAATAATAATCTCGGTGATTCCTTTTTTGGTAGAAGCGTCTTTTGTGTAATATTCATCGCGGTACAAAAACATAACAACGTCGGCATCCTGCTCAATCGCTCCCGATTCACGCAAATCAGAAAGAATTGGTCGTTTGTCTTCACGTTCTTCTACTTTACGGCTGAGCTGGGAAAGCGCAATTACCGGGCAGTCCAGTTCACGTGCCAGAGATTTTAAGGAACGTGAAATATCCGAAATTTCCTGCTGGCGGGAAATGTTTTTTGAACCGCTGTTACCGGACATGAGCTGAAGGTAATCGATAATGATTAAACCGAGGCCTTTTTCCATTTTTAGTTTACGGCATTTACTTCGTAAATCATTGATGGAAATGCTGCCGGTATCATCGATATAAAGCGTTGATTCACCGAGGATAATAGAACTCTCGGTAATCTTTGCCCATTCATCATCTTCCAGTTCACCGATTCGGATTCTTTGGGAATCTACTTTTGAGTTCATGGCAACCAAACGCTTGGCAAGCTGCACTTTGCTCATTTCCAGACTGAAAATAGCAGTTGGAATATGATTAATCATAGCAACATTTTCGGCAATATTCAGAGCAAAAGCAGTTTTTCCCATGGATGGGCGGGCAGCAATCAAAATTAAATCGGATGGCTGTAAGCCGGCTGTTCGATAATCCAAATCAATAAAGCCGGTCGAAATTCCGGTTACATCACTGTTGTTCTGAGCAGCTTTTTGAATACTCTCAAGTGTTTCCAGGGCAACCTCTTTAATTGGTGTAAAATTTTCAGAGGAGGCGCGTCCCTGCACGAGTTCAAAAACTTTGCGTTCCGTATCATCCATCAGCTCAGCAACATTAGCGGAATCCTGATAGCATCGGTTGGCAATGTCCTCCGTTGTTCGAATCAGCGAGCGCAGTTGTGATTTCTGTTCAACAATATCCGCATAGTAGCGGACATTGGCTGATGTAGGAACGGCGGAAATGATATTACTGAGAAACTCAACACTGCAAATGTCATCGGAAGCGTTTTTCTCATGAAGTTTATCCACAAGAGTAACTAAGTCTGCCGGACGTCCTTCATGAAACAATTCCACTATAGCGGAAAACAAAATGCGGTACCTGGCATTGTAAAAATCTTCTCCATTTAGTTTTTCAGAAGCGAGAACTACCGCATCCTGGTCAAGAAGCATTGAACCGATAACTGCTTCTTCTGCCTCTCCATTATGCGGCATAACTCGTTTGATTACGGTTTCATCCATGATTATTTTCCTTTAACAATTACTTTAAGTTCGGCTGTTACTTTTGGGTGCAGACGGATTGGCACATGGTAAGTTCCAATGTTTTTGATTGGCTCCTTTAACTGCATTTTTTTCTTGTCCAAATCATAGGAAAGCTGTTCTTTGGCAGCGGTAGCAATTTCTTTGGTGGACACCGAACCAAAAACGCGTCCGTCCTGACCTGCTTTAATGGCAACTTCAACGGATTTTGTCTCCAGCTCTTTGGCGAATTCCTGCGCTTTCTCCAAGTTTTCTGCTGCAACCTTTTCGTCATTTTGTTTCTGAAGTTTTAAATCATTTAAATTTTTTGAGGTTGCTTCTACGCCAAGATTTTTTTTCAAAATAAAATTTTTGGCATAGCCGTCTTTTACGGTTACAACTTCACCCTTTTTTCCAACGGATTTCACATCCTCGAGTAAAATTACTTTCATTATATGTCACCTTCTTCTTTCATTTTAGTTAAAATTTGTTTGATTTGTTCAGCGCCTTCTTCCAGTGTACAGTTCTCAAGCTGGGCACCGGCACTGGTAATGTGGCCGCCCCCACCCATTTTTTCCATGACAACCTGAACATTTAATTCATCAATGGAGCGAGCACTGATATAAACTTTACCTTCATAGGCAGTTAATACAAAAGTAGCGCGGATGCCTTTGATATCAAGAAGATCATCGGCAATTTTTGCACCAACAATGGTGGGCGATTCACAGTTATCCGCATTACAAGGAGAAATAGCAAAACAATCCATAAAAATTTCTGTATTTTGTATTGCTTCAGCTCGAATTTTGTATTCTTCAATGTCGGAACGGAACATTTTGCGAATGCGAATAATATCTGCTCCGGAACGACGCAGGAATGCAACCGCTTCAAAGGTGCGGACACCCGGTTTATTCATAAAGTTATTCGTGTCAACCATAATACCGGAATAAAGGGCATCGGCTTCTACGGCTTTTACACGGATTTCCTCACCGGCATACTGTAAAATTTCTGCTACCATCTCACTGGCTGAGGAAGCAAACGGCTCAACATAGGAGAGAGTAGGGTTTTCAAAGGATTCACCGGTCTGTCTGTGATGGTCGATAACCACTAGAGAGGAAACTATCGGAATCAAATCCGGTGCATCGGTGTAGGATGGACGGTTAACATCAACGACCACAAGTAAAACTCCGTTTCCATTTCCGATAAATTCCTTCGCATTCTCACTTGTAACAAAAGTGCCATCCGGATAATCTTTGTTGTTCTCAAATAATTTCAAAAGCGGTGCCAGTGAAGAAGTTACCTGATTTACAATGATTTTCGCTGGTTTTTCCAGAGACTGTGCAATTCGGTAAATACCAATAGCACTGCCAATTGCATCGACATCCGGCAGACGGTGTCCCATAATGACTACTTTATCAGCATTAATAATGGAATCACGCAGTGCCTGTGCCTTTACGCGGGCTTTAACGCGTGTATTTTTTTCTTGCTGAATACTTTTTCCACCATAATAAAGTAAATTGTCTTTTGTCTTAATGACAACCTGATCACCACCGCGGGCAAGTGCTAAATCAATAGCACTGCGGGCATATTCCTGACGTTTGCGGTAGGTGTTTGCCTGAATTCCGATTCCCATACTAATGGTAATGGAAGTATCATTTCCCACATTAATCGAGCGGATATCATCAAGCAGCGAGAATTTGTCTGCCTGCAATTTTGACAGATATTTATGCTGGAAGAGGAAAATGTATTTATCCTTTTCAATTTTACGCGTAATCGCATCAATGCTTAACATGTATTTATTGATTTTTCGATCAACCATCGCAGCCAATAAGGAGCGGCGTACATCGTCAACATTTGCAAGGGATTCATCGTAATTATCGATGTAGAGCAAGCCGACATTGACACGCTGGTCGTAGTTTTCACGGATATAGTGCACAATTTCGGTTTCATCATAAATGTAAATGACATACAAAGCGTCACCGATTCCCACCTGTCCGGCGTTTTTATGGAGGGCATCCGGTGCCTTTTCTAGAGAAACCAATTGCGTAATTGCCTTAAAGTAAGTTTCTTCCACATGAAAATGAAGTTCTGTTGTCTCATAATTTTCCTCCGGAAGATATTCTTTGGTGAGAGCCGGAATGGCATCGTTTATATGGTAGTTTTTTGATAATTTGTCGGAGAACTGTTTGCGGAAATTCTTGTTATCCCACACACAGACTCCATTTGTGTCCAAAATACAAATCGGAATGTCTAATTCCGTGGCAAGTTTATTAACCGTGACGTGAAATCGCATCGAGTAATCGACTAAGTTGCGCAGTACAGCACCTCGTTTGAAAAAGTATAAGACACTGGCAATGATTAAGTAAAATAAAACGTAAATACTCATAATAATGCCGGCACGCAGGTTGATTACATAAATATGAACATTCATTGCGATTAATAAAAGCCCTAATAAGAGCGGCCATCGCAAATAAGATTTCAAAGTCCCTTTAATTCGATTCTGACTCAACTTTTTACCTCCTCCCAGGAAATGTTCCCAAATTTCATCATATCAAGAATATTATTATATCACGGATTGTAAATGTTGACAAACCCTATTTGATAGATGTATTATGAGGGTAAAATAGAGAACAAAAGAATGAGTAAAGGAGGATACCATGTACTGTAAAAAGTGCGGAACAGAATTAAGGGAAAATGATACATTCTGCTATTATTGCGGAAATCGAATCGGATGGATGCAGCGGATGTTGTCTAGTAAGGCATTTATAGGAAGTGTGATTGCGGTTTTTGTTGTTATCATTGCAGCAGTACTTACCTATTTTATATGGACAGGGAAAATTACGATGCCGTCGTTTGATAAGGGTCAGACGACAGAGCAGAATAAGATTGTGGATTCAGGAAAATCCGGAAAGGATTCAGATAATCCGGCAGCAAAGGCAACAGCTACACCGGCACCGACTGCTACACCGTACGCGTTTACTCCATCGGATGTAACGAAGACGATGAAGAAAGAGATGAAACCTTTGACAGAACGGCTGAAACCATTTTTGGCATACAGCGCATCGTTTTATGCAAATGGTTCCCATAGATTTAAATTTGACACGACCTTTGTGACGACGATGGCAATTTTTAATTTGGAACATTCGGATAAGATCCTGCGGTATGGTGATTCAATGTCCAAAGTGAAGAAGGAAGCTAAGAAAGAAATTAAAAAGATTTTTGGCAGCAATTACAAATACAAATTTGCGTATACGGGAACTTATCCGGGCTATGTGTACCGTCCGACCGGAAATACAATTGTGTTTAATTCCATGCGGATTCCGGGAAAAGATTATCAGATGAAAGTGAAAAAGATTACGGAGTATGAAGAGGGGAAATACCGTCTTACGGTGGAAGCATATCTGACGAATACGGGCAGTAGTGTCAAAGGAGTATCGCAAAAATACAAAGTGTATTTGGAAAAAGACGACAGCTCCGAATTTGGGTTTGTTGTCAGCAAAATTAAATTATAAGAAAAGCACATGAAAAAAGAACTGATTCTACGGAATCAGTTCTTTTTGGATTCTATGCAATTAGTCCAATGTATATGGCATCAAGGATACATGACGGGCACGTTTGATTGCTACAGTCAAAGCTCTCTGATGCTTTGCACATGTACCGGTAATTCTTCTAGGAAGAATTTTACCTCTTTCAGACATATATCGTTTCAGTTTTGCAACATCTTTGTAATCAATGTAATCATGCTCTTTGTCAGAACAGAATGCACAAACTTTTTTTCTTCTACGTGGGCCTCTTCTTCTCATTGGAGAATCGCCTCTGTCTTTATTGTAAGCCATCGTTAAAACCTCCTATAAAATTCTTGTATCAAGAGCTAAGCCTAGTTAAATGGCAGTCCGTCTTCGATACCATCCGGAATGTTCATGAAGTCATCATTTGCTGCTGCGTTTGGCTGTGGAGCACCGCCACCAAAGTTTCCACCCTGGGCTGCGTTTGCATCCGCTGTGCTTTTGCGCTCTGCAAATTCGATTTCTTCAGCAATAATCTGGACACTGTATACTTTTTCACCGTTGTTGTTGGTGTAATTGTCGTTCTGAATACGACCGGTCATCAACATACGGGAACCTTTGCGGAAATATTTTTCCACAAATTCAGCCTGACGGCCAAATGCAGTACAGTTAAAAAAATCGGTATCGGTATCACCCTGACGGGCAAAACGACGATTTACTGCAATGCCAAATCTGGCAATAGCCAATGAATTTTCACCCTGGGAATAACGAATCTCAGGGTCACGGGTCAGATTACCCATTAAAATTACCTTATTCATGGAAGACTCCTCCTTATCTTATGCCTCCTGTTTTACGCATAAGTATCTGAGCACGTTGTCCATAATGCGAAGTCTCTGTTCCAATTCAGCCGGAGCACTTGGCTCAGCGTCGAACTGAATAAAGTAATAAAAGCCTTCACCCATCTTCTGAATTTCATAAGCAAGTTTTTTCTTGCCCCATTCATCGACGTTTGTAATCGTTCCGCCAAGAGAAGTGATATACTCTTTTGTCTTCTCGACGGTGGCATTTCTTACTTCGTCTTCAACTTTTGCACTAACAACTAAAGCTAATTCATACTTATTCATAGTTGCTTGCACCTCCTTTTGGTCTCTGGCTCT
>ERZ809296.3151-NODE-3151-length-14407-cov-3.733974_pt1 | contig 14407 bp, 13 predicted proteins | sample MGYA00520511_ERZ809296 | MGnify/ENA primary metagenome ERZ809296 (study PRJEB31576, sample SAMEA3212662) | Homo sapiens | biome: human-gut; feature: human gut; material: fecal | place: Sweden | collected 2012 ... | reverse complement strand
CCCCTCCTCTTTCTTCTGATCGAGCGGATATCAATGGCTTCGATGAGCTCCTCTAAGCTGGTCAGCTTCCCAAAATCCATATCTATCCCTCCATTCTATACCAGTACGGTCATCAGATCTCCCTCGCGAGCTTTTTCAGAAACACCCCACGACGAAACTCCTCCAAGTACCTATGACACACTCTGGATGTGCCGCCAGAGGATAACGTATCGTTCTGGCTTCCGTATGATCTCAATACCTTCTTCTTTCCAAACGTGGAACACGACCACGCCTGTTATATCGTCAATGGTCGCCCCATAAGCGTAGGTCACCGTATCCCAGGTGTGACTGATGTAATGGCAGAAAATCATAGCATTTTCCTCAACTGTTCGTTTCCTCGTCCGCATTTTTCACAGAACATCCCAAAATTTCATATTATCAGCACAAACTTCATAAAACTACTTGACATTTCATTTTTTTGTGCTATCATAAGTCTCACAACTCCACTCCCTGTAACAGCCATCTCAGACGGAACGAAACACTATGAAGAATCAGGAGGATACCAATATGAGTGAACGGAATTACTCTGGCGAGATTGCAACCATGATCGGCGCATTTTTGAAGGCGGACAACTGGAACTACGACTTTGACAAGGAAACAGGCAATTTCCGCTTCGGCCTGAACACCAGCAGCAAACTGAAATCCATCGAATACTACATCAGAGTGAATAAGGACGCCTACTGCGTGTACGCCATCTCCCCCGTTGGTGCGGACGTTTCCAACCTGGAGGAACGGGCGGCCATGGCCGAGTTCCTCTGCCGTGCCAACTACGGGATGCGCTATGGCAACTTCGAGATGGATCTGCAGGACGGCGAACTCCGGTACAAATTCTTCGTGGACTGTGATGGTGTGCTCCCCTCTCCGGCCATCGTCAAGGACAGCATCTATATGCCCGCCGCCACTTTCCATCACTACACCCCCGGCATCCTGGCCATCCTCTTTAACGGCGCCAGTGCAGAGGAAGCCATTGCGCTGTGCGGTGAGGAGGCGTGACCATCGGATCACCGTGTTCTCCCTGAGATGCCCCCGTTGTTAGACCGCTTTGGAAATCTGCATCGCCCAGGAGGAGCAGGGTTCTATCGCTTCCGCTTTCTAATACCACATTCCGATCAGCACAAAAACCGCCCGTCATCCCAACCGATGGCAGGCGGTCTTTGTCGTTCTCACAGCTCCACCCCGATGGAAAACCCGCCACTGTCCTCCTCCAAGAGAGCGTTCACGAACAGCTGCGCCTCTGTGGACTGGTATCGGTTCCCGTTATAGACCCAATCCCCCAGCACGTCCAGTCCCAGGTACTGGATATACCGCTCCATCACCGCCTGGCGGTGCTCCTGGGAGTTTGTGTGTTCTTCTTTGGTGTACAGCTGGAAGCCCAGCACGCAGCCAGACGCCAAATCTGTGGTGTAGGAGCAGCTCACTCCGTCCGTCCCGTTGTACTCGTAGCTGATGATGTCCGTCCCATAGGTCACTGTCACCGTGCCGACTCCCGTCTGGCAGACCTGCTCCCACACGTCCGCCACCCACTGGGGCAGCACGCCGCTGGACAGAAAGTCGCTCAGTCCGCTCTCCATCTCCTCCAACGTGGCCGGTCGGCTGGACTGCTCCTGGGCATTGGTCTCGCCCAGCACGTTGTGGATGTGTTCCACCAGGGGCAGGTCGCTGCTGGACACGGCCAACTTGCCAGTCTGGGTGGAGATGGGGGTATCCCGTCCCAAAACGACGGCATCCATCCACCCAAACACCGCCAGCGGTGCCCCCACCGCCACGCAGAGCGCCAGCGCCACCAGCAAGCACCATCCTTTTTTACCCATTACATACCTCCAACCAGAAGGACACGGTGGTACCCACGCTCGGTTCACTCTCAATCGCCAACACCGTCCCATGTCGCTGGCAGATGCGCTGACACAGGGACAGCCCGATGCCAAACCCACCGCTGGAGCGGGAGCGATCGCCCTTGTAGAAGGGCTCCGTGGCACGCTGCACCTGTTCCGCCGTCATGCCGCTGCCCTGGTCGATGACGGAAAACCGGTACCGCTCCCCGTCTCGCACACCGGTGACCGTCACCGGCGTGTTTTCTGACGCCTTTTGTCCGTTCTCCACCAGGTTGCGCAGCAGGGTCAGCAGCAACTCCGCCTCCCCCCGCACCTGCGCCGGTTCCAGCTCCACCGTCAGCGTCCCCGCCGAAAACAGCTGCCCCAGCCGCTTGCCCAGCTTGGGTACGTCCACCGGCGTCAGCTCCAAGGGGGTGCTGGACAGGTGGAGCAGGGACAGCATCCGAGTGGAGAGGGTTTCCAGGCGCTTGCCGTTTTTGTAGATGGCGTTGGCGTAGCGGAACTTCTCGTCCTCACTGAGCTGACGGGTGCGGAGCAGGTCGGCGTAGCCGATGAGGGAGGTCATGGGGGTCTTTAGCTCGTGGGAGAAGTCGGCCACGAAGGCAGAGCGGTGCTCCATCTCCCGTTGGAGGGCGTCCACCATCCGGTCAAAGTTCTGGCTGAACGTGCCGATCTCGTCCCCAGTGTCCAGCCCTGTCCGTCGGTCGTAGTCGCCGGCGGCGATCTCCCTGCTCACCTGTCCCAGCACCCGCAAGGGTTTGGTGATGGCACGGGAGATGCGCCACGCCGCCAGCATGGTGCCTGCCAGCACCACCCCTTGGATACCCCAAAAGACCCAAAACTGCCGCTGGCGCTCTCGATACAGATGGGTGATGTCGTAGGCGCTGACCAGGCGGAACCGGTTGCCGCCCACCGACGTGGCGGACTGGAAGTAGAGCAGATATTGTTCTCCCGTCCGGCACGCCTGGTAGCTGTCCTCTGCCAGCGGCGGGCTGTCCTGCAAGTTGGAGAACACCACCTGCCCATCAGAGTCCGTCACCCGCATCCGTTCATCCGCCGTGTAGGAGCAGAGTTGGTCGGCGTACTTGGCCAGGTTCGCCTTAGAAAAAGCTACCCCTTTGAGCCGGTCGGCCAGCACCTTGGACTCCAGCGCGTACCGAGCCAAAATGTGCCGAGAGGTGCCCTGCGCAACGGCGCTATGAAAGGACGCCTGGAACTGGACGGCCAGCAAAATTGTCCCTCCTACAGATACAGCCAAGGTCACCACCAATGCCATGGCCAGCACAAACTTTTCCGTCAGCTTCATGGTGTCTCCTCCAGGCAGTAGCCCACCTTGTACACCGTCTTGATCTCCTGTTCCAGCCCCAGCTTCTTCCGCAGCCGGCGAATATGGATGTCCAGCGTGCGGGTGTCCTCATCGAACTCCTCCCCCCACACCTTCTCGTACAGGGCAAACCGGTGCAGCGCCACATTCTTGTTCCGCAGCAGCAGGAGGAGCAGATTGTACTCCTTGGGGGTCAACGATACTGCGTCGCCGTTCTTCCGGACAGTGTGGGTGCGGGGATCCACCTCCACATCCTTCACCCGCAGCTTCCCCTCCATGCCGTGGAGCCGGAGGACGTTCTCCACCCGAAGCACCAGCTCCTCCAGCTCAAAGGGTTTCACCAGATAGTCGTCCGCCCCCATGTGGAACCCACGGGTCTTGTCGGCGATCTCCCCTTTTGCGGTGATGAAGATGGCCGGAATGCCGTACTCCCGCAGGTAGGCGAACAGCTCATACCCGTCGATCTTGGGCAGCATGATGTCCAGCAGCGCCAGGGCGTACCAGTTCTGCTCGATCAAATCCGCCCCCACCTCCCCATCAAAGGCCAGCTCCACCTGATACCCAGCCTGGGTCAGGGCAGTCTCCATGAGCTGGGCGATGTCTCGGTCGTCCTCTACGATCAAAATGCGGTGCATACGCTTCCCTCCTCTATACCTTTATAACGACATTATAACCGAGCAGAAGCGCTGTGCCAACACACAGCGCTTCTTTCATCATTTCCAATACAGTGCGAACAGCTTGGAAAAGTCCCCCTTCCCCAGCCAGAACTGCCGGAACTGCTCCGTGTCCACCATCCCATAGGCGAACGTGCGCACATACTCCCGCAGTGCCTGCCGGAATTTTTCTTCTCCCATCCGCTGCTCCATCTCATAGAACAGGCTGCCGCCCTTGCAGTAGATTGCGCTGTAGCCCATAGGATCATCCTTTTGCCAGTCGTACAACGACCAATCCAAATCAGTCTTGTCCTCAGCGTACTGCTGCCCGTCCTTTTCCTGGCCGGTGATCATGCAGTACCGATCCTGGAACAGATCCTCCGTAGAGCCATACCCGTTGTAGTCCAGATCGGCGCAGTAGGTCTTTTCGTAGAGGTACTCCGCGAACCGGCACGCCCCCTCGTCCAGCCAGGGCTCGGCAATCTGGTCGTTGCCCACGATGCCGTAAAACCACTGGTGGGCAATCTCATGGCAGGTAGCGCTGTCGATGAGCCACAGATAGTAATCCACCCCCGGCCCTGTGTCATCGCTGCCATCACCGATGCCCCAGTTGTCCATATCCTCCACCTTACAATCTGGATCCAACATCACCAACGTGGGATACTCCATCCCGTTGACCCCGCCGGTGAGGCCGTTCAAGACCAGGCTCAAGGTGTCGTAGGGGTATTGGCCAAAGGCATCGCTGTACAGGTCAAGGGACTGCTTTGCCGTGTTCAGCACCCGCTGTGCCGTCTTTTTGATGTCTCCATTGTAGTACACCATCAGGTCTACCCCGTTGTAGGTCTCCTGCTGGACGGTATATCCATCGCTGGCGCAGAAGGCGAAATCTCGCACCTGCTTGGCTTGGTAGCGTCCCTTGGTGGTCTCTCGGCCGGTGGAAGCTACCGTGTAGCCATCGGGGACGTGGATGGTCACGTCATAGTCGGCAATTTCCGTGTAAAAGGCGTCTCCAATATCCACATATGGCTCTACCGTCCACCCGTCCTTGCCGTACACCGCCGGAGTGGCGATGAAGTTGCCCAGGTTATACACCTTCTCTTGGTAGCCGAAGCGATTCTGGATGTTGGGGATCTTCACCTGATATTTCATCTGAATGTCTGTACTTTGGTCTGCCTTCAAATCTGTCGGTAGGTTCAGTGCATACACCGTCTCTTTCACCTGGGAAAGCGTCCCCGCTTTCCCGTCCACCGACACCCGCTCCACCACCGTACCGCCGCCGTCCTGCTGGAACGCCTGGGGGATGAGGTTGAAGTAAATTTGAGACAGAGGTTTGCCCGTGTGGTTGTAATAGGTCAGGGTCTGCTTCACCTTCAGCTGGTGCGCCTGGGTGTCCAGGGTCACGTCTAGGGCGAACTGGTTCAGAGGCTTTGCCGCTTGATCCGGAATGGGATTGGTGGTCTGAACCGGCTCAGCCGGAGCGTTGCTGACGCTCCCAGCCTGGGACGTGGATGCCGCCCCCGATGGGGAACAGGCGGTGGTCAACACCAGCAGCAGGGCGATGCAGATGGGTAACGTTCGCTTCATAACAGAAAACTCTCCTTGTGTCACGGCAAAGCTGCCGCCGGACTGCAAGGAGAGTATACTGCGGTTCTGTTTCAAAGTTGTTTCACGACAGGCACAGGGAGTCCCCCTCCCGCTTCACAGCGCGCGCACCAGGGTTTCCAGCACGTTGATGGCTGGTTCCAACAGCGCATCCGGAAACTCGTACCCGTCCGTGTGCAGGCCGCAGTGATCCTCCCCAGCACCCAGTCCCAAGTACATTCCGGGCACCTCTTGCAGGTACCAGCCGAAATCCTCTGACCAGCGCATGGGCTCCGAAAGTACCTGGGTTGGCAGGTGATGCTCCCGCAGGATGTCCGCAACACGCACACAGCACACGGGACGGTTCACGGTGTCTGGGAACACGTCCTGCCGGCTGGATTGCCAGGTCATGCCTGCTCTTTCACAGCCAGTTTGCGCCATATCCAAAATGGCACGCTCCAATGCTTCCATATCCTCCTGCCGGTAGGCACGGAGGGTCAGCGCCAAGGTGCCTGTGCCGGCGCTGACGCCGAAATTGCGCTCTCCCACCTTCATCTGTACTACAGTCGCCATCAGCAGACGCTCCGGATCGCCGTGGGTGATGTGGTGGATCAGGTTCGGCAGGGTGAGCACGATCTCACTGAGCAAAAACACGGGGTTTTTCCCCTGCTCTGGATAGGCGGCGTGGGACTGTCGGCCGGTGACGGTCAGAGACAGTCCCAGGGACGCACAGGCGAAGGTGTTTTTCCGCAGGAGCACCGTCCCCAGGGGTTTTCCAGGGATGTTGTGGCAGCCCAGCATGAAGTCCGGCCGCAGCTCCTGGAACAGCTCCCGACTCACCCGTTTGCCACCAGTCCCCATCTCCTCCCCAGGCTGGAACACCAGACAGACGTTTTTCCCCAACGTTTTCCCCTCCAACGCCAGACCCAGACCGGCCAAAATGGCGCTGTGCCCATCGTGACCGCAGCCGTGGAAAAGCTGTCCGTGACTGTTCTCAATGGCGTCCATGTCCGCCCGAACGGCGATGGTCTGGGGGGCGTGCGCCTCCCGATGGAGGGCGTAGAACCAGCCGGTCTTGGCGTGCAGTTCCAACGTGGTATTCTCCCGCAAAAATAGCTGTAGTTTTTCTATCGTTTGATACTCCTGGTCAGACCGCTCCGGACACCGGTGCAGCGCCTGGCGCAGAGCCTCTATCTTCTCGTATCGCATTCCGTATCGCCTCGTTGTTTTTCTAGGGTGCTTCTATGATAACATTTCCCCCATCCTCCCGCAAGGGCGACCACCTCTCAAAAATGCAAGCATTTTTGAGAATTTTTCAGCCTGGTGCATGCACTCACTGCGTCGGGAGGTTCGCCACCTGTAAAACAGGTGGCGCCTACGCTACCAATGTACCACGGGTACATTGGCTTAACGCTGCGGCACTTACCAGTCTGAGAAGAGAAAAAACTGACGTACACGCCGCCAGTTTTTTAATTACAATTTATTCCGGCATCCTGCCGGAACTCTGTGAGACTTTTTAAGATCAGATGAAATATTCGATGGTCTTTTCATCGGTCAGCTGGGTGCGCTTGTTGAACAACAGCACCGCCTCCCGTCCTTCCCGTTCGCCCAGAGCGTACAGCTCGTGGCTCTCCCGATTGAAGGAGTCGAAGGGGACGATGCGGTTGTAGGCGGTGGGATGCTCCAAGGTGACCACCACCCTCTCGTTCGGAAATTGCTCGTCCTGATAATACGGGTCGAACATCCGCACCCCGTCCTCCTCCACGCCGGTGAGCAGCACATAGTGAGCCACGTCAAAGTACAGCCGCACCACTGCCACGCCACCTTGGCGCAGAGCATCTGCCACCTCACTATGGGGACGGATGGTGACGCTGGGGCCGCTGAGATAGCGGCTGGAGATGGGCAGATCCTGGACTCTGCCGTAGCGATCCAGCCAGTTGCTCAAAAACATCATGGCCGTGCAGGACGTGCCGCTCTTTCCCGGTGCGCCCTCTGCGCCGTAGCAGTCCAGGCAATAGAGCATGATATTGCGGATGACCTCTGGCGGAATCTCCTCCCGCTCAAAGAGAAAGCTGATGGCGTTGAGCAGAGAAGTGGGGCCGCAGTCATACTCGGTCAGCTGGTAATGCAGTGGATTTTTCATGGTTCCTCACTCCCCGGATAAGATCAGCCCTTCCACCAGCCGTGCCGCCCGTTCCAGCTCGGACACGCTGGCGTACTCCTGGCAGGCGTGGCAGCAGGTCATGCCGGACGCCACCACCAGGCCGGAGATGCCGTGGTGGAAGAAGTGGTTGTTGTCGCTGCCGCCGTAGGTGATGGTCAATTCACTGGACAATCCCAGGTCAGCGCAGATCTTCTTGAAGCGCTCCGCCACCGGATGGTCAGGCTCCACCCGATAGGCACGGCACAGGGTCTCGGTGGAAAATACGACCTCAGCACCCACCGCCTGGGCGGCCTGTTTTACCGTGGCTTCGATCTCCGCCAGTCGTGCCCGGGCACTCCCATCGTCAAAGCTCCGCACCTCACCGGTGACGCAGCACCGCTCCGGCACCACGTTGTCTGCGCTGCCGCCGGAGATGGTGCCCACGTTCACGGTGGTGTCCCCCACCCGTCCGCAGGGGATGGACACGATCGCCTGGGCTGCCGCCTGGATGGCGTGGATGCCCAGCTCCGGAGAGAAGGCGGCGTGAGCGGCTCGACCGGTGAACTCGGCACGAAAAGCCAGGATGGAGGGCGCCTGATAGGCGGCGCTGCCTACGGGGCCGGTCAGGTCTAAGATGTACGCCTCTTTGGATTGGAGGCTGGGAAAATCAAAGTGTTGGATGCCGGCGCAATAGGGCTCCTCGGCCACATCGAAAAGCAGTTCAATCGGGCGATGTGCCGCTCCCGATTCCTCCACCGACCGCACTGCCTCCAAGATGGCCGCCACGCCGGACAGATCATCTGCTCCCAGCACAGTGGTGCCATCGGAGGTGATGGTGCCGTCTGGGTGGAGGGTGGGGTGCTTGCCCACGGCGGGGTCGACCGAATCCATGTGGGCGGAGAGGAGGATGGGCGGCAAGTCTAATGCTCCGGGGAGGTAACCATAGAGATTTCCGGCGTTGCCGTGGATGAGTTCGCCGGTGCCGTCTTCCCGCCACCGGATGCCCAGCTCGTCCAGCTGGTTTTTGATATAGGTACTCACCGCCGCTTCCTGGCGGGAGGGGTTGTCGATGGAGGCCAGCGCCAGGAACAGGCGGGTCAGTCGGTCAGTGTGGATCATTAGGACACCTTCTTTTTTCGGAATAACCTACATGAATACAGGTATTTCAAGGATACCGGACGCCCGATAGAAAGTCAAGGGGGCGAGTGCAACGAAAACCAGATGGCCAGCAATCGCTTTTTTCTATATCCTTTTTCGGACACTGGATCGGCCGATGGAAAACGCCCCATCGGAGATCCGATGGGACGTTTTTTGCCGTTCTCATTTCAGCGCCGCCAAAAAGGCGTCAAAGGTCGCCTCCGGCACCTGCACACAGGCGTCCGGCACGCCGGTGAAGGTCACATAGCCCCCTCGGAACAGGCGCAGGGTGACGGTAACGCCGTTGTCCAGCTTGCAGTACACATGGTACAGCTCCTTGCTCAGACCGCCGTCCTTTTTTTCCTCGTACAGGTCGGCTTGGTCGCTGAGCTGGAATGTCGCCTTGTCCATGGCTGCGATGAGCGCTTTGGCTGCGTCCAGGTCGTGCAAGGTGTGGATGTCCTCCTTGCCATTGTACCAGGAGTCCTCATCCTCATAGGTCACCGCTTTCAGACCGTTGGACAGCCCCAGCCGTTCCTCAAACAGCTCGGAGCCTTGATACAAGGTGATGCCGCTGTTACACACAAAGAGCTGAATGGCGTCCCCGTCCTCCTTCATGCACAGCAGGAAGGTCGGGTCGAAGCCGTTGACGGTGTAAAAATCACCGCTTACGCTGCCCGCCAGCTCTACATATCCGTCCTCCTTCGTCCACTCGTCGATGAGCCCCGTGGCGGTGCCCACCTTCTCGCCCACCAGGTCGCTGCCGTGATCCAGCCAGTCGTACTGGAGATAGCACCGCCCCTGGTAGATGAAGAAGGCCAGCATATCTGCCGCCACCCCGTCCGGCTGGGACAGGGTGACCTCCGCCTTGGGGATGGTGATGCCCTTGGCGGTCTGGGCGGCGGAGGTAGTGGGGCTGGTGGGCTTATTGCCGCCCTGACTCCAGGGCCTCCACACGAAAGTGCCCACCACCAGCAGGCACAGGCACGCCGCCAGGGCGCACCATCTGACCCAGGCGGGGCGCTTGGCGCTCCGTGCCCTCTGGACTTCCTCCACAAAGTCCTCTCGGACGTTGGTGAGGCTGTCGTAGAGTTTCTCGCATTTGTCTTTCATAAGGTGTAACCCTCCCGTTCTAACGTCTTGCGCAGGCTGCCCCGCAGGCGGTACATCCGCTTGGCCAGGGCGCTGTGGGTGAGGCCGTAGGCTTGTTCCAACTCTTTGAGCGGTTCCCCGTTCCAGTAGCGGCGCAGAAAGAGCACCCGATCGGACTGGGACAGGGACGCCAGCCAGCCGTTCAAAACCTGGGTCAGCTCTCCTTCCTCCAATCGCCGCTCCGCCGTCTCGCCGGAGGGGATGCATTCCTCCAGCTCACTGAACAGGGCTTCCAATCCGGCGTACCGTTTTTGAGCATGGTTCCGCCGCCACCGGTTGATGGCCAGGTTGCGCACCACCCGCCCCAGCCACGGGCGCAGCCGCTGGGGGCGCAGGGGCGGTATGGACGTCCACGCCTGCTGATAGGTGTCGCTGACGCACTCCTCCGCATCCTCCCGAACAGTCAGGATGTTCTGGGCGATGCGCTGGCAGAAAGAGCCGTACTTGGTGGACGTCTCTGCAATGGCACGCTCATCTCGGTTCCAATATAAGGTGATGATCTCGGAATCCTCCATGGGACAACCTCCTTTCTGGTTTCCTGAAAGGCCTTTCACCTAGAAAGACGCAATCTCCTCGGAAATGTTCCCTGGTTTTCAAACATTTCTGCTCCATGCTACCTTACTATACCCCATCTACTCCCACCATGCAAAAACAACTTTTGCAAAACCTCTCCAAATCAGGTACAATAGGGGCAGGATACCACGGAAAAAAATCACTTTGGAGGTTTGTCTATGAAAGCATTGGAAGGTCTGAAAATCCTGGATTTCACCACCCTGCTCCCTGGCCCCTACGCCACCCTGGTGCTGGCGGACTTGGGCGCGGAGGTGCTCAAGGTCAGCTCCCCCAGCAAGCGGGACATCGTGTTGGAGTATGAGCCCTTCGTGGAGGGCACCGACATCGCTGCCAATGAGGCTTGGCTGGGGCGCAACAAGCGAAATATCTTCCTGAACCTGAAACACCCGAAGGCCATCGCCATCGTCAAGCAGCTCATCCAGGAATATGACATTGTTATTGAGCAGTTCCGCCCTGGCGTCATGGAAAAGCTGGGGCTGGGCTATGAAGCCCTGAAAGCGGTCAACCCCGCTCTCATCTACTGTTCCCTCACCGGCTACGGCCAGACCGGCCCCATGGCGAAAGCCGCCGGTCACGACTGCAACTACCTGGCCCGCAGCGGCAACCTGGCCATGGCAGGCTATCGGGACGCCGGCCCCGCCCCCATGAACATCCAGATCGCCGACATCTGCGTAGGCTCCATGAACTCGGTGGTGGGCATCCTGGCGGCAGTCCAGTACCGCAATCGCACCGGCAAAGGGCAGTACATCGACGTGGCCATGCTGGACGGCCTGGTGCCCTTCACAGCCATGGACGGCACCCGTTTCCTGGCCACCGGCGAGGACTGCGGCAGAGAGTCCCGCCGTCTCAACGGCGGTTCCCTGTACGGCTACTATGAGACTAAGGACGGCGAATATCTCAGCGTCGGCTCCCTGGAACCCAAGTTCTGGGCGGCCTTCTGCACCGGCATCGGCTGTCCCGACCTCATTGAAGGCACCGTGGAGCCCGAAAACATCGACACCGTGCGGGAACGGGTGCGCGGCGTGCTCAAGACTAAGACGCGGGACGAGTGGACGGCTATTTTCCAGGAGCTGGATTGCTGCGTAGAGCCGGTGCTGTCCCTGAAGGAAGCACTGCTGGAGGATGAACACATTCGGGAGCGGAACCTGGTGGTAGAGGTGGAAGTCCCCTGCACCGGCGGCAAAAAGGTCAAGCAGCTTAGCTCCCCCATGAAGCTGTCCGAATGTCCCGTTACTTACGACCTGGGCGGCTATCCCTTGGGCTATCACACCCAGGAGGTCATGGATGTGCTGGGGCTGGACTATGCCGCTCTGAAAGCGGAGGGCGTATTCGACTAAGAGGAGACGAGATTTCAACATGGCAAAGCTCTACTTTAAATACGGCGCCATGGGCTCCAGCAAGACCGCCCAGGCGCTCATCACCAAGTTCAACTACGAGGAGCGGGGCATGAAGGTCTGGCTGTTAAAACCCTCCACCGACCAGCGGGACGGCATCCATATGCTCCACTCCCGCATTGGCCTGGAAGCTCCGGCGGAGGTCATTACCCCAGAGGACGACATTTATGCGCTCTACACCCAGCGAGATCACCCGGACGTGGTCATCACCGATGAGTGCCAGTTTTTTACGCCTGCGCAGATTGATCAGCTCCGTCGGCTGGTGGACGAGCGGGATCTGCCCGTTCTCTGCTTCGGTCTGCGGACGGACTTCTTGACCCACCTTTTCCCCGGCTCCCTGCGGCTGTTCGAGCTGGCAGACTCCATCACCGAGATCAAGACCATCTGCGCCTGCGGCTCCAAAGCCACCGTCAACGCCCGCATTGATGGCAATGGTCATGTGGTCACCAAGGGCGAACAGGTGTTCCTGGGCGGCAACGACAGCTATTTGGCCATGTGCCACTCCTGCTGGAAAAAACGCATTGCCCAAGAAGCAGCGGAGGGGACAAAGCAGGGGTAACTGCATTCAAATCGTCATTTTCACGAAAAGAAGCCGCCCTTTTTGCACTTCTTTTGCCCAAAATGCTTGAACTTCCTTCACTGGCGTGCTATAATCTGTAACTGTCCAGGAGAAACGGACAAATTTCAAAGGAGGAACTTAACCGATGAAAAAATTTCTTGCACTGATTTTGTCTCTGTCCATGGTGCTCGGCTTGACCGCCTGCGGCGGCAGCAAGGCACCCGCCGGCTCTGACGCTTCCACGCCCGCAGCAACCGGCTCCACTGCAGCGCCCACCAAAGCCGCCAGCGACTACCAGGTAGCCATGATCACCGACTACGGCGACATCACCGACCAGTCCTTCAACCAGACCACCTACGAAGCCTGCAAGGCGTTCTGCGAAGAAAACAACATGAAGTTCAATTACTTCAAGCCCGCTGGGGACTCTGACGCAGAGCGTGTGGCTATGATCGAGTCCGCCATTGACGAGGGCTACAACGTCATCGTCATGCCCGGCTACGCCTTCGCAGGCGCCATCAAGGAAACTGCCGGCACTTACACCGACACCACCTTCATCGCTCTGGACGTCAGTGCTGCTGACTTGGGCGATGATTACAAAGTCCCCTCCAACCTGTACTGCGCCGTCTATCAGGAAGAACTGTCCGGCTATATGGCTGGCTACGCAGCTGTGAAGCTGGGTTACAAGCACCTGGGCTTCCTGGGCGGCATGGCTGTCCCCGCTGTCGTCCGCTTCGGCTATGGCTTTGTCCAGGGCGTTGACGCCGCTGCCACCGAAGGCAAGCTCACCGATGTGAAGGTGGAATACGTCTATGGCAACAAGTTCGCAGGCGACCCCGACATCACCGCTTACATGGATAACTGGTACAAGACTCTGGGCGTTCAGGCTGTCTTTGCTTGCGGCGGCGGCATCTACACCTCTGCAGCAGAAGCAGCTGCCAAGGTCAAGGACGCAAAGGTCATCGGCGTTGACACCGACCAGTCCGCTATCATCGACAAGGACTATGGCAAGGGCATGACCCTGACCTCCGCTATGAAGGGTCTGACTCCCACCGTCAAGCATATGCTCTCCGAAGTGGTTGCCGGCAACTTCGCCAACTACGGCGGCAAGATCGAGACTTTGGGTCTGGTCTCCGGTGACGACACCGAAGCCAACTATGTCCAGCTGCCTCTGGAAACCACGCAGTGGGGCGACGGCTTCACCAAGGACGATTACAAGGCTCTGGTGGCTGATATGTTCGATGGCAAGATCACCGTCTCCAACGATGTCAAGAACCAGCCCGCAGTCAAGACCGCTCAGGTTCAGTAAGATCGGAAGAGCACACGTCTGAACTCCAGTCACCCTTTGGAAGGGCAGGCGAATGCCTGCCCTTCTTTTTATGAAAAATCCTAAATAAGTTTTGAAAAAACCCCCGTTTTATAGTACAATATTACCGGAAGATATCCGATTATTTCTTCGTATGCGAAAAGAGAGAAAGGTCGTGACAATTTGGAACAGGCATATGCCATTGAAATGCTGCACATCACCAAGCGCTTCCCCGGTATCGTCGCCAATGATGACATCACGCTCCAGCTGAAAAAGGGCGAGATCCACGCCCTGCTGGGCGAAAACGGCGCAGGGAAATCCACCCTGATGAGCGTCCTCTTTGGGCTGTATCAGCCGGAGGAGGGGATCATCAAAAAGGATGGCCAGGTGGTCAGCATCAAGGATCCCAACGATGCCAATGATCTGGGCATCGGGATGGTACACCAGCACTTTAAGCTGGTGGAATGTTTCTCCGTCCTGGACAACATCATCCTGGGCGTGGAGCCGTGCAGGCATGGCTTCCTACAGAAGGACGTAGCACGGAAAAAGGTGCTGGCCCTGTCCGAGAAATACGGGCTGGCCGTGGATCCGGATGCCCTGGTAGAGGACATCACGGTGGGGATGCAGCAGCGGACGGAAATCTTGAAGATGCTGTACCGAGACAATGAGATCCTCATCTTCGATGAACCCACCGCTGTGCTGACGGCGCAGGAGATC
>ERZ809296.3150-NODE-3150-length-14412-cov-8.000697_pt1 | contig 14412 bp, 10 predicted proteins | sample MGYA00520511_ERZ809296 | MGnify/ENA primary metagenome ERZ809296 (study PRJEB31576, sample SAMEA3212662) | Homo sapiens | biome: human-gut; feature: human gut; material: fecal | place: Sweden | collected 2012 ... | reverse complement strand
GGCCCCCGCGGCGAGCGGTGCTAACTATGCCTTTGCAAAAGGCCCCGCGACGCCGCCAGGCTACTACAAACTGGCCCGACTATAAACCCTAACAAAAATCCACCCCAAAGAGAAAGGAGGGACCGCTGTGATCCCGGATCAATTTTTACAGGAGCTGAAATACCGCAGCGATATCGAGCAGATCATTGGCAGCTATGTGAACCTGCGGCGGCGGGGGCGGACCCTTTCCGGGCTGTGCCCCTTCCACAGCGAAAAATCGCCCTCCTTTACCGTCTACCCGGAAAACCAGTCCTTCTACTGCTTCGGCTGCGGGGCGGGCGGGGATGTCATCAGCTTTATCCGGCGGATAGAGAACCTGGACTACATGGAGTCCATCCGCTTTTTGGCCCAGCGGGCCGGGATGCAGGTGCCGGAGGAGGCGGGAGATGACCGCTCCGCCCGGCTGAGAAAACGAATATTGGAGCTAAACCGGGATGCCGCCCGCTACTTCCACCGCAACCTGATGAGCGAGGCGGGCCGGCCCGGCCGGGCTTACCTCATCGGGCGAGGGCTGACCAAGGCGACCATCACCCACTTTGGCATCGGCTACGCCAGCGAGGGCTGGAACGGTCTGACCGATGCCATGAAAAAGCTGGGCTACACCAAAGAGGAGCTGCTGGCGGCCCACCTGGCCAATGAGGGCCAGCGGGGTGGTTATTATGATATTTTCCGCAACCGGGCCATCTTTCCCATCATCGATCTGCGGGGGAATGTTATCGCCTTTGGCGGTCGAAATTTGGGAGAAAAGGGCCCCAAGTACCTCAACAGCAGCGATACCCCGGTATTCAAAAAAAGTCGGAACCTCTTTGCCCTCAATTTCGCCAAGGGCAGCGACCGCAAGGAGCTGATCCTGTGCGAGGGGTACATGGATGTGGTCTCGATGCACCAGGCGGGCTTTACCAACGCGGTGGCCACCCTGGGCACCGCGCTGACGGAGGAGCAGAGTCGGCTCATCGCACAGTACACCGGGGAAGTGGTGCTGAGCTACGATAGCGATGCCCCCGGCCAGGCAGCCACCCGGCGGGCCACCGGTCTGCTGGAGGCGGCAGGGGTGAAGATACGGGTGCTTTCCATCCCGGATGCCAAGGACCCCGATGAATTTATCAAGAAATTCGGGGCGGAACGCTTTGCCCAGCTGATAGAGGGGAGCAGCTCCGCCACCGATTTTGCCATCAATAAGCTGCGGCAGGAAAACGATGTGACCACCGCCGAGGGCAAGGTTTCGTTCCTGAAGCAGTTTGCGGCGCTGATGGCCGGGCTGCCCAATCCCATCGAGCGGGAGGTATACCTGAGCAAGGTATGCCGGGAGCTGGAGGTGGATAAGGCCGCCGTGGCCGGGCAGATCGCCCGGGAGCAGAAGCGCCGGGACTACCGCGACCGCAAAAAGGAGGAGCGGGATCTCATCGCCCCGCCGATCCGGGAGGACAGCGGCAAGGACCGGGAGGACGAGCTGCTGCTGCGGCAGCACCCCCGGGAGATGAAGGCCGCCGAACGGTTGCTGCGGTACCTGCTGCGCAACCCCGACCGCGCCGAAGCGCTGCGGGACCGGCTGCCGGAGGGGTACTTCCTAAGCGAGAACGACCGGACGATGTACCGGGTGCTATTGCAGCGGGGGCTTTCCGGGCAGGAGCTGGATATCAGCGCCTTGGGAGAGAATCTTTCCCCGCAGGCGGTGGACCGGCTGGCCAAATGGCAGCTGCCGGGCGCCCCGCCTGTGACCGATGAGGAAGCCGAGGACTGCTTGAAGTGTCTGCGGGACTACGCGGCCCGGATGAGCAGGGACGAGCTGGGGCAGCTTTCCGGCGAGGCGCTGCGGCAGTACATAGAGAATCTGAACCGGGAGAAAAACCGGCGAAAGGAATAAAAACGCCAAAAATGGCGCAGAACAAGGAGATGGCGCCTTTTCCGGGAGTTTTGCCGCCGGGAAGGCAAAAGCCCGCAGAACGCGAATTTGCGGCGCTGGCAGAGGGATAGCTTGCGGAAGGGACAGCCCGCGGCGACGAGCGGGCACACCAGGCCCCGCACAGACCAATCAAGATCAGTAACGAAGGGGAGCTTTCCCCATAAGGAGGAGCAACAGATGGCGACACAGGATAAAAAACAGGTACTCAAGGAGCTGCTGGAAAGCGGCAAGCAGAAGGGCCGCCTGACCACCAAGGAGATCAGCGACGCGCTGGAGGAGCTGGACTACGATGTGGAACAGGTGGACAAGCTGTACGATACCTTTGAGGCGTACAATATCGAGATCGTGGAGGATGACGGCGGCGAGAGCATAGCCCCGGCCAGCAATGAGGAGCTGGAGAGCGTGCTGAGCGCCGACGGCATCAGCATCGATGACCCGGTAAAGGTGTACCTCAAGGAGATCGGCCGGGTGCCGCTGCTTTCCGCCGAGGAGGAGGTCGAGCTGGCCATCCGGATGTCGGAGGGCGATGTGGCCGCCAAAAAGCGGCTTTCCGAGGCAAATCTGCGTTTGGTGGTTTCCATTGCCAAGCGGTATGTGGGCCGCGGCATGCAGTTCCTGGATCTGATCCAGGAGGGCAATCTGGGCCTTATCAAGGCGGTGGAAAAATTCGACCACACCAAGGGCTTTAAGTTTTCCACCTACGCCACCTGGTGGATCCGGCAGGCCATTACCCGCGCCATTGCCGATCAGGCCCGTACCATCCGCATCCCGGTGCATATGGTGGAGACCATCAACAAGGTGAAAAAGGTGAACAGCCAGCTGCTGCACGAAAACGGCCACGAGCCCACCAATGAGCAGATCGCTGAAAAGCTGGAGATGCCGGTGGAGAAGGTTCGGGAGATCATGCGGGTGGCACAGGAGCCGGTTTCCCTCGAAACGCCCATCGGTGAGGAGGAGGACAGCCATCTGGGCGATTTCATCCCCGACGAGGACGCCCCCGCCCCCAGCGATGTGGCCAGCCATACCATGCTGAAGGAGCAGCTGGCCGAGGTGCTTTCCACCTTGACCCCGCGTGAGGAAAAGGTGCTGCGCCTGCGCTTTGGCCTGGAGGACGGCCGCAGCCGCACGCTGGAGGAAGTAGGAAAGGAATTTAATGTGACCCGGGAACGCATCCGGCAGATAGAGGCCAAGGCCCTGCGCAAGCTGCGCCACCCCAGCCGCAGCAAAAAGCTCAAGGATTTCCTGGAATAAGGGGAGGGAGAACGGTGCATATTACGCTGGAATCCGACTACGCGGTTCGGATCGTATACTGCCTGGCGCAGAACGGCGGACGGATGGAGGCGGCGGCTATCGCCGAGCAGACCGGCGTGACGCTGCGGTTTTCGCTGAAGATTCTGCGGAAGCTGGTGGCGGGTGAGCTGGTGAAAAGCTACAAGGGGGCCGGCGGCGGCTACGAGCTGGCCAAGGACCCGAAGGAGATCTCTCTGTACGAGGTGATAGAGCAGGTGGAGGGGCCGTATGCCATCAGTCGGTGCCTGAACGAGGACGACTACACCTGTAACCGCAACCGGCAGGCCTGCATGGTGTGCAAATTCAGCCGCATCTACGCGGATATTTCCGAGATGGTGCGCGAGAAGCTGGAGGGCATCAAGTTTGGCAACCTGCTGGACGAGCCGTAAGCGGACGATAACATAGAAGAAAGGGCCCCTACGGGGGCTCTTTTTTTAGTACAGGGGGAAGGCGGGGGGCCGCAGGCCCGGCGGCGAAGCCGCCGAAACGGACCGGAGGTCCGCTTGCCCGCCCGAAAAGGGCGGGCGGCCTGCGGCCCCGCTCCGCGACCCGCGCAGGCCGGTGGGGATAAAAAAAGCCCCCGGCCGGAAAGCCCGGTCGGGGGAGAGGCTATGTACATGGGAACAGGTGCCGTACGGCCCTTTCACCTCCCGTTATGCAGTGGGAGCGCCCGGTGGAATGCTGCTTCAGGGGGTCGGGGTTTCGCCGGATTCGGAAGCAGGGTTTTGTCCCTCACCGCCAGAGGGCTGCTGAGATGATTTCGCTGCTTCAATGGCAGCAGCCAGAGCGGCATTGGTGGGATAATCGTCTGCATTGATGCCGAGGCCGGAAGCGGTGCTCTCCAAACTGGCACGGGTGTTGTTTACCTCGTTCAGCTTGGCGCTGACGGCATTGGCATCGGCGTCCTTCAGGGCGGCGGCGGCATCGGGATCAAGCTTGGCGATTGCGGCGAGATTGGCCTGACGCTGCGATTCTGCTTTCTTCTGCTGTAGCTCCTGATTCTTGGCAACGAGCTGATCGTAGGTCATGCCCTTAAGGGCGTTTTCATCCACGCTTTCGCCCAGTTCGGCCGCCAGCGCCTTAATATCATTGATGAGGTTCTGCTTTTGCTGCTCGGCTTCCTGCTTGGCTTTCAGGTCGGCCACCAGCTGCTCCAGCGTCTTGTTGGAACCGTCATAGCTGGGATCATATTTCTGGATCTGTTTGATGAGATCCTCGCGCTGGGCTTTCTGCTTCTCATTGATGGCCTGCTGGAGCGCCGCATTGCTGGGATACTTCTTGATCTCATCGGCGGTCATACCGGCGGCCTTGGCGGAAGCCTCCAGGGTGGCGCGCTCCTGCTGGAGGGCAGAGAGCAGCGCCTTGAGCTCATCCAGAGTCATATCGGAAAGGGCCGTGCCGTTGGAGCCGGTGGCATTGGGATTGAGCACCTTGATATCGGCGATGGTCTTTTCAATCTCGGTCTTGTTCTTGGCCTTATCCACGGCCTTTTGCAGCTCGGAAAGGCTCATCTTATCCATTTCCGCCTGGGTCAGGCCGGCCTTCAAGCCCTCGGCCTCCAGTGCCTTGCGGGTGGCCTCGGCCTTGGCTATGGCGGCGGAAAGATCATGCCAGTTATTGTACTGGCCGATCTGCTCGGGGGTGAGGTACTTCTGGGCCTTCTGCTGGTTGGCGGTCAGGGAGTTCTTCAGGGTATCGCCGGAGATATTCAGGTTCTGGACATCGGTGATGGAAAGGTAGGTCTTCCAGTCCTTCTGCTTGGAGAGCAGCTCATAGCGGGCCTGCAGCTGGCTCCACTTGCTGGCAAAGAGGGTGTTATCATCGAACAGCGGTTTCTTTTCGCCGTTCACGGTCACCTCCTGCTGCAGGATATCCAGACGCTCCTGGCAGAGGGCGAGCTTCTTGCTGGCGGTGTTGCCGTCGGTCTCATCCTGGGTCAGCAGCATGGCAAAGAGCTTCTGACGGTACTCGATGCGCTCCTTGATCTGCTTGGGGGTAAGACCTTCGGCCAGTTCCTCCGCCGTCATACAGCGCTCGGCCTGGGCGGCGCGCTCCTGCGCTTTCTCATAAAGCTCGGCGGTGGTCATATTGGAGGCCGCGGCGATCTCCTCTTCGGTGAGCCACAGCTCGATGTAAGCCTTCTGTTCCTTCTCCAGCTCCTCGGCGGCCTTCTTCTCCTGCTGCTTCTTGATGTACTCATACCACTGCTTGGGCATCAGCGGGTTGGGGTTCAGGGTGGCGGCATTGACATTGACCGCTTCGCTTTCGCCATCCCGCAGCGCGCGGCCGAATATGACCAGACGGGCGATGAGCTTATTGGTATCGGGATCACGGAAGGTATAATCGCAGGTGGAAAGGGTCAGCAGGCGGTCGCTGGCTTTTACATCCACGGTGGTCTTGATGATGGAACGCTTCATGATCTTTTCGATATATTCATTCTTGGCGGCATCGCTGTCGCTGTCGATGAAATTGTGGTAATCGAAATCGGGGTCATCGGCCTTGCACACCACCACCGCAAAGATCTTATACATATCCTTGCGGTAGACGCTGTTGTAGCTGATGAGCGGGTGCTGCTGGTAGTAGCTGAGCTTTTTGTAGGCCTGCAGATAGCCGAACATGGTGCCATCGCCCATATTGTGGCCGTAGATGACGGTATTGTAGGAGGGCTTGGATTGGTCGACACGGAAATCAACATAGGGGATGCCCCAGTCATTGTACTTGCCGTCGATATCCGCCCGGTGGTATTTATCGTTATCCTCGGCCTGTACCACGGCGTAGTCCAGCTTGGTATCCGGAATCTTGACCCAGCCGGCGATATCGGGATTGCGTTGGTACAACGCCTCAAAGCCGCGGATGTAATCCTTGGGATAGCCATCCACTGAGATATCGGTGGTGCCATCGGGATCGTACAGGCCGGCCAGCTCATCGGAAAGGTTCTTGTTCTTGATGGACTGGAGCTTGTTATTGATGATATAGATGCCGGAGGCCAGGAACACGATGATGCAGACCGCCAACAGAATGATGCGGATCTTATCATTCTTGGTGATGGACTTCATCTTGATGCGCTGGATGAGGTTGGTGCCCTTCACGGCTTCAGCGGCGGGTTCGGCCGCGGCGGTGCGGGTCTTGGTACGGATTTTCTTTTCCATAGAGGCTTTCGGTTCCTTTCCGGAAGTATTTGCGGGGGATTTGGGAGCTTTGGCCGCGGAACAGGCAAAGAGCGAGCCGATCCCGGCACGCTTATCCAGCTCGGCGGGCTCTATGCCGCCGGGGAGCTGCTTGGGATACTGCGCGGTGTACAGCCGCAGGACATTCAGGGCCTGCCACACGGCGATCTGTTGGGTGTCCTCCCGGCGGAGCTCGGTGACCGAGAGCCGGCGGTTCCAGATGCGGTTTTTATCGGCCAGGGCCACATGCAGCTGGCCGCTTTCCGGCTGGCAGTAAAGGCCCAGGCCCAGGGCGGTGTGCCCGGCTTTGCGGCTTTGCTGGGCCAGCAGCCCCGCAATGAGCGCGGCGTTTTCGGCGGGGTTCTGCAGCACCCGGCGGGGGAGCTCCAGCTCCTGCCCGATATGGGTGTCATCGTAGGAGGCACGGTAGCAGCTGTTTGCACCGATGACGGCGGAGAGCTGCTCCCGCAGCAGGTCGCCGGTGCCCCATTCCGCGGTGGAAAGGGTGAGCCCATGGCGGGTCATGCCGTCCACGGCGATCTGGGGGAGGGGACGATCGCCGATGCAGTACAGGTAGATGCCGAAGGTCTGCTGCATATGGGTGATGGCCCGCTGCAGATATTCCTCGGCCTCCTGCTGGGTAGCGCCGGTGGCCTCCACAAAGATGGTATAATCACCGCACTGGTGGCGGGAGGTGAGCTTGAGGTGGGGATTCTGGCTTAGGCGGGTGATCTCCTGCGGGACCGAGAACTGGTCCAGCTCCAGCACCCGCACGGTGGCGTAGCTGACCGCGAGCCCTGCCAGCTTGCCCAGCAGGGGGCGCACTGCGGAAGGATAAAGGGCGGAGAGCTCACCCGGCAGGGCGGGCAGCGCCATTAGCAACTGCCGGCGCGCGGCGATAGCATAGCCCTGCACCAGGCCCTGCGCATTGGGCAGCTGGGTGGCCCCAGAGGGACAGGAGGCGAAATCCGCCAGCTGCTCATACCCCAGGGTAAGGCCCATGCGGGCGGCACGGGCTTCCAGCTGCTTTTGCAGGGCGGCATCGGTTTGGGCGGTGCGCTCCAGCCCGCCGCAGACCACCCGCAGCGCCGTGGAAACGGCGGCGGGCTCCGGCGAAAGCAGCAGCACGACCGCTTCGCTTTGGCCCATGGCGTTGCGCAGGGCCGCAAACAGCTCGGCGGCATCCGGGCGACAGATGGCGTAGGAAAGCTCCGCCGAAAGGGCGGCGGTTTCTTTTTTAAGATACTGGTAGGCGGTATCAAAGGTGGGCTGATACTGCGCCTCGCTGCCGACGGCAAGAATAGTGATCTTCATGGGACGGCGTTCCCCTCCTATGTATGGACACAATTAGTTAAGAATAGCATACCGCAAAGTTTTTTCGCGGCTGCAAATAGAATACGAATAAGCTGTGAATTTTGTCGGATGGAAAATATTTTCTGCAGCCGGGTGGCCGGGGCGCAGCCCAAACCGCCCTGCGGGCGGTTTCTGCGGCCTTCGGCCGCAGCGGCGGCTTTGCCGCCGGGGGCTGCGCCCCGTGCCTGCCCTTTGCAGTTATTTGTAAATTTAATAGCGGATGATATTAAGCTCCGCCTGCTCGGCGGCCTCGGCCACCAGCTCCTCCGGAATGGCCATTTCAGCCTCGATGGCCTCCACGGCGGCTACGGTGGGCTTGGTCTTGGGATGGCGGGGGGTAAATACGGTGCAGCAGTCCTCGTAGGGCAGAATGGAGGTCTCAAAGGTCTCGATCTTGCGGCTGATGCGTACGATCTCCTCCTTATCCATGCCGATGCAGGGACGCAGCACCGGCAGCTTGCAGGCTAGGTCGGTGCAGCCAATGGCCTGCATGGTCTGGCTGGCCACCTGCCCCAGGCTTTCGCCGGTGATCAGTGCGCCGCAGTCCTCCCGCAGGGCAATTCGCTCCGCCACCCGCATCATGTAGCGCCGCATCAGGATGGTGAAGTAATCCTCCGGGCAGCGCTCCCGCAGCAGCTCCTGCAATTTGGTGAACGGCACCACAAACAGCCGGATGCGGCCGGTATAGGGGGTCAGTTCCTGGGCCAGGTCCAGCACCTTCTGCCGGGCACGGTCACTGGTGTAGGGGGGCGAGGCAAAATGCACTGCCGCGATCTCCAGGCCGCGCTTGGCCATCATGTAGCCGGCCACCGGGCTATCAATACCGCCGGAGAGCAGCAGCAAGGCCCGCCCGCCGGTCCCCACGGGGATACCGCCCGCACCGGGCAGCTGGTTGGCGTGGATATAGGCGCCCTGCTCCCGGATCTCCACGGTAATGGTGATCTCGGGCTGCTCCACCTTTACCTTGAGGTGATGGAAGCGGGAAAGCAGGTATCCGCCCAGCTCCCGGCTGATCTCCGGGCTTTTCATCGGGAAGGATTTATCGCTGCGCTTGGCCTCCACCTTAAAGGTGCGGGCGGCGGAAAGCTGCGGGGCAAAGTATTCGGCGGCGGCGGGGCAGATGACCGAAAAGTCCTTTTCCACCACGCAGCTTTTGGTCACGGCCACTATGCCGAAGACGGTTTGCAGGCGGCGAACCGCCTCATCCATGTCCACGCCCTCGGTGAGGGGCTGCACATAGGTGGTGGATTGGGCATGCCAGATCTTGAATTCCCCCAGCGGCTGCAGGCGGCGGCGGGCGTTTTTGGCCATGATATCTTCAAAGGTGCTGCGGTTGAGGCCCTTTAGGGCGATCTCACCGCTCTTCAGCAGAATGATCTCTTTCATGCAGGAATAAACTCCTTATCTTCGTTTGGTCAGGGTGGCCTCGCCCTCCAGCAGGCGGCGGCAGAATTCGTCGATCTCTTCCGGGGTGGTGGTGTCGGTCATGCTCACCCGCACGGCGGAATCGATACGGTCACGGGAAAGCCCCATGGCGGTCAGCACATGGCTGCGTTCCCCCTTGGCGCAGGCGCTGCCACTGGAAACATAGATGCCGAACTGCTCCAGATAGTGGATCATCACCTCGCTGCGAATGCCCTGAATCGAGCAGTTCACAATGTAAGGTGCGGCGTCGGCGGGGGAATTGATGCACACGGCCGACGATTGTGATAAATTTGTAATCATTCGCTGCCGCAGCGCAGTAAAATGCGCAAAATTTTCCGCGCAGCGGTCGTTCATGCTTTGGGCGGCCAGCCCCATGGCGGCAATGCCGGGGACATTCTCGGTGCCGGGGCGCAGCCCCTTTTCCTGCCCGGAGCCATAAAGGGGCGGCAGCAGCCGGGTGCCCTTGGCGATGTAGAGAGCGCCGGTGCCTTTGGGAGCGTGGATTTTGTGTCCGCTGACGCTGACAAGCTGTATCCCCCATTTGACGGGATCTATAGGCAGGCGGCAGAAGGACTGCACGCAGTCAGCGTGGAAGATGAGGTTAGGGCTTTTGCGGCGGCAGGCGGCGGCAATGGCGGGCAGGTCATGGATGGCGCCGGTCTCGCTGTTCACCATCATGCAGGAGGCCAGGATGGTTTTTTCATTGCAGGCGGCGGCCATCGCCTCCGGGGTGATATGCCCGCTTTCATCGGGCGCCACGGTAATGACCTCAAAGCCCTCATTTTCCAGCGCCTTGCAGATGGCAAGAACGGAATGGTGCTCCACGGCGGTGGTGACGATGCGGTTGCCCCGGCGCTTCATGGCACGGGCGGCCCCCAGCAGGGCAATATTATTGCTTTCCGTCCCCCCCGCGGTAAAGATGATCTCCTCGGGGCGGCAGTGCAGCACGGCGGCCACCTGCCCCCGGGCCTCGGTCATGGCACGCTCCGCCAAAAAGCCCCTGCGGTGCAGCGAGGAGGGGTTTCCGTATTCTTCGGTCATTATGTGCAGCGCCAGGGCGGCCGCTTCGGGGGAAACGGCGGTGGTGGCGCTGTTATCCAGGTAACATTCCACGGGGTGCCTCCTACAAGGTGATGGTTTTCGGGCGGGCCGAACGCTGCGGCCCCTCATAGGGCCCCTGCAGGGTGCGGGTTCGGGGCGCAGCCCGCCCCGGCTGCGCCGGGGCTAAGCAGGCATCGCCTGCTTTCGTCGCCTGCGGCGACGGGGCTGCGCCCGCCGTCCGGCTGCTGCCGGGCCCTGTGGAGGAGGAGCAAAAAAGCCTCCCCCGGATGAGCGCAAACCGACAGTCTATCTATCAGATAATTATAGCGCCGAATGAGGATAAAAGCAACGAATTAGGCGTTTTGTAATAGAATCGTAAATGGATTTGGGACTTCCCGTGGCTGGAATTATTTATGGCAGGACAGGAAAAATGTTCCCAGCGGGCAAGATGAGACCGGACCCCCTTTTCAAATGCCGGGAAATGCGGTATACTGGGGGAAAATCTACCCCGATACGGAGGACGAGCGATGAAGAAAATAATAGCGCTGCTGCTGGCTCTCACCATGGTGCTTACCATGGTGGGCTGCGGCGGCAAAAAGGAATATCTGGCCGGCACGGTAAGCGATACCAGCGTGGTGGCCATCGGTGTACCGGGCCAGCCGGCCAATACCGACCCGGCCCTGTACGATGGCAGCCTGGCGGCCCGCGCCGTGCTGGGCATGCTGTACCAGGGACTGACCGCTGTGGATGAAAACGGCCAGGCGGTGGGCGCCGCGGCCGAAAGCTGGGAGATCTCCGCCACCGATGACGCCGCCAAGCGTCCGGTGTATACCTTTACCCTGCGGGAGGGTGCCTGCTGGAGTGATGGCACTCCTGTAAAGGCCGAGGACTTTATCACTGCCTGGACCCGCGTGATCAGCGGCGCGGTGGATAGCCCCTGCCGGTATCTCTTTGATGTTATCCTGGGCGCCAGGGATTACGAGAACGAGGAAAGCGAGCTGGGCCTGGAAGCGACCGAGGACGGCAAGCTGGTGGTAACGCTGGAGGGCGATTATTCCGGCTTTGCCCACATGCTGGCAGCCCCGGCGTTCTGGCCCATCAAGGAGGGCGAGATGGCCTATAATGGCCGCTACGCGCTTGCCGATATCACCGAAAATGTGGCTACGCTGAAGCCCAATACCGGCTACCGTGGGGAGAAACCCGCCGCCGGCCTCGCCCTAAAATACCACTACGGCGATCTGGCCGCGCTGGAGACTCTGGCCGCCGATGGCACCCTGCAGGCGACCTTTGGCTACGCCGGGGATGCTATTACCCCGGTGACAGGCAGTAACGGCGTGACCGGCTATTATGTGCTGAATACCGAAAAACTGTCCGAAGCGGAGACCCGCCTGGCCGTAAAGCGTCTGCTGGCCGGGGAGGAGGGGACCGGTACCCTGCCGGAGAACATGACCCTACTGACCTTGAAGGACGCCTCGGCGGTGCCCGAAGCGCTGGCCAATGCCACGAACCTGACCGTAAATGCCCTGGATTATGAGGACTACAAGGCTGCCCGCGATGCCGGGGAATACGACCTGCTGTACCTGGCGGTAAGCCTGGACTACCCGGATGAGGCGGTGCTGCTCCATTGGTTCGCCAGTGCAAGCGAAAGCAACTACGCTAAGTATAATAGCGAAGAATTTGACGAAATGTTGTCAAAAATCGACACAGAAACCGAAGAATCCGCCCGAATCGGGCTGGTGAAGGGCGCCATGCAGCTGCTGGCCAAAGAGGCGGTGCTGCTGCCGCAGGATACGGGCAAGACTCCGCTGTACTGCCACGCCTCCCTTTCCGGCATCACCTGTGATGCCCAGGGCCTGTGGAACTTCGGCGATGCGAAATACACAGCATAATCGATAACAGCAAAATGAACTCCCGGCGGGCACCAACCTGCCGGGAGTTTTTCGTGGCATCAATTATGACCAGTTGTCATAATTACACATTTTTCCGCTATCGTATGCTCCAGCATCCCCTGTGATATCCAAGGCCTGTGGGACTTCGACGATGCGAAGTACCCGGCAGGACCAATAACGATGGAACAAGCTCCCAGCGAGGGAGAACCCCTGCCGGGAGCAGCTTGCTGCGCAACTAAAGCATATGCGATAAACCGGGATGGATTATGACACAGCATCATATCCTAGGCAGAATGGAGATATGACAAAGCGTCATGTTATTGCTGCGATAGGGCAGAATTCCTGCAAGGCGCAGGTACGGGCCGCAGGTCCGCCCGCCTGCGGCGGGCGCCGCAGCTTCGCTGCGGAACCGTCCTTCGGACGGCTAGCCTGCGGCCCGAACCCGCGCCTTGCGAAGGCTCAGTCAAGGAGCTGCTGGCGCATGGATTGGAGAATGCGCTTTTCCCGCCGGGAGACCTGTACCTGCGTCATCCCCAGGCGGCGGGCCACCTCAGTCTGGGTCTTTCTGCGATAGTACCGCAGAAAGATCAGCTGCCGGTCCCGTTCCTCCAGCGAGGAAAGCAGCTGCTGCAGCGAAAGCAGATCGCTCAGCCGCTCCTCCGGGCCCTCCTCCGGCAGGTCTATCTGCCCGCTGCCATCCTCCTCACCCCCCGTCAGGGAAAGCGGCGGCGTGGTGGCGGCCAGGGCCTGGGCCACATCCTCCGGGGCCCGGCCCATGCGTTCGGCTACCTCATTCACGGTGGCCTCCCGGCCCAGCTCGCTGCCCAGCAGCTCTCGGGTGCGCCCGGCGGCCAGTCCCAGCTCCTTCAGGCTGCGGCTCACCTTTACGGTGCCCCCATCCCGGAACAGCCGGCGGATCTCCCCCAGGATGACCGGCACGGCATAGGTGGAAAACATCACCCCACGGCCGGCATCAAAGGCCGCGGAGGCCTTCACCAGCCCCATGCACCCAGCCTGGTACAGGTCGTCGTATTCTATGCCCCGCCCCTTAAAGCGATGGGCGCAGGCGTGCACCAGCCCCAGGTTGTTTTCCACGCTGGTATCCTGTATGGCGGTCGCCTTTGGTTCGGCGGTAACAGGCATTTTGGTCAAACCTCCCTTGTTACCGGGCTTTTTGGCTCAGGCGGCGGCGCAGACGCACGGTGGTGCCGCCCCCCGCGCGGGAGGTGACCCGCACCTCATCCATCAGCTCCTGCATCACCGCAAAGCCCAGCCCGGCCCGTTCGCTGCCGCCGGTGGTAAACAGCGGCTCCATCGCCTTTTGCACATCGGCGATGCCGCACCCGTGGTCCCGCACCTTGATGGTGACGAGATTGCTTTCCGAAAGGCTGGCAGCTATGTAGATCTCCCCAATGCGGTCCGGGTAGGCGTGAACGATGCAGTTGGTCACCGCCTCCGAAACAGCCGTTTTGATATCGCACAGCTCCTCCACGGTGGGGTCCGCCTCTGTGATGAAGGCGGCGACCAGCATCCGGGCCAGGCCCTCATTGGCGCCCCTGCTGGGAAAACTGACTTTCATGGTGTTTTTCGGCTTATTCATACGCGGCTTTCCTCCTCTATCTCCAGGCTGGCTATCCCGGCCACCCGCATTACCCGGCGGATGTGCGGCGGCATGGCCCGCAGCACCAGCTTTCCGTTCATTTCCTGCATCAGGCGGTAGCGCCCCAGCACCAGCCCTATCCCGCTGGAATCCATAAATTCCACCCCGGCAAAATCCAGCGCCAGCCGGGCGGGGCGCTCTTTTTGCACATTGCGGTCGATCTCCTCCCGCAGCTTTTGGGTGTGGTGGTGGTCCAGCTCGCCGCTCAGGCGCGCCACCATGATATCGCCGTTGGTTTCTATTGTGACCGGCATTTTAATAGCCTCCTTTGGAGTAATTTGTTTGTAGTTTGTTTTCACCTGTCGGCGTTTTTTGACCGAGCAAAAGTTGAGAAACAAGGCCAATGGAAAAGTCCTTTCACTAATACGGCAAAATGGAGCCTTTTTTGCATGTGAAAGGTTAATATTTCACAACTTTTAATGGAAAGTTTACATTATGGGAAGATATTGGGCGAAGATCGCACAAATATCGGATTTTGCTGGGAAATTGCAACTGGGATTTATTATGCAAATTTGGGGGGTGAGGGGGTCGCGGTGGATGGGGATGCGGAGCCGAGCACCGCCAGTGGCGGATGCAGCGAGGCGGAGCATCCGCAGCGGTCGAAAAAATCGAGCAAGCGAGCAGCGCGAAGATTTTTTCGGGCAC
>ERZ809296.3130-NODE-3130-length-14498-cov-7.099218_pt1 | contig 14498 bp, 9 predicted proteins | sample MGYA00520511_ERZ809296 | MGnify/ENA primary metagenome ERZ809296 (study PRJEB31576, sample SAMEA3212662) | Homo sapiens | biome: human-gut; feature: human gut; material: fecal | place: Sweden | collected 2012 ... | reverse complement strand
GGGCACCTCCTGGGCGGGCGCCTCGTCCAGGCGCGGGGCCAGGGCGGCTGCAACGTCGGCGACCTGGTCGAGGTCTTCACCGAGCTGGGCGCGCACGGAGGAGGCGACGGCCCCTTCGACGAGGCAGGTGTCGACGAAGCGCACGCGCTCGGGCTCGTCGCTCATGTCGATGACGGATTCGACGGTCATCGTGGCCGAGCCGAGGTCGGTCAGCACGATGACGCCGCTGCCGTCCCCATCCACGGCCGCAAGGGCGGCCTCGAGGGCCCTCTCCACGAGGTCGTAGGAGGTGCCGATGCGGCCGTCCTCCGTGCCCCCGGCGGCCTCGAAGTGCACGTCGGGGGCCATCTGGGCGGCCAGCTCGCAGACTCCGTTGGCCAGGGAGGCCGAGTGGGAGACGATGACGAAGGAGACGCGCACGCTCATGCCGCGCCGGCCTCGTCAGCTGCGCGCACGGCGGCGCGCAGGATGAGGGAGGTGGACACGGCGCCCGGGTCGAGGTGTCCGATGGAGCGTTCACCCAGGTAGGAGGCTCGTCCCTTCGTGGCCCGCATGGGTTCCGTCGCGGCGGCTCCTGCCTCGGCGGCGGTGGCGGCGGCCTCGAGGACGGCGGCAGGATCGCTACCGGACTCGGCAGCCGTGCGGGCGGCCTCCAGGGCGGGCGTCCACGCGTCCACCATGGTCTTCTCACCCGTGGTGGCCTTGCCTCGGGCCTGGATTCCTTCGAGCGCGCCCGCGATCACCGCTGCCACGCCCGCGCCGTCGAGCTCGCCGTCACCGGCGGCCTTGGATGCACGCAGGAACGCCGTCCCGTACAGGGGCCCGGCGGCGCCGCCAACCGTGGACATGAGGGTCTTGGCGACCGTCTTGAGGACCTCTGCGACGCTGGCCGGCTGGGCCTGGCCCAGGGCTTCGACGGCGGCCTTGAATCCGCGGTCCATGTTTTCGCCGTGGTCGCCATCCCCGATGGCTCGGTCCAGGTCCACCAGGTAGTCGCGCTGATCAGCGACGTCCGCCGCCGCCAGCTCGATCCACCGGCGTGCCCACGCTGCATCTAGGCTCATCGTGATTCTCCTTGTCCTGCCTCGTTGCTTACTTCCAGGCGACCGTGTTCACGGGCGCGTCGAAGAGCTCGAGGAGCTCATCGTCGGCGCGCATAAGGGTCACGGAGACGCCGGGCATCTCCAGGCTGGTGACGTAGTTGCCGACCATCTGGCGGGCGATCTCGATGCCGTCCTTCTTCAGCAGGGCGGCCAGGGCGCGGAAGCAGATGTAGAGCTCGGAGACGGGAGTGCCGCCCATGCCGTTGACGAGGGCCACGACGCGCTCGCCTTCGGTCAGGCCCAGGTCTTCGCGCACGCGCTCGTAGAGTTCGGCGACGAGGCTGTCTGCGGTCTCCATGGAGCCGCGGCGGTATCCGGGCTCGCCGTGGATGCCGATGCCCAGCTCGATCTCGTCCTCTCCCAGGTCGAAGGAGGGCTTGCCGGCGTGGGGCACGGTGCAGGGGCCCAGGGCCAGGCCCATGGAGCGGGTCTGGTCGTTGACCTTGGTGGCAATGCGGGTGACTTCCTCGAGGGAGTCGCCGCGCTCGGCGGCAGCGCCCGCGATCTTCTCCACGAAGATCGTTCCGGCGACGCCGCGTCGGCCCGCCGTGTAGAGGGAATCTTCGACGGCCACGTCATCATTAACGACGACCGACGAGACCTTGATGTCCTCCATGTCGGCCAGCTCGGCCGCGGTCTCGAAGTTGAGGACGTCGCCCGTGTAGTTCTTGACGATGTGCAGGACGCCGGCGCCATGGTCGGCGGCCTTCGTGGCCTCCAGGATCGGGTCGGGGGTGGGCGACGTGAAGACGGCGCCGGGCACGGCCGCATCCAGCATGCCTTCTCCGACGAAGCCCGCGTGCAGGGGCTCGTGTCCGGATCCGCCACCGGAGACGAGGCCGACCTTGCCCTCAGCCTTGGGGGCGTGACGGGTCACGAAGTCGGGCGAGTAATGGACATCGACGAGGTCGGGGTGGGCCAGGGCGAAACCTTCGAGGGTTTCGCGGACGACGGCATGGACGTCATTGACGAGCTTCTTCATGATGCCTCCTTGCACATTGCTCATCTGTACTTGTACGCATGGTCAATCGTGCCACCTTTGAGCACGATTTCCCAACCGTGGCGGCCGCCACGATGCGGCCGCCACGGTTGGGTTCCATCCTAGCGTGGGCTGTGGCCGGCGAGGGCCAGCATTTCCCCGGCCAGCATGACCGAGCCAAACACGAGAACTCCGCTGCGATCCGCGGGCTCGGCCCCGGCCTCGGCGATCTCGGCTGCACGATCGACCGCGTCAGCCAGCGACTCGCGCACGTCTACCCGGTCGGGACCGAAGACCTCCTCGGCGATCTCGGCCAGACGCGCGATGTCAGCCGCGCGCTCGCCCGGCATCTGCGTGACGACGAGGTGATCGATGAAGGGTTCGACCTCGGACAGGACACCCTCGACGTCCTTGTCCCCCATTGCCGCGTACACGCCCGCGATGCGCGCAAACCCAAAGGAGGACTCCACGGCCTCGCGCAGGGTGGCCGCGCCCGCAGGGTTGTGCGCGGCGTCCACGATGATCGTGGGCGAATGACGGACGACCTGCATGCGTCCCGGGCTGGAGGCGTTCATGAGGCCCTGCTCGACGATGCGACCGTCCAGGCCGCGGCCTCCCATGAAGGCCTCGACGGCCACGAGCGCCGCCGCAGCGTTGTGCGCCTGGTACTGGCCGAACAGCGGGACGAACACGTCCTCGTAGACCGCGGAGGGTGTGCGGATCGTAACCATCTGGCCGCCGACCCCCATCTGGCGATCCACGACCTCGAAGTCGCGGCCCTCGACGCGGGCGATCGCGTCGACGGAGCGCGCCTGCTCGAGGAGAATGTCGAGGACTTCCTCCTCCTGAGCCATGATCACGACGACCTGGCCGGGCTTGATGATGCCGGCCTTTTCGCGCGCGATCTCTTCGATCGTGGAGCCGAGCCACTTCGTGTGGTCCAGAGCGATCGGCGTGATGACGGAGACGCCGGAGTCGATGACGTTCGTGGCGTCCCAGCGCCCGCCCATGCCGACCTCGACGACGGCGGCGTCGACCGGGTAGTCGGCGAAGGCGGCGTACGCCATGATCGTGAACACCTCGAAGAAGGACAGGCGCGGGCCGCCCTCCTGCGCGCTGCGCTCGTCCACCATGCCGACGTAGGGCTCGATATCCTCCCATGCGCGCACGAAGCCCTCGCGCGTGATCGGGTGCCCCTCCAGCGAGATGCGTTCGCGCACGTCGAGCAGGTGCGGGCTCGTGAAGCGGCCCGTCTTCATGCCGAAAGCGGTGAGGAGCGAGTCGATCATGCGCGACGTGGAGGTCTTGCCGTTCGTGCCCGTGATGTGGATCGACGGGTAGGAGTTCTGCGGGTCGCCCAGGATGTCCAAGGCGAGCTTTACGCGGTCGAGCGTCGGGTCGATGTCGTGCTCGGGTGCGCGCGCGACGATGGACTGGTAGATCTCCTGCACGCGCGCGTCCAGCGCGACCTCATCTTCAGCCTTGGCCAGCGCTGCCTCGTGGGAGGCGCGCTCGTCGCGTGCCTCGGCGGCGTCGTCGGCAAAGTCCTCGTCCACCTCGCCCTCGATCTCGGCGAGGACGGAGGGGTCGGGGCCCAGCAGCAGCGAGTGCTCGACGAGGGCACGCAGCGCGGCCTCGCGTTCGCTCTCCTCAGCCTGAGGGTCAGTGCTCTCCCCCGCCTCGGTCTCCTCGACCTCGTCGGCCGCTTCCAGGTACGGGATCAGGTCGGCCGGAATGCCGCCCTGCTGGTCGTCGTGGGTAGTGTCTTGCCCGAAGAACGATTCGCCTGCCATGTTTCCTCCGCTGCTCGCAGTGTCTTCGCTATTTTACCGGGCCAGGCGCGGAGGGCGGCTTGTTCCGCCGGTCACGGCGCGTTGTGGAGTTCTGCTTCTCGATCGACGAGGCCGGGGCGGGTGTCTCCGGGAGCCTTCGTCTTGACCGCCGGGCGCACGTCGGCGCCAGGTCGGCGACGACGGATAGGATTGCTTCCATCAAGGCGATCCCTTCAAGGAGGCAACACATGGGTAAGTGGTTTGGTCAGGCCAGCGAAATCGAAGAGCTGCGAGCCGCAAACTCTCGGCTCAAGGAGCAGGTCGCGACCCTGGAGGCGCGCCTGCGCGCGGCCTACGCGGACGCGGGCGTCACGGCCCTCGCCGGATCCGCCTCCCCCACTCCCGAGGCAGCAGCCCCCACTCCGGTTCCTGCTACCTCTTCCCCGGCCTCGTTGCCGGAGCTGAACGCGGTGGAAATCCAGATGATCGCCGAGGGCAGGGTGATCTACGCCGTCAAGAACTACAAGGACCGCACCGGCGTCGACCTGAAGACGGCGAAGGCGGCAATCGACGCCGCCCGCGAAGGGTCGGCACATAGCTGACCGCTTCCCCGGTGGCGCCCGCTCAAGCGGATAGCTTGTGCACTTCCGGATAGGTTACGAGCATCCGGATAGGTTATTAACCTATCCGGATGCTCGTAACCTATCCGCTTGCTTATAACCTATCCGCGTAAAGGTATCCGCCGGCCTCGGCGCGTTTTCCCGGACGGCTATACCGTTTCATCAACGAGGCCGGGGACTGGCCGCACTCACCACGTATCCTCACACTCGACCAGCCAACCATTCTGGTAGGATGCCGATCACATAATTTCCGTCGTCGACGACAGGACACGCCATGCTACTTATCGGCATTACCGAAGAACCGGGCTGGATTCGCTCCACCTTTAATCTCACCTACCGCGTCTCGTGGGAGACCCTGCTCAAGGGCGTACGCGGTGTCTACCCCTACATGCGCGACGTCTCCCAAAACGCCGACAATCCCGAGATTCTGGTCGACGACGAAATCATCCAGATCTCCTCCCCCGACGAGATCCTCGCCATCCCCGAGGCCGGTTCCATCACCATTCGCGGATTCGTTCCCGTCATCAAGACGGCCGCCATGCTGGTGTTCCACAACCAGGTGTCCTTCGTCAACGTCGCGGTAGGTCGCGTCGGCGAGGAATACCAGAACACCGACTACGAAAAGTTCAACAAGTCGCTAGGCCAGTTCATGGACTCTATCGAGATCATGATGCACCTGCCGACCTCCAAGTAGTAGCGCGGTTGTTTCGCAGCTTCCGCTTCACTCTCAAGCTGTCGCGACACGCATTCGCCCACCTACAGACAGTGAACTGGTGCGAAAAAGAGTCACATTTCTGCTTGTGGCCGTGCTAAATTCACGCGCGATACTTGCCAACTGTCAAGCCTAGATATACTGAGCAAGTAATCGGCCTCGAGCCCCACTCGTGCCCTTTCAATCGACAACCAGGAGTCGCCCGTGCCCGCAACGCTCTCGATTAACGCCATCCGCGAAAGGTGCGTCAAGTTTGCTTACGACTGGAGCGATTGTGTAGGGGATGAGAAGCAGGACGGACACGAGTTCATGCGCGAACTCATGAAGTGTTTCGGCATCACCAAGCGCAAAGCGATTTCCTACGAGAGGCGCTCAAACCGTGCATCGACGGGGCGCCAGGGATACATTGACGCGCTCATCCCCGGCAAGGCACTCATCGAGATGAAGTCCGCGGGGAAGGACCTCGATAGGGCTGAGGAGCAGGCTCTCGATTACATCCACGACCTCGCTGACGTCGAGACTCCACGTCTCCTCATCATCAGCGACTTCCGCCGCATTCGGATCGTCGATCTCGACAGTGAGATAGCAACTGACGGTTCTGGAGATGCCGGGCGCACGGAGTTTCGACTCGCCCAGCTTCCCGATCACGTCGACGACCTGAAGTTCCTCGCCGGATACGGAATGGTTCAGGTCGGTTCGCGCGAGCAGGAGGAGGCCTCGATTCGGGCCGCCCGCGTCATGGCCGACCTCTACGAGGCCCTGGACGGGTCGGGTTACAGCGATCACGAGGCCTCCATCTTCCTCATCCGCACGCTCTTTTGCCTCTATGGAGACGACGCCGGCCTGTGGGAACGCGACCTGTTCACGGAGTTTCTCGAGACCCGAACTCGCGAGGACGGCAGCGACCTCGGCGCGCAGCTCGCAGTCCTCTACCAGACGCTGAAAACACCCATGGAGCGTCGTCAGTCGACCCTCGACGAGCTGACCGCGCGTTTCCCGTACGTCAACGGCGGGATCTTCGAGGAGCAGCTCAACATCCCCAGCTTCTCCTCCACGATGCGTGACGAGCTCATGCGCGCGTGCGCCTTCGACTGGTCGGGCATCAGCCCAGCAGTCTTCGGTTCCCTCTTCCAGGCCGTCAAGTCCCCCGAGGCACGCCGCGAGCTCGGCGAACACTACACGAGCGAAACAAACATCCTGAAGACCCTTGGCCCGCTCTTCCTCGACGACCTGCGTGAACGCTTCGCAGAACACACGCACGATCTCGCCAAGCTCAAGGAGCTCCGTCAGGAGCTCAGAGACCTACGGATCATGGATCCCGCCTGCGGCTGCGGCAATTTCTTGGTCGTTGCCTATCGAGAGTTGCGCCACCTAGACACGGAGATCCTCAAACGCATCCGCGAACTGGAGCTCGCCCGCAAGGATAACGACGAGTTCCAGGCCACGATCTTCTTCGATGACCAGGGAGAAAGCGCCGACATCACTGTCCAGCTAGACCACTTCTTCGGCATCGAGATCGAGGAATGGCCGGCCCGCATCGCCCAGACGGCCCTGCACCTGGCCCATCATCAGGCGAACCGCGAGATGGAGCGGCTTCTCGGCCAGGCTCCCTCGATCCTTCCTCTCAAGGCGTCCGCCCACATCACGATCGGCAACGCGCTGCGCGAAGATTGGACGCAAGTCTGCACGCCCTCCGCATCCGTCAGGATCGTCGGCAATCCACCGTTTATCGGCCAGTACATGCGATCCGAGGAGCAGACCGATGACCTGCGCTTCGTGTGGGGCGATGGCTACGACGGCTACCTCGACTACGTGACCGGATGGTTCATCAAGGCATCCCGCTTCTTCCAATCCGTCCCGAACGGCGGCCGCTTCGCTTTCGTCTCGACGAACTCGATCGCACAAGGAGTGCCTGTCGTTGCTCTCTTCCGTCCTCTCCTCGAAGGCAGCTGGAGGATCCGTTTCGCGCACCAGACTTTCGCATGGACGTCCGAGGCGCCGGGGGCCGCCGCCGTCCACTGCGTCATCACAGGCTTCGACCGGGGTGCCCCTCATGAGAAAGCTCCCGCACTGCTCTTTACCTATTCTTCTCCCAAGTCGCAGCCTGCGGTCGCTCCTGTCGAACATATCAGCCCATATTTGATCGAAGGAGCGAACATTTTTATCGAGGCGCGGACAAGACCTCTTTCCCCTATTCTTCCCGAGGTACGTTTCGGATCAAAACCGGCGGACGGAGGCAATCTCATCGTTGAAATGGAGGATTATCGAGAATTCCTTGAAGATCCAATCGCGTCCAAGTACTTACGACCTTTTAGCAATGCTCGCGAGCTACTCCATGGCTTAAATCGCTGGTGTTTGTGGATGGCAGGATCCAATTTTGATTCGAGAGATATCCAACGAAGCCTTCTGCTAAAGGAACGTGTTAGCGCTTGCAAAGAGTTCAGACTAAATTCGAGGAAGAAGGCAACCAACGAGAGCGCAAAGACTGCTCACCTCTTCCAAGAAAACCACCAGCCAACCGTTCCTTTTGTTGCTATCCCGCGCGTCATATCAGAATCACGACATTTCTACACCGTTGCACACCTTGACGAAGAGACAATTGCGAGCGACGCGCTCTTTACCGCACTCGACCCCGACGGTTTCCTTTTTGCCATCATTAGCTCCTCGATGTTCATTACGTGGCAGCGCGCTGTCGGCGGACACATGAAGTCGGATCTGCGCTTTTCCAACAAGATCGTGTGGAACACCCTCCCACTGCCCGAAGTATCCGACAAGCTTCGCACCGAAATCATCGCGGCTGGCCAGGGGGTCCTGGACGCTCGCGCCGAGCAGCCGGGAGCGAGCCTGGCCGACATGTACAACCCGCTGGCGATGGCACCGAGCCTGCTCAAGGCCCACCGCGTCCTCGATCGCGCGGTCGACCGCGCCTTCGGCGCGAAGAAGCCCTTGGAGACCAACGAGGAACGCCTCGCGCTCCTCTTCAAGCGCTACCAGGAGATGACGGCGACAGACAGCTGATCGCACGTTTTCAACCGAGGTACCTGCGGACAGAGAAACGGGCGGGCCGCGCTTTCGCGCAGCCCGCCCGCCTCAGTAACAGCACTCAGTGCTTGGCGACGCTCACTGCGAGCTTGTCGCCGGCCTCGACTTCAAGCGACAGAGCGAGGGTCTCGGCGGCGATCATGTCGCGCCAGGTCTCCACGTCGGCCACGTGATCGGAGGGCACCGTCAGCGACAGGTCGATGCGGTCCGCGATGTGCAGGCCGGCGTTCTTACGCTCGTCCTGAACGGCGCGCACGACGTCGCGGGCGTAGCCCTCGGCCTCGAGCTCGGGGGTCAGCTCCGTATCGAGCACGACGAAGGTGCCCGACGCCAGAACGTCCGCGACCTGGCCCTCGGCGGCGTCCACGGAGGTGGACACGGAGAACATGTCGCCCGTGAGCACCAGCGGCGCCCCATCCAGCTCGACGGAGGCGAAACGACACTCGCCGTCCACGACCTCCCACTCACCGGACTTCTGAGCCTTAAACAGCTGGCTCGTCAGCTTACGGACAGACGGATCGAAGGCGCGCGGGTTCAGCGCCAGCTCGGTGCGAACGCTCAGGCCCGAGTCCTGCGGCGCAGAGAAGACCACGGACTTCACGTTCACCTCGGAGGCGATCAGGTCCGCGAAGGGCTCCAGCGCAGCGAAGTTCTCCGACACGACCAGCAGCGAGGCCAGCGGCTGGCGCACGCGCAGCTGATGCGTCTTACGCAGCGCGTGGGCTGCCGACACGATCGAACGAACCTCGTCCATCGCGGCGACCAGCTCGGGGGCGTCCACGGCCTCGTCAATGACAGGGAAGTCAACGAGGTGCACAGACTCGCCGCCCGTCAGGCCGCGCCAGATCTCCTCGCTCAGCAGCGGCAGCAGGGGCGCCGCCAGCTCCATGAGCGTCACGAGAGCCGTGTACAGCGTGTCGAACGCGGCGCCATCCTCGTCCCAGAAGCGCTGACGCTGGGTACGCACGTACCAGTTCGTCAGAACATCCAGGTAGTCGCGGATCGCCTCGCACGCGCCGGCAACGTCGTAGCCGTCGAGCGCGCCACGCACATCCTCGGCGAGGGTACGGGTGTGGGCCAGCAGGTAGCGGTCCATCTGCGCCAGCGCGGCCACGGCCTCGGGCGAGGACAGATCGATACGCTTCGCCTCGTAGCCCTCGCCCTTGTTGCAGGCGCCCGCGTACAGCGTGAAGAAGTAGTACGTGTTCCAGATGGGCAGCAGCACCTGACGAACGGTGTCGCGGATCGACTCCTCCTTGACGATCAGGTTACCGCCGCGCACGACCGGGCTCGACATGAGGAACCAACGCATGGCGTCGGAGCCGTACTTGTTGAACACCTCGGCCACGTCCGGGTAGTTACGCAGCGACTTACTCATCTTCAGGCCGTCGTCACCCAGGACGATGCCGTGGGAGACGCAGGAGCGGAACGCGGGGCGATCGAAGAGCGCGGTCGCCAGGACGTGCAGCGTGTAGAACCAGCCGCGCGTCTGACCGATGTACTCAACGATGAAGTCGCCCGGGTAGTGGTTCTCGAACCACTCCTGGTTCTCGAAGGGGTAGTGCACCTGCGCGAAGGGCATCGAGCCGGACTCGAACCAGCAGTCGAACACGTCGGAGATGCGACGCATCGTCGACTTGCCCGTCGGGTCGTCCGGGTTCGGGCGCGTGAGCTGATCAATGAAGGGACGGTGGAAGTCCGTGACCTTCACGCCGAAGTCGGCCTCGAGCTCAGCGATGGAGCCATAGACGTCGGTGCGCGGGTAGGCCGGATCGTCCGAGACCCACACGGGGATCGGCGCACCCCAGAAGCGGTTACGCGAAATCGACCAGTCGCGGGCGCCCTCCAGCCACTTGCCGAAGATGCCGTCCTTGGTGTGCGCGGGGGTCCAGGTGATCTCCTGGTTGAGCTCCACCATGCGGTCGCGGATCTCGGTGACGCGGACGAACCACGAGGACACAGCCTTGTACATGAGGGGCTTGCGGCAGCGCCAGCAGTGCGGGTAGGAGTGCACGTAGGACTTCTCGCGCACCAGCACGGCGCGGATCTCGGGGGCGCGGCGCGCGATAGGGCCACCCTGCTCGCGCAGGTCGGCGACCACGTAGCGGTTCGCGTCGAAGATCTGCATGCCCTCGTAGTCGCTCACCTCGGAGGTGAAGACGCCACCCTCGTCGACGGGCAGGACCACGCCGATGCCGTACTCCATGCAGGTCCACATGTCGTCCTCACCGAAGGCGGGAGCCTGGTGGACGAGGCCGGTGCCGTCCGTGGTCGTCACGTAGTCGGCGGCGATGATCGACCAGCCGTTGGGGCCGGGAGCACCACCCTCAGCGCGGCGCTCGGGAGTGTCGAAGTAGTCGTAGATCGGGTGGTAGTGGGTGCCCACCAGCTCCGAGCCCTGGTAGGTGGCCACGACGGTCGGTTCCTCGCCGAGCTCCTTGGCGTAGGCGGGGATCAGGTCGGTGGCGATGAGGACACGCTCGCCCGCGAGGTTACCCTCGTGGTCGGCGGCAACCTCGACGAGCGAGTACTCGATCTCCGGGCCCACGGCGACGGCCGAGTTCGACGGCAGGGTCCAGGGCGTGGTCGTCCAGATGAGGGCCAACTCGGGGCGCGCCGAGTCCTCGCGCAGCTTGGTCTCCAGGCGCAGGCCCACCGTCACCGTGTTGTCGGTACGGTCCTGGTACACGTCGTCGTCCATCTTGAGCTCGTGATTGCTCAGGGGCGTGCGGTCATTCCAGCAGTAGGGCAGGACGCGGTGGCCCTGGTAAGCCAGGCCCTTGTCGTACAGCTGCTTGAACGCCCAGATCACAGACTCGGTGTAGGACATGTCGAGCGTCTTGTAGTCGTGCTCGAAGTCCACCCAGCGGGCCTGTCGGGTGACGTACTCTTCCCATTCCTTCGTGTAGCGCAGGACGGAGGAACGGCAGGCGGCGTTGAACGCCTCGATGCCAACGCCACCCTCGCGGGTGATCTCAGTGACGTCCTCGATGCCGAGCTGGCGCTGAGCCTCGAGCTCTGCGGGCAGGCCGTGCGTGTCCCAACCGAAGCGGCGCTCGACGCGGTGGCCCTTCATGGTCTGGTAGCGGCCCACAACGTCCTTGACGTAGCCGGTCAGGAGGTGACCGTAGTGGGGCAGGCCGTTGGCGAAAGGCGGGCCATCGTAGAACACGAACTCGTTGGAGCCATTCTCGCCGGCGTCGCGCATCTCAATGGACTTGCGGAAGGTGTCGTTGCTGGCCCAGAACGCCAGGGTGCCCTCTTCCATCGTGGGGAAGGAAGGGCTGGGGTCCACCTCTTCTTGCCGGTGGCGGGGGTAGAAGCCGTGCTTCGTCATGAGTGTCCTCGTCTCGCGCCTATACAGGGACGAGGACCGGCGTCGCCGGCACCCGCGGTACCACCCCGCTTGCCGCTCCCTCGCCGGGCGCGGCCGCTTCGTTGGGGCTGTGTCGGGCCCTCCCGTCCGGTTCTACTGGAGGGGACGAGGCCGTGGCCGGCTGTCGCGTTCCTCTTTCTTCCGGATGCTCCCCGGTGATACCCCGCTGGAGCGGGCCGGATCGTAGCGAAAAACCAGTGTAGCGAAGAAACTCCCGCGCGCCCACTGGGCGGAGCGTCTGTCTGCACACAGCGCGCTCGCAAGCGCTTGTCCTCACGCGCGTAGACGACGATCTGGTGGGCCGTGGTCGGCGAGTGAACGGAGAGGCGCGGGACTCCTGTCCTAGAGTTGTGGGGTGAGTGTAGTGGAGACGAAAAGCCCCGCGCGCCCCTGGGGCGTGCTTGTCGGCGCGCTTGTGTTGGTGGCCCTGGTTGCCGTGTGGGCCACGCAGGGAACCCTGGCCGGATCGGGCCTGCCCATTGGTCGCGCGGCGACGATCGCCGTGGGCATGACCCTACAGGCGATTCCTTTCCTACTCTTGGGCGTGTTCGTCGCAGAACTCATCGAGGCTTTCATCTCCCCCGTCCTGATCGCGCGCGTGTTTCCGACGAACCCGGTGGCGTCCGTGTTGACCGCTCTCGTCGCTGCTTTTCTTCTTCCCGTGTGCGATTGCTCGGCGGTGCCGATCTTCCGTTCACTGCTGCGCAAGGGCGTGCCTCTGTCGGCGGCGACCACTCTCATGCTGGCGTCCCCCGCGATCAATCCCCTGGTGATTGCGTCAACGTATTACGCGTTCGGCTCATGGGCGATTGTGGGTGCGCGTATCGGCCTGAGCATCGTCGTCGCGCTGTCGGTGGGCCTGTCGATGCTGGCTTCTCCTCCGAGCGCCCTGCGCGAGGAAGCCCACGTCCACGACGGGGACTCGTGCGGATGCGACGGCGGCTGCGAGACGCCGGATCGCTCGTTCTCTGGCGTCCTTGGCGCGACCGGCCACTCCTTCGGGCGGATCCTGCCCTACCTGCTGGGCGGTGTGGCCGCCTCGACTGCGGCGCAGGTGTTCTGGCCGGTATCTTCCCTGCTCGCGGGCCTGCCCGCTCCCGGCGCGCTGGCGCTCATGATGGCGGCGGGCTTTGCCCTGTCGCTGTGCTCCTCTTCGGACGCGGTGATCGCGCGTTCGCTAGCCTCCCTCGCACCGCAGGGCGCGCTCATGGGGTTCATGGTCTACGGCCCGATGATGGACGTGAAGAACGTGGCGCTGCTGTCCTCGCAGTTCCGCGGCGCGTTCGTGCTTCGCCTGTTCGCGACCGTCACCGGCGTCGCCGCCGCCGTCATTGGCGGCGCCTGGTGGATGGGGGTCCTCTCGTGAAGCTCATCGACCGCATCGCCCCCGTCCTCGAGTCGCTCTCCCTCGCGTCCCTCGGCGGCGTACTCCTATGGCTCGCCATGTCTGGCCGCTACGCATCCTTCGTGCCCCCGTCAGCACGCTTGGGCATCATCGCGTCCAGCATCGGCCTGTTCGCCTGCGCGCTCGCACTCTCCGCGCGCATCGACGCCGGCGAACACAAGAGCGCCGACACGGCAGCCTCCTACCGGGCCACGACGCGCAGCCTCGTCGCCCTCCTGGCTGCCGCCCTGCTTATCCTCCCCTTCCGCGTCTCCCCCTCCGAGCTGGCCGCGGGTGCAATTGGCGCACGCCCCACCTCTGGCGGATCCACCATCGACGCGGACACCGACGATCCATCCGAGGACACCCCCGGGGCATCTAACGACGCAGCGAACGGTGGCGCAAACCCCGCCACCGGCAGTGGCAGCCAGAACGCGGGTGCGGGGCAGGCCTCGTCGAGCGAGAAGCTGGAGCTCACGACCGACAACTTCTACTCCCAGGTGGAGGAGATGATCGCCAACGGACGCGCGCACGACGGTCAGCGCGTTGAACTCACTGGCTTCGTCCTCAGTTCCGAGGCCGCGAGCGCTCAGGCGTCGATTCCGCGTGTGACGGATGAGGAGAGCTTTGCGGTGGCACGCATGGCGATTTGGTGTTGTGCGGCGGATGCGTATCCGGTTGGTTTTGCGGTGCGGTGGGCTGGGCCTGCTCCTGCGGCGGATAGCTGGGTGCATGTGAGCGGTACGTTGCGTGTGCGCGGTGGGAAGGCGCTGGTTATTGAGGCTGATTCGGTGACGCCGGCACAGACGCCGAATCCGGAGTTCGTGGTTCAGACGCGCTAACACGATTGGTGACGCGACCCACTTTTGGTCTTTTTGTCCGGTTCAGTGGGCGCAAAACCATGCGCGTACAGTGAAGTGTGAGCGAGCGTACGCCGTTGATCGCCCGCCACTGGGAGAAGGAGTCACTGATGACCCACACACCGCGGGACATTCCCGACAACGTGCGCAACGTGCTGGTCATCATGACCGACCAGCACCGCACCGACACGATCGGCTGCCTGGGCAACCCCCACGCCCAAACCCCCGTCATCGACGCGATGGGCGAATCGGGCTTCGCCTTCACCCATTGCTTCACCCCCACGGCGATCTGCACGCCGGCGCGCGCCTCGCTGCTCACCGGCAAGCGCCCAGGTAAGCACCAGGTGCTGGCCAACCCCGAGTGGAATATCGCCTACCAGGTCTCGATCCCCGAGGGAACGTGGACATACACGCAGGAGCTGCGCGACGCCGGTTACAACGTCGGCATCGTCGGTAAGTACCACTGCGGCTACAACCTGCCCGACAAGTTCGGCGCGGACGACGACACCTACTGGGGTGCCGAAAATCCCGTGGCTAACGAGAAGTACGTCGCCTGGCTCGAGGCCAACAACCTCCCGCCGGTGCGCGCGCACGACCTGTGGCGAGGCAAGCTGCCCGGCGGGCGCGACGGCCACATCATCGCCGCGCGC